>Ga0179593_1580224_pt1 | contig 19069 bp, 24 predicted proteins | sample CZODoug2_1_08_16_FD_185931 | JGI IMG/M metagenome (GOLD analysis project Ga0179593, IMG submission 185931) | Vadose zone soil fungal communities from Angelo Coast Range Reserve, California, USA - CZODoug2_1_08_16fungal (PacBio error correction) | ecosystem: Environmental > Terrestrial > Soil >...
GTGGGGAAGGGACGAGGGAGTTTTTTCCGCCTCTTTGCCACCTTGGATGGAGAGGAGGAAGGAGGGTTGTTGAGTCCCGCGGGATATTGCGGAGGGAAAAATCGGGGGGCAGTCGTGTCACCAAAGACGGCCGTCTAACAAATCTGAAAGGGGCCGATCTCCGAGCTCCCCAACAATCAAAGGGGGGGGAAATAGGGGGGGGACCATCGCTGCGGGGTTCCTTCTTCCAAATCCTATACTCAGGAGGGGAACTGATACTCGGAAAAAAAGCTGTAGCCAATTCCGGGAAGAAAAGCGCAAGAACGATGTATCCTCGGCTGATTCATGGCGTAGTAATTTGAAAAGCCGAGGTGCGGTAAAACAGGGCCGCCATGAGCAAAAAGCCTGTTGTCTCCCGCTGGACGGGGACGAATAATTGGAAGGAGAAACATCCCCCGTTTTAAAATGGCCTGAGGGGGAAGGAAAACGATCAAGGAAAACCTTATTAAGGGGATTGATTTGGCGGCAAGACCGCTCTGGGGAAGGGAGAGTCATATTGTCATAGATGAGATGGAGGAAGAGTGCCCAAGCCTTAAAAGGGGACCCCTCTCCACTCTTCCAGGGCCGGATACGAAAAAAGAAATTTCTTCGATCAGAAAAAGTTGAATTACAGAGAAATGGTCAGGCGCGAGCGGAAAACCCTCGCATTTAGGCCTTCCGCGCGGACAGAGAGGAAAGCTGCCCGCCGTCGGCAAGGGTCAAGTTTTATTTTCGTTAGGCCCGCCGCCGAAAGAGCCATTTCCGGAAACGATAAAAACGGGGGCGAAAAAAAAAAAAAAAAGGAAAAATTCTTCTTTGGCGATCAAGAGGAGGCCTCAGGGGGTTCGGCTTAGAAAAGGGCGTCGCGGCTGCCCGCCAAGGCAATGCGCCAACGTCCAAAAAAAAATATGGAGCGCCGTCGGAGGGAAAGTGCAGGGCAAGGCCGCAAAGGCGTGATCGCCCGCAGAGCAAACAACGGCCTTCCATCTGCAGACCAAGGGCGCGCCACCACGAGTTGCTGCGACGTCGCCATCCGCTCCGGGGAGAACTTCACCTAAGCCAATCGTGGCACATGCGGGTGATGGTGAGTTACCGGGGGGGGGAGGGGGGCTCGCGCAGAGCCAAGACGGCTGCTCCTTTAAGGGCTGGTGGGATTTGACCTGAGGCTGTGTTCTCAACCGCAATTGTGTTGGAGTCGTGGATCCTGCGGGTTGTAGTTGTAAGGCGTGGATCGCAGGGAAAAAGTCAGCTAACCCAGATAGGAGATTGAGCGTCCAGGCAGAAAAAGAGTTTGCGGCCGTCAAAGGGGCACGGAAGTTGTTCCAGCGGGGGAGATGGCGTTTTAAAAAAAAATCAGCAGTCCACTGTGAAAGGAATCGATCCTTTTGACAAACTGAGGAATCTTTATTGGGGAAGGTGCAAAGGTCAATCAAAAACGCCGGACTTTTCTACCAACGGGGCCATCAAGCAGGGAAAAAAACACTGAAATTACTTGTAAAAATCACAACCAACGGAGGCCTAAGGAAAATAATTTCATGGGAGGGGCACGGGGAGAAAGCCTCTGGGCGCGGGGGGGGGTTAAAAGTCCTGCGTCGCGCCAGCCGGCGGGGAGGAAATAAATTCCTTAAGGAGGAAAAGGATCGGCTATCAGAAGCGGGTGCACATTGGGACTGGGAAGGAGCCGCGCGAACCGATCACGCTGGAACACTGAAAGTTCCCATCGAATTTGACGGCACTAAAAATCAAAAAAGGAAGGACGATCAATAAAGTAGGCCTCCCCCGGGGGGGGACTGAAGGAAAAAAAGCTTACAAACTACAAGCCGACGGGGAAGGGTGATCGGATCTGAGGAAATGACTCCAACAACAATGGGGAAGAACAAGCCTGCAACAGCAATCCGGCGGGCGGAGGCCAGGGAAGGTTGTGTGGAAACGGCGAGCAAAGCCGGTTCACTTCACCAGAACGATTGCTTATGAAGGTGGAAAAGGAAAGGCGCTTAGAATGGCGAAAGAGAGGTGCGCGGGCGTAGTCTGCAGATGAATCCGGGGGGGCGTTTCGCGAGGCGAGGGAAAAAGAATTCAATCTGTGGGGGTGGCTGCAAATACGGTAAAAAGTCCGTGTTCAGACGGCTCTCATGGACGGGAGGCGATGCCGGGGTGCGGAAGAAAAAGACTGGCCCCTCAGGGAGGATCGCTGATAATCCGGCAACCCCCGGGCAAGGGGAGAACTATAAGGGGATCCGCCAAAGAAAAGGGGGGGGGCAACGCCCAATGATCGTTTCAGGGCGGCTGTCATCAATTGGAAGGGGGATTCGATGAAGACCGGCTGGGGAAAGGTGTAGGCGAGGAAAAGAAAAACGCCGGAGGCACGCCCTAAGCTTTACCAAAAAGGGATGTCGACTCTCCGAAAAAAAAAGCTTAAATTCAAATTGGGCGCCGCCATTTATGAAGGTCAAGGAAAACGACTCCATTGACGCGTGGAAAGGGAGCCCCGTAATGCTTGAAAATATCCTGACCTCTGACGCGACTCAAGGACGAATTTTGCCGCCAAATCAAAGCCGACACATCAGACCGGAAAAAGGAAAAAAAAGATTGTTTCCCTCTGATCGTCGGGGAAAAAGGGACAAATCGGGTTATGGGCTGGAAAATATTCTTCCCGAAAGCGGTAGACACGGCACAAAAAATTTTTCTTCAGGTCCGTCAACTGTCCTCGGAAGCTACTATCAATTCCCTACGAGAAGCCGCGGTACATAGTTGACTTGAGCTGAATGAATGCTACGGCCGAAGAGAGCATACTCGGTGCGAAGGGCCAGCCCGGAAAAAAAGGGGGGATGTCGATGCAAAGCAATACGGGGGTGAAAAAGATGGACGGCTATTTGACCGAGAGCGCAATTCCGATGAGAGGACTTCCATGGCGTGCAGAATTGGGACGGAAATAAGGCCAGAACTAAAAAAAGAAAACTGATCTTCACCTGGGAAGGAAAAGAAAACGTGCTTTTCAATTCACTGCGACGACAAGGGGAACTCGTGGCGAGGCTGCGCGAAAGGACGTTTCCCGGATGACGTGCATGATTTTCGGAGGCAAGGAGATGGCGGCCTAATAAGAAAGCGACCGCCATTTCAATACTAAAATCCATTTATTTTCCGCGATAGAGAAAAAGATTCGCCAGACGGCAATAGATGCCATGAAAAAGCGAAAGGAAAAAAAAAGAGCGGGTATTATTACTAAAAAAAAAAAGCTGCGCCGGTGACCAGGAATCCAAAATTGCAGCCCGAAAGTCAAGAGCGACAAAACCGTCAAGACAAAGGGGGCAAATCGTAGAAAAGACGCCGCGCACATTGACGGGGGACATGGGATCCTCGACGGAAGGCCGGTATCACGCGCGCGGTCAAGGAGAGTTCGGATTAAGGGCCGTTACAAAACCCAATTGGGAAAGAGATCTCTCAACAACAAGAAAAGAGAGAGATCAAAGGTGTTTTTTGTCACGCGGAAGGGTCCCATAGTCAGAAACTGACGCGCGAGGGGGACCAAAAGGGGGGCTGTTTGCTGAACGAAATGCAGACCGTGCGCGTCAAGAGCGGCAACCCTCGGAAGCGACGATCTTGACGGTTTGTCGCTCTAGAGAATGAGGTGGGAGGGCTGCAATTTTGGAATGAGGGGGGAATCCGTCAAAAAGGGGGAGTAATAAAAAGCGGGCGCTGTTCATGGCATCTATGGGCAGGATGGGGCGAATCCTAGACGAAACGTGGAGAAGGATAATGGATATTCAATTTCCTGTAGTCCAACGGGAAGGTTCCTCGTGATAGGAGAAGAAAATCATGCCTACTAAGGGAAAAAAAAAGAAACGCTTTTTTTCCGCGGGAAAGGGACCACTGTTTGTGTGAAGTATACGTTGCGGGAAGAAAGGGCGATTTCCAGGTGGGGAAGGGAAGAATCATGCGCGATGTTGTGTGGGGAGGGGGAAGGATATGCTTTCCGTCCCAATTATCGGGGACGCCATGGAAGTCCCGCGAGAAAGGAGACCCAGAGGGGGGAGCGCTGTCAAATAACCTCCATATTCCCGAAAACAACAGGGGGGGCAATCGACATCTCTGCTGCTTTGAAAAGGGCGGCCACGACTTTCCGTCGCACCGCTTCCTGCAAAAAAAGAAAAAGGAAACTCGCGTCCGTAGCCAAAGGGAAATAGCGCAGAACGATGTATCCGCGAAAAGGGATTCTTAGTAATGGGGGGTTCCATCCTATTACAAAAAAGAGAAACATGAAAGAAAAATCAGAGGAGGGCCTTCCTCCGCGGGGGAAAAGGGACTGAATAATTTGGCCTGAAACCCGTTGAAAATTGCTTAAAAAGGGACCTACCAGACGATAAAACGTTTTCCTGCGCGAGTGGAAGGGAGCAAAATCGCTTACGACCAAAGGGGGGAGTCTCTCAGAGGTCCAGATGGCGAAAGGAAAGCAATGTCCCAAGCATTACGCCCCTCTCCACTCTTAAAGTCCGGATACGCTGACATGAGTCCGCCCACAATTTGAAAAGGGGTCGAGCGGGGGGAAAGCGACCACTGCAGAGAAAGTCCAGGGGTTAATAAGCTTCGGAGAAAGGGGACACGCGCATACAAATGCTGAACTTCCTCGGAATCGATGACGTTGAAAGGGGGGGGGGGGGGGAGAAAGGGGGCGCCTCCAGGTTGAGACGTGCGGCGTCCGCAACTGAGAGACTTCGAGGCGGCTGCCACCAAGCCAAGGGTTGAAAAAGGAAAAACGGGACAAGAAGTATCCCTTATGGGGGGGAAAAGGGAGGGCTTGTCTGCCTCACTACAGGGGGGGGGAACAGCGACCATCACTGGGAGCGCCAAAAACCATAAATTGGCCCGGGTCTGTGGACAGCCACAACATAAACACCGAGAAAGGGAAGCGCGCCGAAACGAACAAAAGACATCCTGACAACCAGCTAAAGGGAAAAAGCACCAAGCGGCTTCTCGTCGAAAAGAAAGGATAGCCAGATTTGGCAAAAAAGAGTTCCCTGGCGTAGAATTTCTTGGGGGGGTGCAAGAGAGATTTGGGCTCGCCGCAGTCCAGACGGCCTGCGATGCTGGTGGGATTTAAATCTTCCCTTCAATACGTAGGCAATGTGGGGAGAGAAAACTCAGATCGATAAATCTCTGTGGGATGCTTCGCCTTGAAATGCCGGTAAAAAAGGATAGTCGGCCGGCCTTGATGGAGCGGAAAAAGAAGGAGATTGATTTTCTTTGGGACGTAAAAAAAGCGCACTCATCAGGGAAGGGATCGTTTTTCTGCGCTGAGCCCGCGAAGAAGAATCAGCAGTCCCAAAACAGAGGCATGACGATCCTAGAAAGGGGAATTTATTTCATTTGAGGAAACGCAGGCTTGGCGGACGCGGACGGGGGAAACCAGTTGGGTCCTCAAAAGAGAAGGTCAGAACTTGCCCATCACTGGGAATATCTCTCACACAACAAGGAAAAGAGATAGATATCGGCGGGAAAGGGGAAGTGCTGGGCACGTGCGGGGAAGACGTTGAATTTCCAAGGGAAATTCGCTTCTTCCGCCAGCGGGGACCTTTGGCATGTCCTCAAATGAAAGAAGTTAAATTAGAAGAGGATCGATGACTCGAAGGGTTGTTCACATTTTTAGGACGCCGGAAAAAAAGAAACTGATCACGCTGGCACATGATGCGCAGTTTTTCCCAGAGAAAGAAAATCAATCCGCATTGAGGAAGGGGGCCGGCCGAAATAGAAAGGATTCCACGGCGAAGCAGCTTACAAAGACAAAAAAGGGCAGGAGTTTCGGAAGAGAGGGAGCTCACAACACATTGCCGAAGGAAGGGAATAACACTAAAACCAAAGCAACACCAGAGAAGAAAGGAGCAGGCTTCTGAGGCGGCTTCTAGCAAAAGGGGTCACTCACGCATAAATTTCTCGATTTGAATGAGGCCAGCTGGGGAGAGGTATTTCGACGATAAGAAGGAAGGTCTTACGGGAGATTCATATGGAAGAAAAGTCGTTGGAGCCTTCTATCAAGGAAGGTTATTTTGGGAATGGGCAATTTATGGCGAAAAACCCCCCCCAACACCAAAAAAAAAAAAAAAAAAAAAAAACCACCCCCCCCAAAAAAAAAACCCCCCCCAAAGGGGGTCGCTGGACGGGGTAGCGCAGCCAGCAATCCCGCAAGAGGGATCTTCCTTGCTCCGGAGAAACTCCTGCAAAAACCGGGGACCTGGTGATGACCTCGAGGAAGAAAAAGGCCAGTCATTGCGACGCCGGGGGAAAAGATGGCCGCAAGAAACCGGAGGAAGGGGATACCGACAATCACGTGCTGAGGGCTGGCAGAAATTTGGTATGCGCTGTCCAAAGAGATTCTTACCCCTGGAAAGGGGTTCGCTCGCGAAAGCGATCCTCTTTATTCATGGGGAGGGGGGATCGCCGCCATTGATGGGGGATCCTAAATCCTCCGAATGGCGAGTGGCTTGAAATGCTTTGGCATCGAAAGGCGCCTATCTGACCTCTGACGGAATGCAGCCGGTTAAGGGTCAAAGCCTCCCTCGACAAAAACGTGAAAGAAGGGTCCCTCTTATCGTAGGGGAAGGTTAAAATCTGTTATGGGGGGGGGGGGGAGTCCCCTCTTTTAATGAAGCCCGCGCTGATTTTCTTCATTTGACCGGAGGACAAATTCTCCTCAGGAGCTAATACTCAAATTCCGAAAGACCCGAAGCGGATTTTTTTTTTTTTTTTTTTTGAGCGAATACCGCAGCGGATGGAGAAAACCGCGCGTTCCGGAGGAAAAACTCGGTGCTAACGGGGGAAACGTCGTGGCCGAAAATATTTTGCAAAAAAGGACCGCACGGAAAAGATCGTATTGTGGGGCGGGAGCTATGGCGAGGCGCTCGGCCTGGGTCGCAATTCCGAGAAGGACATGGCGTGCAACGACTGTCCCACCGTTGACGGAAGGAACCCGCGGAAAAGTGCTTTCACCTGTGACACTCAGGGAAAATTTTCATTCACGGCGACGACTACCGCAAGGAAGTGGACCTCGTGGCGACGGACGCAAAAAAGAAGATAGAACGCTCGTGAAAAAACGGATGACGTGCATGATTAATAATTGACGCGTGCAACTGATTTCAACGCCAGGGAGAAATTGAATATCCATTTATTGAAGTTTTTCTTCGGAAGGAAAAAAAAGCAGACTACAACTGATCCGGAGGGAGCCTCCTGCGCCGGTGACCGGACGCAGGGGGTCAAACCTCATAAGGCAAGGACAAACAATCCCGAACCCCAGAGCGCCAAAACCGTCCAAGACAGGAGGAGGTGCCGAACGTCCGCGCAGTCTGCTTTGCGAATTGTACCGAACGTTCAAAAGCAGGTAATTCAACGCGCGCGGGAAAAGGGAAGGGCGTCTGGATTAAGGGGCCGCGGGAAAAGGGCGATTCTCTCAACACCACCAACGGAGGGAGATTTCCGCGCTGCTTATCCCCAATGGGGGTGTTTGAAAGGACCCTTAATCCAGACGCCAGTGTCCAGAGTCAGGAAGGAATGAACGGCCTGGTGGCGGGAGAGGATCTCATTCGCAGCAAGGCGCGGCGTTCGGCACCGAGGGTGCATTTCTTTGAGGGGGGATCTGAAAGCGGATGAGGGGATTGTTTTGGCCTACAATGGGGAGGGTGGAACGCGACGGTCACCGAGGGGTGGCGCCATGAGTAAGGTCCTGCTTGTCTTGCATCTAGGGAATAGAAAGAAACGTTGCGCCTTGATATCGAAAAGAAAAGGTATGCAAAAGGGGAAATTGCGGTCGAAAAATCAGGGGGGGAAAAAGCAAGCCAATTCCGGTGCCAAGAAGGGAAAAACGATCTGTTCCGATCGGAAAAACGCTTTTTCGGCAGCCTAGGGCAACGATGAAGGGGGGGTTGGGTGTGCAGTATACGTTGGAGGAAAAAGACGGGCGATTTTCCAGGGGGGGGTTTGAAGAATCATGCTCGAAAGGCCCGCGGGATATTCTGGGGGGGGTGGGCCAAGAGTTCCCGCAGCCGAAAAGTGCGACCCATGCCAGGGGGGAAAGAGCTCCCGCCCCACAATCCGGGAAGGAAAATCGCCATCGCTGGAGGAGGACCGGCTTCACTACGAGAACGGCGCACAGGAGGAGACGGACGGCGCTACGCGAAGGTAGCCCAATTCCGCGTCGGTAATTCAGCCGCTGCTTGCGATATAGGGCTCCTGTAGGAAGGGTATACATTTCGTGCCGCAAGAGGGGGACAGCCAATGAAGAGCCGTTGTCTCCGGTTACATTCCCTCGGGAAGGAATGACTCCAGCAACGATGAAAATTGCTTAAAGCAGAGTGCAAATCCTTCTAGCAAAAAGAAAGGGTGGAGGCTTTGATTTGGGAAAGGAAGCTCTTTCAGGGAAGACGCGGAAGAATTTCTGAGCACCAGGGCTCCACTCAAGCCCCTAAAAGGAATGATCGGATGGCATTGTGAAGAGAAAATGGCTGCTGATAAAAAAGCCACAATTTGAATTAAGAGGGGGGAGGGGTTTTGTCAAGGGGGAGGGGCTACCTCTCAATTGAAGGAGGCGTGCCTCCGTCTGAGGATGGCCATCCGTCTTCCTGGAAATCAGGGGAGGGGAAAAGGGGAATTGTCGGTATAAAAAAAGCCGCCAAAAAAGGGATGTCCGTACACGATCAAGATGCGCCAATTTCTTTGGGGTCGGGGGGTGAGGGAGGGAGGTCTTGCCACCCAATGGGGCGGATTATCCGACAAGGAAGTATGGGTCGTCGCACTGCTCTGCTGGCTGGAGAAGGCCGCTCCCTTACAAGACATAAAAGAGGAATCCACGTAACGGCCTCCATAAAGGGAATATTTGGCAGCCAAAAAAGACGGGATCGCCGCGCGCCAAAAGAAGGCATACGGGGAAGACGCGTTACGCCAAAAAATTCGCGTCGCATCCAAGGCCATCCTTCACATAACAAAATAAATTCGGAGAATTGAAGGCGTCGACTCCGCACGACGTTGAAAAAAAAAACGGTCCCAGACGGCAGGAGAAAAAAGGTTGCTGGGATGTGTTCTTAAAAAGGTTGGAGTCCATGGAAACTCCACGAGAAAAAGACTGCCCCGTCGCAGGGGAAGGGGGTAAGCTGCTTCGCCGTGAAGGGAGAAGCTACCCGATCTTTCGACGTTCCAGGCAATGAAAGATGATTTGAAAAGGGGGGTACCCCCCCTTCAAAAAAAAGGAAGGGAGAACTCATCAGGAGAGCGTTTCTCGCGAGGGACACTGGGTGGAACAAGAGCAGGAAGAAATCCATCGTCTCCTTGAAAAAATTCCTCCTCCATGGAGGGGGGGGGAGGCTTTCAAAGGTCAATCCGCAGAAGGGGGACTTTTCTACGAAACGTGGGGTGGGAAAAGAGGCCAATAGATCTTCAAAGAAGAAGAGGTAATTGTACCGCGATCTAAGAAGAAAAAAGAGGATATATATCGAGGTGCTGGTCAACGTGCAGGAAAAAAGTAGGCAGGAGGGCCCAACGTTTTTTCGGTAGAAAAGAAGAAAAGAAATTTGGCAGCCTCAAAAACAAGGAGAAAATGATCGATGTACTAGACAGTTGTACGCTGATCAGACAAGCGAAAAACCTATCACTCTGGGAAAAAAGAAAAGCCGTTCCCCTCTACTGTGGGGGAGAAAGACGAAATTGCCTTGGACGCTCAATAAGGGATGACGGGTAGCTGAACTGACCTTCTCAGCTAAGAAGACAACAGACTGACTACTTTCAGTAAGGGGGGTTACCCACTTACTCCAAAACAAGGGAGGGGGGAATTTAAGACCATCCGTAAGGAGCCGTCTTTAACTTATCACCTGGGAGGGGGGGGGAGCTTCTTCTATTCCAAAGAGAGTAAAGAAAAAATTTCTCCTCATGTTACTATTGGGAAGGGAGGACCAATCTTTTCTATCGGAGGAAAAGAAGCCGCAGCACCTCGGTGGAACGGCGACCCCCGCTGTCTGAATGGAAGCCTGTTTTGATTCGTCTCGCTGCAACGGTGTTTAGGGTTGTGGGGAAATTTATTGGCCGTCCGTGGGGAATGAAAAAGAAACCAGTATGGTTCGCTTGACGGGGGGAGGGGCCTTCGTGACGCTACTCCCTCAGTGATACTTCTGGCACTCAGAGGAACCCCTGGGCATCTGGGGGAGAAAAGGATCCGCCAAATAAATTGGAGAGGAGGGTCGGAAATGTCGCAAGGAAACAGGGGCTACCTCCTCAACTTGTAATCGATTGATGGAAAAGGGGGGTATCGCTGTCCGCCTCAGAAAAAAGGAAATGGAAATTGCGAGTTAGGGAGGAGAGACCTGACAAAAGCTCTATCCTCTGGGGGTTTATCTCCTCCATTTATTGGGGGGGGGGGGGGGGGGGGTACAGCGTATCAGAGGGGGAAAAAAAAAAAAGGGAACGTGGCGAGGGGGCTTGGGAAAGGGAGGGCTTTTTTCATGAGAATATCTTACCTCTGACGACATCGACAAGAGCGGGAGAATTTTGCCGCCAAATTTCCAAGAATAAAAAAAAGGGGCCTACGGATTTTAAAAGAGTCTGGTCTTTCCCCATCAGAAGGGGATGGGCTTATTTCACAGGATGACGTCCCCGCGGGAATGAAAGGGGGGAAAAATGAAGTTTCTTCATGGAGAAAAAAGGAACATCGGCTTGCACTCCATTTACTGAAAACGCATGATCATGTATCTCGGCAGCCGAGGGAAGGAACTGAATTACCGCAGCGGAGGGGGGGAAGGACGTATCGCCTGAAGAAAGGTATCAGGCGTTCGTGGAAGCCTCAGCGTATGTCGTTCATCTTAAATCGGGGGGGGGGGCGGGAGCTATGGAGGAAAGGGTAAATGGCCTGGGTCGCAATTCTATTGGGGGGAGAGGGACTTCCATGCGTTCACGGGGAAAGGACGGAAAGAATATCCCCTCTGATCCAAAAAACTCTCGGAAAAGGTGAACTCCGTCCACACCTGAAATCGCAAGAGGGGGAAAAAGAAAAGAAAAAAGACCGCACGTCCTACTTCACAAAAAAAGGGAAAGGCTGCGCTAAAAAAGCGGGGGCGAACAGCTCGTTTCCAGGAGAAGGGGGAGGCTGGCACCGAGGAAGGAGGCCTAAAAAAAGGATCGACCTCCCTTTCAGTAAAGGGATCAGGCGCAACGTTTCTTCGAGGAAAAAAAGAAGGAAATGACAGCAGATACAAACGGGGAGAAAAGGGGTTATTACTCCCGGAAAAAGGTGACCGTCTCGTCCACCTCAAGCAAGAAGAAAAAACATCACCTACCTCATAAAGAAGAAAAAAACCGTCAATACAGAAAGCAAAGGAGAAAAGGGGGCCGAACTCCTCGCACATGGGGAAAGAATTGATCCTCGACTTTCATGCAAAACACCAAGGAAGAAGAGGTCATTTTCTTACTCATGGAAAGGGGGAGGGGGAATAGGGGCCGCGTGACAAAAACCCAATGGGGGGAGAAAAAAAAAAAACAACTTATTATTATTGAAAAAAAAATTGGGTTTTTTTGTCACGCGAAAGGGAAAGTCAGAAACTGACGCGAGAAACGGACTGGTGGCTGTTTGAGGAAAAAAAGGCGCATTCAACCGGGGGGGGGCAGCGTCTTTTCTTCCCATCGTATGAGACTTGGGATATGGAACGGTTTTGTCGCTAGAGAAAGGGTAAGGGGGTTTGTCCGGGCGGCAATGGAAGAACTTTTCACCGGAGGAAGTAATAATAAAGCTGACGTGTGTACTTGGAAGGGAAGTCATGTCGAAGAAAAAAAGGGGGACGACCTTAGATATCGAATAAAATTGAAGAGGAGAGGGGGAAATGGCGGTCGAAGAAAAGTGATCTTCCGCCAGAATCCGCCATGCACAGAAGGGAAACTCGCTGTTCTATGAGAAAAAAGGGAAAGAATCGCCACATTTCCAAAAGGTCGTCTGTCGCCGTATGAGCACTAATGGGTGACGGAGGTCACGGGAGTTGTTGAGTTCCGAGGGGGGACCAATTCTCTTTGGCCCTCGTGGGAAAAAGAACAAATCTGAATTGCTACACAAAAAGTCGACGAGGGGAAAAAAAAGAAAGCTCCCGCCCTCACAATAGAGAGGAAGGAAAAGCGACAAGAAGGGGTCCGTCGGCCACTACGGCCGTCGCACCGCGTCCTCTCAAAGAGAAAAGGACGCGCGGCAGAAAGAAAAAAGGGAATTCGCGTGCAAGAACGGGGGAAAAAAAAAGAGATACTGTATTCATGTCGTAGGAAAGGGGGCCAACCGGGAGCATTGAAGACAGAAAAAGCAAAGGAAGAAAAATCATGCGCGGGAAGGGGAAGACAAGTCATTCCAGAGGGAAAGGGGGGCCGTTACTCTCTCAGCCAAAATGCTTGCTGGGAAAGAAGACGATCAGGGGAGGGCCACGTTTCCGGAGAAAGGTTTGGGCGGCAAAATCGCGGGGCTCCTTTCCTGTATTAGACAAGATATTCGAATGTCTAGGAGTAACGGGGCCCACTAAAAATTCGCCACGCTTCAAAGGGGGGGTCGGATACTGCTGAAAGCGATCCACCTCGCCAATTGGGATGCGGTTGGTCAGGCGCGAGCGCGCAAGAGGATCAGCAATTTCAAGGAAAGGCGTGCCTCCGGAGATCTCATAACATGCGGGCAAGTCATGCGGAAGCGATGAAAAAAGGTGGGAGTAGTCGCCATTGATGAAGGCCAAGCATTTCCTTACACTACCGCTGCTTCCGCAAGGGAAGGATTTGGCGTATACAGGTAGGGTCTGCCCACCCAGATGTTCCAAGGGGAAGAAGAAGTATCCCTGAGGTTCTTAGGGGGGCTGCCTCACGAATGCTATTCGCCAGAAAAGACCATACTGGAGCGAAGGGGAAGAAAAAGGGGGCGCCAATAAATTGAAAAGGCAACAATAAACACCTATGACTGCGTGATCGTCAGGAATAAAAAAACGAACACACCGCTTCCAAGAGAAAGGGGCGCCGTTACGCCCGCGAAACAAAGCGGTCTCGTCTGCCCCTCAAAGTTTGGCCACTTCACAAAGAGAGTTGTCCCTTCGGGGAAATGTCTGGTGAGTGACCGGAGGAAAAAGGGGCTCTCCTCCGGTCCATACGGCCGTCAAAATACGGTCAAAGGGGGCTGGTGGGATGGGGGGGAAAACTAAGCCGGCTTTTTTCGGCAGTAGTATGCCATTGTGTTGGTCATGAGAAGATCCTTATAACGCCGAAGCCCGTCGTCGCTGTTGTAAGGGGAAGGAAAAAATCGCCGTGAATTCCGGTCCGGAGGGGAATTCTCCTTCCTCTGAGGAGCAGGAGAGATGGATTTTCTTTGCGGCAGTCAAGGAAAAAAGGCGCACAAAAAAAGCCCAACGGGAATCTTTTTCTTCTCTTGGGCGCGGGGCGTCAGAATCAGCAGTCAAAGAAGAAGGGAATGACGAGTCATAGATAAAAAAGGCATAAGAATCTTAAAGGGGGCATCCTCAGGCTGTCGTCCCCTTAAACCGTTTGGGCCATCAGCGAAAAAAGGAGAAGAAACAAGGCCCACAACTGAAATTACTTGGGAGAAGAAAAGACAACAACAACCCCTTATTACTAGGAAAAAAAAGTAATTTCAGTGCTTTTACGTGAAGATCGGAATATGGCCCAAGGGGGGAAAAGAGGAAGCGTCCGCCATCCGGAGAGGTTCAGCCGAAAATTAGCCATTGAGAAAGAGAGCATGCTCTGTTGGGAAAGGAATAGGGATTCTTACAAAGCCTCACGCTCTCAAACGGGGGAACAACTGATGAAGGGGAGGGAGGAATTTGACGGCCGGAAAGCGCATTGCCAGGAAAAAAGAGGTCCTTCTAAATATGGGGACGCGGCATTAAAAGGAAGCTTACAAACTACCAAAAGGGGCAAGGAGTTCTCGGGAGAAAACGACTCCAACACCATTGCAAATACGGGGAGAACACAGCCGGCCAGGTACAAAGAAAAAAAACCGGCGGAACGGAGAGGAAAGGGGGAGCGGCTGCGATCGCCGTTGTCACACCAGAGAGCGCAGGAACGATTGCGGGGGGAAAGGCCAATCTGGCTTAGAAAACAGACACAACTCGTGGTGCAGAGAACCCCCGCTGGTCTGGCATGAATCAAGGGAGGTGCGGCGCGCGGCAGGAAAGAGAGGTGTTTAATGTTGTGGGCTGAAGAAGGGGGGGGGCCGGGAAGGTTGATTCATACTGTCTCCTCGAAATCGTTCGTGCTGCAGCCACAGAACCGCTACGAAAAAGGAAAGGCCGGATAAGCCGCACCCAGGGGCGGAAGGGGAAGAAAGGGATCCGCCCAAAAGAAATGGAAAAAAGGAAGGATCGTTTCCCTTAATTTCGCAGAAAGAAAAATTTGGCGACCGCCAATCAAAGTTCAGCTTCCGAAGGCAGTTTGTATTCGAGGGGAAAAAAAAGAAAAGGGCACGCCGAAGCTGTCTGACCAAGAAAGGTAGAGCCGTGGGAAACGCCTGACAAAGCCCGCAAGTTCAATTGTGGAGAGGGAGGAAGCCATTTATTGAATGGAAAAAAAAAGGAAAAATCCTAAAGGGAAAGCTTGGCGAGGGAAATTGGGTAAAAAAGGGGGCATGCTCAAAAAGGAAAGACCTCTGACGCGACTCAAGGGAAGAAAGCCGTAGGAGCTTTTTCCGGGAAAGAGCCGGAAACGTGGCTAAGGGAGAAACGGATCGTCTGGTCGTTCCCAGAAAAAAGGGGAAAGGGGGGGTGTTTCTTTAGAGAATTCGTCCCTCTTGAATTACACTGAACAACAAAAGTTTCTCCTGAAAGGGAAAAGGGCGCCTTCTCGGGGAAGAGAAATTCCTACGCCATTAATCCGAGAAGCGTTCTTCTCTTAATTCCCGCAAGTGGGCTACGGCCGCGCGGGGAGGAGGGGCCGAGCATGACGGAACGGAGTATCATGCCGGGACGCCTGAACATATTTTCAACCAAGATGTCGGGAGTCGAGGTGGGGCTAAAGGGGGGAGGCTATTTGAACCGCAGAGAGGAAAAGGGGGAGGAACGAATTGGTCTGCTCTTCGTCTGAAAGGAAAATATAATTTGTGGACGTAAAGATATATCACAAGGAAAAGAGAGCGATTCTTCACCTGTGACCGGAGAAAAGGGGAGCCCGTGCTTTTTTAAGGGAGAACCGACCGCACTTCTACTTCACACAAACAGTGGAAAGAAAAAAAAGCGTGGAGATCGAACATCTCGGGGTACCGATGATTTTCGGAAGAAAAGGGCTTTAGGAAGAAAAAGGGATCGACCGTGCCATTTCAAGAAAAGAAAGGGGATTATCAAGGCGCAACTTTTTCTCTGGAGCGCCGACGGAAAAGAAAGCAAAACAACGGATCCTAGCTTTAGTGGAAAAGAAAAGAGACTGCGCCGGTGACCGTCGCGTCAAAAGAAAGGAAAAAAAGAAAAAAAAACCAATCACTACTCATCCTCTTTCAAGAAAAAGAAAGTCGTCGCTCCGAGGGGCCGAAAGCCGCGCAAATTGACGCAAAAGGAGAAAGGAAAAAAAGACCTCGACGTAAGAAAAAAAAAGGCCGTAATTCCACGCGAGAAAAACACTGGCTTCTGATTACTTTTGCCTCGAAAAACAAAACGGACGATCTCTCTCAAAAAAAGGGAAAGATCCCGCTGCTTATCCAATTGGGGGGGACCCGCTGCCTTAAAGAAAGACGAACCTTACCGCGCCTTGTAAGTAAAGCCGGGGGGGGGGAGGAAAAAGTCGAGGATCTCAATCGCAGAAGAGGGAAAAAAGGGTGAGCGCGGCGTTCGTAAAAAAAGAAAGGGAAGAAGTTGCTTTCTTCTTCCCCCCCCCCCAAGGGGTTTTGGGGGGGGGGAAAAGCGGATGAGGGTAGGTGATTGTGGGAAAAAAATTTTTGACTGAGTTTCCTCAAAAACCTTCTCATAGAAGTGGCGAAGAGAAAGAGATCACTTTTGGGGGGATTGTCATGGATAGGGGAGGGAAAAAAGGGAAGGGACTAAAAATATCAAACTAAACGTGTTGCGGACCGGGAGGGGGGGAAATACATGGAGAGTGGAAAGGAACCGTGATTCCTTTAAGGAGGGGAGGGACGACTAATCAGTTAAAAAAAATCTTTAGGCGAACGCAAGGACCAATTCCGGTGTCAAGGAAAAAAGACATGGCACGTCCCCCAATCCCATTGAAAAACAGAAGCGAAATCTCACTCTTTTTTCTTGCTATCGAAGGGGGGTGGGGAAGACGTTGCGGTCGTCGGGGTCAAAGGGGGAGAAAGGCGATTCCAGGTGTTGAAAGGAAATGTGAGAATCATGCGCGAGGGGGGGGCATGCTGTGAATCTTTAAGTCCAGACGTGCACCGCCATTGAAGTGAAAAGGAAGGAAGGGAAAAATAGGAAAAGTGCGACCCATGCCGAGTAAGAAAGAGGGCCCCCGCCCCACCCTCCGATAAGGATGGGCGGCTTGCAAATATTTTCAAAACCCGGCAATACGGATACTCCGTCGCACCGAGTCCAGAGAGGAAGAGAAGAGGAAACGAAAAGGAGGAAAAGGGAGTAATTCATCCAAAAAAAATACCGTCTTGGCTAGATACTGATTGCCATGAGTAGGATAGGAAAAAGAGTGCATCCGAGGGGAGGAGGAACGCCATGAGAAAAATCAGAAAAGGAAAGCTCCCGTTTCAGGAAAAAAAGTACCGGAATGAGGAGGCCTAGGCGCCATCCCCAGAGGGTGAAATGGCTTGCAGGGAGGAAGAATGAAAATCCTGTAGGGGGGAGGAGAGTGATTGCTGTGGGTGGTGACGTGTGGGGGTGGGGAGGGAGTACACTGACCGCAAGGAAGGACAGAGGTGCAAAGGGAAAAAAGGCCGAGCCCGGTCAATGGTGTATGGTCTGGTAACAGCCCCTCGCCACGCTTCATGAAGTGGGGTCTGTGGGGAGAAATTCAAATCAATGGCGTCGAAACAAGACCACAATTGGAGGAGAGCTGTGGGGGGGGGAGACGGGCGGCGAACCACTGCTCTAAGTCGGGAATTTAAAAACTTCGGCTTGCCCAAAAGAACAACGCATACAAAGAGAAGTCCCTTCCTCGGGGGAATCGAGAAAGGTACTCCCAATTATGACTAAGGAGGGGCAGGCCATTTCCTGAAAAAAAGGAGAGACAATTTCTTTGCTGATCCCTGCGGGGGAAGAACAGATGGCCCAGGTGAGTTATCAGGGGGACGTCGCGGGCTTCGGGGGGAGAGAAAAAAGCGCTCCCGTCCATCAGAAATAAAAATGGAATCCACGTACGGCTCCCATAAGAGGGGAAGCCACAACATCAACAAAAACAAAAAGAAGGTCGCCGCTCGCAGAAAAAAAAAAGAAGAAAAGAAGAAGCGTTGGGCTCCTTTACTGAAAGTTGTACTTGTTCTTCTCTCTAAAGAGTTGGCCATCCCTGAAAAAGAGGTCCCCTGAGGAGAAAGGGGAAGGGGGAGTGCCCAGCGGTTTTCTCTCCTCTAAAGGTCCAGACGGCCTGTGCCGTCAGAAGTATTTCTGGGGGGGGGGAAAAGGCTGTGTTCTTTCAAGGAAAGGGAATTGTGTTGTGAGTCCGTTAAAAAAGAACTCCTGCCCGTCCGGCAAAGGGGGGGGAAAGATGCCTTTCGCCGGGAAGGGAAAAAGAACCCAATATTTCGGGAAATGATGAAAGCGTCCAGGCACTGCGATGGGGAGGGGAAAAAAGTCAAATTCGATGGAAACGCAAGAAGAAGTTGTTTCCAAGGTTTTCTGCGCGGGGTCACGCGGGGGGGGCAAATCAAGCAGTCCCACTGGGACAAAAAACGAAGTCATCGATCCTTTGAAAAAAAAGAGGGGGAATCGGAAAAGAGGGGGGAATCGCAGGCTTTCGTGACGGGGACGGGGGGGGCCAGCAAGCGTCGACCCAGAAAGAGGAAAAGGAAATTAAAAATTACTTTCCCGCGAGCAGGGGAGAGAAAAGGGGGGGGAGTACCTTTACCCTTAGCGGAAAGGGGGCATGCTTGGTCACTTCTTAAGATAAGCGGGCTTGAGAGAGGGGGTAGAAGTCCGCGTCCGCAGCCTGCGGATTGGGGGAAGGGGGAGGAAGGAAAAGAAAGGAGTTCCTTAGCCATGGATGAAAGGGGGGGGAGATGTTGTCACCGTGGGACTTCAGAAAACGCGCATAAACCTATCACGCGAAGCTGAAGGGAAAAAAAAAAAGAGAGTTGGACGGCGCAAAGAAAGAGAGCAGGGAAGGGAGAGAAGGGCGGCGAATTCTGGGGAAGAGAAAAGGAAGGAGCAAGCAGCTTACAACGAAGATCGTGCTCTTATTTCCACTAAAGTGCCTACGGTACGCGGGAAAAACAACCGGCAGGTACGCAAATCAAAAAAAAAGAAAAAGAAGATGACCTTTTTGGGACCAAAGCGCTTATACGCCTTTCACGCAGCAATTTGAGGGCTTATGTGAAGGATGGCCAAAGAGGAGAGGAGGGGTATGGCGACGAGAAGCCGAAGAAAAGGAGGGGAGAGAGGCGACCCCCTCTTTTCCAGAGTGTTTTTTTCTTTTCGGAGCGAAAAAAATCGTGTTTATGTTGGGCTAAAAAGACGGGGGAGGGGTCCGTGGATTCAGAACGGGAGCAGGGGGGGAACGGGGGGCTCAATCTCCTCGTGGAAGAAAAGCAAATCATTGATCTTCCTTGCCCGGGATAAGAAAAAAGAGGGGTGCATACGCCCTCGAGTGAATAAAAAGAAAGGGGGGGGAGGACGCCGTCAAGTATCTGGGAAGGGGGAAATTATTCTTAGGAATCAACTTTTTTTTTTAACTTTCGAGAAGGAAATGGTGAGCTGTCCGCCGCCGGAGGGAAAAACGGAAAAGGGAAAATGCGAGGTATAGGCAGGGAAAAAAAAAAAGGACACAAGAGAAAAGGGAATTCACATTGGCATGTGGAGTTATGGAATGTCAGGGAAAAAAAGACACTCCCATGGACGCTTTGCGAGGGGGGAGGGGGAATGCTTTTTCATGCGAAGGGGCTCTT
>Ga0179593_1794304_pt1 | contig 19069 bp, 24 predicted proteins | sample CZODoug2_1_08_16_FD_185931 | JGI IMG/M metagenome (GOLD analysis project Ga0179593, IMG submission 185931) | Vadose zone soil fungal communities from Angelo Coast Range Reserve, California, USA - CZODoug2_1_08_16fungal (PacBio error correction) | ecosystem: Environmental > Terrestrial > Soil >...
TGTCCTTCATCTCTGCCTTCAAAAAGGGGACTCAACTCTTCGCGCAAAAAAGAAAAAATCCATCAGATATCGAAAGGAGTGAGGAAGGGGGGGAATCTTCAAGAAAGAAAGGAAGGAGGGCGGTTCCGCCACTTCTCCTGAAAATTTTTGTCCAAAAAAAAAGGAGGGGGGAAGGGAAGAATGCTGGGAAAGGGAGTCTCTGCTTCATCTCAAGAGGGAATTTTCAAAGAATCTCCGTGAAAAGGAGATAAAGCGGAGAGTTAAGAAGAGGAAGGGGGGGGAGGTCAGAAAAGCCGAAGAGCCGAAAACATCCTCGAACCCGGAAAAGGAATCTTCGCATCCGCCAAAGAAAAGGGAAAGCATGCGCTATGAGGACACGGAAGACCTGATATTCGACCAAGTTAGAAAAAAGGAAGAAGGGAACAAAATTGAATTGGGCGCATCTCTCTGGGGGGAAATTCGCACCGGGAAAAGAAAGAGCTCACCCGGCAGGCTTTTGAGGGAAAACAAAACCCGACGACGGAGGAAAGGAGGGTGGGGTAGGACTCTTTCGTGAGGCCCGCATCCTGATGGAGGAAGGAGGAAACCTGTATCGAAGGGGACTGAGTGTGAGAAGAATGAATGCACCGATTGGAACTCACAGAAAAACATGCTGATCGCAGCCGGGACTGTTTGCGGTCAAGGGAGGAAAAAAGAGAAGAACGAAAAAGGGATAAAAAAAAACACGACGAGGTCGGTCCATTTTAAGGCCCAGAGAAAAAAGGGAGAACACTCAATAGGGGGGGAAGAAGAAACGTGTAACGTTGTTACCTCACCTTTCTGTTAAAAAGGGAACTTCTATGTGTGACAACCACACGAAAAAGGGGGGAGGGGGTGCTTCTGACACTCAAGGGAAAAAGGAAAAATAGAGAGCAGATCGCTAAGGAAGGGTTCTGGTACCTCCGCAGGAGGACATTTCTACTTAAACCAGGGGGGGTCTATACAGTCCAGAGAAATCTACATTCTTACGAGGCAAAGCGTGAAAAGGCACAACTGTGAACAGCTTTACTAGGAAAAGGGGGGTGTAAATGACTTGGTGAGTCACTTTATCTACTACGTGTAGAAACCAATATTTCTTTAGAAAGAAAGGGTTCCCAGAAAAAGACAGAGACCTCGCGAGGGGGGGAATCAAAATGTCCGGACTCAAAGCTCGACGGCGAAGGGAAAAAAGGAAGCTATGCGTTCGGGAAAAAAACACCGCACGCAAAAGTGCGAAAATAAGAAAAGCGGGCAATCATTGAAGAGAAACCCCTAGTCTCGCATTCATTCACTGAAAAGTTATGGCCTGAAAAGTTTCGCACAAAAGGGGGAAGAGGGGAGCCTTCGTCACAGAAAAAGCAACTTGCGGCGCCGACGTTCTTAGAAAAAAAAGAGGGGGAGGGAAGCTGGATTAAAAAAGAAAGAAAAGGGGAAACTGCTTAACAATATCAACTTCGAGATAGCTATTATGTGAACTCAAAAAAAATGTCTTCCGTCGTAGGAAAGAAGAAAGAAGTTCAACGTCCGGGGGGGGCAGGCAGAGGAGGGAGATCCGCGCGCAACGCAGAAAGAAGGACGACGATTGATCCAACCGAAAGAGCGTTGGGACCGCTCGAGTAGGAAACGGGTATCTTGATCCAAGAAGAAAGGGGTCTGTATGTGGTAAAAAAAAAAGAAGAGGAAAGGCTGTAGAAAAAAGGAAAAATTGCGACCTTCAAGCCTTACATTCCCCTGCGCACGAAGGGAAAGAGGATTCAAAAAAGTTCGAACAAAAAAGGGGAAAGAGTAGGGAACGACTACCTCGCTCCTATTGCGTAAAAAAGAATCTGTGCGAAAGGAAAAAGAGCCACTGGAAGGGGATATTTGTGGGGGAATTTAGGGAAGGTAAGGAGGGTCTTTATGCAGTAAGGGACTAACCTGGACTACTGGTTTCAGACCCCGGCCACAACAAGAAATAAGCCCTGCCATCAAAAAAAAAATCACCCAAGCGCAGCAGGGGCTGTGTCTGAGGGGAAAAAGAAGAGGAAAAAATCGAACTGATCCGCGGCGTTTCAGAGGGGGAGATTTAGTTGCCCTCTTGTTACGAGAAGAAGGGAAACGAAACCGACTCAGAAAGAAAAAAAAAGCAGAGAAGATTGGGAAGGGGGGGGGAGAGTAACGGGATGAACGGGAACTCCCGTGGGCGAGTTTAAAAGCACCGGCACGCCCCTGTTTTCGCCAAAGAAAAAAAGGGGAGCAATCTGCAAGCAGCGCGAGGGAAAGGGGTCCCTGACAAGAAAAAGGGATCTCGAGGTCGTGACTGTCGTGTACCAGGGAAACGATAACCAGGCTGATTAAGAAAGACGCTTCGGCAAGCGGGCGACTAAGAGGAGATTGGAGGCTATCGGGAAGAGAAGGGGGGGAGTGTGGGACCTTACAGCTACTTCCTCATCGTTTGAACCGAGCGAGGCCACTAGGGGGGAATTGAGATACTACTGAACGGTCAAAGAGAAACGGGAACTTGGCCAGAGCCAGGAGGAGTGAAGGAGAGAACGAGGAGCTCATGCAGAAAACCCTCTTTCTCTCGATGGGGGGAAGAAAGAAACGACTCCTACGACGCATATACTGAAAAGGGGGAGGGACTTCCGAGGCGGGACAGGGAAATGACGTTGGTAAAAAGAAGGGAGGGGGAGCAATAACTCGTTCGGACTGTCCTATTTCCTACTGCCAAACAAGACCGTTTGGAGAAAAAAGAGGAAGGCCTGGATTGGAGCGGAAAGCGGAAGGGTTGTCGACCAAAGGAAACCATAATAAGCCAAGGGATCTCTCTATTCCGCAGAAGAATCTTCCAATCTACCGGTCAACCTCCCACGAGAAAAAGGGTCCCGACGAGAGAAGAATGAAAAAGAAACGGATACCGACCGGGAGAGGAGGAGGGATAGATACAGTTGGCATTGGGGGGTGGGAAAACCAGACATAGCGAAGAATGGCTCCATTTCCATCTCTCGGAGGCATTACACCGCTGGGGGGAGAAGGAGGGTCCCGTCAAGAGGGAGAGATGAAAAAGAAAGATGAAAGAAGAAGGGGCGACCGCGTCAAAGCCGAACTACGTCTGCGAGAGATTCAGCCTCGGCAAGGAACCGGGTTCTTTGGGGTCGCATGAAAAGTGAAAAAAAGCGCGGTGGTAAGCTCGACCGTCTAAGCGTCCGAGTTCATTATCTCCTCTCAACAACAACAAAAGATGACTCGTTCCGTGAAAGCTCGCGGGCAAAGAATCGCGAAGAGGGGACGAGGGAAAAGAAGGAGAAAGGCGACCACAAAAACACGGAATCCTATTAGGATCGCCAGTTCATGCCAGAGAAGACTCATAGTGGCCGGCTGTGGAAAAGGAAAGGAGAATTGCATCTTGTATGGGAAAAAAAAGGGGAAAAAAAGGGAAAAAAGACGCCAGCACGGAAAAGAGGCAGGAAGGGAACGCCGCCACAAATAAAAGGTTGATTCTTCGCAGGTCCGTCGGTTGCTTCCAGCAACCAGGAAAGATTTCTCTCGGTCGTACCGCCTAAAAAAAAGAAAAAAAGAATTTCTTCGAGCGGCGGAGAGGAAGAGGGATTTAAAACTCCGTGGGGAGGTGGGTGAAGTCGTGAATTCCTGTCGGAATCTCGCTATCCATTGGGAAAGTGCGTGCGCAAAACGAGGGAGATACAAGAAAAGCCTGCGAAACGCTCAAACCGAACACCGGATTTTTGCCGTGAGTATGTCCGTCGTCTTCAAATCGGAAAAAACTCTCGCATAAAAGGAAAAAAACAATGGTCCGGAACACCAGAAAAAAAAGCGAAGGTAAGCGGCAGTTGCCGAAAACCCCTTAAATGCAATTCAGTAATATGCGGAGAAAGTGGAGGAACTTTTCCAGTCTCCTCCCTCGAAGAAGAAGACGGGATCGGGGGGGAAGGAGAAAAAAAAAGAAGGAAAAGGGCGCTACTAAAAGGGGGGAAAGAACATAGGATCCATGTCAACAAATCATTGATCCTATTTGAGAAAAAAAAAGAAATACTGGTTCCTGATGCTGGGAAGGGGAAAAAAAAAAATCTCGGAAAACCATAGAGAGAAAGCTTGAAGCGAAAGGAGGACCGAAAAAGAGACGAACTTCGGCCGCGAATCTCCGGGTTCTCGGAGTAATTGTCCACGACGTAAAAAAATCGAGAAGCGGAGGGGAAAGGGGGAAAAGAAAAAGGGCGCAGCATCGTTCGATTGCAACATGTTCTCGTATATCGGAAAAAAGGGAGGAAAGCCGCCCCGAAGACCCCTTCATCCAAAAGGGAGGAAGAGGGGGGGGGTGGGGAAGTATGCGGCGGCGGGCGCAGATGTGGTAAACGTTCGACGGGAAAAGTATAGCACTTTGAACCCCGAGGAGAAAAGGTCCACCTTACACCCGCGGATAAGAAAAGGTAGGAGGTTTGGGGGTGCCCGAAAAAGAATCAAGCGGCGAGGGGGTGATATACGACGCTTTTTCCAGGGATGGGGCCGGGTCTTCACCCTTAGTCATGTGAAAGGAAAAGGTCATAAATACATACATAAGAGAGGAAGGGCAAAATATAAGAGGGGCATAAAGACATCCATTCGAGGTGATGGGAACGCAAGTTCGAGGTGTTGCGTGAAAAGGGGGGGTGGGGATACAAATTGGGGGGGGGGAAAAAGTCAGAACGGATTGACGCCACTGGGGCCTTTCGCCGGGGGAAGATCTTACAAGGTCAAGCCATTCAAAAAAGTTTGCCTGCAGGGGGAAAAGTGCGGAAAAGAAGCCGCAATGGAAATTTCTTGGGATAAGGAGTAGCCTGGAAAAAAAAACTCGGATTCCCAAGGAGGGGTGGATCAAAAAGGAAGACGTTGGAATCTCCGTTGCGCTTATAGTCAGAGGTGCCCCTGATAAAAGGACGCGAAAAAGGAAGAGGGGGAAAGGTGTTTGATGAGGAAAAAACGCTCGCAGATTCCCGGGAGCTGGTTCAGAAGGGAAAGGGTTGCTTCTCCAGCTGCATTTCCGGTAGAGGAATAAAGCTAAAGGGAGAAGGTGGATTTGACGAGGCTTCCATACTTTCAAGAAAAAAAAAGGGAGGAAAATGCCTAAAGGGGGAAAGGAGAGAATTAACGGCCGGAGTAGAGATAGACGTTAGTCGATCATTTATGCGATGTTCGAGACGCACTTAGGGAGAAAGGGGGGTGTTTGCAAGAAGGAGGAAGGCCGCGAACGCATATCGGAAAATTTCGCCGTCGCGCGAAAAAATTGATCGGGGAAAAACTAAGGGAAGAAGAGTACAGAGGGAGGGGAAAAAAATCGTCATTAAAATCACTATGTCCGGTAAAGAAATCCATTTGAAAAAAGGAAATCCGATCAAAAGAAAAAGGGGGGAAGTGGGGACGGGGTGGGCGTAAGCTTTGCCCATACGGAATGTAAAAAGATGGCAAAAAAATTATCCGGAAGCGGGAAAGAAAAAGGGGGGGGGGGAATGGGTGGTCAGTCACCTTGTCATACCTTCTTCTTATCGGAAGCAGGGAGAGGCTCGCCGCAAGAGGATCAATGAGGTTCCCTGGAGGTTCCCGCGACTTCCTGTGTAGTGAAACACAAATCGAAATTCAATGAGCTTTCCCGGTACCATGAGGTTCTGTACACGTTCCCTTCTTCGTTCTGAAAAAAGAGGTTCGACAGCTGGTTGATGAGAAGGAAAAGACTTCCATTTAAAAAAAAAGAGGAAAGAGGGTTGTCGTAGTGGAGTCTTCGCGGGTGGAGGAGCAATTCAGGGGACCTGTCAAACAGAAACTATCCATTTTAAGTGGCTTGATTGAAATCGGTGCTTCAAAGAGGTCACACTCATTAACCTATTGTCGCATACGGGGAAAGCCTCACGCCGGATGAGGGAAAAGATGGGAAAACCACTCCAAAAAGGGAAGAGGACCGGGGGGGGCTGCATATAAGAAATCTCCGAGTTCTGCGCCTCTGTCGGAGGTCATTTACGAATAGGGGGGTCCCAATCGCTGACGAGGGGTAAAAAATTCAAGTGGATTCAACACATATATTTGTCGAACTGGAAAGGGGGAGGTCATCTTGTAATCATAGCGCCCTGCGGAGAAAGGAAAAAAAGGATGCTAATATAGGCGGCGGAATTTTCCATGTTTCGATATTGGGGGAAATTCTTCTGGAAATTTCAAAGGGGAAGTCACTATCAAGAGGAGCAAAAGCGTGAGATGGGGAAAGTCCTCTCCTCACTCAGGTGCATAATCCCTAGGTCTGCTAAAAGGCCCGCTGCAGCTGAGAGTAGAACACAACCGATGGAACTGTCCGGCGGGAAAATGTATTTCGTGGAAGGAGGGGAAAAAAAGGTTCACAGAGTCCTTGTTCTATCTGTGAGTGCATCTTTGCTGGAAGGGGTTGCTTACGAAAGAATGGAGAAAAATCGGCCGCCATGAAGTTCACACGGTGGGGAAAACGGACGGGACTTACACTGGGAAAATCTCAAAAAAAAGAAGAGAAACCTAGAGAGGGATTAAAGTCAATCTTGCTGTTCACCCCCGGAAGGGAAAAGAAACATCTTCGGAAGAAGGGACGGGGACTAAAACAGGCCAATCAGATCGGCACCACGCCTTTGGAAATCCAGAAAGGCGTTGCCAAAGAAAGTGCTAAGCCAGAAGGACCTCGTTTGTGAAGAACTCACGCAGAAGGAGAGGAGGGGGGCTTTTGAAAGCGTCTTCTGCTGGGAAATGGCGTTCGGCATGAAGAAGGAGGGGCCAGTGTTGGAGGGGAAGATCTTAAAGCTGAGAGTGGGAAAGGAAATATTGGCAATTTACAGCCTGCATATCCGGCAAAAAACCCTGAAATTCCCCTTCGCATAAGAAGGCTAAAAGGAAGGGAAGCCTCAGGCGCGGGGAAAAGGAACGAGGATACGACATTTATTCTACCAAAATGGAAGACCAGTTGAAGGAGAGAGCTCTTTGAAAACAGGGGGGGCGAAAGTGACCGCCCCGGGGAACCAGCGCAACTTAACTCACCAGGTATAGTTCTGAAAAGGATTCCCTTGAGGGAGAGAGAGCCCGCCATAAGGAGAAGGGGATCCGATCTATATCATCGAGGCAACCTTATCTACATAGTGTGATCATCATTTTAATAAGGGAACTACTGGAAGGAAGGATGAGGGAGGGAAAGCTTGTGCTCTGTTGGCGGTCATACGCACTCCGCGAAGAAGGAAAACTTCGATTGTGGAAAGAATAGGGGGAGGGCCCACTTGAATAATCGAGGAGAAAAAAAGGGTTGAAGACGGAAAGGTGTTCACCGAAAAGGGTCATTTAAGGAAAGGGAAGGCCAGAATGCACGGAGAGTGTGTACCAACCACACTACAGCGGCTGTACAACTCCATTTCAAAGAGGGAGCTCTGAAGAGAGAGGTGGGGGAAAAGAAGGGGGACGTTACGAAGGGGAAACGGTGAGGTTGTACGCCTTCTGATAAAAATCTACATTCGTTACGTCTGGAAATACCCCCTTGAACAGGCGTAGGAGAAGGGGGACCCTTTGGGGGGGGGCAACAGATCTAGACTGGAAGTAGGATACCGGCCCCATAGTTATTACGATCGACTCGGCTCTCCTCGGAGGGAGTTTTCCTGACGAAAACCGCGCGAGAGAGGTCTGTAAAAAAGAGGACGTGGAGCGGCAGAGGAGAGTCGGCACCACCCACCCTCTCAAGAAAGCATAAATGATCGACTACCGAGAAAAGTATCTCCGGCAGGAGTCGCTCAAATTAGGAAGTTTCGCAGGAAGGAAAGAGGCAGGGCAATTTCGAATTCTGTCACATAACGATGCCAGAATCTAGTTCTGAGACTTCCTCTAAATGAGAGGAAAAGAGAGGGAAAAAAAAAAGAAAATGGGAACGGTCTCCAGATCCCGTTATCGATATATGCTGAGGATCCAACATCATCATGAGAGAGTCGCCAGAGAGGGAAGGGAAAGTCTGCATCACTAAGGGGCAAATGTCCGCTCCGAAAAGACACACGTCCAAAAATTTCTCTGGGGGGGAAATCCGCGCGAGAAGGAAGTCTTGATAGGGGGGAAAAGTGGGGGAAATTTTGACTCAAAACTCTTAAAGGAGATCAATTCTAATTTCCAAGAAAAGCCTTACTAGGCTAATATGGAAGAGGAAGGGGGCCTAATGGGAAAGGGGTCAAAACGGTAGAAACCTCAAAATTTAACGACTACCGACGTCCCCATCAAGAGGGCGAATGGATGGAGGGGAGAAAAAAGTGGGGGAATTTAGGCATGAAAGGCATGGTTTTTATAAGTAAGGGGCATCTACTGCACACATGGGGGGACAGACCCCGTCAACAACTCAAGAAATGCGAACGCGCGGAAAAGAAAAAAAAAAAAAAAAAAAAAACCCCAAGAGCAGCTTGGGAAAGGGATTAGTAGGGGACCAAACTCGAATCGCAAAAAAAGGGGTCAGCGTTGGAACAGGGAAACAAGTTGCTATTACATGTCCAGGAAAAAAAAAGGAAGGCGCCTCACAGAACGAATAAGGAGGGGGAAAGGGGATCTGAAAGGGGGGGGACTGAACGGGGAACTCGGGCTGCGCCCCGGCACGCCCTTGGGGGGTCTCAACGACGAACGAAAAATAGGGGGGGGGGTCCTTCACCAAATCTGCAGGGATCTCGAGGTTCTCTGTCCTTTAGGGAAAATTTACTCCCCGAGAACCAAAAAATTCTTCAGCGATTCCGGGAAAAAAAAAGGGAGGTTCTTGGAGGCTAAGAGGGACGGAGGCGTGGTGAAGGAAGAAAGGGCCTCATCTATCAGAACCGAAAAGGCCACTCGGCTCAATGATGGTGAAATGAGAAGGGAGGAGCCTCCACTTGGCAAGAAGGACAGATGATGAGGGACAGAATCTCGATCTGCCGTAGCGCAGGAGAAGGGGGAAACGGCTCACGGAGCGACTCCGACGAAAAGAATGGGCGTCACTTCGCGGAGACACGGGAGAGAAAAGGGGGGATTTTCCGTGCAGGGGGGGGGGGGATGCAAAGCGGACTTACGATTGACAGAAGCCGACATACTCACTTAACGGGGAAGACGAGCGCTTCGACAATAACCTCGGACTGTGGGGGGGGGGGGGAGAAGGACAAAAGAAAGGAAACCATTATCTCGCGAGGGAAGAAGGAAAGAATCTGCATGCGTACTGGCAAACCTAAAAACAGGAGAAATACTATTGCCTACGGCGGAAATGTGAGATCTCGAGGGCAGCGAGGAGAAAGTTCCGCTCAGTTGGGGGGAAGGGGGGGGGAAAGGAGGAAGAGAAAAAAAATTCTCCATTTGACCGAGGAGGGGATGTGGGGCTCGACGTCATGACACAGAGGAGGGGTCTGTCGGCGTTGCCCGTCATCGAAAGCATACAAATTCCCAGCTTGCGATAATCCTGCACTATCGTCCTGTAGAGAGAAGAAGCAAAAGAAGGGGAGAGAAGGATGATTACTGGCTGTGGTGGAGGGATGGAAGATGAAAAACGACCGCGCACAGAGGGAGGTGAAGCGCGATTGCGTCGTATCTCTCAACAACAAGGAGGAGTAATGACTCGTTCCGGAAAGGGACTCGACGGGAGGGGAAAGGGAAAAAAGAGACTTTGCGCCGGGAGGGGATTCAACATAAATAGTTCGAAAACACAGACCCGGTCATCCTCTTTTCGGGAAGGAGCGATCTCTCTCAGACGAGAGGGGGAAAGGAAGTCGCCATCGCAAGCTGGGGACTAGGGGGAGGGAGGGGAACACGGAGGACCGATAGGTCCACGCAGGAAAAGTCATAACATCGGTGGAAGATGAGAAATGTAGAATTCTTAAAAATCAACCAAAATAGAGGAAAAATGCGCTCGTCCCGGTAGAAGGGGGAAATCGACTGAAAGAGGAAAAATCTCCGATTTCTTCTCAAGGCCGCGTCGGCCTCGGGGCCCTTCGCTTGGCAGAAAGTCCTAATGAAAGAAGGGAGGGAGAAAGGGCCTTCTGACCGGGGGGTGGGAGCGAGCAAAACGTAAGGAGGGGACGTCCAATATCCATCGAAAACGGTTGTTTGAAGGTAAGTGAAAGAAACATTCCGAACTTACGGAGAAAAGGGAAGCAAAGCCACCGTTTTCCATTCAAACATCCTGAAAGGGAAGACCGCGAAGTTTCCTACAACCCAGGCGGAGTCGCTCCGTGAGCCGGAAAATGCTCCTCCCCTCGAGAGAAAGCGCTTTTTCGAAAAAGAAGGAGACGCTATTCGGAAGATAAAATCATCTAAGGCCAAGGGGAGGGAAAAACGGAACCGCCTGCATTATCCTCGAATTCACTTGAGCCGAGTGTCTAAAAAAAAGTTTTCCCGGATGGAAAAGGCTTTTGGTCCAGGACCGATACGCCTCCAATAGATCGCAAAAGAAGTGACGCAGGCGCTGGTACGAAATTCGGACAGAAGGAGCGCCGTTTCTCGGGGAATGAGAGAAGTAATTTTCCACGACCGGGGGAACGTCATTGATGGCACGCGAGAGGAAAAGGAAAAATGTTCTCGGAATGCGGGAACAGGGCTCTGTGAGAAGGGACGTCCACAGAGTTCCCCCGTTCATCAAAGGACATCTGCGTCGGGACGGGCAGGAAAAGGGGGAAAAGGGTTTCGATGACAGTAATAAAGAAAGGTGTGACCCGAGGAATCAATCTTAATAACTGTCCAACGCGGGGGGGGGGGAGGGGGGGGGGGGGGGGGGGGGAGGGGGAGGGGGGGGGGGGGGGGGTGGGGGGGGGGGGGGGGGGGGGTGGGGGGGGGGGTGACCGCCGCTTAGAAGAACGATTCTCTTTTTGGTGGGAGGACCAAGCTGACAGGGGGGAAGCGCGAGGGTTTCTCCGGGATGGCAGGGGGATGTCGAGGGGGGGCCCGTGGGAAGACCTGTTGTAGTATATGATGAAAGGGGGAAGAAAAGAAAAGAAGTCTAACGCAGAAATTAAAAAACCTTTGAAGTTTCATACCAGACATCCAAGAACTATTGTTTATTGAAGCAATACAGCTCAGGAAAGCAGTTGAACTTTCAGGGTTGAGTAAAATTGGTGTTCGAACTTTCACCACTTTCCGGGCAAGGAAAGGCTCGAAAGAAAGCAATTAGGGGAAAAAGGGGGACGGCCTTGCAAGTTTAACGTGGCTCCAAAATACCGGGTCCAATACAGAAGTCCTCGCGCGGAGGAGAAAAGGAGAGGAGGTTGATCAAGCGATACGGGTGGGGGCTCGAAGGCGCAGCGGGAGCATGGCCGTATAGTGTATTAAAAAAGCGGCTAGGACTATTGGAGGGGAAGGGAAGGAAGATAGAGGAGAAAGTGATATTGTTCGGAAAGGTCCCAGGCGAGTGAGATTGGCTGAATTCCAGCAGGGCCGGGTTTTTCGAGGAGGAAAAGTCTCGTTTCTGTGACGCGGGGCGAAAGGACTGGGTTTCGAAAAAAAAGGAGGAAGGGGACGAGGTTTGCCGGCTCGCATTGAATGAAAAAGTAGTCGATCATATTATGCTATGTGGAAACGTTACGAAGAGAGACGGGGGGGGCCTATATAAGCTGACGAAACATCGAGCTGAGTATCGGCATTTCCCGCCGTCGCGACCTTAAAATTGATCGAAAGGGGAGGAACGAGTCGTTTCCAGGGGAATGAAGGAGAGAGAAAACTATTTGGCCGGAAGAAGACTACCGTACAGAGAAAAGTTGACCTCCCAGTCTACCAAAAAAGTTTCAAAGGTTGTTATTGCAAAGGGGGGGGAAAAAGAGGAAAAAAAAAAAAATGCAAGGCCCTGGACTGTGACCGAAGCGTAAAACTCACCTTGGTTGAAAAGGGCGGCGGATCGAACACGGAAAAATCTCGCCATAGAAAGGAGCCTTGCCTGGTGGGACAGCCCACCGCAATGACTGAATTGAATGGGGGTTTGTCACCCCATCGACGTTCATTCAAAAAAAGGAATTCCTGACGGTGCGGAAGGGGAAGTAGTAGTCAGGAAAACCTGGGGCTGGTAGACATCGGGTTGATGAGATTCTGACGTGGGTGCGTCCATTTAACACCGATCTCAAAATCGAAGTCGGGGTCTTCGCGGGCTGTTCGGAAAGAAGAAAAGGACAAACAAAGGCTGCGATCAGATGGAGGGGTTGGGAGGACAGTGGTCCACGGTGCAAGGACACAAAGAGCAACCTATTGTCCCGGGCATACGGAAAAAAAGGCAGGATTCGATAGTCTCAGCGAAGGGGGGGCTAAGCCGAGTGAGGGTACATTACCCTAGACTCACAAGGACTACGTAGAGGGAGGAAAGAAGAAAAGCCCCTACGGGGGGGAAGGGAGAGCGAAGCTGTCTTTCCGGTTTGCGAGGGAGGCGCAAATGTAAACCATATCGAGTAAAAAGACCAATTCAATCTGTTCTTCAAAGGGGGTCGATAAATTTCTATTCATAGATCAGCGCCGGAGGAAAAGAGGGGAAAGGCGGATCTCAGATATTTAGGAGAATTTTTCAGGGGTTCTATTATTTTTGCCGGGGGAAAACAATACTCTTACTTCAACGGAGAAGGCACTGGCTATTGGGGGGAGGGAGGGGAAGGTACCTGGACACACGCCATGGCGATGCCGCAAAATCGCCTCAAACGGCCCGCATAAGGGGAGGGAGAAACACCGAATGTAGGGGAGAGGAGACGTCTTCTGGCAACAATAGGCAAAAACGGAAATGTATTGAGGAAGAGTTTCCAACCGGCGGGGGATTATCTGTCTTGGCAATCGTGTGGAAGAAAACCCCTTGAGGTAGGAAAGGAGGAGGAAGAGGGGCAGAAACCATGCCTTCAACAACGGGGGGAAAGGCACGCTTGAACGGAACCTGAATCTCTCTCAAACAAAAAAAATCGAGAGTATTCGTGTCCCGTAAAGAAGGAACCCCACCGTTTGGGAGGGAGAAGAGAATCAATCTTCGTAGCAAACGAAGGCGTGGGGGCCAGCAACTATGCAAGCAAAAATATATCGAACAGGACGAGAATTGGAACTCGTCAAGAGAAGCGTTGGCCCTAAAGAGCCGGCATACAAGACATAGGGTGGGGAACCTACTCCGCAGAGAAGCTTCCTTTGAAGCGAGGGATTGGGAGGGGGATGATGACTTCGGAATCGGAATGGGAAGCGGCATGAACGGGGGACACCTCTCCATCGCCGGAAAGTTGACTTAATCGTATTGAAGAGAGCCTGCAAAAAGAAAAAAGAAAAGGCCCTCCTAATACGGAGGGGAAGCATCACTTCTAGGCTAAGCCGCCGCATGGCCGAGAGAAGTTTATTCGACCACGTCTCCAAAAAGAAAAGGGTGGACGACCATAGGGGAAGTTGAGAAGAGCCCCCCCCCCCCCCCTTGGGGGGGGAAAATGCCGCCCCCGGGCCCGACAGAAGGAGAAGAACCCGGCGGCTGTTTAGAGAAACAAAAAGACGAAGGGGCCCTTTGTAGTGGGGGAAAAAGAAAGGTTAACCTCACGGCTATGAGTCTAGAGCAACGTATGCGACGAAAGGGGTGTTAGCACAGGGGGGAAGCACAGGGGGAACTCACATGGTAAAATGATAATATTATCATATGAACGCAGCCTTGTGTCGCTGTTGAGGAGAAGCACATCAAGGACACACGACTTCGAATTTGAAAAAGGGAAAAAATGGAACTTCCAAGTGAGGGAAGGAGGGACAATCAAAGCTTTCGAACAAAAAGGAGTGGGAAGCTACGACTGTACCGGAGGGGGGAAAGGGGAAAAAGATGACGGGAATTAACGTGATGGTGTGAAAAAAAAAAAAAAGAAACATCAGCAAAGGGTGTGGGCTGGGACAACTCCAGTTTCAAGGCCAATGGAGCATCGATAAGCGTCGTGTTCGATAAAGTTTTTCGAAGAAAAAAAGGGGTGAGTGTACCTGAGGGGAAGAAAGACGGGCCGGCCATACATTCTTTACGTCTGGCAAAGAAGAAACTTTTGAACATGCCCCCCCAAAGAAAAGGAGGGGGGTACGCGTGGGGGGGGATAAGACGTAGTCGGCTACGAGGGGGCCCCAATAAAGTGTTAAAAGCGCCGAGCGTTCCAGAACATCGGGGGAATCGCTATTGTCGATCAATGGACAGCGCGACGGCGAAATGCTGGAAAAAAGAGAGATTCGCGGCAGCGGATCGGGAGAAACAAAAGCACGCGAAGGGAGCACGCGAATATCGAACATGAAGACCTCGCTATCATTATGCCGAAGAGGGGCACCCTTAGGAGGAAGGTTCGAAAAAGGTCCTTTCTAATGGACGCTTCGTAAAAAGAACGAGGCCTTCGCAAGCGTAACTTTCCTTATAAAACCCTGCAAAAACCAGCCAATCTTCAATCGCATGGGAAGAGCAAGGTATCTGAGATATGAGTATTAAGGAAGAAAAAAATAAAATCAAGTCTGTCCGTAGGGGAACGCAAGCGGGCATGAAGGGCAACTCGGCATCACTAGAAGCGCTCACTCGATCCAAAAGTATCGGGGAAAAGGGAAAATAAGAAAAGAAGTCGCGTACCAGCTCTCGACGGGATGGAAAGAATTATTGTCGTGTATTTGTGGGAAGGAGACCTCTGAAAAGCGGCAAATTCGGGACAAAGCAGAAAATTTCTTGAAAGTACGAGCTCATCTGGCAAGGGAGGAAAGGGAGAAAGTTAGAAAAAAAAGGGGGGAAAAAAACGAGAAGATGGATAAAGAAGAAGACGACGCTATTGCGGGCCCCATCAATAACCATGGGATGTCTGGTATGCCACTGAAGGGGGGGAGTATGCCGTAAAGAAGGGGAGGGGGAGGGGAAAAGGGAGGGCATATACTTCACACATGAAATTGGGGTCAGCCCGGGCACACTCCTAAGCACCGAAAAAGCGCGTCCCATCACCAATGGAAAAATGCAGGGGGAGGGGAAAAAAAGAGAATCGCAAAAAGAGAAAAAGCTGAGAAGCGGAGGGTCCGCGTTTTAAGTTATTCAAGATTTGAGGGGATCGGGGTCCAAGGGAGAAAAAAAAAAGCCCTACAGCGCCGCCAAAGAAGAAAAGGGGGATAGGCCTTAAACGGGGGGGGGCGGTAACTCGGGGCGAGTGGTACTTCTCTGAGAAAGTCTCTACGAGCCATGGTCGGAGAAAAAAGGCGCTGCCCTGGCAGGGAAGAAGGGAAAAAGAACTGCCTGATCGAGGGGGGGAGAGGCTTTTCAAAAGTTGAAAGGAATTCTATACTTTACTCCCTCGAAGAACGGCGATTCGTCAGCGCGGGGAGAGGTGAGACTCATCTTTCGAGCTATTGGAGGAGGGAAGAGGGAGGTTTTTTCCTTAAAGCTACATGGAAAACAGAGTCCCCTTCGTGGGGGGAACCGAGTCGAGGCACTCTGGAGAAAGGAGACTGCATTCTTTTCCGTCGTCGACGCCAAGGGGGCTCTAATCTCGATCGAAGAGCGAAGGAAGGGGACTTCGATAGAGGGGGATGATGCATGGTACAAGAATCAAAAAAGCAGACTACGACGAAAGGATACTTAAATGTCCTTTAGGTTGTCGGCAAAGGAAAGAGTTGAAAACTAGGTGGCTGAGGGGAGGACGCTAGTTCGGAAGGAGGAGGGGGAAAATAAAGAAATGAACGACACATACCGGGTTGGGGGAGGGTCACGAGAGCTTCGGACCGATCTGATTGGAAGCGTTAACCTCGGAAAAGGGTCCACCCTAAGTCGGCCTGGATCGCAAAGGGGAAAAAGTCTTCCAAGCGAAAGGGGGGGAAAGAAGGGTACTTCCTACGCGGCCAAAGGGCAAAAAGAGAGTCTGAGATTCTAAGAGTGCCGCGATTCCCGGGATACCTACCGCGCGAAAGGTTTGTTTGCTGGCAAAGAAGAGAAATTTCTCCATTTGACAAGCGGATAAGGGAGGGAGGAATGAAAAACACCTGCTGGGGGAGCGTGGCTGCGTCTGTGGAAAGTAAAGAGCTCGGTTTCCCAATCAATGACGATCCGCTCAAAGCCCTGCACTAAGAAGAGGGGCACTTCATGAACTGGCAGAGAAGAATAGGAAGGAAGGGGGGGAGCATGAAAATTTAGTGTGGGGGAGCAGCCGACAGCGGCACAGCGGTGGTGAAGAGCGAATTGCTCGAGCTTTCCGGACGAGTCGGAGGAGTAAAATCGAGAGATAATGACCTCAGGTAAAGAAAACGCTTTCCCACCGGAGACGGGAAGGGGAAAAAAGAAAGTTGAGATGAACCCAAAAGGAAAAACCGGACCAGAGATAGCCCAGGTATGAAGTGCCGAGGCTGATCTCTCGCAGACTAGGGAAAAAGGAAAAGGCCATCGCAAATCTGGGATATTGGACCCGGCGGCGATGGAAAAAAGGGAAAATCACTTCATACAGCGGGGGTCATGCAACGAAAGACAACATCGCGATGGAAAATGGAGAATTAAAAGGAAAATGCCCATCAACCAAATGCCACTGAGTGGAGACTTTCTCGCGGTCAGAAAAATAAAGGAAAAGGACAGAGAGAATCTCCAAATTGAGGGAAGGATCGGAGGAAGCCGTCGGCTCGTATTTCTCTTTGGGGGGGGAAGAGTCTTCCGCGGCAATCGCTGAGGAAAGGGGTTGGAATTGCGGGCGGCAAAACAGAAAGGGGGAGAAAAGCCGCTCCGGGAGAAATAGGAGGAAACCAAACAGGATGTTGACGGAGGGGAGTATGTCCGGCGTCGGAAAAGAAAACCAATTGCACTCACAGCCAACGAGTGGAAAAAAAGAGGAAAGTGCGCAGGAGGAAGTTGAAAACGGAAAGGGCGAGAAGCGTCCTTCGTATTCACGGGCGACACCTGAGGAAGGTACCAGGCCTCCTCCCATCGAGATAATCGAAAGACGTCGATCGGATTCTGAAATCTAGAAAAGGGGGAGGCTGACACGGAAAAGCCTGCATAGGAAAAAAGGAAAAATCATTTTTTGGGAGCCCAGTGGCCTAGAAGCGTTCCAAGCCGAACGGGGTAGTGCTATATGGGCAGTAGAAGGCCTATAGCTCCAATAGAGAGGGAAGGGTGCCGGAGGGCGAGGGAAAAGGAGGGAAGAGAAGCGCCTGTTTTCTCGGGGGAAGAATTAGGGATTGTCCCACAAGTCCCGCGAAAAAGGGGGCATGGGAAAAGACAGTGCGCGCAGGCAGAGGGAGAAGGAAAGAAAAAGGGGGAGCGTCTAGCGAAAAAGGGGCGTGACGAGACCCTGCCTCCAAACCCGTCGCCCACGAGATTTCAGGATCCCACTTTACCAAGCGAGGGGGAGAGGAATTCTGTCTGAGTCGGTTGGAAGGGAGAAAAGGGGGGGCCAAGAGGGCACATAAAGGAGGGAAAATAACTGGGCAAAAAAAGGACACAGCACCGCGGGGACATCGCTTAGAGCGATTCGGAGTTTGGAAAAAAATTCCAAGCTGCGCTTGGGGGAAGGGCGAGGTGCGAGGGGAATGGTGCTGGCTGAGCGAGTTGTTGCCGGGATTCCATGTGTGCCAAAATAAAGGAATAAAGAAAAGAAAGGATAAAGGAATAACTTCAAAAAGTATTACCTCAAGGGGCATACCAACATCCATTCGCAAAACTCTTGCGGGTTGGGGAAAAAGAATGCGCTCGAAGGAAGGAGAAATTCTTGGAGGAAGAGGGGGCAAAAAAAAGTTGGTTCTAATTTTCTAAAGCCACTGGGAAAATCTGTAATGCCTGAAAGTGGAAAAGAGGGTATACCCCCTCGAATGGGAAAAAAAAAAAGCGGGTCTTCCTCGTGGGGCGTCCAACATACCTACAAGGAACTCGAGAGCGCTGTACAAAGGGGGGTCTCGCGAGGATTCAAAAAGAGGAGGTGGATCAAGCGATGAGGGGGGGGGAAGAGGGAGTGAGCTGGGAGGAGAAGTAGGTCCGGATAGTGATAAACCTGATCCCTGCACGAGCGCGGAAAAAGGGGATTATGTTGGAGGGGGAAGGAAAAAGAAAAAGATCGAGGAGACCTTTATCCTGGTGCAGAAGGGCAAACATAAACTATGGAAGATTGGCTTAATCCAGCTTCATTTCCGAGAAAAAACGCCGCGAAGGCATCGTTCTGTGACGAAAGAAAAGAAAGGGGGGGGGGGGTCAAAAAAGAGAAAAAGGGAAAGAAGGGGGAAAACAGGAGAGCATTACTTCAGGAGGGAAGAGGGAGTCGGTTAGTCTCTCATATTATGGAGGCAGGCCGCACTGAGAGGGGTTTCCGAAAGAAAGAAAGAAAAACGAAGGAGGAGGAATCTCATGCAAGTGTCGCCGTAGCTCTGGTAGGACCGTTAAAAATTGAATCGGGGGGCCTATTCGATGTCTTGGAAAAAGGAAATCACTATTGGGGGGGCCGGTAGCCGAAGGAGGGGAAAGGTGAAACTCCCAAGTCTCAATCCGAAGAGAAAGCCTGTTTCAAAGTGGTACTTGGAAGACCGACTTAACGAATTTAGATGGAAAAAGAGGTATCCGAAAGAGGTAAAAAAACGGGGGGGGCCTGTCGAATGGTCCAAAATTCGGCGGATCTAAAAAATCGCGCCCATAGAGTCTCCATTGCCTGGGGGGGGAAAAAGCCCACGGGGAAAGGGAAAGGGCTTGGGGGTCACACAGACTTGCAGGACACTGGTATTTCCCTTTCCTTCAAGGAAACGTACCGTCGTAGTCTCCAAGGTACAGCGGGTGGAGGAGGGAAAAACGTGGTCAAGGACGGTTCCCGATCCTCAAAATCGAGGATGGCCGTCTGGAAAAGGAGTGCTGTGAGAGAAAAGGAAAAATCGTCCAGGGGGGGGAGGAAAATTTATACGGATACAAAGGTGAGTTCCTTGTGAGGGACGCATAAGGGTTCGCAGACAGGGGAAACGGAGATAGTATAGGCTCATAGCCGGAGGAGGCAACCCAGAGGGGATTAACCTACACCAAAAGAGGGGTTTGCTTCATGCTCTAAAAGCAGGGTCATCATGACTGGAAGGTATGCTCCTCGGTCCGGGGGGAGACCCGGGCGGACCAGGTAAGGGCCCTAGGCGCTTCGGACCAGGAGGAGGGTCTTCC
>Ga0179593_1595089_pt1 | contig 19068 bp, 22 predicted proteins | sample CZODoug2_1_08_16_FD_185931 | JGI IMG/M metagenome (GOLD analysis project Ga0179593, IMG submission 185931) | Vadose zone soil fungal communities from Angelo Coast Range Reserve, California, USA - CZODoug2_1_08_16fungal (PacBio error correction) | ecosystem: Environmental > Terrestrial > Soil >...
CAAGAGCAGCAGAGGGAATGTGCCGAGGTTGAACAGCGAAAAGAAAAAAAAAGAAAGAAGGGAGAAAGGACCGGGAACGGGATGCCCAAGAAAGGTGCAGAGGAAAGAGGAGAAAAAGAAGAAGAAGTTCTAAGGAAGGAAGAGAGAAGGAAGGAGGAGAGAAAATGAGAGGAGTCGTAGGAACCGGGTCCAGACCAGCAGGTCCATGGAAAGTTGCAACCATCGGGGGGGGGGGGTTAAAGCCAAAAAAGGGACCAGCGGGAAATGACCAGAAATGTGGTGGGGTTATCGAAAAAGAACGGGGGGAGTCTAGAAGGGGAGCGGCTATGTACGAGGACCCGGGCTTGTCTCAACATATGAAGGGGACCGGGGGGAAATAGTTGTGTGGGGAAACAGGTAGACAGAATATAAAAAAAACGAGAAAAAAAGTACCTCATGAAAAAAAAGCGGGTTGAAATCGCCTGCGAGGGGAAAATCCGACGGCGCTCGCTGGAGGGGTCGTATTGGAAAGGGTGATTCAGAAGACGAGGGAAGGATTACTTCAGAAGGGGGAGGGAAGGGGAGGAACTTGAGAAGCGCAAGGCAAAGGGGGATGGAAAAGCTACAAACGAACGGTTTGTCAGCATACGTCGGTAGCGGAAAGGAAAAAACCACAAGAATAGAAAACAATCCCGGGAGAAAAATAATACCAGGTAGCAGAAGGAAAACGAAAAGAGAAAACAAAAAATCTGAAAAAAACTGGAGAAGGGTCCGGGGGGTCCCATCGTTAGGCAAACAAAAAGGTAAACCCTCAATTGGAAGGCAATAAAAGGAATAGAGCAGGAAAGGGACCGGTCGAAGGAAATGCAGATAAAAAGCAGGGGTAGGAAAGGGTTGCCGAAGGGGAATGAAATTCGGAAGAAATTTAATCCAGGGGGGGAGCGTGAATAGAAAGGTCGAAGAAGGAGAGCGAAAACATCGGAGGGAAAAGCACGCATTGTCAGAAAAAAGGGGGAAAAGCAGGGAACAACGGGAAAAGATATAATTATTGCTGGGGGGGGCACGACTGCCAGGGATTCGCTGCGATGTTTAGAATCAGCGGAAATGAGGGCGGTTGAAGGGGAAAACCAGGACAATCAAGCCCGGGCTGAAAGAACCATTCACCGGTGGAAGGCACAAGGGGATAACCGTTTCTGAAGGAAATATATGAGGAATGATGACGAAAACCCGGAAAAGGGGAGACTATACGGGGGATGGAGGGTCCGAGGTTCGACGGCTTAGGAAAGGGTCAAGACCGCATAGAGTTCCTGCCTTGGGAGGCGGCCGTGGTTCTTGTATTGGGGGGAGGCTTTCCCTGGTGTAAGGGGGGTCTCGTGGGGGACGAAGTGAGACAGCCAAAAGACTGAGAGGACCAGATAAGAACTCCCGCACAAACCGAGGGCCGATGTAACGCTGACCCAAAGGTTGAGACGTGTGATCCGCCGGAAAAAAGGAAAAAAGTCCAAGAAAGGGGGAAGGAAGCTGGCAAAATAGGAAGACGACTTACCCAGACCATAAAGAGAAGGGAGATGAGAACAGCGGTACCAACCCTCGAAGAAGGGCCTGCGTGCTGATAGAGGAGCTGGGGGGGTTAAGGTTGCAGACAACGGGGCTCAACCGGGACCCTAAAAGAGAGAAGGCCCGTGACTAGTAAAAAACACGCTCACCCCCGAACGTTGATCTATGACAAAGACTATGATACCAAAAGCTGCAATGCCTATGGCTCATACCGGGGAGACTGAAGCGAAAACAAAGATGGTGTCACTAGTCCGGGAAAGACGGACCTTATACGGAAAACGACGATAAAGATTTCTCACTGAGGAGGGCAAGGGAAAAAAAATGCATCGCCTCAGGAGGAGGGCACGGGGGGGAGGGGGGGAAGACAAGGGGGGCCGTACACAAAAAAGAGGGAAATGACGTGGATTTTTACGCGATGGGGGAGAGTGAGTGCACAAGGAAGGGGGGCGTTAGTCAGGAAAATACGGGTCTCCGTTATTCCCGCAATGAAAGGGGGGGACTTTCCGGAGGAGCTCGATCGTAAAACTCTCACATTAAAGAAGTGAGGAGGCGGACGGGAGGGGAGGCCTGAAGGGTAAACGAGAAAATGAAAGAAAATAAAATCGGCCACGGAAGGGTATCCGTCCCCAAAGCGGAAGGAGAAAAATAAACCTACTCTTCTGGGGAAACGCCTGGCTTGAAAAGGGGGACCAGAAAAGTAGATCAGAAAGAAAAGGGGAGAGACGCGGGGGCGGAAAATAACGGGAAGAAAATTACTTGAACAAAAGAAGTGAGGGTCAGGGATCTGCCCACTATCATGAGAGAGGAGTTCAAAAAAAACTCTGAATGGGGAAGGGACAAGGGGGTTTGGGGACGAATTTGGGAAAAGACTTATAGACCGAGCGGCTGAGAAATCAGGGAGAGCGAGACACTCCGGCCGGAAGGGGGAAGAAACGTGATGGGGACGGAATGCGTCCTCGGACCCATGTTTCGCTCGAAGAAAGAGACAGACCAGTCGAGAACGTCCAGGGGAGTTAGAAAGAGACGGGTTGTACGTGAGAAAAAAGGGCATCGGGTAAAAGAGCGAGAAGCTAGAAGGAACTAAGAGGGGGGAAGGTATTGAGAGAATCGCAGGACAACCGAAAAGCTTTCATATGAAATCCTCTGCCTTAAAAAACGGAGAAAAGCGGCTAATTATCGAAGGGTAGATAATGCAGATCTCTTATTTCTGAAAGGGAAAAAACCAAAATGAATGGAGCGAGTCTACTACTAATTTGGCCGTTTAATTCTTTGGGACTGCCGGTGCATCAATGTTAGGGGGTAGTAAAAACGCTGTGAGACACGAGAGATAACGAGGAGAAAATCAGAGGGAATCACCCAATTTTTCCGGGGAGATCGGAACGGACGCTAGGTCTATTTTTGACGATTTTCCGGGAAACAAAAAGAAAAAAAAACCAGGGCGTCCGACAGTCGGGGGGGACTGAAACTCATAGGTGGCGTCAAGGAGACTGGGGGGAGGAATAAGAAGACTCAGGAAGTTAGCCGACGGGGCGAAGTTGTCGATCCTAAGATTGAGCGGCCGGGTGGAGCAAGGAGGGGGTACATCATGGAAGGAAGGGAGGTGGGGAGACGAGGGGGCTCGATCAGCGAACATAACTTCCATCTACAGCTGGAGAAAGGGAGGTAATCTGTAGAAAAAAATAAGGCGCATGATTTCAAAGATTCGGAATGTCCGGAGATTTACCACAGAGAAAAAACGAATGTCGCATGTCGAGGCAGGTTGGTACGAAAAAATTTGAGTAAACCGCATAAGGGGAGGTCTTCTTGTCTTAGGAACCAGCTGTCTCGAAGCGTGATACGCGAACTGGGTAAGTAGTAATCTGCATCCGCAGCAGGCGGGGGTTGGTGGGGGGTTTGCGGCTGAACCCGGGGGACTAGAGCCAAAAAAAACACGCCAAGGGGATAGGGCGACTGATAGTGCAACGGAAAAAAAGTGTGTGGATACTGGGGCTGACAAGACGGGATGTGAGTAAAAAGGATATCGAGAGCAGGGGGAGAAAAGGGATCTTCAGACCAGATGTTCCTGAAAGAGAAAGGCATCAAAAAAAGGCGGAAGATTCAGAACGGAACTCACGCAAGGGAAGCTGTCAGCTGGGGACCACCGGCCCCAGGGAAGGTTTCAAAAAAAGCGTGCACCTCAATTCTAACAAAGGGGCTCCGGTAAGTTTGGGGGGGAAAATTCAGAGGGGAAAGGAAAGTTAATAGAGGGGAAGGGAAAAAGGTCTAATCGGGGGAGAAGGGAATGAAAGTAAGCGGCGTCGCTTATGAACTTACCAAGGGTGACGGAGAGAAGGTGGGGGCTGGGGGTTGATGGTCGGAAGGGGACCGCAAAGCTTCAGGACTGCCGGCTTCGGTAAACAAGTAGTGCCAAGACGCGCAGGGTAGGGGGGCAGGGAGTAAGACGGTAAGGAGATTGGGAAAAGGATGCTCGCGGTAGGAACGACTTGGGCAAATCTAAAATCAAACCACAAGGGGGGAGAGAAGCATAAAAATCTAAGGACGTTACAAAGAGAACAGTTACGGCTTAGTGGAGGGCCAGAAAATGGTCTCTTAAAAAGGAAATAAATGAGGTACGAAAAAAATATTTATCATAAAACGAGAAGATTTTTCCGAAGGAACCAAACTTCTAGAAACAGGACAAAACTCAAGAGGGGAAATTCTAAACTGATAAACCATCAAGCCTTATAGCAAAAAAAGAGGAATGTAAAGGGGGTAGAAATGAGACTTAGACGGCCGGGGTCTGCTGACAAAGTTTCCAAGAATGACTAAAGCCTGTAGGTTGGGGGAGGTGGAAAAAAGCTAGAGGGGCTCCGGTGTGAAGACATTCGAAACATCGTATTTAGGAGCACAAAGGTCGATCAGGTGGGTTAAGTTTCTAAAGGGACCGATTCAGGAAAAGGGAACGGAAGAGAATTTTCGGCTATGAAAGGGCGGGGAACAACAAAAGGGGAAAAAAACAAGAACTGCCAAAGAATTACTCGGGAAAAAGCCCGGACCGACCAATGCAAAGATGGGGTTTGGAAAATGGAAAAATGGGGAACTTCCCTCTACGCCAGATGCGGGAAAAACGATGAGAAAAAACCTATAGGAGTGAGGAGGAAAGCAGTCAAGAAACCGGGAGTTATAGAGACAGGCACTGAAAAAGGGGTTAAAGTGGTTCGGATCAACAATGTTAAGGGATCAACAAAGGAAAGGGAAAAAAGATAACAGGGGGCCGGGGGATCGAGGTTTGAAAAAAAATACATTACTCGGGAACAGCTCCGGTGGGAAACCTCGGAAGAGGGGGGCCTCTCACGGCCGTGCCAACTGGATGAAATAAGGGGGGAGGAAAAGAACAGGTCGCAAAAGAAGGACGAATGGTGACAAGAGGGGACCCGAATGGTGTTCTGTGAAAATGCCTTCAAGAGGAAGCGGAAGGGCAAGGGACGGGGAACATAAGAGGAGTGTAGACTATCAACAAAACGAGGGGAGAGGACTAAAGGCGTTTTCCCAGGGCAGGCTAATCCTGACCAAGATCCTGTGTGGGGTCAGTAGTAAATAAGAAGAAAGGAAGAGAGAGAAGTAAAAAGGCATCAATGAAAAAGCACAGGGGCCGAGACTCTTAACGGGGGAAAATGTAGGAAATTTTTCGCACGTTTTAGGGGGGAAAAGAAAAAACGGCACAGGAGTGATCGACGAAGTCACAAAGGGAAAAGGAAAATCGTCGGAAAAGGGTTGGGAAGGCCATGGCGAGGGGAGGGTTATCGCTGCAAAAAGACGGGGAATTGGGAGGGACTAAAATGCAGAGGATTTTAAAAAGGAGGGGGGGGTAGGCATGGTAGCTAGAAAACATCCATACTTGCTAAAAGAAAAGCAGAGCAGACACATGACGCAAGAGTCGAAGAGACTTGCCTCTCAAAGGGAGGTACTAGCCCTGGGGCGCTCAGTCAGAAGGCCACCCGAAGGGAAAAAAAAAAAAAACAATTACCAAAAGAGGGAATCGCTTCAATCCATAAAGTGCGAATATAGATAGACAGTTCTCGGGGGATCTTTCCAAAGGGGGCTAACAGGGGCGAGACAAAAGGCGTCAAAAGCCCACGCTTAAAAGTGGGGATCTCTGGGACTTTTCCCCATGCAATGTTCTCCAATCTAGAGTGCGGGGAAATCCAGGCCGCCGCCGATGGAAGCTGGCGGGCCCAAGAATAGACGAACACTTGAAGTTGCAAGTAATTGCTGGGGGGAAGAAAATGCGAATGCGGCGTGGGGGGTAATCACGAACTTTTCGGAAAGGTGGCCAAGGCATCCAAGGAGGGAGGTGCAGAAGGGGGAATCGAGGAAGTTGAAAAAGGTACGGAGAGGGCATTTCAAATCGGAGGGGAAAGCGTGAGATAGGGGGCGGACAAATAGGGGAAAGTGTCGGGGGGGGGGAGATGGGGAGCGGGAGAAAACAAACCGGTTGACGATCTGGATTGGTAGGTACTGGGACAGAGAAAGGTCTAATCGCCGTCCAATATCTTCTTAATAGAGGAAAAGTTCCCGATCTGCTGACAAAGAAAAAGGAAAAATTGTCGGGTGGAAGGAACCAGTGAAATGAAGAACTAAGCAATCATCCGCTCCTTTTTCACCATGAACAGGAAAAAAGAGAACACTGCAGTGAAATCGAGTGGTACAAGTGGGCTAGAAAAAAAGCGCCGTTTCCAGGAGGGGGTGGAAACTATCTAAAGGCATTCCTTAGTCGACAGCAGGAATCTGCAAGGGAGTCGTAACGGACGCTAGAATAAGGAGGAAAAATCCGGACAAAAGAGGGTGTGGGGACCAATAACCTAGCGAGGGGGCTAGGGGGTGGGGAAATCGATTTTGTTGTCATGAGCCAGAGCGCTGAAAAGGAAAAGAAGATCGTAACGATGAAAATAGTAAAATTTCGACCGGAAGGGAGGGTTGGGAAAGAAATGGGGGAGGACTAGACAACCAGCTCTATGAGGAGGACCTTGATCCTGGGCCATGATAAAGGAGGACGGAAAAGGGTCCGTTGGTAGGACAGAAAAGTAGGGAAAGCTTAACGGGGGGCATCGTCGTGAGCTGCTCATGGAAGAAAGGGGGGAACGAGAAGGGGAGATCAATCGTCCTCGGAACGGTGTGTGGCGGCAGCCTGCGGCAACGGGGCGAAGGGGAATGGAAGGGGAAGGCTCAATAGAAAACCGGGGGGGACACGAATATAAAGGGATATCCGGAAAGAAAACACTAATATAAAAGAGGATACTAAAAACCAGCAACATTTCCGAAACAACATTCGTAGGGGTGGGACCAGAAAAATGCACGAGGAACTCGGGAAAGAAAAAAGAAACTTAGGGAGTAGGAGCTGCCCGGAGCCCATAATGCCATAGGAAAAGTAAGAAGGTGATCGCTAGGGGTGACTTACAACGAAGAGAGGCTAAAAAAGGTTGAGTGGGGAGGCATGTGAAAAAGGGACGCTCAAAACAGTCTCAGAAAAACTTAGGAAGGGAAAAAAAGACAGGAAAGAAGAAGGGACATGGAGATAGGGAAACAAAGTAGCACATACAACACAGGAGGAAATAAGAGTATCGGGAGGGGGAAAAACGAATCTGTCAAGGCTGATCGCGGGGGGCGGCGATCGACGGGGGGGGGCCTGCGACCGGCGTTTCAACGCAAGGTACTATCCGAAAAAAAGTGGAGAGGGGGGCGTCAAGGGGAGAAAAACCGCAGGAAAGGGGGGGAGGACTTGTATAGGGGAAGTCCTGGGGACAAAACGAAATGAAACTTAAGCTAGCTAGAGGGTTGGAAGGGGCAATTCCTTAGGAGAGGCTGCCATTTGGAAGAAAAGCACTGTCGGCCTTAAATTTGTGGAATGTGGGGGTGCTACAGTTAGTTAGGGATATGTACTGTCATTGGCTCTATCGGTATTGTTTCTAGGGTGTCCTCCTGCTGGGGGTGGACAAGAACCAAAAAAGGTTAAAGCCAAAAACAGGAAAAAGGGGAAGGCCGGAGAGGGCCAAATAAGTTAGAATGGGGTCAAAAGTGAGTGACAGCCCAACGGACCTGCAAAAGTGTTGGTGAATGGGAATGAGAAGACTGAACACTCCAAAGGAAGAAGGAAGAGAGGGAAGAGGAAGAACATCGGGGCGAATTCACCCCAAGAGAAGGACAGGGAGGGTTCATAAGGTGCTGATCGTCAGGGGGGGGGGAAAAAGGGGCTACAGCATAATAGACTTCAAAGAAGAAATAAAAGAAGGGGAAGTTGCAAGACAGGCTTCTACCACCCGTAAGGGAACCGGAACGATTGAAAGGGAGAGGGAAGAGGCTAAGATTGATACCCTCAAAAAAAAGGAGATGGTAAAAAAGGAAGAACCTTCTATTGGAACCAAAGCCCGGGGCACGGGAAAAGAAAGATGCCGAGATGGTCGGAGAGCGTTAAGAAGAAGAACTCTTTTCTCCAAAAGGGCAGGACGGACTGAAGAGCGAATAAAACGGGCGCAGAAAGTTAAACGAATATTGGGAAAAAGCAGTCCCGCGCAAATCAAAGATAACAGGAAAAAGGGTCACCTGATCTGGGGGGGGCGAGGGGTCTGGAGAGGTTCAAAGTATGGTGCACAAAAAAAAGGGAGGGAAAGCGTAAAACAGACTGGTCGATCCTCAATCAAAAGGAGCCGGGCTTCCAGTCAGTGGCATAATCAGGGGAGAAACGCCTATGAACGAAGGGAGGGGACTTCGTCCAGAGGGCTCAGACTCTCCTGAAATCATTCACAGTCGCCAAGAGAGGGGGTCCCAGATAGGTCGAATGTGACCAGAAATAACTCTTGAAAAAAAAGCAAAAAAAAAAATGGTCTTGAATTGGGTGCCCTTCGAAGCAGAAAAAAAGGATCGCAAGTACTGCTGGGGTACGGCTGAGTACGGATTAAAGACAACGAAGGGGAAGGTGCAAGGAATCTGCCCCGAGAAAAAGAGGCGCGTGAGAAAAACTAATGAAGTGCACCGGAGGGCTGGCGAGATCTATGGTGAAGACGAGGAGAGAGATCGGCAAGGGAGGGAGAAGGGGGAAAATACCGGACAGGAAGAGAGGGGTGAGAAAACAAAAAGGAAAGGGCAAACGTTTAGGGGACGGACACAAAAAAGCGGCACGCCCCCAGTTCAGGCGAAAAAGACGAGAAGAAAAGGGCCCAGATCGTCGAGGATGTATTGCATCGAGGAAAGGAACTGATGGTGGGACGACGAAGGGGGAAAAAAAGGCAATCGCCCAAAGAGCCAAGATCGAACGGACGGGCGACTTATAGGGGGAAATGGTAGGCTAAAGATAGGCAGAAAGAGAGGGAATATGGAGAAGGGAAAAGAAAGGATAAACGGAGATACCTTCACTAATTGCCAAAAGTCTATGTATCTGAGCAAAGGGGATAAAAAAAGAAAAAGTGTCAAAAAGAAAAGCTTAAAAGGGGGGGGTCAGGACCTGGAAAAGCGAGAGAACAGAGCAACGGGTTAGGGTGTTTGGGGGAGGGAAGACAAAAAGGGTCGTACCAAGAGCATGCTAAAAGCGGTACCTTCTGACAAAGACCGTCCTGAAGGTCCGATTGCAAAGGAGACTAAATGTGGGGAAGTTATTGAACCGTCCCCAAAAAACCTTATCTGACAGGGTTAAGGGATTTCCGTGCTCTAATGGAAAGTGTGGGGCAGAGAACGACGGGGGGGGAGAAAATAAGAAGAACGAATCCAGATGGGGCGAAATTAAGAAGGACTTGAACTGAAAAAGGCCAAAAAAAAGACAAAGGTTACAATCGGAAAAGTCGATTATTTTTTAAGGAGAATTTGCGGCGCAAAGATATTCATAAGGGAGGCTGTCACACGAAAAAAAAAGTTAAACGATAAAGCGGCACAGTTCTCGTGAGTCACGAATTCAAGATGGGGAACAACCGGGGGCAGGGTAGCAAGGCGAAGGAATGGGGGAGAGATGAAGGGGTGGAGAGACGACGTTGGTGACGGAAACAAAGGGGTTTGGATGCGGAGCCGGTCTACGGGGGAGGGGGGGAGTTCAAAGAAGATGGTCAGGGGGAACTCGAGACACAAAAGAGAAGAGGAAGGTTAGCAACTGGAGGGAACCACAAGCAAAAAGGGGGTTTAATAGCAGAGGAAAGAGGGGAAGAGGACAATGGAGGGGGAGGGAAGAGATGTTCGGAAAGCGGAAATCTAGCGGGTGTAGGAATTCTCTTAAAGGGGGAAAGTGGTTGGAGGGATCAGGGAAGAAAATCTCGCAAAACTGAGTTGGATCGACGGAAATAAACATCAATCCAGGAGATTCGGTCGGGAAAACAAAAAAGGAGAAACAGAGGTTTTTCGCGAAAATCAAAATCGCAACGCAGACTGAAATTTGGGGGGGGGGGGGCATGGTTGAAGACGAAACATTAAAAAAAGGGAAGCACTGAGAAAGAAATCGTCTGCGGCCATATTGCAGGAGAAGCAACTTACGCGGGGATCAGACGTTGGTGGGGTGGGGACTGTCCGGAACCAAAAAGATTCAAAGCGTTTCTTAAGGGCGATCTTCGAGGAAAAGCGCAGGTTGCAAGAAAGACAGGTGGTTCCAGAAGAAAATGAAGGGGAAAATGGAGACGATTTGGGGGGCGGAGATGGTCTAAAAGGGGGCCCAGTCTAGACAAAAAAGGAAGAGCAAAAGAATATGTAAAAAGACTGCAGAGAAAAAGGTTAAGGAGATCTTAGCGAAAATGGCGAGAAACGGCCAGGGGCAAAGAGAGGGAAATCGAAGGGGGGTCGAAGAACGCTTGGGGGGGGCTTGGAAAAACTGGGGGAAACCGGAAAAATCAAACAAAGGTTCATAGAGGGATAATGGTAGGAAACCTGAGGAAGAGTCAACTAGGAAGGAAGAAAAAGGTTCAGCGATGCCACCAATTGAAAAACAAAGCGGGGAGAAAATTTCAACCAGAGCATGTTCAAAAAAGCATTCAGGAAAGCACAGGAAGAAATGTGGGGGGAAAAAAAGGTTCAAAGAAAAAAAATACATGGAAAGTGGAACTCACAAGCAAGGGTCAGATTGCAAGGAGCGCATGTCGACCACAATAGGGGGGGTCGAAATGACGAAAGACTCAAAAATCTGGAACGGATTGCGACCGGGGGTGGGAACGTAGAGCTTAAGAACATCTCGCCGGAAAACCGAACGAAATTATGACAAGGAGCCTAGCTGCCAAAACCTTTGAGGAATTTGTGGACAGATCAAGGGTTCAAAAAGGCCGAAAAAACCCCTCCGCTGCTCTAGGCGGAATCACCTGAAGTCTGACGATGAGGTTCAGGTAAAAGAGACAGTTCCTACTCGAACAGCATAAAATGCTTCAGGGTTTTTGGGAGGGCTTCACCAGGTAGTGATTCCCAACAATCTATCCTTCATTCAGAGAAGAGGGGGGGGGGGGAAATGAACATTAGTTTAAAATCAAGCAAGAGAATAAACGAGATCAGGCTCCAGGTTTAAGAGGAATCAAGGGAAGAGGCCTTCCGCCGGGTTAATCTAATCTGATTGTGAGAAACATTTAGTCCCCAACCATCGAAATGAAGCCGGGGGGTGCTAGGGAGAGCCAGTAAGCGTAGATTCTCGACATTGGAAAGAGTTCGACGGCATCGGAAATTTAATAAGGCTAAAAAGCGTATGAGGAGCCCTGGGATCACTCCTAGCTTAGAGGGGTTTTCCAAGAAAGCCTGCACCGGACAAGAAGGATCAAGGGTGGTTTTGGTCCGGTCAGAATAAAAAAGAAACTTAGGAAATCCGGTTCAGAGGAAATAGGTAAAAACCCTTTTAGGATGACGCAGGCACGTGGAAAAGATTTTGGAAGAAACCAAAGTCGCAACAGGGAAAGCGGGCCTCGGGAAAAATCCTTCAAACAAAAAGGAGCAAAAAGTTCGTTGGGGCAGGGGAAGAGACGACAGCATCCGAAGAGGGGCCTTTGCAAGGAGCACGGGGAGAAATCCCGAGTTTTATATTTTGGGACACGAGGAAAAGAGAACCTAAAGAAGAAGATGATACGGGGAGAAGAAGGCTCAGGGGCTCGAAAGAGCTCTCTATTGACGGTCCTAGGGGTGAGGCGACTCAGAGGAAGAAGGAAACAAGAAAGGGGAGAGGGGGGGAGCGCGGAAAAGAATATCGAGGAGCTGGGCATGAGGAAGGCGATATTATCTTTCAGAAGAGATGGCGGGAGGTAGGACTCCGATACAATGATGCGGGGGCGGGGGAGAAGAAGAACCGAGGGGAGTGTAAAAAAAGCGGCTAATGTCGAGCACTCACACAGCAACTCTCCAAAAAGCCGCGGGAGAAAGAACTTCTCAGATCATAAGAAAAAACCTTGAAAAGGGGATGAAGCCTCGCGCGCCAAGGAGAATCTAAATCTACGTTAGAAAATGGGGAGAAAGATAGGCCGTAGGGGGCAGGGAAGAAGGTCTCTAGATAAAGCGTTAAAAAAAAATTTCCCAAGAAGAAAAACGTTTCGTCGGCACCGGGGGCAGAGGTTCGGAGGTGGAATGGATAAAAAAAGAGAGAGGGGGAGAACAAAAGTTTCTATGATTTCCTTATAAGGGGGAAGTAAAGCCCCAGGCTCAGAACGATCCGACAGAGGGGAAATCTGCGGGGGGGGGGGGGGAAAGATCGAGCAAGGAAAACCCCCTGCGTTATGAGTCGAAAGTCTACGACCAACGATACCGCCGTTTAAAACGGGAACAGATCCATCTCCAAATCCCACTGATGTCCTGGATCCACTTTAGGAGACCCAAAAGGGGCACCTATTCATAGGAGAAGGGGTTGGGACTTCATAAATTCAGAGAGAGAAAAGACAGGCGTCTCGTCCGGCGTCAAGGACAATCGATCGTTACAGAAAAAGACTGTGGTGTAGCAATAAAAATGCGCTCCTAAAACATCGCAGGGGAGAGGCATAGGTGGTGAAAAGAACGGCGGGAAAAAGGACGTTGAGGAGCAGAAAATGACCCTTGGCCGGCTCCAGGATTGGGGCCGGTCGTGTTAAATTGTAAAAGAGAAATAAAAAAAGATCAGCAAAGTACAAGGGAAATGGGAATTCGCCAGTTTCAAAGGCTTTCAAGTTTGAGAGGGAAAGAAAAGAATAAACGCAAGAAGGAAACGGAAAGGAAGGGAAGGGAGAGACTTCCGAAAACAAACTGTTATGGAGAAGGATAAAGACCAGGAGGGGGTAGAGAAAATCTTGTTCTAGAGATGTCCACAAGTCAAAAGAGAAAACAATAAAAGGAACAGAGAGAAATATACAAAAGGATCAATAAAGAATGCACTTCGACAAAAAACAATTGACTGAGAAGGTATTATGAAACCAGGGAACTAGAAAAGAATAAAGAAAAGTATAGGAGGTAAAAACCTGAAGGGCTTCAAAAGAAGGAATTAACTGGGGGGGGATCGGTACCGAAGACACCTGGCGAAGAATGCGGGCTAATCGAGTTTTAGACAGGTCGCAGAGAAAATCTAACCGCGATCGGGCCCATAAAATGCCAGCGCCATTGTTCAATAGGAATGCCATCAATAGCAAAATAAAAGTTAGGAGGGGATAGGGCTGGGAACAACAAAAGGGAGAGTAGAGTTTTGCAGACGGGGGGCTGCGACTGTTGGGTTTCAACCGACCAAGGACAAAGGGAAGGGGAGCCGGGATCACCGGGGAAGGACCTCCGAAAGGGAGTGAAGGATGGGAAGAATGAGACCTCCGCCGTCGGAGAAGCTCTATTCTTGCCTGGGGAAGGGAGAAGGGGACTGAATCCAGGCCTTTCTAAGATAAAATGTGTAGCCGGTTGTAGGAACATTGAGGGGGTCTGCGCTCATTAAAGAATAGTATAGGAGCAGAAAGGAGAGAGGGAGAAGGGAACACAAAAAGGAAGTGAGGGAGCGAAAGGCTAGGGAGGGAGGAAGGAGGGGGGAAACAACAGCAGGCCCAAGGGTGGGTGGTGGACAAAAAAACCAATTGTTTTGTTGATGGAGGATATGGTGATAAAGAGACGGATGAGTAAGGGAGTTGAGGGAAGGGATGTGGGGGAGAAGAAGAGGGATTAAAAGGAGAGGATAATGGAGGATGACGAGAGAAAGTGTAGGGGGCTAGGAATATAGATGTGAGGAAAAGGGGAGAGGGAGAGTTTGGGGGAGGGGGGAGGTAGGGGGTAAGGGGAGAAGCGAGAGGGATGGGGAAAAAAGAAGAGGAGTGAGGAAGGTAGTAAAATGGGGATACGGAGGGGAGAGAGAAGAATAGGGGCGGGGGGAGGAGGGAGAGCGGGTGCAGGGTTAAGGAGTAGATAGGGGGGGCGGGCAGAGGGTAGGGAGGATGGAGAGGAGAGGGGAATAGTGGGAGGAAATGGGTCGAGAGGGTGTGGGAGGGGGGTGGTGAAGCAAAGGGGGGGGGAAAAAGGCGGGGGGGAGGGGGGGGCAGTAGGAGGAAAGGAAGTGGTAAAAGAGGACAACAAGATATGAGAAATACGGTGGGGAATGATTAAGGAGGAAGATGGGGAAGAGTGAGGCTATGAAAGAGGGGTGAAATGGGGATAGGGGGTGGTGAAGGCTAGGGAGCGAGGAAGGAAGGTTCAGTCTGTGGTAAGGTTCGTCTGGGTGATCAAAAAGGGAAAATGCGTTCGGTGGGGGGGGAATCATACGCTCAGAGTAAATTAACTCAAAAACGGCAACCGAAAGTCATCTAAAAAAATCCGTTTCAGCAAGGGGGCGACGGGGACCAAAAGACCGAAAAAAAAGGGACAGGGAATTAGCGGGAAGTTCTCAAGTGCCGACTAACGAGAAAAACGAAGAAAGCCGTCGGAAAAAGAGTGCAAGAAAAAAAACCAAACTCATAAGTCAGAGTTCAGGGGTGTGGATGATCGGGAGGAAGGGTTCGGTAAAACAGTGAAAAAGCCAAAAACATGCAACGAGTTAACTGCAGGGACGCTACAAGCGTCAGGGAGGCGCTCGTCGCTGAGCCCACAATCGAGGGGAAAGAGTAAACGCCGGGTGGAAAAAAAAAGGAAATGTGAAATTTCCTAGGAACAGATGATAAAGAGGCCGAAGATCCTAAAAAAATTCCGGGCCAAAACTTCTAGGCCTAAAGAAGAATAGGATTCAAGAGATGTTACTCAGCAGGAAAAGAATCTGAGGGATTTGTCTCTAGGAGGGGGCACAAGGTGCACATGAAGAGTAGACGTCGGAGTCGTTGACAAAGACGGTTCTATCATTACCAAAAGAAAAGGAGGAAAGGGCGCGGAGATCTATGGAACTCTCAAGGGGGAAAGGCCTGGGTTTTCGCTGCTTCAACGTCGGGTAGAGGAAGCTACGCCCCCAGCCGAAGAAAAAGCCGGGGTACCTCACTATAAAGGGAAATTACCCGATAAGAAACTTGCGCCGCCGAACTGAATCTTTATTGCCCGGGAGCCGGGCCTAAAAAGAAGACTCGGGAGGAGGATCAAGAGGAGTAGGAACTGGGGTCGACAAAAGGCAAACGGGAGGGGGAAGATGATCAAAAGAACCCATAACTGGTCGAAAGAAGGGTCAACAGGGGAGCAGAGATCGAATTGGCGAACGGCGCTGAGAAAGATCGGCGGCGGGGCTGTGAGGACCTAAGAGTGATAAAACCGTAAATTGAAAGGGGGATGGGAGCGACGAGGGAAAGCCCCGCCATGTTGGAGGATGAGCGGAAAAAAAACCGCGCGGCAGAGCTGCCGAGGAGGGGGGAAAGGAAACTAAAGGGTAGAAAAGCTCCGCAAGGCATGAAAAAAGCCGCGGGCAGCGCTTAAGACTGATCGCTGACGGATACGGCCGTAAACCAGGAGACAAGGGGGCGGGGGGCGACTTAAATCCTCGGGACTCCGGCGGGGCCGGGCAGACCAAAAATCAAGAGGTAACCTGGAGGAAAAACTGGCCGACGGAAGTCCAGATTAGACCGAGATTGTCGAGGGGTTTGGAGAGCTGCAGAAGGATACCTTTAGAAACTTGGTTGCAAGGGCAAAAAAGGAGGCGACGAGCTAAGGAGGTAACAGGAACGCGCGTCCGGTACCAGGTAGGAAAGATTGAAAATAAAAGGAACGGAGGAGTGAAAATTTCTTTGAGGACGGACCCCACAGAGAGGGCGTTTATGCTTGAGACCGGTGATGAAAGCGGGACGATCTAATCCGCTTATAGGTATGCAGCCCAAAGGACTATTTAGAGATAGAAACGTCCTCTTTAAAAAAAAAAGGGAGGAAGGCAAGGAAATTAGAGTGGGGACAAAGGGCCAGGTATCACAATCAGCGTCAACAGCTTTCTCATAAGGGGGGGGGGCGGAATAAAGGAAAAGGAAAAAAAAGTCAAAAAGGAGGGGGGGAATGTTCTGGATTTCGGAAGAGATAAACACGCGGGGGAATCTGAAAGGAGAGAAAAAAAAAGGGGTGGAGAAAAACACTGGGAAGTCCAGCAACAACCGAGTCTGGTCAGTAAAGAGGGGTCAGCGAAACTAGAAATAGAGGGAAATCATCTAAGTCGGAAAAGGAAGTGCTGAAACCGAAGGGGGCTGGAAATACAAATCGGGTTTTTCTCTTTCTAGGCAGAAGTGAGCAGGCTTTTAAACGAGAATAGGGAAAAAAACTCTACATAGAGGTCCACAACGTGTCTAAGGGCCCATACGTGGAAGGTATCAGGGGGAGAGGAGGAAAAGCTACAAATAGACGTCTCCTCGGAAGTAAGATAAAAACGAGCTTGCAGGGCGGTGGCCTCGCCGGCCGTAGAGAATGCACCATCAAAAGGAAGTCTTTAACAGTAAGTTGGGGGATGAACTCTTTTGGGGCCGAGCAGGGAGGCCTACAATCTCATCAGAGGTATGGAAGCAGGGGAAGGATCAAGGAGGTATCGAGCCCAAAAAAAACTCGTTGGTATGGGCGGGGTTTCCAGGAAGAGGAAATACCAGAAAATGGGAATAATTACGGAGGGCACTGACGGGGAGGGCCGGGGAGAAAAAGAAGGAAATATCCTCGGGGGGGTCGTCTCTTCCTTGGCAACATATATCCAAAAAGGATGAGGGAAAGCAGAAAAAGACAAAAGGTTGGGAGGCTTGAAACAAAGAACACGGAAAGGCCGGCCGTGAAGCGCTTTTAGAAGGGGGGGGACATAACAGTTGAAAAGGGAGGGACAGAAAAAAAAAAAACACCAACTGGGAGGAAACTCACCCCTGGTAATGCAAATCAAAGAATCTGGGAAAGTTCAGAACAGTTCAAGAAGGAACCTACAAGGGGAGTCTTCAGGGGTCCATTCATAGAAAAAAGGAAGGGTGGGAAAAGCGGAAAACTACCGGACAGGACCAATGCTCATGGCATAAAGTGCGCTACGTTAAGGGGAGATCGGGAGGCTAGAGAGGACCATCTGGAACTGAAAAATTGGGAAATTAGCCATTAGAATAGGTTCCTAACGATGTCAAGAAGCAGGGGGGGCCTCAAGTCGGTAACACTATACAAAAATAGGTCCGCTGTGGAAGAGCCCCAGGTTGATCCAAAGAGGGTCTCCGAGAACCCGCGACTGTCGAAGAGGAGGAACAAACAAAATCGAAAACCGGAGTTTCCTCTCCGAAGAAAAGCTGGGGGGGAATCAAAAAAGAGGGTCTTCCACGGATAGAAGATAACGAGGAGAATGCAGGTCCACCTAGAGCGAACGAAAGGAGAGCGCAAGAAACGGGAAGCAGAAGGAATGGAGCTTGGATGGGGGAGGGGGTTCCGAAAAAAATAGCTCAGACGGGATTCAAAGGGGATAAAAAACGGAAGAGTTCAACAACCAAAATATAATAAAGAAAGTCGGTCAGAGCATTTAAAGGTCGCTCGAAAAAAAAAGGCAGTGAAGCACTCAGTATGCTTTTGAAAGAGACAGCCAAGGCAGCAGGGGGGGCCGGGAAGAAGAAACGCGGGGGAAAAAAAAAAACAAAAAGCCTTAATCAAACCACCCCACAAAACACCACAACCCCCCACCCCCCAAAAAAAAACCCAAGCGGGGAGCCGAAAATGGGGGGGGTAAGCTTCCGGACGTGACCGGGCAGCAGCTCGTGGAAGGGGGGGGTTCGGAAAACACCCCAAAAAACACAAAAAAAAAAAAACAACGGCACGGGGATCGTCAGGAGCGTGGGCAAGAAACCGAAAAATCTTCCTGAATGTGGGCAAAAAGGGTCGTAAAGAAACATAAGAATCGCACTTGGAAGGTTCTAGGGAATGACTAAGAGTAGGTTGAAATAGGGGGGAATTAAGGCGGCTTAGAGAGAAGAGCCGAAAATAGCAGATCAGTCGAGCCGCTAGGGAGCATTGCGTCTGTCGGAACGGCATTCCAGGGGGCTGGAGTTCGTCGGATCCGACACGGCTGGTCAGCATAAGAACTCCGATCTAGCAAAAGAGGGGTGGGGAAGATGGTGGCCAGGCGAGATCGAAACGTTATTACCGGTCGGAAAGTCCCCTCTCACCTTGGGGGGGGTTAAAGGGGGGCCTGTAGAAGAACTGAAGGGTAAGCAAGAGCTACTTAAGAATCCAAAGATAAAAACCTCCAGGGCGATAAGGCTAAATCTGAGGACGAGAATTTGCTCGGAATCGGAGGAAAACGGCGGTCACTTCATGGGTTGTAACTGGGAGAGAAACCAAGGCCTAGAGGCAGATTGACAAAAGGGAACCAAAGAAAGTCCGGGAAAAATCCTACTTGGAAGAGAATATTCAGCTTTGTCGCGTGAATTACGTGGAGTGGGAGAAAGAAGTTTAGGGAGTTGCGAGAGCGGCGGCAAAATTTGACGCTGTCGAACGGATCACCACCAAGGCGTGAATGGGGCGCCCGTTAAAGCGTGGATCCCTGAGAAACTCGCCTAAGGGGGGGTTCTTAAAAGGTTGGAGGAATCCACTCCGACTGAGCCCATGGCGTATATGAAAGGGATAAGGAAGGGAAAAAGAAAGCCTATAAAAAGAAATTGGGGGAGGAGAAAAAAAAAACCAGGCACCAGAAAAAAGCCAAATACCACGAAATTGATAGGGTTAGGTAAAACGAGTATCCGGAAGAATATTCGAAATAAACTTTGGAGGGCGCAAGCATTCCTATAGAAAAAGGAGGGTATGAAGGGTCCTAAAGGGAAGGCCAGATGAAAAGAAAAGCTTTTGTTGTAAAACCACTAAAGAGCTCCGAACGCGGGTAACCATCTTGGGGAAAGGGGGGAGAAATAAAGAAAAAGGACGCTTTCGAAGGAGGAGCGCAAGAAAGCCAAGGGCAGTTACGAAAAAGTGTTGACAGGTCTTTTGGGGGAGACGGTTAAAAAAAGAATACAAAGAACAAAAGAAAAATTCGGGAAAGCCGGGTGAAGAGGAGATGTCAAAGAGTTCACGTGCCGGGGGGTCGGAGAGTGAGGACTTCACGAAGGGAGTCAGCGTAGTCACTGGGGACGGCCTGGCAACGGCTAAAAGGAGGGAACTAAAGAAAGGGAAAAAAACAGCCTTGTTCGGTTCGCTGAATATCACCAAGGGCTAATAAAAAGAAAA
>Ga0179593_1527936_pt1 | contig 19067 bp, 25 predicted proteins | sample CZODoug2_1_08_16_FD_185931 | JGI IMG/M metagenome (GOLD analysis project Ga0179593, IMG submission 185931) | Vadose zone soil fungal communities from Angelo Coast Range Reserve, California, USA - CZODoug2_1_08_16fungal (PacBio error correction) | ecosystem: Environmental > Terrestrial > Soil >...
GACTTATCGGGGAAGACACCGAACGAACCATCCCAGACGTGGGGGGGATGGGGGGACACCGTCCAGCCTGACCCTTGCGCACCATATTTGGAGACAGATGTGCTCGCAACATTCCGAGAAGGGAGGACCCGCGAAAAAGTTCATCTGCCTCGGTAAAGGGATACAACAAACGAGGCTCTGGGAGGCCAGGGGAAGACCAGCTCACCACGTCCCGGCGTGGGCGAACCTGAAATGCAAACAGCATCGTGCTGTCGCCCGGAGAGAAAAAAAAATGGGTAAAAGGTGTACCTTTAAAGGAAGTTCCTTATCCCCTGAAAAGAGGGACTAAAGCCTCGGGTGCCAGGGATTACGGGAAACGCCAGTGCCAGATTATTTGCCAGAGCATCAACTGAAGGGAGGAACTTTCTGAGCCAGCGCAAAGAGGCGCAGAAGAGGGTCATTCCTGCGATCGGGGAAAAAGTGCCCTCGAAATAGGGGGGAAAAAAACAAACCGCCATAGCCTCTGAACAGACCCTCCGCCGGACCCGATCGCGCCACCACAAAATCAAGGGGAACAAAGAGCGATGAAGCCCATTCTATTAGCGCCCTGGGCCTGTTGGACAATGGGTTTTGGGAGCAAAAGGCAACCGCTACCGCACCTCTGGGGGCCAAACTGTTTCCTGGAAAGGACCGTCTGCCGTTCCGCAACATCCAAGAAAACTGAACGGTGTAAAGGGAGGAAAGACGGGGGAAGAAAGGGGTGTACATCGGCGTCCGTGTCCGGCGCCTTGTCCTGAGATAAACCTTGGCATCCTCGAGGGAAGAAAAAGGCAGGAACGACGGGCTCCGCACGTAGCTACAGAAGAAGGGGGGAAATGGCCGTAACTGAGAAAAAGGAAGCCGAACGTACAGCCGCGTCGAAAAAGTACTCAGGCTTTGGAGCCACGCTAGAACCGTGTGCCCGAAGAAAAAAAGAAGAGGACGAAGCGAAAAAAAGGACGACCCTTTTCTACTTCCTCTCTGGGAAAGAAGGACTTCTGCCAAGAGGAAGGGCCGAGAACAACGACCGTGCGAGCGACCACCGCTTGGACCGGACCCCTATAACAGACGACGCGTGCGAGGAAGGAAACATGACCCGATAATAACGATAAAAAAGAGAACCACCGCTTGAGCCGTGTAAAAAAGGGGAGGAAACCACCGAGAGCCGTGGAAAGAAGAAAAAGCACCGTGCGAGCTGCAGCACTGGCGCCGTGACCAAGAGACAGCGACCCGTTCGCTCTGCCGAAAGAAGAGACCCCATTGAGAAGGAAGCACGGCAGCCAGTGCGCCCACCGATGCAAAAAAAAAATCTTCAAATAAGAAAGGGTGTGAAAGAGATTAAAGCGAAAAAACGAAAACGCGAAGGCGCATAAGGGAACTGACAGAGATCCCATGCGAGACCTCTCGAAAAAAAAAGGGGCGGTCGGAGGATACAGGCAAAAAAAAAAGCGATAGTGTCTTGAAGAATAAAAAAGGCATGAAAACAGGAACTCGCCTGTCAAGAGTGAGTGAAGGAGCGGCGAAATGATTTAACCGAAGACCGAAAAAAAGGGGCGCGGCAATTATCGCTAAGGGAAAAGATAGAGATCATTGAACGAGAGAAGAGAGGGGCCATTCTGTCGGGGGGAAAAAAAAAAGCAAAGGTTCGCTCGCTCTTGGACCTCGAACTCTGAAGCAGAGGTCTTATTTTCCTGGTTGGGGAAAGGGGAAAATTATCTGAGTCGAAGCAGGTCCGGGCCTAAGCTACCGACGTGGGGTGGGGTGTGCGACGAAGGGGAGAGGGAGTAGTGAGGAAAAAAGGCGTTTCGTTTTTCGATTTCGCGGATGTCAACAAAAGGAGGATTGAAGGAACGAGTTCGCCGGGGCAACGGGGGTGGAGAACATGGCGGGCCTTGATCATGCCGCCAACGGCTGAAAAGGGGGAAAAAGGAGAGGGGCTCCAGCGAGAAGTCTCTGTGTCAGGGCAAGCGCACGGGGAGGGAAAAAGGGAAAAAAAAGGGACTCCCAGCGTTGTTCAGCAACATAGTGGGAGCGGAAACGGATCAGCTGTTGTTCTAGCGGCGTCAGAAGGAGGAGATTGTCATGCGAAAAGAAAAGGTCGCGTTTTCCGTGTCACGGGGGAGGGGTTCTTCAGGAAAAACACCGGGCGCAGCAAGCACTCGTTGAGAGGACATGGTGCAAGCGGGAAAGAGGGAAAGTTCGTGGGTGATAAAAGGGGTTCTAGCTGCACTGCAGCAAGAGGGGTTCTCACGGTTTCTAGCGGGACGGAAACGGCGGATACGGAACGTCTCCGCCGGAGGGGAAGGAGGGCTTATTTGAAAATGGAGAAAAAAAAAGGGAACCCACGTCCCTATCTGGTCCGACGGGGGAAAACCCTTCGTTCAAAAGAAAGGGGGAGTATCGCAATGTCCACGTTCAGGAGGATGAAGGTTTATCTACCGAGCAAGCTATTCACGATCGGTGGCACTGGAAGGGGGGAAAAGGCCTGGCGTTTCAAGGCGGGGAGGGGGGGAAAGGGGGGTTCGGAGAGGGGACAAAGGGGGACTGCGAGGACACAGGAGTGCAAAGAGGTTGCGGTCGCGGTGCCTTTGGGAAAAAAAAAGGAGCTGGGGGGAAAAAAGAAGGGGGTCGCATGGCGCTAATCGAGCCTTGACCAAAGAGAGTGTGTGAAACACTGACAAGGGGGGGGGGGGGGCGCTATCCGGGGTAAAGGGACCCGCGGATATTGGGCAAAAGGAATCGCGGGCACGGAAATTGGCCTAGGAAGGAAAAATTTCCGATAAACGACCTGGAGAGAGGGGAGGGGAAGAAAAGTCTCCTAAAGTTCCTCTCTCCTGGTGGAGATTGTGCAATCATCGGAAAAGGGCGTGAAAGGGGCGTCATCGGCACCCGCGGCAGGGGAAGCAATTCTCGGAGAGGGTCAAAGCGGTGCTGGACCTGTTTCAAGCAGTATCGTCAGAAGAAGGAGAAAAAGGCATTTTTTCTCATCCCTAGAAGGAAAAGGTCATTTTCAGGCTGAGCAGGGAAAAGGGGAAAGGGTGAGCGGGCGGATTCACGAGAAAATCGAGCCTAGAAAGGGAAGAAAAAAGAAATGCTGACCGAGCAGATGAAAGGGCTGCGGGAAGAATGAAGAAAGTCGAAAGCACATCTGTCGGCAAATGGGATGTGCTTCAAGGGCGTCTTACGTTGCATACATAACCACTGATGAAGATGGGTGGAGGGAGAGGTGCTTTTAAACGGAAAACAACAACAACAACTGGGAGGAAGGGGGAGATGACTGATCTTTGAACGGGGGCAACAAGAACGAACCATCCTCCAGAGGGGGGGGTGTTAAGAAAAAAAAAAGCCTTAACCCTTTCCTCACCAGAAAATGTGCGAGGGGAGATCCGATCCATTAGGAACCTCAGAGGAATCCGGATCTCTGTCATCGGAGGAAAGGGGTCTAACGAGGCTCGAGTTCGTCGGGAAACACGGTCCCGTAGGAAGAAAAAAAGGACAACAGCTTGCTGTCCCGGGATCTGGGGTCGAAAAAATGGTAACACGGTCTGTAAAGTATCCTGAAGATACGTCAGGGGGAAAGAAAAGGAGGTAACGCAGAAGACGAAGAAGACGCGTTTCCATTATGAGACGAAGAAAAGGCCATATTGAAATTCCAGAGGAGAGGAAGAGGAACTTTCGGGATCGAGATCGATCTCATCCGGGGGATAACGCGAAAAATTCGCTATCTCCGTTTTGATGGAAAGAGAAGGTTTCCCACAACAGACACAGAAAGAGGGGGAGGGCCATCCGCCCTCACAATAATCAACCATCAAAAGGAGGACACTTTTAACAACTAGCTATAAGGGACCAGCGATTAAAAAAAAAAGACCAATCTTCTGATGGCAGATGTTGAATTCATCAAAAAAAAAACACTCTTGGCCTGCAAAAAGAATTGGGGCTCCGCTTCGAAACCGTAGGGAAAAAAGGAAAAAGGAAAAGTGTGTAAAGGGGGTAAAAAAAAAATATTTCAGTGTGACAATCGCTAAAAAATCAGTTTTCACTGGGAAAAGGAAAAGCCGCTGGGAACGGGGGAAAATGTATAAAAACGCCGGTTGCTCTGCTTGAACGAAGGAGGAGGGAACCCAGGAAATAGACTGGGTACTGTACTGAGGACAAGGGGGGAGGAATCCGGAACCGTACGAAGAAAAAAAAAAAAAAGTACGACGCCGTTGAGCCCGCGGGAAGATGGGCCCAAACAACGCAAGGGCGAGCTGCCGCCGCTAGAACCGTGTAAAAAAGGGGGAGAATGCCTCCGCTGAAAGAAAAAAGAGTTCTTGCTGCCGTCCCGCGAAAGGAAAAAAGGACCCTTGCAGAGAGGGAAAAGGGGAGGAACCGAGAACAGCGACGCGTGAGACGCCGAGGAAAGAAAAACGAGAATAACGATTGCTTGAAAAAAGAAAAAAAATCTTAGCAGGGGGGAAAAAAGAGGCTGCCACCAGAAAACTCTACCCTTTCGAGCTAAAAGACGGGACCCAGAACATCTACCAGGTAATAGCCTGGGGGTCCTCTCTAACGCCCTTTAGCAAGAGAAATCACTGCAAGGAAAGGGAAAAAAAAAGGGAACGGCGAAATTTCGACCACAATCGAGGGGGATCCAGATCTCGTATCAAAAGAGAAAAAAAAAGAGAACCGTGCCGCCTCAATCCAGATTGAAATCGATAAAGAGGAGATCCTCTCGGAAAAAACAAACAAAGGGACGGTCGCTGAGTCAAGGAAAGGGAAAACCTCGTTCGCCTGAGAAGGAAGAAAGATTCCATTAACAAAAAGGAAAAGAGAGGGTCAGGGATTGTGCGGTAAAGAAGCCTAGTAACTGAAGGGGAACAGAAAGAACTGCTATTCGTAACCCTTGTGCTCAGGAAAAAAAAAACTTATTGAGGAGGAGGGAGGACGAGCACACGGGGTTCGCTCTGAAGGGGGGAGGAGGCTCATTTTCGCTACGGAAGGGAAAAAGAAAAGGAAAGCGGGCGAGTTTCCTGTTGGGTCGATCGCGTGGATGAAGAGAAGAATTCGCGCGGGAAGAAGAATGATCCGCGACGACGTGGTGGGAGACGAGAGAGGGTAAGAGAAAGAGATGTAAGTTTCGGATGGAGGAAGGGTTTCGCTTTTCGTAGGGGGGAAAAGGGAAGCGCTTGGCAAAAAAAGATGAAGAGATTTGTTTCGAATTTCGGGAGGGGGGGCGTCACTTGAATGGGGGGGGGGGGGAGGGGAGGGGGACCGCAACGGCTTAGGCAAAGGTGAGATCGGGGGAGGAAGAGGCGTCATCTTCTCACTTTTCGGAAAAGAGGGAAGGGTCTCAAAGAGGAGGAAAGAAAAAGGGGTAGCCTTCTCTGTCCCGGCTCCAGCCGTTGCAAAAGAAAAGAGGTGATCGGTAACGGAGAAAAGCGGTGGGGAGGAGTGTTCTTCGTCAATCACTTGGGAAACTTTCTCGGTCATGACGAAAAAAAAGCCGGCGCTGTTCTCGGGTCACTTTTACAAAAGAAAGTGTAGTTTGTCGAAAGAAAGAAGGAGGAAGCAAGCACTCGGGGGGTTGAACAGGTCCAGGGGGTTGAACCATCGTCTTCAGCTCTAAGGGGGGAGATGTCCAAGGGGGAAAAAAAAGAAGGGGGAGAAGAAGCACTTTTCTGTTGTTAAGGGGAAAAGGGGAGAGGCTCAACGGGCGTCTCGTCTGGACTCTAATGAGAGGACGGTTCCTTCGTCTTATTTTACTGGAAGAAGAAAAAAAAGAAAAACCACGTACATAGAGAGGAAGGAGAAACGCCCGTCGTTTCATCCGGGAGAGATCAGTCAACGTTCAAGAGGAAGGAAAAAATACTCCAGGCAGCTGATGAAATCGGGGCTTAAAGGGAGGGTCACACTGAAATACAGGCCTTCGGCGGGGAGGTTAAAGTTGAAGGGGGGGGAGGGGGGAACAAGAAACTTGTAGCAGGACCCAGTCCTGGAAAATTGGGATGGGAGGAGGGTTGCCTTTGATTCTCAAGGGGGGAGGAAGAAAAGTCTTGTCTAAAGGGAAGAAGAGGGGGCCGTGACCATCGCTCGTTGTGAAAAGGGGGGGGGGGGGCGCTATCGGGAAGAGGGGGGGGGGGATCCAACGCTATTGGCTGGTGGAAAACTCTCGAGGAGGGGGAAAACGATATCTCTTAAGGGAAGGAAGTACCGGGGAGTTAGAGAGAGTGCGCGTCTTGTCTCCGAGGGGTGCTGTCGAGGGAAAAGAAGAATGGAGTGTTCACGTGTGGCTAAAAAAACATTGCACCCGCGCGGTTTAGCCAGGAAGGGTGACAAGAGGGGGAAGGGAGCTTCATATCCTTTACCTTAACAAGGAGGAGCCCTACCTTGAGACAGGGAAAGGGAGGCATTTAGGCATGAGAACAAGCAAACGGGGGGCATTCGAAAAAAGAAGAAAGAGGAGTTGTATCACCGTCATTTCAGGAAAGGAGATCCTCTCCGGAAAAAAAAGGGAGAATGCTCGGATCGTTATCACGAGGCGCAAATTATGGGGAAAGGGAGGCTGACGGGGGAAAAAAACTCCCCACTATGGGGGGCTTTCCTGTGGAAAAAGAGAAGGAAAAAACAAACAACGATTTTGAGTAAAATATAGGGGGGAGGGAAGCCCGAACTAACAAAAAGAAAAAGGGATGGGTCTTCCCCGTCATCCTGACAAAAAAGGAGGGGATGTTCTCTGACATAGGAAGAGAGACCAAACCCCACCCCCCAAAACCCCAACAAACCCCCACCCCCCCCCCCAAAAAACCCCCAGTCAAGAAGGAGAGTCTCATTCTGCTCTGTACAAGGGTGGAGAAGAGCTAGATTTCTTGGGGAATCCGCAAAGATAAAAAAGAACGTCGTGCCTCTCGCCTTAAAAGGGGGGGGGAGGGGAGACCGGCCTCGGGGGGAGAGGGGAAAAAGTAACAGTGGTTCGGTAAAGTATTTAAGAAAGAGGGAAAGCCCTCTTGACCAAAAAGAAGAAGAGGACCGCCGAGGGGTGAGGGGGATTAGAGCCAAAGAAACGCCAGTGCCATTGTATTCCGAAAAGGACCTATGAAAGGAGTAAGAAGCTCGCACTCGAAAGGAAAAAGAAATTTTTCCGAGAAAGGGGGCAGATCGCGGTTTTAAGGAGAGATCATGTTTCCCAAGGAAAAAGGGGGGGGAAGAGGATCCATCGACTGAAAGGGGAGGAAAAAGATGCACTGGAACAACGAGCAACCCTGCGACCAAGAGAGATAAGGAGAGGCCCGCTGGTTTTGAGCAGACAAGGCAAAAGGGAGGGAAAGGGGAATCTTTTTCCTGCAGAAAGGATCCTCGGAAAACCGTCTGTCCGTGGGGAGGATTTCACGGTGGTAAAAGGGAAGAACGTAGGTAAGGTGTGACAAAATCAGGGGGTCAGGAAAAGCTCCGTCATCAATCTTGTTTAAAAGAAAGGGGCATCCGAGGGGGAGGGGGAGAAAATACTCCACGCCGGTTCAAAAACCACGAAACCCTGAAAATGAAACTACGGTCGCCGCCACGTTCCCGAAAAGGTAGAGACTTTGGAGAAAAGTAAGGAACGGAAAAGTACTAGGCCGAATCGAGCCGACAGGAGAAGGGAGCCGCCTCTACTAACCTTGGAAAAAAAGGGAGAAATCCTCGCCGCATAGAGGGGGGGGGGGGGGAGAGAACAACTACCCTTTCTATCTTTCCGAAAAAGCCCGATAAAAAAGGGGGGGGGGGGGAGGAACTGGAGCCTTTTCCCTAACAACGGAAGAAAGGAGAGACACCTCTTTAAACCTGAGAGAGATGCTAGCTGAAAGACGAGGGGAAATTACCTATAATAACTAGTGAGAGAAACTAACGCACCTCTGTTATCCGTGGAAGAAGAAGGGGCGTGAGGAAACAGCTTGAGCGTGAAGCGTACCATAGAAAAGGGAGTAGCTTGCCTCCTCTGGTCCGTAAAAGAAAAAAGAAACGAGTCTCCGAAGAGGGGAAAGAAGAAACAAGTTGATCACTAAGCCTTTTCGGGAAAGAAAAAAAAACCACCTTTCCCCTGCGAAAATTCAAAAAAAGAGAGGAAAAATCATCACGTGTTGCCAAGCATCTGTAAAAGAACTCGAAAAGAAAGGAACGTTCCTCCTCGGGGGAAAGATCCATTCACGAGAAATCGTCGCACACCCAAGGAAAAAAGAGGTCCTTCCCTCCGCAGAAGAGAGAGAGGGATAATCCCTCCCAGAATTACAAAGGAAAGACGCCCGTGCTTCAGCTTGATTGGGGGAAAAAAAGAGGGTTACCAGCAGAAAAGAAAGAAGAAGGAGAAAAGTTTCTCGTCACTGATCTCTCTCAACAGGGGGGAAAAGATAGATATCAGTGACGAGACACGGGGGTCGCTCTGCAGTTCTTTCGGTCTGCGGTAACAAAGAAAGGGGGGACGCACCAGACGTCTGGGAAGGGGGAAAGGGGGGGGGCGAGTTTCCTGGGAAAGGGAGGAGAGACCACCTTATGCGATCGGGGGCGAGGAAGGAGCCCTTATCCTCTACCTACTTTTGGGGGGGAAAAAAAACTAGAGAGGGAAGAGGAGCATGTCATTTTTCAAGGGGGGGGGGGGAGACAAAAAGTTAGTTTTTCGATTTGCACGGTAACGCTGGGGGGGTAAAAGGATGATTTTACTATTAATATATTGGGAAAAAAAAAAGCATCGTGGGTGAAAAAGGGGGAAGGGGGGGGGAAGGAAAAGGCCGGCACGGCTTCGGCTCAATGGGGGGGAGAGTCTCCTCGGCGGCAGCTCTCAAGGGGAGAGGAGCGGGGTCAACGGCTAGCTGGGTCAGCTAGACAAAGAGCTGTTCTATTGGCCACGGCTCTCCAAAAAAAAACTCGTTCTTATCGGCAAGGGGGGGAAGGGGTCGATCGGCTGCATAAAGGGGGAATCGGGAAGGTCCTCCGAGAAAAAAAAAGATAAGAAAGCAGTAGGGATGGTTAAGCAGTTCCGCAGGGGGAGAGAACGTGTCTTTTAAGGAAAAAGAAAAGCGGCGCAAAAAAGGAGGGGAGAGGCCATGGTTCCAACAAAAAAACTCGCACGGGTACAGGGTGGTATAGGGGAGAGGGACAGGCAGCGCGGCAAGAGTTGGGGAAGGGGACACTTTCTATCTTCGAAGGAAGGAAGATCTACTGAGGAGGGGGGAAGGCGGCGTGATTTTACATGGGATCCAAAGAAAGAAGAAAAAAAAAAAAACTATCTGGTCCAGAAAAAGCTACGTGGGAAGAAAAACACGGAGGGGCACCGAGCACCGGGGAATGGGCGTCTCACAAAAAGGGAAAAACGTTTCCCTCTTATTCCAAGGGGGAAAACTGAGGATCTGTGGGCACCTGGAAAAGAAAGGGGGTCAACCTTAAATACGGCCGGAAAGGGAACACCGTGAAGGTTAGTGGTGGAAAAGAAGGGTGGACGAATACGTAATGACACAGGAGGGGGGAAGACAAGATTTTTCTTTCTCGTTTGGAAAAGCTCAAAAAAAGAAGGGAGAGGGGGAAGAAGCAGCTCTGTTCTGCAAAAAAAGTCTCTTTGCTCGCTGACAAAGAGAGAGTAAAAAAAAGGGAAGATTTTGTGGTTGCTCGCGAAGGAGGGGGGGGGGGAGCCGTCTTCCCCTTTGCTATGGGGTGATCGCGGGCAAGGGGGGGGAAAAAAAGATCGCGAATACCCTTGCAAAAGGCGTCTAGTTGACGGAGAGGAGAGGCCTCGGTCCAGGTGGTACAGGCTCTGGAAAGATTGCACTGGCTTTTCCACAGGAGGAGGAAAAGCTGCGTGAGAAAGGAAGGGAAAATCTGTTTCAAGCGGCTGGAAAAAAGGGAGGAAGATCCTTTACAGTGAACAAAGGGGAAAAAAATTCTCGCCAGCGGGACAGCAAAGAGGGAGGGGGAATGGCTGATCTGCCCCTACTTGACCGAGGGAGGAAGACAACCTCGACAGGAACTCGCTTGTTGTATCACAGGGGGAAGAAGGCTATAAAAGAACAAAGGGAGATGATGGCTCGGTAGGATGCAGAGACACAGTCGAAATTGGGGGAGGGGCCAGGTTCATTCTACGAAAAAGATCCCCAACGAGTGGAAGGGATGGGGGTAGGGAGGGGGCGTGCTTTTTAAACAAAAAAAAAAGAACAACAACAACGAGGAGAGGAAGGAACGGATCAGTAAATCACGTCCCGAAAAAACCATCGTTTTGAGATGTATGTTTCGAAAAAAGTCCTCAAAATAGGGGGAGAAAAAGGAGGGACGAGGCTACGATCCGAGCCAGGAAAGGCGTCTTTCATCTGCTATGAACGACGGGATACAACAAGACGAGATATGTCGGTTGGGGAATAAGAGAGACACCACGTCCTTCGGTCCGCTCATCCTGAAAAAAAAGGAGGGGGGGATCCCTGCTCGGGAGGGCCGGGAAAAAAAAGGGTAAAGGGGTTCAGTAAAGGATCTTAATATAAGGGGAAGAGAAAAAAAAGGGAACCAGATTCCGATCAAGGAGAGAGGGGAAATGATTATCGACCACGAAAAGGGGAAAAAAAGTTCCAGATTGATTTCCAAAAAGGAAGGGGAAAAAGGGAAACATCCCACCCAAAACCCCCACCCCCCCACCACCCCCCCAAACCCAAAAACAACCCCCCCCCCCCACCCACCCCCACAACCACCCACCCCCCCCCCACGCACCAAACCCCCCACCCCCCCCCAAACCCCCCCCCCCCAACACACCCCCCCCCCCCCCAACACCAAACCAACCCCGCAGACACCCACAACGATAAACCCCCGCCCCCCACAGACCCCCCCACCCACCCCCAGGAACCCCCACAAAAAAAACACACAAGCAAAACACCCGACCCCCCCAACCCCCAAACAGAGACCCCCCCCCCACCCAAAAAGCCCAACAAAACACCCCCACACCCAACCTGCCCCCTAATAAAAAAAAGCCCCCCAAAAAAAGATCCCTCCCCAAACCCCCCAAAGACAACCCACCCGCCCAAACCTCCCCCCCTCCCCAAGACCCCCCCCCGCCAAAACCCCCGCCCGCAAAGAACGCCACCAAAAAAAGAAAACAATACCCCAAACCCCACCACCCCACGCATAATGTAACCAAAAAAGACCCCCCAAACCCCCCAAGGAATCATCAGACTCCTCCTACTCCGTTATAAGGGAAAAAAAGGGTTCATTCCTTATCTCCTTGAAAAGAATGACCACCCGTCCAATAAGAAGCAGGGGAATAAGGACTTCTCCCCGATAAAAAGGCACTTTTAACAACGTAAGAGGGAAAAAAAGCCGATTCAGCTCCGGAGAACAATGGCTGAGAAAGCGACTGCTTTTTTTTATCATCAAAATGCACAGTCAACCTCAGGGGAAGGAAAAAAGAATTCTGCCGTCCTGAGAAAAGTCCTCACACCCGAAAAATTCACTTTGGAAGGGGGGGGGAAGCCTGCGTGTGTTGAGTGCAAATAGGGAGGGGAGCAAACCTATCTTCCATCATCTGGGTGAAGGAAATAAACCTTTTATTCAGAGGAAAAAAGGGAAAAAGGAGCCAAAACGGTGCTCTGTCCTTAACTCCAAAGCAAGAACCAAACACACAACAACAACCAAAGAAAAATATTACTTTTTTGGAATTGACGGAGAAGGAAAGGAAAATCCTCCGCAGGACATCCTCAGGGAGGGAAAGAGCCGCCGTTTGAGTCGCCGCTAGAACGTGGGGGGAAAGAGAGAAGCTGCCGGAGAGAGAAAAAAAGGAAAAACGACCGTGCGAGCTGCCGCCGCTGGGAAATTCTTCTGGGCACAGAGGAGGGAGAAGGAAGAGAACAACTACCCTTGTCTAGGTAAAAAGGGGAAGTGAACCCTATAATCAGCTACTCTTCTGAAGGGGAAAACCATGACCAGGAAAGGGGGATTGATGGAGCTCTAACCCCCTCTGGAAAAAAGGGACTTTTCCACCGCTGGAGCCAGAGGAAAAAGACGACCCGTTTAAAGCTTAGGGACCGCTGGAGGAAGTACCCTAGAAAGAGAAAAAAAGCTTCCTCCGCTGGAGAAGGCAAGAAAAAATTGAAAAGAAGTCCGTTGAAGGAATGCAATTCCAGAAGCAAGCCCACCTATTCCCCTTCTAAAGGAGAGTTCCAAATCCGAAAAAGGGTGAAAAAAAGGAGTAAGTCGAAATCGAAAACTAAAATCCTCAATCCGAACTGACATACGAGAAAGATATCCTCTTCGCACCAAAAACCCAAGAGTTCGCAAGGGGAAGAGACCCGGACCTTCGCCTCTGCGCAAGGTCCACGCTCCTAGAAGAAAACCTCGCCCGCTGCTTTCATATTTGAGGGGAGAGGGGGTGAGGGGAATTAGTTACCCGCAAGAAAGGAAGGGAGGAAAAAAGTGTGCTCGGAATGCAATCTAACAAAAGAGGGAAGGAAAATGGGGGCATTTACTGAGCACAAGGGGGGGGAAAGGTAGGTCTGCTGGTAACTCATTTAAGAGAGGAAAAATCACTCTGAAAAGCAGAGGGGAGAAGGTTGTGTCATGCCTTGAGAGGAGCCATACCTTATCTCTATCAGGGGAAGTCCTTGCAAAGGAAGAGAAAGGAAAAAGTTGGTGTGGTGTTCGAAGTTTCATTTCGAGTGGAAAAAGACGGGGGAAGGGGACGTTTTTCGAGTCAAGGTAATGAGAGGAGGGGAAGGGGGGATTGTACTGATGAAATAGGTGGGAAAAAAGGAGAAGGGGGGGCTCGGGGGGAGAAAGGGGAAGGGGATTGATCATGCCGCAAAAAGGGGGGGGTTCGAGCAGAGGATCCAAGAAAAAAGCTCTCACGGGGCTCTGTGACATAAGGTCATCTTCTAAAAAATCGTACACGGGTAAGGGGGAGAGAACACGGCTCCAGCGTGGAAGCAAGCACTAAAGGGAAGGCGCACGGCGCCAGAATTAGAGGGCGTCCAAACTCTGGGAGGGAGGGTCATGGCTCCAAGCGTCTTCAGCTCGAAAAAAAAAGGGGAGATGTCAACTTGTTAAAAAGTGGGGGGGGACAGCTCGCACCTGTTCGTTGTTCGAAAAGCGTGCAGAAAAAGCCTCGTTGGGAAATGGTTCCAGCGCGGCAGACGAGGGACTGGTCGGGGGTTCTCTTCACGGTTCTAAACTGTTCGGGGTAGAAGGGCCACGTTTCAGGGGACTCCAACTCGGCTCGTAGAAACGGGGGAACGGCGGGCGCGTACGGGTCCCTGGGAGGTATTTTAAAAGGACAACTCCTCCGTCCATTCCCCAGGAAGAGACGCCCGTAGTTGAGAAAAAAAGGGGGGCGTATCTCAATGTCACGTTCCCTCGGGGACTTCTTACTATCTGGGGGAATGGAAAGACAGGGAAACCTGGGAAAATACAGGAAGAGTTCATGTACCGGACCGTTAAGGTTTTTTTATTTGGGAAGTTTTCTGAAGAACGCGAAGGAAAAAGGGGGGCAGGCAAGAGTTTCGGGGGGGTGCTCAAACCACAGGAAGCGGGGAAGAAGAAGGAGCTATCCGAGGGGGAAACATCGCTTCGTTTTCCACGGGGAGCTATCGGGGAGGGAGAAGGGATAGGAGAGGACAAGAGGGGGCGGTGTGGGAACAGGGAGGAACTGAGATCTGGAGGAAAACTTGGGCGAGGATAACTAACAGATGAGGACGCTCGAGTGTCCGCTGGGAGGAGAGCCAGGTTTGCTAAATGGGCAATCAATCTGGCACTATCACTTCGTGTCGATAATAATTCACCCAGGGGGTGAAAAAGGAGGAGGGATCCTTTAACCTGGCTGGAAAGAACCGTATCTTCCCGCTCCTTTACCTAACAAAGGAAAGGGGTGGCCGCGCAAGAGAAGGGAAAGCTGCTTGGCATTTCATGGAAGGTGTTGACGCGTGAGGAGGTTGTAACGCGAAAAATCGTAGCCTAGAGGGAAAAAAAGGAGGGACCGTAGAGAAGAAAGGGGACAAGGGGCGCTGCGGGACTAAGGGGGGAATCTGTCGAAAAAGAATGGGGGGGGAGGCACCCGGGCAAGGGGCAGCGGGTTTGCAAAAAAAGGAAAACTGGAGATGTTTCTGAGGACTCTCCTTCATCTAGAAGGAGGAGGATTAAAAATAGAGAGGAAGGGGAGGGCACCGCCCGAACGAACATAGAAACAAGAAAAGTAAAGGGGGGAGGCAAGTCGACCCGAAACTTGAAGAAAAATTTGCTACCTATTTTGCTGTCAGAAGAAGGAGGCTCGCGACATAAGGAGAGGAAGGACATCTGCTCTTCAGCATGAAAGGGGAAGCGATGTGCGGGTGGGAATCAGCAAAAAAGGGTACCGGAGGCCGTCAGACGGAATTGACCAGCAAGGGGGAAAAGGCTCGGGCGCGAACAAATGTTAACCGGGGGGGCGGAATATACTGAAAAAAGGGGTGAAAGAAAGAGGAGAAGGAAGAAGGTTCTCACCGCATAGGGGGAGGAACTCCAGTGCCATATTTGGATTGCAACGAAGAAAGGGGGGAAGTTCGGAGAACACTCGACAAACGAGCGAAAGATACGTTTTATCCGAGGGAAAAAAAATCCTTGTTCACAGGAACATGTTTCCCACACCGGGAAAAAAAGATCCATCCCCTTACCCAGATAAAAACCACAGATTAAGGTGAAAAAGGAGGAGGTCCCGGTCCGCGCGATTATAGTCTGCTGAGGCCAAAAAGAGAAAGAGGGGAAAACATCAAAGGCAACCGCGACCGGGAAAGGCCTTCTCCGTAGTCGAGGGGCAGGGACCGCACACCTAACTTCGTGTAAAAAGGGGAAAAGCCGGTCTGTATTTCAGTGTTAAAAAAAGAGTCATCAGCTTTAACAGGAGAAAAAAGTGAATAAGTGACATTTGGATACGCCACTCCGGTAGAAAGGGGGGGTGGGGGGTTTTTGGGTTGGGGGTTATTTGGGGGTGGTGGTTTTTGGTTATTTGTGGGGGAGGAACTCCACTTAGCTCGGCAGGGAAAAGATAGGAGGGGGGGGAAATGTGTACGAGACTTTGGGGAGAAAAACTTACTATCGCCGTCAAAGAAGCCGTTGGAGCCGCCGCTAAGACCGTGGTCCCAGAAAAGGAAATGCTATCTTCCTCTGAGGGGGGGGGGGAAAAGAGAAACACTCCCCCGTAGAAAGGATAGAAGGGGGGAGGGACTCATTTCCCTAGAACAACGGGGATCCTCTTGAGAACGGGGGGAAAGAAAAAAGGGGCGAAAAGATACCTCTGGAAAACTCCTATAACATCTACTCGTTCGAAGGGAAAAGGGGGGGAAATTAACTATTGCAGGGCGTAAGAAAGGAAGAAAAACTGGAGCGTTTCCAAGAAGGGGGCCACCTCTTTGAGACAGTGGAAAAGGTAGAGATTCACCATTTTCCAGGAAAAAGCGACCCTTGCTATGCGAAAAAAGGAAAGGATCGAACCCATTTGAACAAAGAAAAAGCCTGTTTTGCCGCATGCGAAAAGATTCCCGCTAAAATTCTGACAAAGGGTAAGAGAAAGTCCTCACTTGGCATCGCGAGGGAAACGAATTTTGTGGGGAAAAGGAAGAATCGAACTTACATAGCGATCAATTAAAAGACTCGCGAAGGTCTCTTATCATGCCAGTACTCCGCGGAAGGGAAATAGGGGGGAGGGGGGTAGATCGCCCTAGGGAAAAAACAAGGAAACCCTCCCTCTCTTTCATATGAAAAGAACTGTATTCCCGAAAAGAAGGGGAAAAAAAAAAACGTGGGGGTCTCGTCAATGATCTCTCGAAAAAAAATTATTAGGGATGAAGAGAGAGATCAGTGACAGCACCGGGGGGGTGGGGGAGACTAAACAGGCTGGTCGGTCTGCGGGTAAACTCCTTTCGCGAGAAAGAAGAAGGAAGCGGGAGAGGTGAAGTGGGTATGAGACAGGGGATATCCAGACCTTATCGGAAAATCATGTCCGGGACTGTCCGCAAAGGGGGGGTGGTTTCTCTGATGGAGGGGATCGATACCCCTTTCATTTCGGGGAAGTTTTCGAGTTAGGGAGGAGTTCGCGTAATATCGCTTTGAAAAGGGAAAGAGATTTGGTCTGAATGGAGGGGGGAAGGTGAGGGTGGCCGCACTGGCCTTGCAGGGGAATGGGGCAACGATCTTCGGGAATAAAGGGGTTCGAGCGGCGGCTCCATGCGAGGAAAAGGTTCTCGGGCACGGAGAAAAAAAGGAGAATCGCACGGTCTCTGTTCTCAGGGAAAAACATCAACTCTGTTACTTATACGGGCAAAAAGAGGGGTGGGGGAGAGCGGTAATAAATCGTGGGAAAAGAAGTGGCTCCAGCGGCTCAGTCTCGACGAGGAGAAATTTCACGGGGACAGAGGGGGACAAAAAAGCACGGGTTCGTTGTTCTCGAATCTCTGTCCACACGGCCTAAACGGAGGCCAGAGGGGGGGGGTGATCGGCGGTAAAGGTGTGTTCAAAGGCGTCAAGCTCTGCACGTTTAGAGAAAAGGGAAAGGTTCTAGCGGGAAAAAAGAAAGTGTTCTCAGGGGGAGAAGGGGGGCGGCTCCAAACGCGGCGTACTGCGAAAAAGGAGGATCGTTACTGTTCCGGCGGCGTATTTTTATCAGAAAAAAAAAGCCACTGCAGATCGGGGAACGAGAGAAAGTGGTCGGCTCCCGTCCGTTCACCAAAAAATGTCACTGTCCCGCGGGGGGGGGGGGGGGGGGAAGATAGTCCAGGACAAGCGGACGTGTAAAGGATTTTGTGTCACACCTGAAATACAGGCCGGCGTTCAGGAAGGTGCTGAACGTCCAGACGTTTGAAAAAAAAGGGTCGCAGGGCCACATTCTTGTCCGGCCAAAGTGATGCTAAAAAAAAGAAGGGACCTCAGCAGCTCTGGTCGCAGGGCAAAAATCTCTCGTGGTTCCACTGAGGGGGGGTGGAGCTTACTATCAGGGAAGGCGGATTGTCCGTTTTCCAAGGAGGGGGGGGGAAAAACCATGATCGCGGGCCAGGAAAAAAAAAATGCGGAATGCCGCCGGGAGGGGTTGTAAGTCTAAAGAGGGAGGAAAATGGTCTCCTAAATTTCCTCAGGGAAAAATCAATCTGGCAACCGGGAGTTTGGGAAGGCGTGGCGATCATCATTGCAGGAAGGCCTTCGGATCTGGGGTAAGTCGGGAGGGGGGTGAAGAAGGGGGGGATTATCCTGACCTGACAAGGGATTTTTTCCTCCGCGGGGCTGCTTGTCAGGTCAAAGGGAGGAGGGAGGGAAAAAGGGAGGGAAAGTGTGAAGGAGGGTATCCCTACTTTTGGGGGGAAACAGGAGAGGAAAGGGGAAAAGAAAAGGCAGAGGTATGAAAGGGGGGACCGATGTCTCGTGATCTTATTCACGGAAAGAGCGTCCAAGGGTAAAGGAGGGAAGAACTCATCGAGGAGGTTCGGGGCGGCGGTTAAAAAAGATCTCTCAACACAACCCGGGAGGACAGAGGGGGAGAGTTGAAAACCTCACGAAACAAACCGAGGGGGGATATTTGGGGAGGAAACGGACCCTGGCCGAACAAGAAGACAGGAATGGGCGCGGCATACACGAAAACATTCGGGAAAGACGCCTCACGGATCGTCTTCATCTCCTCGGGAAGTCGTGATGGCGAGGGGGGGGGAAGCCCGCTAACACGGTCCAGGGAAAAGAAGCGTGCTGGTCGCCCCGCTCGGGAAAGGGGGGACCGTGGGGTTAGGTAAAGGAATCTGAAGAAAAAACAGGTTTTCCATCCGCTCTTAACAAAGAAGAAGGAGGTTCAATGAAGGGCAGCACACGAAACGGTGGAACAGATTGATTGCCCACAGGAACGGATTCCAGCGCGCATCGAAACTCAAGGTCGTGAACTCGAAAATGAATCCGCGATATCCTTTTTCCTTGGAGGTCCTCACAACGCAAAGAAGACGAGGAAAGGATCATCCTCCTTCCCCGATAGACGAAAAAAAGTAACAACGAGCGATGGGTAAAAGAGATTAGCGCCCTGCGCCAAAGACTGAAGTGCCACAAAAAAAAGGGGTTTGACAGCAACATGCAACCTCTACCGCAAAAAAAAGAGGTGTCCTGCAGCAAGGATTAGGGGGAAGGGGTCTTTCCGTTCCGCACACCTCAACAAAGAAAACGCCGGCCTTATTGACAGGTGGGACAAAGGAGGGGCCAAAGGGATCGTCATCGTTAATGGGTAGATAAAAAAAGGGAAAGCGGGCATTTACATTGATGGTAGGGTTTTGTTTGGGGGGGGGGGGGTTGTGTTGGGAAAAAAGTGAAAGACGTGCTCCGCACAAAACTGCTCGTAGGGAGAAGGGGGACTGGACTAGTTGTCCCATGGGGAAAAGAAGGAACCGTACTCTCCTCCTTCGTATCCGGAAAAGGAAGAGAATAACCGTGGCCAGAAAAGGGAAAAAAAAAAGATGCCGCCGCTAGAACCGGGAATAGATTCCGCCAATTGAAGGAACAAGGGCGGGCTGCCGCACTAGCCCCTCGAAGAAAAGGCGAGCTTTCCACCTCTTAACCTGAAAAACGGGGAGATCTTTCTCCGCTGGAAGGAAAATGAAGAGAGAAACCGAGTGACTTTTCTGACAAAATCTGGAGCCGTGGCCCCAGAGAAAGGCGGCCACCGATGGATCAACTGGACCTAGAAAAAAAAGGAAGAGCTGCCTCCTCTGGAGCCCTTACCTATAACAAGAGGTATCCTCCGCTAGAAAAAGGGGGAAAGAAAAGGGAAAGGCTGCTCAAGGCCAATGAGGTACGTACGTTCAAAATCTCTTCCATCGGAAAAGAAGCAAAAGAGAGCTTAGGAAGAAAGAAAAAAGGACACTCGAGAGGGAAATAAATCCTAACTGAATATCCCTTATCATGGAAAAGAAGAAAAACACCCACAAACACGTAGGGGGTAGAGGGAAAGCGGGACCTGCCTGCCTTCAGAAGGGGGATCCACGCTCCTATGCCCTTAAAGAAAAAAAATCGCCCCGCGAAGGTTGAATTGATTTGAGGGAAAGGATGAAGGTACCCGCCTACCGAACTTCAAGAAA
>Ga0179593_1299221_pt1 | contig 19066 bp, 26 predicted proteins | sample CZODoug2_1_08_16_FD_185931 | JGI IMG/M metagenome (GOLD analysis project Ga0179593, IMG submission 185931) | Vadose zone soil fungal communities from Angelo Coast Range Reserve, California, USA - CZODoug2_1_08_16fungal (PacBio error correction) | ecosystem: Environmental > Terrestrial > Soil >...
AAGGCGTGTGCCGCTTCAGGAACGCAACGTCACGTTTATGAACGGAAGGAAAGCGCTCACCGGGATGTGGAGGGAAATATTTGCCAAGAAAAACAAAGGGTTCGCTTGAGGTGGGCCTCTTCAGGGCCAGTGGGAAAGAAAGTCATGAAGCGAACAAACTTAAAAACGCACGTCCAAGGAGGGGAGTAAGACGACGAACGCGGAAACTGAAACTAAGGGAACGAATGCTTTGGGGGCGTGTGTCCATTGGTACTTCCAGTTATTATTAAAAAGAAATAAAACGCACGTGAAAAACATGGAAGGGGCATGAGAATGGACGGCAGAAGTGGAAAAGGGGGCCAAACCCCAAAACCGAAGGGGGGGGAAGGGGGGTGTTTACGGTAGGATGGAAAAAAAGTTCTGTTGGGAAAGGGAAAAGTGTTTAAAATAACAGGCAACCGTTGCAGCGTTAACGCGGCCGAATTACAGAAAAAAGGGCACCAAAAAAAGCAAGAAAACAACAGTCTGAGAAGCAGGGGGGAGTTGTGTTAAGGGTTGGTCTTATGGGGAACCAGAGAGGGGGCTGGTGTCCAGGGAGAGAGGGAAGGAAAGGCAAAGCGAGAGCGCGTCAAAAAGAAGAAAAGTTCGGGTAGTGGGGGCCAAGAAAACACGGGCAAACTCCCAAAGGGGGGGGCAAAGTTCCAGAGAGGGGGATGCTGTTAGCATTGGGGTGGGACAAACTGAAACTTAATTTTTTTGTACACTCCAAAGAGGGAGGACAATGAAAAACCCAGGAAAGGTGGGGGGGAAAAAACAACAAAGCAGCCCTGTAACTCAAAAACAAGCATCAAAAAAAAAAACGGGCCTTGGAAAGAAAAAAGAGAACAAACAAGAAATCAGATGAACCTGAGGGTTCGGGGGGATAATCTGATGGAGAAAATCCAGGACCTGGTGTGCCTCAAATTGGGTCGGGGAAAAAAAAATCGCCAGGTAATACTGAAAAATCCCGAAAAAAACCGTTGGGGCACAAAGGTTTTATGATAGAAAGAGGGGGACGGATTGCTGTTCGTGGAGGAAAACCAGCGTGACTGAGGCGAAGGTTCGTTGAATCAGGGGCCAGGGGGTGACAGGGTGTAGAAAGGATGCTGCCAAATCAGTCCGGGAAAGGTGGGTTTTTGTTCTTAAAAGGGGGCAAAGCCAGTGGAGGGGCGGAATCCACCCTTTGTAGAAGGTAGTACGGGGGGGGAAGCCTGGGGGACAAAATTGCACTTTTGAAGACATCGTCTGTAAACCCGTGAAAAAAAAGTTTGGGTGTTTCACACGGGAAGGAGTGGGGGAAAAAGCCCAGCCCAGAAACTCCATGCACGCGGAGGTCAGGTTCAAAACGTCAGAAGGAGGGGTCCAGCAGGGGAGTTCTAAAAGATTTCTGGGGGTTGCGATGGCCCAAGGTCTACAGACACGGAGACTCTTAACCAAAACAGGCGAAAGCCAAAAGGCCAAAATTGTTACGTGTAACAAGGAAAAAAGGGAAACAATGCGTGAATAATGGCGAAGACCAAAGGTGGGATCTGCGGAAAAGAAAAATTGGGGGGAGGTGAAAAAGAAGCACGGAAAGGGGCGTTGTCAGCACCGGTGGAAACCGGAAAGGACAAACCAGAATGTCCCGGTGCCGGCGGGGAGTCCGAGTGGGAGGGAACAAGTGTAAGGGTTCGCTCAAAACAAAGCGCGCCCAAATCTAGATGAACCCTGGGAAATCAGGAAAGAAAGGGGGGGGGGCCAAGCAAAAAAAAAAAATTTATCGAAAAAAAAAAGTGTATGGACTATTGTCCTTTGTTTCGGAACCCTCACAACAGTCAACCCACCGGGGGGGTAATGCTTGCAAATTGTCTCCAAAACCTGGATAGTCGGTGGGTCATCAATTGCCAGATTCACACGTAGACACATGAAAAACGCGGGGGGTGTTGGGCAAATCAACGGAAAGAAGGACGGGGTCAGAGGTATAGGGGCAAAACATGTCAACGCAACGAATAACGTTTGGGGGTTCTAACAGGGGTCAGCACAAAAGACATTAATAGCAACCTTGGGAAGGACTGACTGAACACAAAAATGGAGTCAAAATAAAGCAATCAGGGAATAAAAGGAAGGGGGGGCCGACTGGGAATAGGGATACCTACTGTCAGCACGCCAAAAGCAAGGGGAAAGTAAGTGTCGGAATGAGATGGTGGCATGGCCGTGGCCCGGCCCCTACGTCAAATGAAACAAAAGGGGAATTCTCCTCAAATTTGGGGGAAAAAGGAAAAAGGGGAGGGACGGATAAAATCAACAGAGGGCGGGAGACAGTTTTGTGTGCTTTGCCGTCCTGCGTGTGAACAAAGAGCGGTTTCACTCCAGAGGTAAAGGCCTGACGATCGGGGGGAACCCGTTTCAAAGTGGCAATAAACCAGAATATAAAAAAGGGACAAGGGGTGGGGAAAAAAAGAATCACCAGCGCGTGCAAAATGGTGGGGCATAGGGGAGGAAAGAAAGCTGGGTGCGGAAAAGACCCAGCCGGTTATTTTTGACGGGAGTCCGTTCAACAACCGTGCACACGTTTGAATTCCAACACGCAGTAAAAAAGATTTAATGAGCCCGGCCAAGTGGGGGGGGACGCAGGATGGGGGGAACGGGGCAAAAAAAGGGGGAAGACACCCCCTTAAAGTCCGAGCATCCAATTTTTTAACAAAGGAAAAAAAGTGAAGGGGAAAACAATACCAGGAACCCGCTTCTGGGAACTGGATCTACATCTGCCGAAAAAAAACGATCCAGTCCAAAAATGGCACCCTTCATGTCCCGGCAACTGGGGGGGGAAAATCAAAACAACACCGCAGTTTTGTGGGGGGGGGGGGGGGGAAACTGCCCAAAACCTGAAATCCGGAATACTAACATGGAAAAACGAAAAGGGGAAAGCATACTCTTAAGAACAAAAAAAAAAAGAAGAAAAAGGTATTGGGACGATCGTTGCCAACAGTAGTATTCAGGATTCGGGCCGGGGTGGCACAAAGATGTGTTGTGGGGGGTTTAAGGGTGGTTTCCATCAAAACCACGGGCACGAAGTGGGAAGAAGGGTGTGGGGACCGGGCGTCGTGCGGACGACGAAATAAGAAAAAAACCAGTAAATCTTCATAAAATTTACAGAAAATGATTGGGGGGGGGAAAATTGGCATGAAAAAAAACTTTGGGGGGTACACGTAGGGGTGCTGCCGGTTGTTGTAACAATGAAAAAGAGAAAGACCAGGAAAAAGGAAGGGGATAATACTTGGTACGTTGGATTTGGGAACAACTGGAGCCGGGGGGTGTAGTAAGCACGGTGGGGGCAAAATAAACGACGGAGGAAAAAAAGCGGGTCATCTGACTTTGTCAATAATGGTTGGATTGGTGCCAAAACTAAGTCGAAAAACCGTCGTGGAGGGAAAATGCTGTTTCTGAAGGGGGGGACCCAAATCGGAAAAACAGGGGGTGAAAAAAAAATCGGGCCACCAGGGGTGGAAAAAGGGTTTCATAATTGTTATCGCAAGTTAGGTCAGCAAGCCCAAATGGGAAGGACACAGACTGAGGAGGGGAGGATAACATGTCATCATTGTCCTTCAAGGGGAACACACGGTAAGGGGGGGAAAATTCAAGAATGGCTTTCACAAACGGACCGGGTCCACGGGGGGTGCAAAGGGGAACAAACCCAAAAAAAAGTAAGAAGGGGGACTCAATGGTACAGTGTAAGACGGGAGGGGGAATTGGAAGGTCAGGTGGGTAGAGAATGTCATGGGGAAAGGAGGCTATTTCAAAATGAGCTGGGAACAGAAAAAGATGTTTCGAAACAGCGGGGTACATTGTTCACGTGTGGGGGAAAAGAAAAGAAAAAAGTAGCACAAATATGAACCGCGGAAAAAGAAAGCAAATCATATTCTTAAATCGGCAAAGAGAACAAAACGCCAAATGGGGGGGGGGGAACGTGGTGAAAAAAAAAACGAAAACGCCACGAGGGGGGGGGTTTTGAAGGAGGGGCTTTGTATAAGGGGCGAGGAAGACATGAACCGGGGTTTAGAGGGGAAAGAAAGTGTTTTGGATGGCATTTCACCCAATGTAAGGGGGGTTGGAAAAGGCCGCGGGGATAGAGGGGGTGTTGGAGAGAACCCGGATGTAAAACGGGGGACAAAAAAACGGGGAGAACGGTGAGCCGGGATGGCCAAAAGGACATTCTGGGCGTTAAGTTTGGGGGGAAAATTAATGAAAAACAAAAGGGATGACGTTAGTCACAGGTTGGAAACTTGAGAAAAGAAGCGGTTCCAGAATCCCGAATATTACAAGAGGTCGCATGGTGGGGGGGGGTCATCTTGGGGGGACATAAGGGAAAAAAACGAGAAATAGGGGCATTGGGGAAAAAGTGGGGGGGGCTAATTAACTTGGGGGGTAAACTCAGTGATAAAGACGGGTCGGAAACTGGCCCCAAAGTCGGACAAGAAAGCCGAGGAAAGAAAGGATAGCCCGGGGAGGGGAAAAAATGTAAACCTTATCCTCCCTCCGTAGGGAGGGCCTGGGGGGATTCAGCAGGAAAATTCACCGAACCACAACCAATGAAGAAAAGATTGAAAAGGGAAAAAGTGTCCAAAATTTGGGACCACGGCTGACTACGGAAATTAGACAAACCGGGGGGGGAAGAATTCGGAACATCAACGAGGAGGGGGGGACGGAAAACTTAAAAATAACAAAAAAAAGACGGAGAATGCTGAACCAAAAAGTTCAAGGGGCCCAAAAATGCTTTCATGAGGGACAAAATTCGCCAAGAAAGGCACACGAGGGTTTTCAGGAGCATGAAGAGGGAACTGATATAAAAATTATAAAAGCGGGTAGGGGGTTTGAAGGGGGGTTTTGAACCAAAGGCGATTAAGGACGAGCAATGAAGAATGATAAAGGCAAGTGCCCGCAAGGGTCAGCGATATGGAAAAAGAATGATCAGCTAACTGGTTCGGGTTTCCGGTAGTTCCAGGGGGACCAGGACCTGGACAGACGGGTGGTTTTATGGGGGGAGGAGTGGTGGGGCAGGGGGTGACTTCCAAACAAACATTTGGGCAGAGCACAAAAATTGGTAAAATCGGGGGGAGGTAAAGAAAATGTAACAAGTGGACAGGGGGGGAAGAGCTTCAGCTCACGCAAACGTGGAAAAAAAGAGAATTCCGGACGCGGCACATCGCGAACTGTGGGTACAACTGAAGGGTCCGCAATGGTTTGAAAACAGCCATCCAAAAGCCAAAAAAACTGAACTCGGAGGGGGGGCACAGGCGAGAATCAACTTGGGGAAATTACAAAAAAAAAATTAAAAGCGTAGAATAACCAAAAAATGCAGGGAAAAAAAGGGTCAAAAAAAAATGGGGCCTCAGTGGAAATCAGACTGTGTCGTGAGCCAGAAAAAGGTTTTGAGGGGGGATTTCCCGAAATGGGGAAAATCAAAAATTAAAAAAAAAATGTATTTAATACAATCAAACAAAAGGCGCGAAAAACAGGAAGGGGTTGACGAGCAAAAAGAAACTCTTGCCGGATAACTGGTCTCAAAGGAAAAAAACCAAAGAGAAGGGAAAAGCCAACGTGCGGCAACAAACTTTGGCGCAAAATGAAAAGCGGAAGCCAGACCAAAAGACGCGAATGACTTCCGGGCAAACGTAGTGGTGGGGAGCGGGCGATCTCCGGGGAGGGAAAAAAAAAGATGGGAAGCCGGGGGAACGGGGGAGGAAGGCAAAGGTTTGGCCAAACGGCCATTGGGACTCCCCACGTCAAGAAACGAAACGAAGGGTCAAGGGGCGCCCAGGAAAAACGAAGCGGGGAGAAGATGGACCTGAAAAAGCGAGGAACCATCTGAAGGGACTGTCACTAAAATATATCATCACGAACAGGAGGAAAATAGAGGGGGGAGTTTGGGGGTGGGAAGCAGGGATTCTCTGAAGACCTAGAATTTACAGTATGAAAGTACAGTGGAATCCTCAAAAAGGGTCGCATAATTGGAAAATAACGGTTAGATGGGGTGTAAAAGGGGGGGAAGATTCAATTTATGACCGTGGGTTAAATAAAGGGACGCAAACCAAAGATTTCAAGCACCCCCATAAAGGGAAACTTAAAGAGACGCGGGACTTCCGGGGTGGGCAGTCCCGCATTACCTGTGGGGGGGGAGTTGGGGTCATTCCCTTGAAATGAAATTGTGGCAGCCACGTCTGGCGAGAAAAAAACAGAAGGGCGTGAGAAAATCAAAAAAACGTTGGATTTGGGGAAGAATCTTCAAAAAAGTTAGTTGGTTGGGGAAACAGGTCAGGCAAAAAATGGCAGCGTTGGAAAGCTCCCGGACAGGGAGCCCAGAAAAAAACAATTTCCTCCAGAGAAAACGCACAGGGAAATCAGCTATGGGTGAAAAGTTTAACCCGGAGACAAAAAGACCAGTGGAAGGGGGGGTCCTGGGTAACGCTGGAGTACACACCACCAGCAGAAGCATCATGGAACGGGGTCAAAACAACAAAAAAAAACGTAGCAAGTTCACTGAGTGAAAAAAAAAAAAGAAAGCCAGGCCAGGGACGCGACAAGTTCCTGGGAACAGCTAACGGGGTGGGAAAGACCAAAAAACTTTTGGGCAAAGGAAAAAGGAATGGTAGTGTATGGAGGAAACCCACGATGCTTACATTTGGAGACACAAAAAAAAGTCCAACCTAACGACCAAAGAACCAAAAAAACCACGTCATCAAACAAAAAAAACAAAAAAACGAGGGGGGGAGGGGGAGGAAAAAAAAAGGGGGGAGGAAGTGGTGAAAAAAAAAAATCGGGAAGTAATGGACATCGTTTTCCAAATTTTACAGAGGGCGAGAGCCCAGAACTGGAAGAACCGCACTGTGTGACCGAAGTTGGAATGTGATCGTTTGACAATGATGTGAAAATGAACAACAAAGCGGACGGAGATATTTGGAAGAAAATGACATTAACGGTGGATTCTCAAAAACGGCTGGGGGGAAAAGACCGTTTGCGCAAAAAACAGGAGAGGGTTAACGGATCCAAGGGAACTTTGAAAAAAATCAAAAAAGTCGGCCGGAAAGGGGACAATTGAATTTGGGAAAAAAAGAAAATAGGAACGGACAGAATGGGGGTGGGGGGGGGAACGGTTAAATGTTCTGGTAAAAAACCACCAGCCGACGGCAACGAAAGATGCCAGAGCATCAAGTGGTCAAAGTTCAGGCAATCCTAGCTGCCGCACAAGAATCAGGGGCAAAAAACTGTGGGAGTATGGGGCCACGGGAGACGAAACAAGTATCACACTTAGAACCCACAAGAATGGGAGGAAACTGGGGCAAGAAAAAGAGTGGTGACCAGCGTTGAAACTACGCACAAATGGGGAAACATTCTTAGAAGTCGACGTAAGGGGATCGTAAAGCGATCCACAAGTGAAATGTGTGAAAACTTCAATGGGCAAAAAGGGTCCATAAAGGTTTAAAAACAGTACCCAGAAAAAATTAAGGGGGAAAACAAGTCCCTTAGTCGTAGGGTTAAGGACTCCCGTGAAGAAACGGTCGCTAAAAACAAACAAAAAACAAGGTCCACCGAAAGCCGAGGAAAAAAAGCCGCAAGAATGACCAGCAACCAAAAAAGAGTGAATCTGGAAAAAAAAAAGGTCAAGAAAGTAAATGGGGTTAACGTGGCCAGGGGGCAAAGTGGGTCCCGCGGGAAAAAAGTGGCAAAAATCGTAGGGTTTCAAAAACAGTAAAAAGAGGGGGTAAAAGTAGAGATTAACCGGGGAAAGGATATGAGGTTGGAAGAAGCGGTTTTCAGATGATGTATATTGGCACGTAACAACCTTTTAAAAGCAAATCAGAAGAATTGGTGTGAGAAAAAGAGGGTGTCAAGACGACGTAAATGGGGGGGAAAAGCACAAAAAATATGGCAAGACTACTGAAAAAAAAACGACACCCCGGGGGAAGTTCAAATAATGGGGGCAACCCAAAAAAAACAAAAAAAAAAGGCCATCAAGTCCCCAAACGTTACTTAAGTGTGTCGGGAACAACTACTAAAGTGGGAGGTGCTTTACAGCCCGAAGGAGAAAACGGGAGGACAGAGTATTAACGTCCAAGTTGGGCGGATGTGTAAAAGTACAGGCGAGAGGGGGTCAGAGAAGGTTGATGAAATTGGGGGTGGCTTACCGGCCAAATCGAAGGCAAGAGCCGGTTCAAATCCTCGGGCGGACTAAGAAGTAGGTTTGAAACCATGCGAGTGGGGGGGGACCAGAAAAAGGGAAAAAAATATCGAACTTATTGAGACAAAAAGTTTGGAAAAAAAACACCAGGGAACATGGGGAACTTGGGGGACAGACGGGAAAGGTCCAATCCAGAGAAAGACAGGGTTGAGGTTGGACAAGGGGGGGGAACAAACCGGGGAACGTCTTTCAACCGGGGCCAACCTGGTTTCAACCAACCGCCCGACAAGTATTATAACCGGGAACTGGTGGACCTCAGGGATTTTGAACTGTGAAAACACAAGGAATAAAAGACGTTAACTGGGGAAGACAAGCCGCCCGGGGTTACAAAAGACAAGGGAGGGGTTGCGGGAAAAAAGCCTGACGGGGGGTCCCTGAGCCGGAAAAAGAAAAAGGGAAGTCCCACCATTAAGTTCGGGCAAGCGCCCCCCCCCCTTGGGGAGACCAAACAAACTACCAAACACCAGGAAGGGTACCTGCCAAACCAACTTCCCCCTAAAGGGAGAAATAAACAGGGAATCCCGTAGGCCCACGGACCACGTCGGGGGAAAAGAGAAGAAAGGAAAAAAAAAAACCAACAAATGAGGTGTTGGAAAAGGAATATATATGGGTCCTTTCAGTCAGGTCCAAATGTAAGTGATACCATTAATTTGTACCAGGTTGGAAAGATTTGTGTTGGGGGGGGGTGGTTGTTAAGGGTGTCAAGGCAACCAAACGCGGGTACAACGAGTGGCAAATGTGGGGGGGGGGGGCCGGTTCAGGTCGTTGTGCGCAAGGGGGTTTGGGGTAGAACAAAAACACCCAGAAATCTGGAGTTTTTATTTTCAACACAGATCCATTGAGGGTTGGAAAGGTTTGGGGGCGGGGTTCTCGGCCAGGAAACGGTAGGGCTTACCTTTGTTTGGGGAGTAAAAGTCAGGGGCGGGGAAAAAAATGAAAAGGGATACTAAGGGGGAAGGGAGTGGTTGGAAGGTGAAACAACGGGCAAAGGTTAAGCCGTGTTGATTAAAAACTTTTGTGGAATAACCTGAAGTCCGAATCGTAATGGAAGAACCGTCTGAAAACAATGTTAAGGACTTAATTGTAAGGGGGCCAACCAAAGGGGAAAGGGGCGCAAAAAAGTTTGGGAATCTTTCTGGTGCAGGATGGCCCAAAATCATAAAGGGGACGAGCGTACCAGCACCGGGGAAAGGAAAACAAAACTGGAGGCGCACAAAACTGGAACATATGCGGACAAGCCAAACCTGTCAGAAAGACCCTGAAAACAGCGGTCGATCAGAAGGACACTTGGGCCAAAAAGTTCAAAGTCAAGAAACAGGGGACAGTTGAAGGGGGGGGAAGGGGGCTTGGAAGGACTGTGAAACCGTGAAACGGGGGGAAGGGGGGGAGAAAGAAAAGTAGGGCATTGGGGGGGCAAGAACATTAAAAGAGCGGGCGGGGGGAGTGAAGATTTGGGAATTCACAGGGAATCAGGAAAGTGGGTCATGCCAACGCGGGATATTTAACAAAGGAGCGAGGACATCTGGGAAAAAAAAGGAAACCCAGCAAAAAAGACGTACAGTTGTCAAAGAAACATGGCATATGAAAAAACCGGGGGGGAGTGATTCCATAAACAAAACCGCTGAGAATTCCAGGGGGAAAGTAAATCGTGCGAATGACAAACAACCCGCCTTTTAAAAACGGGTGAAAAAAAGCAGCGGGGGATGTGGCAGGGGGCGGCGACACAGGAAAAGAGTGCAAAGGACATGCCAAGGGGTCAGGGACGAAAAACAGTTGGTGTTTTGTGTTGTGGGTTCTTGCATGGGTGAAAAGGAACCAGGTGTGGGAATAATGGTTTTTGTTTTTGTGTTTGTTTTGGGTTTGCAGTCTTGTTGTTTTATAAAGTTTGTTGCTTTGTGTGGTTTGGTTTTTTGATTGTGGTTATATATAGATTTGTTTTGTGTTGTGTTTGGTTTTTTGGTTTTGTGTGTATTTTGTTTATTCTCCTGGCTGGTGTTTTATTTAATTATGTTTGTGTGGGAAAAAAACTAGTTTTGCCTTTCATCTAGTTGTTGGGTTGTTGGGGTTGGTGTTGGGGTTGTTCTGTTGTCTGTAAGGTGGCGTTGTGGGTTGCGTTATCGTGGTGAGTAATATGTGGTGGTTCAAATGATTGGTTTTCATATAATTTTTTTGTTTTTTTGTATTTTTTGGTGTTGTAATTTTGTTTTTTTTTTTGTGGTGTTTTGGTGTTTTAAAACTGGTGGGTGGGATTGTTGAAATTGCGATGGTTTCGTGGTTCTGTTAGTGACTCAATTTTTTGCGTCGGGGATGGCGCGCTTTTCGTTTTGTTATTGTTGGTACCATCAACCGTTTTGGTGACGAGTTATCCTAAGTTGTGGTATTTCTTGTAAGGTGGGTGTGGTTTTTTTGTCATAAATGGGTTTTGGGAATTTTTGTTTGTGTTTTTTGGGTTGTTATCGGTGCGTGAATCCATGTCTGTGTTTTGTGTTTTTTTTTTGTGTGTATTTTCATTTGGGGTTTTTTTGTTTTGTGGTATTTTTGTTGTGTTTTTGTTTTGGGGTTTTTTTGTATGGTTGGTTTTGGCGTTCGTGGTCGTTGTGGTTTTTGTGGTTTTTTTTGGTGTGTTTGTTTGTTGTTGTGTTGTATATTGTTGTTTTTTTTATTTTTTGTGTTGTATCTTCTGGGTGTTGTGTTGTAGGCGAATCTGATATTATCTATTGTTGCATTTTGTGGGGTTGGTGTTGGTTAGTTGATTAAAAACTTTTATACTAGGACCGATTCATCTTATAGAATTGTGTCCATAATATATAATAATTTTCCAAGGGGTGTGGGGTGAGAGGGTTTCGTTGGGGCTGTTTTGAGGTGTTCATTTGTTTTAAGGTAACAGGGGGTGTTGTGACCTGTTTCTATATTTCAAACAGGAATTTTTTTGTTTTTTTTTTTGTTTTGGTTTTTCCTTTTTTTTGTGAGTGGTCATTATTTGTGCAACTTTGGTGTATGGGTTGTTTGATTGGTTTTGTGGTGGGGTTGGTTATGTTTTTTGTAGTTTTTTTGGTAGTCCAATTTCCTTTTAACAATTTGAGTGGGCCTGGTGTTAGGTTAAAAAAATCCATGCCTTTGTGACTTCATTACACATATTTTGTATGTTGTACTGGGGTTGGGGGGGTGTTCCGAAGTGTCTAATGGTGGTTTTTTGTGTATACTGCTTTTGTGGGGTTTTTGGAGGTTTTTGATTGGATATGTAGCATCCTTGTAAAATTCTTTTTGTGGGTGTTGTTTTATTTGTGTTCCGGACTCTTTTGTTGGCATACTTTAATCTTGAATTTCAGTTGTTCGTTTTTGCATCTGTGTACGATTCAGTCGTGTTTTTTTTTCCCTCTTTTTTTTTTTTATTTATTCTTTACATTCTGCCAACCCTGTTCTTTTGTTTTTTTTTTCTTATACCCACTCCACTAATTGTGGGTTTCTTCTATGTGTTGTTGTTTCTTCTATGTTTTTTTGTGTATGCAGGCATTTGTCTCTTTTTTTTTAGTTTATTTTTTTCTTGTCTAAATACAATTTTTGTTTGAGGGTTGTGCTTTTTTTTTTGGGGGTTTTCTTGTTTTGCTGTTCTGGATTCGATCGTCTTTTTGTTTTTGTGTATTATTTTTATGAAGAGTGTGGTTTTTCTTTGGTGCTCTAGAGGTGTCTGTTGTTTTTAGTGCTTGTTGTGGTTTGGGGTGTTTTGCAGTATATCAGAATTCGTATTGAGAATGTATCTTTTAGATTAGACCGCCGTTGTATTGTGTTTTTTTTGGTTGTGTGAAGGGGAAAAAGCAGCGAGAAGGCAAGAGAGACACAAAAAAAAAAAAAGAAACGTGACCCGTCAGAAGTGTTGGGGTGCGCTTCTGTTGTGTTTTGGTTTGTTTGTTTTGTGAACTGTTTTGTGGGTTGGTTTTTTGGGTTTGTTTTTTCAGTGCGGGTGGGTGTGTGGGGGTTGTGTAAAGTGTTGTTGGGCTGGTGGTCTGGTTTGGGGGCTTGTTTATGTGTAACTAAAAAGGGGTGTACGTTCAAAGAGGGGGGATAAGGTAAAAAAAAGATAGGAAAAATCGGGACTATGTTTTTTTGTAAGGGTTGGACAGGGGTGGGGTCCAAGCTTGGTGTCAATATAGAGGGAAGTTTCCTTTTGTTGGTTTTTTGGTTGGGTATGATGGTTGGGGTGTGTTGGTCGGGCTTGGATGTTTTGGTGGTATGGTGGGTTAGAAAAGGGAGTTGGGCGTGTGTGCGATGCAGCGGAAAGATACTAACCGGGTAACTTGACGGGTAATGGGGCAGGGGGTGGTTTGCAACCACAAGAAGGTAAGGCAATCGTGTGGTGTTGCGGGTTGTTTTGTGTTGTTTGGTAGGTTTTTAGGGGCGGGTCTGGTCTGGGGGGGGACTGTGAATGGTTCATTTTTCGGTGTGGTGGCGGGGTGTTTTGTGATACCGGGACGGGTTGGGGCCAGGGGGGGGTTGAACCGGCCGGGTTGTTTTAATATAACAACCCAAACGAAAAAAAGAGCGCAAGGTGTGGGGTTCGGCGCATACGGTTGTTAAATGGGGTAGAAAAAAGAAAAAGAGGAAAACCGAATCGAGAAGAATTTGTGGGTAGACGAGCAACACCACGAAGCAAAACAGGTCTAAAAGTGGTTTTTTGGCTGGGCCCAAAAGAGCCAGATGGCACAGCCAAAAAAGGCTTGCAGAAATTTTTCAAACACAAGAAGTCAAAGAACCGGACCAAGAGCGACGATGTGTCATCCTTGTGTGGCAAGGACACGGGGGAAGTTCCCGAGGCACAGGGGCAGCAAACAGGAGGAAAAAAGGAATGATGCTGTGGTTGTGTTCGGGGTGCGTTTCTTGAACGTCTAGTGTGGGGAACAACCGGCAGCAAAGGGACAGGGGGACCCCCAAAAGAAAAAGGTAATGGGTTAAACTCCCACACACGGAAGAAGGAATCGTTAATGTACCAGGGAAAAGGACGCGCAACATGCTTCCAAGGCGAGAAAAAAAAAAAACAAGGTAGTAAGAGAAAATTAGGGGAACCGATTCCGGGGGGCCGGGAGTTGGGAACTGCCACAGGATTCAGCCAGAAGGCTCGAGGCGCGCGGGGGGAGGGGGAAAAAATATGGCCAAAAGACCCGTTTGACTTTGAACCGTGTCCAGTCCGGCAAGGGGGCCAGGGGTAAAAACAGGGGAAGGCAGCTCCGGAAAACACGATTGGGGTGGAAAGACGGGACACAGGAACAGGTCGGGCCAGGACCCGACGCATTCCACGGACGTCAAGCATGCTACAGGGGGACACAGACTTCCTTGATGGATGGGAGAAGGGGGTGGGGGGACCGAAAAAGTCCAGGGGGAAGTGGTTATGCCGGGGGAAAATCGAAAGAAAAAAAAATAAGACGGCAGCAACGGGGGGGGGGGCGTCTAGGGGTCAAAGTTAACGGTGCAGCGAAGGGGGGGTGGAGTATACAGAAAAAAAAAAAAAAAGGTGGGTGCATCGTGTGCACAGAAATGTACACGGACCGCAAAACAGAACATTCAAGGGACACGCAAAAGACCCAACTTATCCAAAGAGGTGATGTTTTAGCCTTGGGTCAGGGGGCCTCTAAAGGGGTGTTCAGGCGGTTTTGGGAAGGGGGTTCCACGAAGCGAGGCAAAACCGAACGGCAGCATAATAGACACCGCGGCAAATAAAAAAGGGAGCAAGGGAGTACGGTGAAAGACCCTAAAAAAAAAGACTCGAGGAGACACCAGAGGGTTGGCGGGTTGGGAAAAAACAGAGCGTGGAGGAGTTCCCGAAAAATGTTGCAACTGAAACTTAGGGGGGCGGGGGTCCACACGATGAGTTCATGGGGGGGAGAAAAAGAAAGCCAAGGACAAAAAACGCCAAACAGTAGAAAAAAAAAAGGAACCCAATTCGAAGCGCAAAACCAATAGAAAAAGACCTAGTCGTTGACACTAATCTTAAAGGCACGTGAGAAGGTTTAGAAGGACCCCAAAAACCAGGCATGAAAGTCCGGGTAAGCTAAAAACACCTGGAACAAAATTGCAACCCTTGGAGGCTAACGAGGCGGGGGGAGGGCATGGAAACCAGCGTGACGGGGGAGGGGGCGAAAGTAGGGTGATCATGGCCTTTACTGATTGGGATTCTGGGCCCTCAGGGCTGGTTTGGAAGGGGAAGGTTGACAAAAAGTCCATGGGGGGGGGGGGAACGGACCAAAGCAAAAAAGTGAGAACAGCCAAGGAAAAAACCTTGGAAATTGCCTTTGAAGACATAGGGGTACTCTGGGCATGGGGGGTTGGGGGGTTAGTTTCAACGTGTGGAAAAAGTAGGCTGGACTCAAAGGACGAAAAAAGACAATATGCGCAGGGGTGTTGCGGGTTAAAACTTTGTCAAAAAAGAGTCACCATCGGCTTGACTCGGCTGGTGTTATTGGGGGGGGGGGAGGGTGGGGGTCCTACAGTGTAGAACTAGGAATGATCACCAAACAGGGCGTCATGGTTGGAAAAAAAACAAGATGGGACCAGATGTGTCTCAGGGTCACGAAACCCGAAGGGACAATTAAAACAAGGGGGGCGAATATGGGGCGAAAAAGGGAACACTTGGGTAAGAAAAAGCGAAACAAAGGTGAAATTTTAAAAAATAATCACGTAAAACTGGGGAAGGTGGATAACCCGGGTAACCCACGGGCCCTCCCCAAAAAAGAATGGAGGAAAACAGACGGGGGAAGACAAAAAACCAAGGCCAGGAGGGAAACTTGATGCACAAAGTTGAAAAAATCCCGGGGGGGGAGTAGCAAACACAAAAGATAGGACCCGCTAAACATAATAAGCGAAAAGAAAGGCCAGCGACAAAAGGGGGGCTAAAAAGTTAAGGAGGGGGGAACTATGAAAGGGGTGTAGGAAAAATATGAACAATTAACGAAAAAAAAAAGTTCAACCTGTTGAAAAAAGGGGAGGTGGAAAAAAATAGGGTCGAACAAGAAAGGAAACAGCACGAATAGGACTTTGGGGGGGGGAATCACAGTGGGGGTCACATATGGTATTTGGAGGGAAAAAGCACGGGATCTGAAAAAAGGGGGGGGGCGAACAATATATTATTGGGGAAAGTCATCATGGTTGATAGCCCGCGGTAAAAACGGAACAGGGTCACTACCCCTGGAAGTCAAAAGACAAAAGGCGCATCACAAGAAATGCACAGTGTTCTAAATTTTACAAATGCAGACTTTTAGCCTGGCCCAGAGACGGGAAAATTGAAAAAAGAAACTGAAGTTCCCGACAGGGGGGGGGGGGGAGAAATTGTGGACCACATGTACCAAGAATGCCACGAGAATGACATGGGGTTAACAGGTTGTGGCGACAACCAGGGGAAGGGAGAGAGCGGGGAAAGCCCAAGTCAGGAAAAAAATCGGGTTACAGTGATGGGGGGGGTGGAATAAGAACAGAATGAAAGCACCACGAGGGGACTCCTCAAACAATCTGGGGCAAAAAAACAATGGACACGCAGGAGGAAGCCGACTTCACAAGGTATCCGCGGTTGTTCGGGGGGTGAAACACTGGAATCACAAAAAAAAGCACTCTTCAAACGTGCAAGGGTGTCAAGGAAAAAACAAACACGACCGAATTAGGGGGGCCAAACCAGTTTCGAAATGGGGGGATAAACGTGGAAAAAACACAAAACCTTAAAACCGCTTAATTGACAACACAATCGCCAAAGGTGTGAAAAACAAGAAAAGTGTTTATTGAAACCCGACGCTTAGGGGGTCTGGGGAGCAGACAACATCGGAGAACTATCACCTTTAAAAAAACACAAAGTGGCAGGGCTTTTAAAGAGACCTGGTGCATCAAACAAAAAAGGCAAAACACAGTGGGTGGTGAAAAAGCCAACAACGCAAATAATGAATAAAATAAATGGAACGAAGAAAGCCATCAGATCCACAAACAAAAAACTTAGGTTCAAGGTCCAGGGAAGGTCCATTGGGTAAGGAAAAGGGGTGGCGGTTGCGGAACAAGAGGGGTTGGGTGTATTGTTGGACCTGCCCAGCTCTGGGGAGACGTTTGCCATTGGTTTTAAAGCGTTTTACGCTTAAAAAGGGGGCTGTTCAAAACACAAGAAAATCGAGGTGAAGGGAAGACCATTGTTGGTACCAGTTTTGGCAGCTCAAAAGGGGCACAGGTAACGGCAACTGCCGGGGGGGGGGTTGCAAGTGAAAATCATGGGAAGACACGCAGGGTCATGGGTCTGGCCGTGTTGGTGTAAAAAAAAAGGGGGGGCAACGGGGGGTAAAAGAGCAGGGGGGGTGAGGAAGAATCGTGTTTCAAGAACGCGGATGGGCATCCCGAATCTGAAAAAAGAAATGTAACAACAAAGTGGGCAGATAGGTGGGAAAAAAATTGGGGGGCTGGTCCACTAAACAAGCTCAGTGGGCCGTGCTGTCTTGGGGGTAAATGGCCCGACGTGGTAAAAAAACTTGGATCGTTATCAAAGAAAAATTGGGTGAAAACGACGCTAACCAGACCCTTAGAAGTATTAGGGCAAACAAAACTGGCCAAAACTATCACCCTCGAGGAGATCACTTCGGCCCATCATGGGACAGAAAAAATTCGCGCCAACGTGGAAAGGTTTAAAATTCCATCAAAAAACGTTAAAAGCAAAAGCACCCCTGGGCCAAGGGGACACGGGTCCAATGAAAAAAAATAGCCAGGAAAGAACAGATACGAAAAAAGGAGTGGGGGCGGGTTGGGCGACGAAAGGAGTTTACGTTCAAAAGGGGGATGGATCATCTCAGCAGCTTTGTCAAATGAGGCCAACAATGTTATAGGAAAAGGGAAAAACAAAATGGGAGGGGAACAAGAGACACCGGGTGGGTTGTAAGGATCAAAAGAGACCAGAGGAAAAAACCGCTGAGGGTCCCAAAGGGCCCATATTCGGGGCAAAAGTATCGTGGACACCGTTTTTGTTAATGAAAAAAAAAAAATGGTACCGGAGGGTAAACTCCAGCCTTGACGGTGAAAAGAAAGGTTGTCGGAAGCATAGTCAAAAAGAACATGACCCGGTGCGGGGGGACTGAATTGGGGGGGCTGGGGACATGGTTCTAGGAAAATTACCTGGTGAAAAAAAAAAAACACAGCTGTCGGTGTTCAAGAGGGTGTTTGGAGAGGTCAGCAACATTCACGGGTCGCACGGAGACTGGGGCTGTAGGGTCCAGGGTTAATGGACAGAAAAGGGGAAAAATGAAGGGTAGGGTAAAAAGGTTTTGGGAAACCGGATGACGGCCAGGGGACGTGGAAATCAAATTTGCAAAGGGGGAGCCGCAAAGGGGGGAACATAAAGCCAGATAAAAAAGACTACAATTAGCACACATGAAGTGGGGCGAAAAGAAGAATGGGGGGTCCCCGGGGGGGGGGGGAAAGGGAAAATGGAAGCCTGTTTTGGTCATTTCGCCTTCATAGTGGGTGGAGTGAAAAGTAACATTCCAAGATTAGAAAATAGATCTAGAAAATGGAAGTGGATAAGGAGAATGGGAAAACAAGGGAAGTCCCGCAACAACCATGAGGAGTTCGTAGGCCTGGGGGTAAAAGAAGAAAAGGTACACGAAAAAAAAACAAAACATGAGGAAAGACGATGGTGATGAAAACAGGGTGCAATTTGGGGCCACCCAGGGGCCGGCGAAAACCAAGATCAAACGCGGTGGGTATGGGAGAACAGGCCTCACAGGAGTTCTCTAGATGGAATTCCAAAATAAACCCAAAAAGTCCTATCAACTAGGGAAAAAAAAAAAAACAATTAAAATGCTTTGTAAAAAAAAAAATTATAAAAAAGGAGACTCAGTCCAAAGATGGTTTCAGAAAATCAAACATCTGACAGATAAGAATTCAGGCAACTGGTGGGAGGGGGGAAAACATAAGGATATAAAAAATACTAATGATGAAGGGGGCTGCAACTCTTTGAACAAACAAATCATCGCGGAAAAAAAAGAATCGTTAAAAGAAAAATTTACTTTGGGGTTCGCGTTCGGAGGGGGGAATAAGGGGGGGGGGGTGTCTCGATGGTGCTAAGTCCAGTGATTGGAGTCGTTGCTCCAACTGGGAAGGCAATGGAAAAAAAATGAAAGGGGGTTGAAAGGTGTGCAACAGGCAAGGGAACATAAGAAGAAAGCTCTGGAAGGGGAAAAGGGCGATCATCGCGCAGGGGGAATGTTGAAAAAGAATAAATTGGGGGGGAGAGTGTTGGACTAGGCATTCATCTGCCCTTGGGTCTGAGAAAGGGGAAGAACAAAGGGGAAAAAGGAACAAGAAAAGAGGAAAAGTAACCCGGAAAAATTTAACAATCCGCGGGTAAGACTTTCTTTGCGACGGGAGGGTGTAATGGGTTGGAAAAAAGGTAACGGGAGGAAACGACACGACCAAAAATGGGGAACAAAAGCAAACATAATACAAACCCACGATAAACATAAAAGGGGGGTTGGGTAACAAGAGAAAACATAGGAAGGGGCTAGAAAGGGAGAAAAGGAAGGCAACTTCCATAAGAGAAAGGGGGCTGGGAAACAGCGCGGCAGGTGTCCCTAAAAATCAAGAGAAGAACGCAAAGAAAAAGAAACGGGGACCGAAAGGGGAAAAAGGACAAGGGTCTCTTCAGAGCCAGGGAGGCTATTGTTATTTGGGGAACGAAAAAGGGGGAAAAATGTTTTGCAAAGGGGACCATTGGGACAGCGGGCCAGGGGGACAACATCGAAAGAGGGGGGCAATGATTCGGAAAGAACCGCGATCGAAAGAAGAAGGGGGGAAGGACAAAGAGCGTCCCCCGTAAACGGA
>Ga0179593_1466903_pt1 | contig 19065 bp, 27 predicted proteins | sample CZODoug2_1_08_16_FD_185931 | JGI IMG/M metagenome (GOLD analysis project Ga0179593, IMG submission 185931) | Vadose zone soil fungal communities from Angelo Coast Range Reserve, California, USA - CZODoug2_1_08_16fungal (PacBio error correction) | ecosystem: Environmental > Terrestrial > Soil >...
CACACGGGTACGACCTCGTCTGTGGGAGGGGAAACGAACCCAGAAAAGAGCTCCGGGGGGGGGTGGGAAGGGGGAAGCGGGGTAGAAAGTAAAAAAAGGGAGGGTCTTGACCCCTGTCGTCACGACAAAGACTGGCAACCTTTGACGCAAACAAACGAGGAAGGAGAGGGGAGAATGATGGGCTATGAAAACACAAAAGGAAAGGGAAAAGAAAAAAATACATAGAATGAGGAAAAAAAGAGGGTTTGACAAGGGGGGGGGGTGTAAATTGACGACCACGAGAAAGAAACCACAAAAGTCTCCCCTATCTGGACAAGCGTGAACGGCCCTCACTGTCAGGAGATTCGGAGCGCAGGGGAATAGAATAGGGAGGAAAAGGAAAAAAGGGAGGGAGTCCATCGAGAAAAAGAGGAGGTAATAAAGACCCTTGACACAACTCACTTTTTGCACAAGAGGGATAAACGACGGCAATCAGAAGATTTTTGCTGTAGAAAGAAACTTGGGGAAAACTTTTCAAAACCAGGAAGTCAGAGGAGGGGGGATGTAGGCCTAGAGGGGACAATCGAAGAATGCAATAAGGAAGGGCTCACTAGGGGGCTAGCCTCGCGCAAAACAAAACATTATTAGTATCCAGAGAAGAGAAGAAAAACCATATTGAGAAGAAAAAGGCGGGACGGGTGGCTCTAGGAGTGGAAACGTATATTCAGGCACTCAAAACGCCCGCGAATGAAGAGTGGAATAGATAACGTGGGATACAAGTGAGGGCTATGGCGAAAAACAAAAATCTTCTTCAGCGCCGGGACCGAGGGATACACCAGGAGTTGGGCCAAAATGGGGAAGGGAAGGGGGTCAGGAGACTTTTCCGGAAAAGAAGGGGTAATTGGGAAGCCATGACCGAGAGTAAAAAGTCTGGGGGAAGGATCAGAAGAGCAAACGGCGGCAACAAGCGGGAAAGAAAGGAGGCGAGTTTTGAGGGAGTAATTGAGAGGGGGAGAAAAAGAAAAAGCGGGAACAACCACACAAGGGTTTCCGCATGTGAAAAAGGTAGTAGACCTCCTCGAATTCGCGGGAAAAGGGCAATTGGGCAGCGGATGCGAAGGAGGAAAAACTCACTTGGAACTCGGTGATCCAATTTTACCTCGGAGAAGAAGGGGAAGAAAAAGGAAACGTTTAATTAGACCACTCCGGCACGGAACACAAAAAAGAAAAGGAAAAAAAGGGGGGAGACATCCTCAAAAACAGAAAGGCAAACGTGTCAAGCGAAAGAGGAAAGGAACTACACTTCTCTGACAACGGCGGGAAAAACAAAAGTTTACTAGCAAGAAAAGTAGGCGGAAGGACGTTAATTCAGACGACGATGCAACTTAGTAAGAAGACAAACGAGAGTCACGACTTGCAGGCTAGAACGAAGGAAGAGGACACTAAGGGGAAAAGAAGGTCGCGCAAAAATGGCAAAGGCCTCTTGGGGAAGGCAATTGAGCGGGGGTAACGGGAGACCGCAAGGTTATTCATAGAAAAGGCCCTATTAACACTCTAGATCACGGCCCGAGCACCCGCAAGGGGAATGTGGAAAAATCGCATAGGAAAATTGAAAATAAAGTTTGGGGCGGGTTTTTCGTATAGCGATTGAAACAGCAGAAAAAGCGCCGGGCGAAGGCGGCTGAGAAACGTCGCGGGAAAGACCTCAACAGATTGGACGGAGAGGGAAAGAAAGATAAAAAAATTAAAAAGAAGAAACGTATCAGAAAAAGGGTTGAGAGATTTTACACTTAAGCGCGGAAATAGGAAGAGAGGAAAAACTCGGGGGTGGAAGAAGGAAACGCGGGCATTAAGCAACGGAGTGGACGATGATGCCATCCGCCGCGATCACCGGCCACCGTACATTTCAAGAGGGTTTCAAAGGACGCTACTTTACAACCCGAGGAGAGAGGGAAATGGGGGTATAGTAGACCTTAAAGAGAGGCGGAAGAGGGTGGGAATGGGAGAAAAGAAAACAAGGGGGAAAATTCAGGTGCGCGAAAACACCTGCCATGGGGAATGGGGGGGGGGGCGGGGAAAAAGGGGGGGGGGGGGGGGGAACGGGAAAGGGGGGCCCGGGGGAAAAAGATAAACGGGGGGAAAAAGTGACCAAAGGGTGGTGGGGAAGGGCAATAGCTCCAGCAGCTAATGACTGTGCAAAATGGGACTGAGCGGAAATACTCAAGTTCAAGTAATCATCAGGAAATGAAACAATAGAAGGAACATCTTTTTTTCAAGAGTAAAGCAATTGAAAGAGAGGGGTTTCAACGGACGCCCTGTGGACGCGCGAGGATTTTGTCTCGACCTAGCTCCGACTATCAAGAATGTTTGTCCCCCCCCCCCCCAGGTAAATAAAGAGATCGGTATGAGGCAAGTCATCGTGGAGGTAGACGAGGGAAGACTCATGAGCAGGACCGGGCCTAGGGAACGGGGGGGGGAGAACTATAGAAAAAAGTGAAAAAAGGGTAGGGAACCTTCAATAGGAACGATGGGAGCAAAAATTCCCGACGTCAAAGGAAAAGGGAACGGGGTTACTGCTGTCGACAATAGCCCTGCCGTGAAAATAAAGCAAGGACTGAAAAAGGAAGGGTGGGAAAAAAAAAAAAAGAAGGACAACTCCGTCTTGGCGGGATCACTCTTCAAGGGACAAGGAAAGAAGAAAAAGAAAAAAGAAAAAAAAAGAAAAAAAAAAAAAAAGGTAAGAAAGAAAATATAAAGGTTGTTCAAAAAGGGGGAGCAAAAGTAAACGCGGGAAAGAGTAAAAAAAACGACGGGAGGAGGAGATCGGAAACTGAGAGCGGGATCAACTGTGAGACCACTCGTCTAGAAGGAGCCGAGCAGTTCCGGAAATACGAACGGGAGACAAGGGCCGCGATGAGGGAAAGGGAGAAAAGTGAATCGCCAAGGAAGGAAAGGCGAGTGAATATTCATGGTAGAAGGAATGAAGGTCGATACCGAATGGTATCGTGTCAAACCGACGCAGGGTCTCAAAGCGAAAAAGAACATCCATGCCGTGAGGGCCAAGCTTTGACCGTTATCCTGCTTACGCCTGGGGAAAAAGATTAGGAACGTTCAGGGGGAAGAATAGAGACAAATAGAGGGGAGGACTAGACCGAAGAAATTCAATCCAAACAGAGTCCCGGACCGATGAAGAGATCAAACAAAAAGGGAAGGAGAGGGACGTTGAACTCGGATATTGAAGGGAGGATCAAGAAGTCGATCGAGAGAGGGCCAAAACAATGCACCTTTCGCTGAGAAGGAGGAGCCCTATTTTCCAGCATAAAAAGAGGGGTAGGAAGTGGGAACATCCTCGAACAAAAAAAAAGGGTACGGGGGGGTCAGAAAAGAAGATGTGGGGGGACAAAACGGAACTTTTCAAAGCGCGTGATTGCGGGAAGAAAAAGGACAACGAAGAGGGAATATGGGTGCGCTAGACCCCGAGCGGAGGGGCAAGAGGAGACAGCTAGTAAAGAGAAGGGGGACCAACCGGAAAACAGACTCCAGGGGGGGGTTTAGATCTCAAGAAAACTCTCGTCGGATCGAGCGTTGAGACGCGCGCGCTCACTTATATGGTGCGAAAAATAGGAGAAGAAATCCCGTCAAAAACCTGTGACAAGACAGGAGAACGAAAGGAGGAACTCGATCATGATTCATGGAGAGTCGCGACTTCAGCGCTAAAGGGACGACTTCATGAACAGGGTGGATAGAAAAAAACTAAATTCAAGGGAGAAACAAGAGAAAATAGAAAGCGGATTGAAATCAAACTTTGACGATTAAAAAGTTCAACCGAGGACACTCACTAGGACAAGTGCGCAGCGCGTATTGAGAAGAACTAGGAAGAGATATTAACCAGACTGGGGGGAGAAAGGGTTGTATGCAGGATAGAAGGTCTTACATATGTCGGCTCTCTCGAGGAAAAGAGGACCGGAGTGAGAAGCAACAATGGGAGGAAAAGGTGAAAGGGAAGGAGATAAAGAAAGACAAGTATAAGGGAAGATTTAAATCTTATTGGGGTAAAAAGGGGTTCCTTTTGAGACAGTGGATAAGAGGGAGCAGAGACAAAGTGACACGCCTGTACATACGATGGACAAGAAAATACGGGAAGAGCCGGTGAAGGCAGACACTGGAGGAATTTCATGTGGTCCGAAAGGGCGATCTACCACAGAAGGGTGGTGGGAGCAAAAATCGGACTAAAGAGGAAGAATCCAAAAGAAGGGAAAAAGCGCCTAGCCAGCGATCAGCCAACTGGTTGACAGAAAAGCCCAGAGATTCTAGAGGAATGAGATACGCCCAAGCGGACGCTCATAAACAGTGCTACCTGTTACGAGATGAAGGTGTATACGAAAAAACCGCTTGTCGGCAGGGGGTGAGTGCTCCATCGATGTAAAGGGAACTTGGATCGAAGGACAAAAACCACCCTTGTTTGCAAAAACCCTGGGGGGTACTCCTCTAAAAGGAGTGAAGTTAAACGACGTTGAATGGGGAAAATTGAGCAAGAAAGGCTAATTTGAAAGTACCTGAAATTGTGGGTCAACCAACCACACAAATCAGGAAAGAAGAGGAATGTCGAAGGACTAGTTCTCCTATCAATCCACAGATGGTAACGCGAGAAGGAGGGGGAAAAATCTCTCCTTGAAAGAATGACAGCTATGGAAAGGTGGAGGGGAAAAGATAGGCGGATTGGACGGCGTAAAAAGTATGAAATCTGAATTGAACTCCGTACATCAAGAGAATCGGCAAAGTGACTCTCTGAGCCGGGAAAAAGGAATTTCAACAGTACTCTAATACAAAAAGGAGTAACATGGTTTTTTCGGATCAGGGAGTCCCGCCGCATACCCGCGGTCACTCATGGAAAGGAAAATGCAAAAGAAAGGACGAAATGATCCTCGAAAAATATGGGAAAAGAGGGAGGAGAGCACCCAGAAAAAACACAGGGGAGGTCCAAAGTCAGATGAGAATGAATCAAAATTCACTGGAGGGGGGAGAAGGTCCGACGGAGAAGGAAAGGGAAAGTCCAGGCCGTTGCAGGGGGGGGAGGAAAAAAAGGGGGCCATCCAGCTTAGATAAAAAGGGAAAAATTCCAAGAAGGGAAAGGGGGGGTCTCGCAGACACAGCCAAGATATCGATCCACCAGGGAAGTTTCTACCTAAAGACTTGAAATAGTCAGGGGTGTATTACTAAAGTGGTGAAGAGTAAAAGGTGGATGCCAGTGGTCGAAGGAAGGTAGAAAGTGAAAATTTTGAAGCGAAGGAGAGAAGGGACTATCAAGGGTCGAGGAGACGAGACTCCGGTTCTACGAAGGGGGCTTGGTTGGGAGGGGGAGGGAGAACAAGGAAATTCATGTTGTTTTTGGCCGGGTGCCAAAGTCCGAAGTAAAAAAGGGAATGGGTATTTTTCCGAGGCGCCCCTGACGAAACCATCGTGGAAGACACGGGGAAAGCTAATGAGATGAATGTGCTATGCAACAAAAGAAAAATTTTCCAGTTTCACGCTAAGTGAGGGGCAGAAAAGAGAAAAAAGCAAAAACTGAAACCCTTGGGGCGGTTGCCTGTGACAGGTCTTCGAAAAACTACGACCAAGGAAAAAAAAAACCAAGCGCCAAGAAGTGACCACTTGAAGAAGGAAACTTCTTCATCAAAGGAGAGCGACAAACGGGCGATCTATCGCGGGATGGGAGGACATGCACAAAGGGGGCTAAGCCATCCGCACACAACGAGTAGGGAAGACGACAGGCACAGCTCAATTTTGGCCCGCACAAAAACGGCCTCGTCTCAAAAAAAAATTTTTTTCTCAATAGAGAAGGGGCAAGTCCCCCGGTTTTAAAAAAATAGGGAAAGGTTTTCAAAACGGAGGGTTGAGTGGAAGGAAAACAGAACGTGAAAATCGATCGGCAAACGGGGAAAGAAATCAGGCTCATAGGCGGACGACAGTCAAAAAAAAAACGGATGATAAAAAGATATATCAAACAGAAGGGAAAGGAAAGGCTTGCCGTTGAACCAAGTGGGAACGTATCGAAACGCAAACGGAAACTAGGCACAGGGTCGAAAACAAGGGGGGAGACATCTATTGTCGACAACATCTTCTGGGACTGGACTTGCCGCGGAGGACAAAGCTTGGGGAACAATTGCGCGTAGGCAGGTTTAATTACCTAACGAGGTTAGCGATCCAGGTACACCTACATTGGGTTAGGAAGACAATACAGAGAGCCGACTGAAAAGTGGCGATCGTAAGAAGAAAGGAGGAGAACTCAAGACAGGGAGGGACGATGTGTGTCCAGGGGAGGCTGGGCAAGGGGGGGGGAGAAGAAGCACATCGCAACCGAAAGTGAGGAGTTCAGGGGAAGTCGAAAACGCAAAGGCAATGCGAGTGGAAAAGGGAAAAGTGGTCCTCTGCTACCATAACACCACGGAGATCAAAAGAAGAGAAAAGTGGAAGGGCGCGGAAAGGACAAAAAGGTAAAGAACAGGAAACTGTGATGGAGGGGAAACCATCTGCCAACCAAAAAAAAAAAACCCCGAAAGGAGCGAACGGGACACAAGAAAAACCTACGTAGACCAAAATCGTGGAACCCAAACGGGAATGGGAACGAAATAAAAAGGCGTGCTGGGAAAGGCGAGAAAGTTGGGAGAGGAATCTGTTCGAGGCGGAGAAACGGCAGCCTTCAAATGGGAAACGTGACTAGGTGAAAACTTCGTCCTCGAATTAGATTGACGACGGGCAAGGACGAGAACGGGCGAGGAGGGGTGAAGGAAAACGCTTGCGGAGGGAAGAGCGAAAAGGTTCTTCGCTTGGGACCAGTTTAAACTTGGCAGAACTGTTCGGGAATTTGAAGAGAGAAAAAGGAATCGGGACATGAAATGCAAGAAGAAGAGCCAAAAAACTGCTCTCACCAGGGGAATTTGGAAAGGAGAGGAATCGGGACTTTACATCGGGGGAGTGAGTGAAATTCACTTGGCGGAGAACGGGGGGGAACTAGCGAACGGGACCGGCGGGGGCGGAGGTCCACTCTTCAGAAAGGTGGAAGCGGAGAGAAGAGAAAAAATTCGACGAAGCCGTATAGGGGAGGGAAACGCAAGTTGAAAAAGAATCAGAAAAAAGAACCCTCTAACTTCCGAAGAAGAGAGTGGGATGTATAAAAAAAAATCGGCAGAGGGAACCCACACTCAGCTTGAACAAAAATCGCGGACCATACTCTCTGACACAAAAACTAAAAAAGTCCAAGATGCAGGAAAAATAGGGATGGGGGGGGCTCAGACGTTTCCAAAAAGTCTCTCTTCCATTGGTGGGATAGGCTAAAAAAGGAACTAGAGCTCTGAGGTGGGGAGGGTAAAACAACGCGTCCTTCGGGAAAATGCAGAGGGAGCAAAGCAACTGACAGTAGTCATCGCCTGCGCGAAAGAGGGGGGGAGAAAAAAGGGGAGTCCGGAGGAGAGACTAGCAAGGGGGGGAGGAGACAGAAAAGAGACTCGACCAGCGGGGTGAGTAAAGTCAAAACGTGGGCATAGGGGGGAGGCAAATGTGGACTGGGGAAGGAGCGTGGGGAGACGAAGGAAGATCGACTATCAAGCGGGGGAAGGTCAATCGGAAAGAGCGGGAGGGAAGGAAGCTCTATTTGAAGAAGAGTGGGGAGAAGACCGCGGCCAGTGAGAAGGGGGGGAGGGGTGCCGGGCACTGGGGGCAAATCGTAATGGAAAGTCCCCGTGGGCAGTCAAAAAGTATTGAAGAAGGGAAAGGGTGAAAGACCGGAGTGGAACATGGAAAGGAGAGAAAGCAACCGGAGAACACAACAGAAAATCCTGAAGACCATCAAATGGGGTGCAAAAAGCATTGAATACGTTTCTGGGGAGGAGAACGCTGGAAACTTGACCCTTCCACAGTAAAAAGTGGGAGCAACGCAGGCAAAGGAAGAGGATAACGCACCAAGCGCTAATCTGAAAAATGATAGCAGACCTGGTCAAAGAGATACGAGAGAGGTTCTCTCGTTACTGAAAGAAGAGGAGGGGCAAAAAAGGGGTCCGATGACGTGGAAGCGGAGAACAAAGAGGAGCGACCCTTAATTAAAGGGAGAGGGTTGAAGATCAGGGGAGAAAATAGGGGGAGGAGGAGGAAAAAAAAGGAGCAGGGCAATTGGCCTAAGGATCCCTCCACCGGTCGAGAAAAGACACGACATCAAAAGAGTAGGGGAAAAGTTGGCAAACGGGGAGAGGGGAAGTTACTCCAAGGTTCGAGGATGAGGGGGAATGCGGCGCATACTTGGGGGGGACTAAAATATCAGCAAGGGGAGCTGCTCAGATACAAACGCGGCGATCAAAGAGCGAAAGTGAAAGCTAGAGACCACAACGGAGTCTTAGAGGGGGGGGAAGAAAGATAGGATAGATCTCCAGCTACTAGAGTAGACTTTTATAACCATGCATGGAAGGAGAAAGAAGGAAAAAAAAAAGGGGGGGTTTCGCCGCACGCAAACGAAGGGAAAGGGAAGTTGGAAAATCGACTCAACACAAAGAAGTAAAAGGTGGGTTAAATCTTCCTTCGCGGATTGGCGGGAAAACGAGCAGAAAAACAACAAAAACATGGCTCCCGCTCAGTCGGCAAACGAGGTAGACGAGAAAAACGGGTAATATCCTTGGTCACCGTAGAAAACACGGGGTGTTGGCTCGAAAACGGAAGCTTGATGGAAAGAAGAGTTGAGCCGCAGCGAAGGACACCGATATTTCGAAAGGTATTCAACGAACCGACAACTTCCAAGAGAAGGGGAAGGAGAAAAGGCACCACAAGCTGAATAACTCGGAATGGGGGGATGGCAAGGGGATCGAAAAGAACATGGGATTAGAAATGCACTGCTCAATTCGGTTTTTTGACTAAAGAGATCCGAAAGAAACTAACCATAGAAGTAACAGTCAATTGGAGACCGGGAGGAAAAGGGTGACGGAGCAAAAAAAAAACAAACGTCAGAGCGTAAAACAAGGAGCAAGAGCGATTTCCAAAAAAAGAGTCGGAAACTCGGGAAGGAGGACGAGCTTTCGAACAGGAGGAAGGCGATTCAAAGTTTGGAAGGATCAAGAGAAATGAGACGAGGAAAAGCGTACTCAGGCCCAATGGGAAGGAACGGCGAGAGCTAGAACAGTCCAAGAAATAAAGAAAGATTTTTGAAAAATAGGGGGAGGTACGCATGGGGGGGAGGGGGGAATCATCCTTTGGGAAACGAAACGACCCGTCACTAAGAAGAGACGAGGAACAAAAAGCAAGACAAGGGTTCCTGGGCAGAAAAAGGGAGGACTTTCTGATCGTGCCGTAAAGGGAATCGGCAAGGTGGGTGGCGAACGGAGAAAGTATAAAGAACACATCGTCCAAAGATCGCCTGTGAGAAGCGAAATTAGCCCAGGGGGATTGAAACAGACCCTGCCGTGGGAGAAGTCAGGGGATCAACGGACCACGCTTGCGCGCAAAAGGAAAAGGGGGGGACCGAAATGTAAATTAATCTGTTACTCGAAAACCCTGGTACACGGCGAGGTTGAGTGCGCCCATAGATGACGGGGGAAAGGAGGGATCCGAGGGAAAAGGACCACCCTTTGGGAAAACCGGTCGGGCAAAGAAAGGGGGTACACGAATGGAAAGGGCAGGTTGAACGCAACACCGCTGAATTTTAAAACCAGGGACAGAAGCGTTTAAGTCAAGCACCAAGCAAGGAAGACACTAAGTGTGCAGGTCGAAGTTCGCCTATCCAAACCCAGGGGGGACCCACCTCCGAGAGAAACGTCGAGCCCTTATAAAAACATAAAGGAAGCTCTGGAAAGTGGCTGTATCCTAGCGGGGGGGGCCGGGAGGGGAAAAACTGGAGGAAATAGAATCGAAGGGAAAAGACCAAGCGATAGAGACAGTCCGCGCGTGCCTTTAAAAAGCTCATGGTCAACTCTCGGGGCCTACCGTAGAGGCCTTGAGGGTTCGTCGTAAGGTTGACGGGAGGGAGGGGAGCAAGAGAACCAAGTTCAGGATCCCGGAAAGGAGGAAGAGCGGCAGACATCTCATGCGGGAAGAATGGGCCAATCATTCGCTTCTAACCCCCGCACCATCAGCGTATGGGGGTCAGGCCGAATGCGCTTCAAGATCAAGTTCCTGGCCCTTTTGCTCGATGGCAGGGACGCTGAGCGCCTTTAATGTCCGGGGGGGGGGCCTGTGGGGCGAGATAGTAAACAAAAAATAAAAAGCACCAGCTGGGCCTAAGCAAGTTTTAAAAAACGCCCAAGCGGAATGCAATATGGCGGATGAAGACCGCCCAGCGCGGGGTCTGCAGACGGAAAGAGGTCAAGAGCCGCCTTTAAGTAGGGGGGGAAAGATCAGGGGTTACCGTAGTGACGGTAATCGTCCACGTTGATGAAATTGAATAAGCAGGAAGGGAAAAGCCGGCCCGACGGGGGTGAGGCAGACGAAACTTCCGCGTTTCAGTAAGGGAAGGAAGGGGTCAGAAGGCCGAAACCGGGGGAAGACGCTGAGGTTTGGGATTCAGAACCCCGTGAGCGGAAGGTGAGGTGTGGAATGCCAGGGGAGCGGGACCGAAGGACAGGGGGGGGGATTACAAAATGGAAGGACACGAGCGTAAAAGGGGTCTCAAAGAGTTAAGCGAAAGGGGAGAGGAAAGTTTGCTGGCAGCAGCAGGACAAAAAAAAAGGGGGACATTTCACGCAAGGCCGGGGGTATAAGGATCGTCCACTTCGAAACCCTTGGCAGGTGGAAGATGTGAAAAGGTATGGTCAGGGACACGAGCCCTACTCAAAGGCAAAAACGGAGAAGAATAGGAAAAAAAAGTGAGTGCCGAACTTGTAGATAGGGGCATCGCACGTAGTCATAAAATCTCTGTGAATGGTAGACATTCAAAAAAAAATGTTAAGTCCATCGATAAACAAAAGGGAGGAAAAGATCTGAGCAAAGGGGTGAAAAAAAAACGTTGTAATCCCACGACGGGACCGAGGACAAGATGGGTTTTGGTCCAGATAGACTTGTATCAAAAAGGGGACTAACCATAGTTGGGCATTTCAAAGGGAGGGGGGGAGGGATGGAAGGTATAGGGAGAGACGCAGACCAAAGGGGCAAGAATGAAGTCTCCATATTGGGATCTCTCGAAAAAAACGAGGATGATTAAAAAAAGAAGACAAAAGAGGGGTAGCATCTTTGATGACAGTGTGGGGCAGGATTTGGGGCAACGACACTAGGCCAATTAAACTAACGAACGCTGAAAAAGGACCCGAAGGGGGTCACGTAAAACCATGGGGGAATACAAGTCGAGAAGGTGACACAAAATATGAGGGTCTATATAGGTGCCGTCGTTATCCAGCTTTGGGAAAAATTGAGCAGAAATGGGGTAGTATTCACTCTTTTAGCAATGGCCGACCAGGAAAATTTTGAAATCTACAATTACCGGGGCCGATTCTAGAATCCATTACGACCGATAGCAGACCGTGACGCATCACGCGGGGGAAAATGTCGGTGAAACGAAGGTTTGGGGGAAGGGAGTACGGGCTCGGGGGGCGAAAGGACACCGAACAGAGCAACCAGGAAATGTTTCCTCTGCGATGTAGTATCCGCCCAGCAATGAGCGGGGAACAGGGGAAAGGGTCCTCGAGGAAAAAAGAAAAAGGGAGAGAAAATCGAGGGGCTGGGGAAAGGGGGAAGAGACGTCCCGAAAAAAAAGAAAATGCCAATTGGAATTTAAAAGACCACGCCGGGCCACGGAAACACACCTATGAATGAAAGAGCAAACCGAACAAAAAAAGAAGGAGTCCCAGAGGGGTAAAGAGAGAGCTATCAATGAGGCACTGACAGCGCGAGGGGGAGCTGAAAAAAGCGGTATATGCAAGGCGGGGACCGTATGGGCGGACGGCCAGGGTACGAAACGGACTAATGCAAAAAACTTCGTAAGAAGGGACCTGAGATGCAACTACTGCAGCGACTCCGTCCGGCAGTGAGAGCAGAACGGCGCTGGGGGGGGGGATTATCGACGCCCAATTGGAAGAAAGAGGTACATTGGGACTGGGGACAGGCGCAAAAGGGATGGATCAATGTTGGCCGGAGAGAAAAGGACCAATTAGGCACGCAAGTCCGAACCACTAGTAAAACGCAAGTGGAATGTTGAGAGAGCTCATCGGAAATACTCGATAAGCTGATGGCTGAGGTTAGAGAATGGTAAAAAGCAAAAAGCGAAAGGGGGGAGGGCGAGAAGGCTGTACCGGGGCCAGGGGAAGAAGGGGAAAAAGGAACACAATGTCGACAAAAGTACGACGAACCGTATACGTTCAAAAGTGTAATGGAAAAATTCGCGGGAAAAACATTCCAGGGAGCAGGAAAATTCTCTCAGGAGGGGTGATGAGTATAAAGATTGAGAGTAACCTGACAAAGAGTGAACAGCGCGTAAAAATCGGACGCCTCGAGGCAAACAGCAAAGGGACTTAAGAATCTGATTGTTGAGAAAGGGGGGACTCGCGGGAACCGCAAACTGCGCGCTAAAATTTTATATTCTACTCGCTGAACGTAGTGAGGCAGGCAAAAGTTAAAGGGGTGCGAAAGGAACACGGGGAAAAGCAGCCGTGCAACTGGAAACCTTAAGGGAGAAGGAAGGAAGAGGCGAAATAGGGGGGCAAAATGTGTGAGGAGGCGGATAATCCGTTTCCGATTCCTGGGGAATCTACATCAAACTCGGGGGGGCCGCCAGCGGGTGTAACGAATAAACAAGATAGCGCAAATGACAGAGTAAAAATTACAATGGGAAATGAGAGGAGAGGTTTTTGCTCGTACTGATCGCAGAGGAGAAAAAATAAGGTGAGGAAGAACGGGCGAGAGATAGGATCACGAGGGGGTGCAAGAATAACGTGGGGAGGCTACTCGTAGCACTTAGAAATTACCGTGCCGTATAGGGCCCACTGGGGCGGCACTATCGAAGTCCGAATTTCGGACAAAAAAGCGTCCCCTAGTTTCGCGGGGCCCGAGTGAGGAAATAAATATTGGGAAGTTACAGGAGCAGAGAGCAAACGCACACAAGAAAATCCTGTCTACAAGCAAAAGAGTGGGGAAAAAATAATTACGGATACTGTCAGGGAGGGGAACACAGAGTCAACTTGAAAACGTAAGTGAGAGGATCACGCTGCCACGTAGAAAAGACACGAGAAGATAACTGGGTAAAAAATGAGATCGAAAAAGACAACCTGGGTTTCAGAAAAGCGGAGAACAGGGGGAGGCAAATTCTTCTCACGGGGAAGAAAACGGAAGCGCAGGGGTCCGCGAGGACGGCCGGCGGGGGACTCCACCATCGGAGTCGCCAGGAGGAATGCAAAAGGGTAAAAGAGACATGCTCCGAAAGGCGGAGAGCAGAAAACGAAGGGAGCTTGCAATTAAAAACGCTCAGAAACCAGTCTAGCCGCGCAAGACATCCAGGAGGGAAGTTGAAGAGGTTCGGGTAGGCAGGGGATCAAGGGTAGCGTTATGAACTGGGGGTCAATACTTTTCGACAGAAGGACCGGGTGAGGCGAGCACCCGGGCATCAAAATTCGATCCCACAGCAAGTGACCGCGGAAAGATAACAACAGGGGGGTAGGAAATTGGACCAGGATATAGAGGAGTCCCTCCGGACGAGCGCTCGTGGGGAACAAGAGAATCCGGCACAGCGTCCTGCAAAAAAAAGTTAGGGGGACACAAACAAGGAAAGGTGAAAGGCCAGGGTGGAAAAAATTCTCTGGAAAAACAAACGAGAGGAGGACCTATATGACTGTTGAAAAAAAGAAGTTGAACAAGCAGGGAGGGAGGGAAAAGAATGAGCAGACACTTCGCAGACTAAAGTATGCTCTCAGAAAAGAAAACTGATTGCAGGGCGAGAAAAGTCATTCCGGGGTCCCACAGGGTCGAATACTCAATTGGTTGGGATAGATAACGAAAAATTTTAAGGCAGATTGAAGTAGAGAGGGGACCTCGCGCGCGCAAAGGAGAAGGGGGTGGCACAGATTCCAAAACCCTAGGCCAAAAAAACCATTGAGGAAAGATTCAACCAGGAAAAGAGAAATACTCGGCATTTTCTGGCAAAGGGCTCGACAAGACAGGAGACGGAAGGGAAAACGAACCTTCGTTTGGGGGAGAGATAGGCCCTCACATATGCGGCGAAAAGGAGTGAAACGCGCAATTGGGAATTAAGAGATTCCACCGATTGGGGGCGACCCTCTGACTGACTCGAGGGGAAACTGGAGAAGCGAGAGGGGACTGAAACGAATCGATAACGCGACGTTACTAGAGGGGAAAGGGGATAAGGAGAGAATGGACAGATTAGGAGCTCGAGAGTTAAGAAGAAAGGAACGCGTGCTCGGATACCAAAGGTTTTAACTGTGAACGGTCAATGAAAGCGGGGAAGAAAGAAGAAAGTAGTCCAGGCTTTTGAACAAATTCTTGGGAGGGGGGGGGACAGAACAGAGGAGGGCTAGCGACGTAAGCCGGCAGAAAATAAAAAAAGTTCCTAAACAAGGTGCAACGTCCTAACCTGGATAAGGGGGAAGGCAAAACCGAGTCGCGCTACTTGAGAGAGGGGAATCAATCACGAAAAGGAAATGTTGCTAACTCTGAAACCTGAGGAGCCCGCACCAAAAGGAAGGCTTCAAAAGAATCGACTGAGAAAAATGAGGGACCCGGATTGACAGACAATGAAAGTGGCTAGAGAATCGAACCACGAAAACTAAAAAACACATGCCGACCGTGAATAGAGAAAAGGAATAAGGGGCAGTTTACTCGAACCATGGAGGTCGGGGATGGAAAAACTCAATCAGAGGGGAACCTTTAACTGATTATCTAAGAGAAAAGCAAAATTGCAAAAAACGGTGGCGACGAGCCGACGAAAAGGAACTACAATTAAGGGGGAAGTTGCAACACAATCGAAAAGGGGAAACTTGACGTCCACTTTTCGAAAAAAAGAAAAAATCGAGGAAAAAGCGAGAAGGTTCAGTTCGAAAGGTGACAAAGAATACCAACCAAATGTAATTAAAACGAGAAGCTGGAAACGTCGAGCAACTAGAAACAGACGATTGCCGCTACTGACGGTGGCAGGAACTGAGGGGGGGGTTGGGGCAGAGAGGGGAACACTTAGGAAATCTGCACGAGTTCCTAAGGAAAATCCAAAATCAGAAAAATGTGGTCCGCAAAGGACTTTTAATCGAAGAAAAAGGAGCGGGAAAGAAAGATAAGGAGGTAATTTTTTCGACATTGGGATGTCAAGTAATACAAACTAGGGGAAGAGCCCAAAACCGGGCAAAGGAAACGCCTTCGCCGGCAGGGAAATGGGTCAAAACAAGGTCTCCGCAAAAAGAACCCAGCATCTTATCTCAAGGGAAGAAGGAGAGAAAAGAGCACAAAAACACTGTGAGGGGAAGAGGATGAGACAAGCGGGGAGGGGGGGGAGGACCTTTGCGAGAGAGGAAAAAATTGCGCATAAGCTTTCAACGAAGTGCAAAATGAAAAAAAGGGGATGAAGTGGGAGAGACCAAACCCAGCGCGATCGGGAACACGAGGGAAAGGGGGACGAGTTAATCCTTAAAAATGAAAGAGAAGGGGACTGAGGACGAAGGTGTGCAAGCTGGCCCACTTATGTAACCCGTTAGGGAAGGAACGCCGACTTCGACCTTACAGAGAAAAAGATGGTTTTCAGCGAACTCTGAAGCAACTTTAAAAAGATCGAGGAAGAGCACGAGGGGGTACGCAACTTATTTGGGGGGAAGGGAGGAGAAAACAAAGTATCCTTTGTGGGTGGGCAAGGGGGGAACGGACTTGGTAACGAAGTAAAAGGGGGGGTTTAGACCCTTTAGTCACGTGACGAAAATTCACCGTACTACACGAGTTAAGAGATTGAAAAGGAAATGGGGAGATTCTCAGCGTTACGCAATGGAAAAGTTCACGAAGGGAATGTTACGGTCTGAAGGAAAATACCTGCGGAAAACTGTCGGTGGCTTAGGTCGCAGGGGAACACGAAAACGACTCGGAAAAAAAGGTCGAAAGGAATCTTTAAAAGGGAAAAATAAAGGAAGACTCGCTAGCACTGGCGAGAGAATAGCGTAGAAAATTCCAAAGGAGGGAGGGAAAAACTCTAAAAGGAGAAAGAAAAAAAAAAAGGACCCATCGCAATTGGAAAAAGAGGGAAATCAACGAAATTCCAGCTAAAGAGATTGTGGGTCAGGAAAGAAAAGTTTATACCCCGGTTTTCAGAAAAAAAGAAGGGGGTTAAAAAGACGGATTGGAGTGAAGAGATCGTTGCACCATCGCGAGGCAACGGCAAACATTCACTTCTCAATAGGGGGGGAGGGAGATCTCAACAAAAAAACGGAGAGAGAGAAAGGGGGATCAAGACAAAGAATGGAGAAAAGGTATGCGTTGACCGTGGGGCCGCGCGAGTGACACGGTCAAGGAAAAAACAGCAAAGGGATGACCCAGATGGTTCGAACGTGGGATACAAGGTAGAGATGGCGACAAATCTTCTGCTGAGCCTTGCGTCGTGGTAGGCAAAGACGGGGGAAAACCATCGCTGGGCATGTTTATTATGCAAGAAAGAGGGGGTTACCTCGATGGACTTACCATAAAGTGAAGAAAAATAGGGCCGGAACGGGAGAAGGCCTCAGGACAGGAAGAGGAAAGAACAAAAAAAAAGGTCAGTCACTTAACGATTGAAATTTAATTCGACTGGGGGGGTGCAGGATAGGCGCGTGTTAACTAAAAGGCACATCTGCCCAACAAAAGGGTTACAAGAATTATTGCGGCAGCAAAGGAAAGGCTCTTGAAAACTGGAAAGTGGTCCGCGATTCAGAAAACACCAAAAGGCATCTCCACCAGGGAGGTGAACACTTATTCCAAAAAGGTGGCGGATAGTCACGTAGACAGTGGAATAAAAATAAAAAACTTTTACGGTGAGACCAAGAAGGACCAGTAACAACCAAAGAAGTGCTGAACGGGGGAGCAAGCCTCCAAACCTGAAATATCAATCAAAAAAAAAAAATGAGTTGAAGCGATAGAATAGAAGAGGGGACTGCTGAAGGACGCAGAAAGTGTAGAGTCCATTTTGAAGGCAATGTCGAAAGGAGGCCGGAGGAATTAAGACGTGCGAATCAAACCTGAGTCGCCTTCAAAGAAAAAGGGCTCACGACTGTCAGGCGGAAGAGAAATTTAAGGTGACGCTCGAATGGGGGTGGGAGGACTTTCGCGCCACTTCATTGAAGCGGGGAAGGGAAATGGAAGGCGCAGAGGTTCGCAATTTTTGGAAAGGGAGCGCAGAGGGGGGAAGGGAAAATTAAGTCTCAAGACCAAGAGAAGCAAACAGAAGGAGGTTTAGATGAACACGACATCGGAACGTGCATCGATAGAAGAAGGTCAAAAAGTGGAAGAATCGATGGGAACATGACCAGGGAGAAGGAGAAGGCCGCTGTCCTTAGAAACCGGGCCAGAGGAAATAGTTGTATCTGAACGGACTCAGGTCCGAAAAAAAAACGGAAAAAAACTAATTACGTAGACGAGGCCCAATCTAGGTGAAACATTCAGCGGTTATACAAGAAGAGCAAACTCTGTCCGATAAAGAGTTGGAGGTTACGATTTCGGGGAAGATGGACCTCACGAAGGGACCTCGGCAAAAAAAACAGCGCACCACACCAAAGCAACAAAATCTCAAATAGGAAATCTGAATATGTGCTAAGGTCGACAGACGGGTCCACAAGATTACTCAGGGGGTGTGAGGCTAACGCTCCCTTACCTGTCGCAGGCAGGGAAGGAGGGTGCTTTGAAACAAGGGTGAAAATAAAGGAGCGGGGCAACTGCCACCGGAAGGAGGAAGAGATCAGTCGAGGTCGGAAAATCGGTGGCAAAAAAGTGTTGCGTCGGAGAAGGAGAAGAATTCACGTCACAATAAAAAAAAAAAATGAAACATCTCAGACAGAGGGTTGCGAGTAAAAAGAAAATTCAGAGACGATGGCAGAGGTCGGCCTTTGGGGGAATGGGGAAGCGACACGAGGTGGAGAGAGGAGAGACGATATCACGGGCAGGTTGGAGGGAAATACCACGGGTCTAATCGGCAAGTCCTTATTTGCAATCAATTGGGTGGGAGGGCGAAAAATCGTAGAAAGGGGGGACAAATTAAAAGTTGAATCGACACTGGGAGGAGTCAAGGAAATTCACAGAATTCGGAAAAACCTTCAAACGGTTAAAGAGGTTAGCAAAGGCGGCCACTCTGAGGCTCCAGTCTTGACGGGGTACTTCGGGGCAGAAAGCCGGCCAGGCCGATGCACCAAAAAGACCTTTAGGATACCATCAAGAATTTGTGGAAAAAGAATGACGTCATACGGAGGCGTTCAAATCTTCGGACCTGTAACAGTGAAAATTGACAAAACAGCCAACGGGGAACTCGTAGACGGGGTCGGAACGCAACTACTAGCGCTAAGCGGTAAAAACTGAGACGTAAAGAAAAAGTGGTAACCAAGATAGGAGAGGGTCAAGAAGAGTGAGTAAGGGAACGTTCCGGCAATACGCGCTGGACGAAAGGTAAAGGAGAAAGGAACTTGCGCGGGGGTCAGGGGAAAAAAGAGGGGCTGCCCAGGAATTCAAGGGGGAGAGGTGCCCAAATTGCAGGTCAACGAAATCGGCTAGAAACGAGTTGAGAGTGCAAAGTTCCGCGCATAAACCGGGTCGGGGAGCCAGCAATAAAAAAAACCTGAAGGTATTAAGCTTGGGATGCCGATTTAAAATGTTTTCGGGGGGAGAGGGAAAGGTGCGGCAGCATACTGGGGTTCGACAAAGATAGACCGGCGCGCGCAGAGGGGGAGCAAACGACTTACGAACACGGGAAAACAAGTCGGCATGGCACCGAGAAAAGAGTAAAAACAGGAAGACTTCGACTGTTGGACCCTGAGAGTGAAAAAGAAGCGGGAGAAAAAGGAAATATCACGTGGGGGAAACTCGCAATTAGGGAAAAATGGACATGCGAAGTCTGAAAAACATGTGGGTCAAAGGAAACCCAAAACGAAAGGGGGGAAAGGCCGTTGGAACCAG
>Ga0179593_1554384_pt1 | contig 19065 bp, 24 predicted proteins | sample CZODoug2_1_08_16_FD_185931 | JGI IMG/M metagenome (GOLD analysis project Ga0179593, IMG submission 185931) | Vadose zone soil fungal communities from Angelo Coast Range Reserve, California, USA - CZODoug2_1_08_16fungal (PacBio error correction) | ecosystem: Environmental > Terrestrial > Soil >...
CTTGAAACAATCAAAGGAAGAGTATTCCGCGGTAGTATGAGCATGAGGACCACAAAAAAAAGACTCGATCCTTCCTTGCAGGTTATGAAAAAAAGAAGGATCCGCATATCCCGACTGGGAGGTAAAGCTTCCGCGTGGGAATCAGAACAGGGGGAGAGGAACCCTCCAATATCCACAAGCATGTCAATATTGAGGAGATTAGAGAACTGGGCGGGTCGTGGTGTCGGAGGGAGGAGAGATACTGTAAGGAATGGAGAATTGGAAAGAAGCTGACATTGAATTGGCCAAAAAAGAACCCAACTTATGGAAAGCAGTACAGAGGAGTCTCGCTCTCAGCAATAGAGAGACATTCTCCTTCTCCTAAGGAGGGGGAGAGGGGTTGAATTGGGGAGGAGGAAGAAGCTAAAGAAAGAATAGGGAATGCTTACCGCTGGTACGAACGGTACATCAAAAACTGCTCGAACGCACGAGCGGGATTGTGCAATAACAAGATGTGGATTCAAGGGGGGGAAAATGGATAGACGTTAGGTCCTGGGGGCAGGCAATTGCCAAAAGACCCTCCGCATATATTTCCAACTCAAAAGTTTTATCTCCCGTCCAATATATAGGGAAAGCTGCCCCTATAAAAGAAGGAGAAAAGGGAAAGCGGATAAGAGGGGTCGTTTGTGGTGCTCTGGCGCAATGCTCGCAGCAGGAAAAGGGGGAGTACATTATTAACTTTGCGCGTGGGGAGACGAGTTCTTAAGGGAAATAGAAATAGGGAAACTGCTGATCTTGCCTTTGTGAATACAGAGTCCTCTCCAATCACACTGAGATCGGGGATATTATCGAAGGGAGGTATGGGAGAGCTCGGAGTCAGAAAAAACGGCAAAGAGCGGGGGGGGGGGGCGAGGGCATTTTCATTGATGTTAAAAGAGTCGTGGTCATTGGTCGGTTGGGCGGCATCGCATCTTGAGAAAGACTGGGCGGTTTTGGGTGAAAGAGAATCACCCAACAATTTCGAACACAGTGGAGGGGATTGTGTATTCGAAGGGAAGGAGCGGGTGCTATTATAAGGCGATGGGAGCGGGAGAAAGGAAATTCTGACTGAAGGGCAAGAAAGATGAGTAAAGAAACGGCAACACGTGAACAGAATTCCTTCGGCCCGCAGTAGGAAGTCATTTTTTTCTTAGTGAGTGAAGAGCGAGAGGGGGGTTCGAAGAAGCAGGCAAAACTCCAACGGGAAAGGTAAACCATCGAGCCAGGGGCCCCAAACTTAGAAAGGCATTTAAATAACCGAGGGGTGCGTGATTTGGCCTAGAAGGGAAGTACGCACCCTCAGTGGAAGGGGAGAGGGAAGGCCAGGCCGAAGTATGCACAGTATGACTCACGGTGTGGGGGGGGAGGGGATGAAGGTCATGGGGGGTTCTCAATGGGGGAAAAAAACCGGAACTAGTAAGTAAAGTGGCGAACAAGAAAGGGTGGGTGTGTTTGAAGGCCCTGTAACTCCAGTCGACACAGGGCTAAGGTGGGTGACGACGGCGCCATTGGCAGGTAGGTCGACGAGAAAAACTCCAAAGCGGTTACGTGGACAAAAGGCAAGGTGAAGGACGGGGGAATCAAAAATCCATCGTTGAGTGTCAGGACGAAATGGAGTCGGGAGGACGTGTTTTGGAAGGGTAGACACGGTAGACTAGAAAGAACTGAAGAATCGTCGACCCGATGGGGAGAAGAAACATTGAGACTAAGAAACGACCTACTGGGGGGAAAAGAAAAGACAGGTCCTAAAACGCTAGTGTGTAACATTACACAGTCTAGCGGACCAAGTGGAAGGACCTAGTGCGGAAAAGGACGGTGGCCGTTTTTCAGTATGGGGCCTTGCGCAAGAGAGTGAGGGAGGGTTTTCTGCAAAAGGGGAAAAAGTTGACCGGGGAACGGAGAACGTAGCACTTTGTCGTTGGCAGTAACAGCGGAAAAACATCGAATTGTCTGTCTAAGGTAAAACACCCCAATGTGACAAGAGTACTTAGGGGAATAAACAAAGGTGTCGCCAACTTGATTGCGAACGAGAGAAAACGTCCCCAGTCCAGAAGGGAAGACGTAAACGGATAAAAGGATGGGATCGTCACAAGTCCCTGATAGAGGGGGTGGGCGATAAAAACAAAAGGGGGGAAAGAGAGATAGGCCCGAAAAAAAACGAGAACAGGGAACTCAACACGGAGAGCGCATATACCGTCTTACAGGATCCGGGGCAGTCAGAGGTTTTGATGGAGACAGTGTACGGAGAAGTGAGACCAACTAAAGAGACGAGGGCACAAAGCGGGGGGTGGTTACTTTTAGATGCCGAATTAGGATACCTGGTTACGGAGAAAAACCAAACCCTATGCTGGAAGAAAAAAAACTCTAAGAGAGGGGGACCCAAGGAAATAACCGACCCTCCACGCCGAAAGTAAAGTCCTGTGAATACAGTTAAACGTCGTCAGACAAAGGAAAAGATCTTCAAAAACCGGGAAGAGGGTCCACGCGGAAGAAAAGTATCAGGCATGCCCTTCAAATATTGAGTGCCCCGGGTTTACTCTAAAACAGAAGGGGGTAGAAGTAATGAGTTTTCAAGAGGCTGAAACTGAATTGTTGCCAGTGGGCGAAAAGCGACCCCGGACCACTTTGAAAATCGAATTCCAGGGGGGGAAAAATCAACGCGATAGAAGTTACATTTCCCATCGGGCAAAAGTGTAATGAATGTTGAAACCCACCACCTCTGACAGGCCGGAGGGGTCGGAGTCAAAAAAAGGAACCAAAAAAATTGCGTAAAGAGGAAACAAAATGCCGTTTGGGAAAAACAGGCTTTCGAGAAACGCAACCCGGTTCTTTTATTAATCGGGATTGCGATTCTGGTGCCGGCAATCGGTACGTTCACTCTTGGAGAACAAAGACGAAAAACTCGGTCACACCGCCAGCCCTTTCAGGGAGAACGGCTTACATCAACCCGTCAACAGGCGGGACAAAGCCCTTTAGCACCGCAATCCATAACGCTAAAAAGGAGTCCTGGACCCAGCCAAACGGACAAAAAACCAGAATGGATGAAATAGAAAAGGACACCTGGGAAACGGGGACGAAAAACAAAAAAGATTGAAAGAATTTTCTTGGCTTTTGGGGCAGAGAAGCTCAGGGAGAAAGCCGACGCGAGACAATGCGAATCTTCTGAGAAATTAAAAAAGGGGAGGAGCGGGAAAAGGGTGAGACGGGACCGGCAGCTGAAACAAAAAATGTACCGTCTCAGAACCGAAAAAAAGATCAAGAAGGTAACGTAAGGGAAAAGGAAGCGAGAAGCCCAAAGGGGGGAAAAGGGTTGGATAAATGACGAGTCAATAACCTCAAAGAGGCCCGCAAAAAGACCGGTGGAAAAAAAAGTAAAGCGAACCTCGTGGGGGAGCACCATGTCCATGCCACTGATAAAAAAAACGATCGGGGTTAATCTGCTTCAAGGAGCTCAGGAGAAATCGAAGGGAACGTTAAGGGCCCCGGTGTCGCAGGGAACGCATCTGAAAATCACAAAGGAGCAGGACGGGGACCTTAAAAGGGAAAAAATTTGACAAATATGGGCGTGCGGCGAAAAACACGAAGAAGGGAGTTTTCCCAAGAAACGAACGCCCTGGAGAACGAAGCACCCCAACAAAAAAGGTCAAAAAGATCCACTGACCCTTAAAAGTCGCCTAAAAAAAAAGCGACATGTGAATCGGGACCCGAGAGGATCAACCAACTGAGAGATAGGAGGGGGAATTGGTGGAAATATCACCTGCTCTTATGCATAGGAAAAATTGAAGGGAAGGTGCCAGACCTAAAAAGTTGACGTGCCAACTTGGGATTTTGGAGGTCAGTGAGGGGAACGGCCCCTCTGAGCCGTATGAAAGAGCGCTGACACATCTTTTAGTGGGGAAAAAGGTGAGGGAAGAGAGAATTAACAGAGATCGGAGGAGCGGCACTGAGAAAAGGGCCAACGGAGAAGACACTCACGCCTCCTTCAGAGGAAATAATGGAAGGGATATTGACTGGGGAAAGAAAAAAGAAGAACTGAATCGGCCAAGGGTTGGTTTCAAAGGTTCCTCGAAAATTAATTTCATTCTAAGGCCAGAAAGCATCAGAACAAATAGCCCATTCCACACCACCCCTTTGTAAAAAAAAAAAAACCACCCCAAAAAAAAAAAAAACCCCCCACCAAAAAATTGCGCATTTCAGGAGGGTTTTTAAATTGAGGGGGCTCTTATAGGCTTAAAACCTTCAGAGGAGGAGGGTTTCAACTGGAGGAAGTAATCGCCCAGTTAGGGATAGCAAGAGGAATTCGGTGGGGGAAGGGAAGATAAACCTCGGAAGAGAGAAGGAAAAGAGAATGAGTGATAATTATTCGAGAAAAATGCTAATACTGCGCTAATCTCTAGCCAGAAGACAACAAAAAACATAAGAAAAAGAGAGAGACGGAAAAAGGGGGAGCTTTCGCATGATTCTCTTCTGAGAAATAACCTAAGAAGCGAACGGATCCCAGAAATTGGTTTAGAAACTAACAAAAAGTTTGATGCGATCCGAAATATCAAGAACTGTAAGGGGAAGGAAGAGGTGTCGGAAAAGAGCAAATGACTGGGGGTCCCTAGACTATCAACGCATCAATCAAGAGGGGATAAAAGACGGTGAAAAGGGAAGTCGAGCACTTGGCGTCGGGAGGGGGTGTGTATCTGTCCGGGGGTCGAAAAGTAATGGAAAAGCAAAAAAAAAGCTCATGGAAGGAATGGACCAGAAACAAGGAGGAGGGAACGCAGCTTGATGGTTAAAAGGAAGAGAGGGAAAACAGCAAAGCGCTGCCAAGAGACCCAAGGGGTGAGTCTTTCGCAGAAGTCGAATGGTGGGGGAGGACGAAGATCGGAAAGAGAGAATTGTCCATGGAAAGAAGAGGTGCGACAGAAGGGGGGAGAGGAAGCTAAATACGCGCACGCGGAATTGTTTGGAACCTGAACAAGACCTAGGAAACGAAAAACCAGACTCGTGATGGTTCAAAAGTGCTCGAAGGAGCTTTGAAAGAAAAATGAAAAGAGAAGATATTTAAAACCCACACGTTTGATAGCGCCCAACGGGATCATGAATACCAAGAAAGAAATCCAACGATCAGAAGGGAGAAGGGAAGAAAGAGCTGAGAAGGGGTGGTGGGTGTGACTCTTTCTAAACTCGCGCATGAGGGGGGGGTGGAAGGAAACCACTAAGTATGCCATGGGGAGAGGAGAAAAGATAAACATAGTCAAATGAAGGGAAGGAAAGATAAGGCAAGGGTTGCCTTTTGAAGACGAGCGGCGTATACTCTCCCTCAGAGACGTCCTGGGGAAAAAAGGGGATTTGGGGAGACAGCGGTAGAAAAAATCCGAAAAAAAGTCAGAAGGGGAGATATAGGGGTAAAAAAAGCGTCACTCTGTAGCGTAGGGTTTTTTCGCACTCAAAAGGGGCAAGGACTTCTGGGAGGGGGGGGCATAGAAATAGTAGTGAAACCAATGTCTGAAAAAGAGGAGGAAAGGTCAGTGTGGATGGGATGGTCGCGTGTTATGATCTGCTCTATATAGCGTTTCCTGGAAGAGGAGTTAGGCACGGGAATCCAGCGAAAACCTTTAAACTAATCAAAGGAGAGAAAAAAAGTAAGAGCGTGAAAACGGTCATGATTCTTATGGAAAAAAGAAACACAGAGGGAAGAAGATCAACCAAAAAAAGGAGAAGGGATAAGAGGAAGGGTTGGGAACTCAGAACGGTCTATAAAAAGACGTGTTCTCTTTTAATGGATTGCCGGGAGGAAGGGAGGAGCAAAAATGCTTCAGAGACCGAAATTCTCGTGAAGACAGAATAAAAGAGGTTTTTTTCAAAGGGGTGATTCTCTGCTCATCCCGACTCGGGGACGAATCGGGGTATCAGGAGAAAGTGAATAAGAGGGGGGGAGGGGATTGGAGCCGCAAGTGTGAAGACTTGTTGACAAGAACATCTGGGGGGGGGGGGGGAAACGACTAAAACGACGAGGTTTCAATGCTAAGAACCGCGGACACAAGTAAGCGTTTCCTTGGTAAAAAAAGAAAGTTGTCATGGGCAGTGACGTCCAGTTAGCCAATAAAAGATTTATTTGGATTAACTAAAGAGGATTACCGATTACCCAAAAAGAGGTTTTGTTTGGGGTAGGGAACTCGTCGAGAAAAAACCCCCCCACCGTCCAAGAGGTAGGTGAATCCCATCCCACGCATTAGAACTACTCCGAAAGGAGGCAAAAAGGAGAGGAGGGGAGCCTAATCAATTTTTACACGAATACTGAAGGGGTAGGGAAGGTTAGAGCGGACCGAGGAAAAAATGTTTATAAAGAAGAGCAGTTAGGAAAAAAAAAGAGCGGCCAAGGACAGTTTCTTTCGTGTGAAGCACTGGGAAAAGATTAATTCCGAGGAAGGGGGGCCCCGAATAGAGAAAGAGGTGGTCGGACCGGAAAAAATGATGGTATAAATGGACTAATAGGAAAATGAAACAACGGGTTCCGCAGGTAAAGAAGGGAGTGACAAAAACTGGAAGACTGACGTTTAAACTAAGCTAAATCGAAAAAGTCATTGACCAGCTGATAGAAGGAACTACGGAGCCCGCGAAGGGATCGTAAGTTTTCGATTGGAAAGGGAGGAGGTGGGGTTCATGAAAAGCATCTCCACGGGGATTAGTAGCAAAATGAATACTCCAGGGAACCCAGAGAACGAACCTTGCCACGGGAAGAAGAGATGGAATTAAGTAGAAGAGAGGGAGGGGGAAGAATGTGTTAGTTTTAATACCGGCCGACAGTTTTCGCCTCAAGAGGAACGATTTCTAAAGTAAGGTTTTGCGGAATGTGAAGAGTCTACCGTAGTAAGGGGGGTAAGGTGGAAACGCCACAATTCTTCGGGATCGGGCAAAAGGCTCCCCTCCTAGATAAAAAGGAAAATGACTATAAAAAGCCAGAGCTTAAGCTGCCGAAAGGAAAAGGGGAAAAAAAAAGTCCTTAAAAACTTGCCACTCGGTCCAAGCGGGGAATGTCCGAGCCTTGATCCGGTAAAGGGAAGGTGGAAGTCTTCTTCTTTCAATGACGAGAAGGTGGCAAAAAAGTAGGAAGGAAGGAGAAAAAAGGAAGTTAGAAATCCTAGAACAGCTGGAGTGGAAGACAAGGAGACCCGAAACAAAAGAAGTGGGAAGTCCGAAGGGGAAAGAAAACACAAAAAAAGGAAACACTGCAAGACGATAAAATTGCCCTCAGATAAGAGAAAAGATGGGGGGACGAGGGGAGGGGTCAAAACCCACAATACTATCGTGAAAACTTCCGGTGGGCAAAAAAAGGGGAAGGAAATGGGTGGGCTCAAAAAACCCTGCGAATTATACTGCAATTAGAGTACTTTCCGGGACCACCGTTAGGGGGAGAGGGGTGATACAAAGGCCATCGCACACCGACAGGATTTTGATGCGAGAAGGGATGCAAATACGACCTGGGGAGGGGATAAACTGGGAAGGAAAAGCCAGCTCACCAAGAGGGAGAAACCCTTGGACCAAAAAAGGATGAGAATTATCGGAGAAATGAACTTTTTGACTTTGCCGAAAGATACATTAGATAGAAAGAATCAGGGAATTACCGAATGTACTGGACGGGAGAGAATTGACAGGAATAAAAACAAGGGGGAGAGGAGGTAACAATTCGACTGACGGAGGATCATCCGAATCTGCTACGAGAAAAATAAAAGACAACAACTCTTTAGGACTACAGCAAGCAACCGGCAGATGTTTCTAATTGGACGAGGTAGGAAGGGGAAGACAGACCTAACAAGGCCGAGGGCTTTCGATGCAAACATGACGTCTCAGTAAATGGGGGACTCAACCATCCATCCCACTGCGACCACCACCGAGACGATTGGGAGATAGGGAATTAAACGACTACCAACAAATCAAAGTCGCCGGAGAAGGCTCTTAGACGTACGTTGCGACCTACCGAAAAAGGGGAAAATCGAGGGAACGAGTCTGCCATGACAATATGGCTCGGGAGGCTCAACATGCCCCCAATAATTGGATAAAAGAAAAAGAGAAAGAGGGACAGGTATATAAACAACAACAAAAAAATTTCCCGACCCTTAAGGCCAAGTGACCTTGCTCGTGCGCATTTAAGTGGAAAGAAACTAGTAAGCCGTGCGGAGATGCTCAAGGAGGTTAGTGGGATAGAAGGAGATGTAGGCCAGGCGTCAGACTGCCTTTGAAACCGTAAAACGAAGGGCTTAGAAATAGTGACTTAAGGGGGGGGGAGGCGGCATTTTAAAAAACCCAGAGAGGGACAGATTAGAAGGGGAAACGTGGAGGGACCTCGGCAAAAGCGAAAAAAAGGGCCACGACCTTGCCTTATTCGTAGAGAGGGGACCGTGAGAAAAATACCCGACCTAACGCACGCCCCCAACGCCGGCCGAGGCCGGAGGAACATCTATCTGTGAAAAGGGAAGAAACAACGACCCAACCAAACTGGAAAGTAAGTTTGGGTGTCCCCTGGGAAAGGTTCCCGCATCAATTTGATTCTAAACAAAGAGGAAAAGTACGTGGTCCTCGGAACCAAACAAGAGAAATCCACAGACAAAATGATAGAAAAGGGGGGGGGCCAGAAGAGCCGGAGTCGAGTGAGGGGCATAACAAATGGCATTTTTAGGAAAAGAGTTCAGTAAAGAAGGAGGGATAGAGTCCTCATACCGGATTATAAATCGGCAAGGGAAAGGAAGTCGTCGGAGATGCAAGCGGAAAAAAGAAGAGGGAAGACGGAGACTAAGCGCCTTGCTCGATCAAAAAAAACAAAAACGTAGGGGAAAAATGCAGGTGAGACCTTAGCGCAGTATCCGCGTCAATTTCAGAAGAAATGAGTCCCCTCCGAAAACGACCATGGGGGAGAGGAAGGAAAAACAATCTGGAGAGCGCATATCCAACGGGAAGGGGGAGGAAGGGAAGAGGGAATCGAACTCGCCCAGAATCACAGCCTGTTCCGAGACTAGATAACGAAAATCATGGCCCTCACTCTCAAACGGGGGGAAGAGAGTTGTCAACTTGTCGGTTGGATGGCGTGGTTCGGAAGCGGCCGCGGTAGGAGATGGAAAGGAGGACTGAGGTGGTGCCAACCACACAATGCGTAGGCTCATGTTCCGACTGAACAAATAATCTTCAGAGTCAGAATCGGCGGGGGCGTTCCGAAACTATTGGTCGAAGGGGGGGGCAGAGAACAGAAGAATTGAAGCACGAGAGCGGAGTCTTTCCAATCGCCAGCAAAAGTGTCAGTAAGGGAGAAAGACTCGCTGTTCAAGGAAAAAGGAAACTCACAGTTAAATCAATGGAAAGAGGGGATGCAAGCCAGCTCGACTTCTGATAAGCAATGGCAAAGAGATCCTTCCCTAAATAAAGAAGAAGGTCGGCAAAAAAGAGGGGGGCGGATCATATCGGGGAAAAAAAGGAAATCCTCATATCCTGAGAAGAGAAAGGGGGCAGAGTGGATACTTGGCAATTGATACGCTGTTTGATGGGGGAGAAAAAAAAACCGTGTGGGGAGGGCAGACGGCCTAAGTGAAGAAAGGAAAAATTGAGGTAAGGAAAGGGAGGACTTGATTTGGAGGAAGAGGAGGAGAAGAGACAGGAAAGAAAAGCGAAGCTTAGGGTGGGGAGGGAAAAGACGCGTCGACAACACACTGATAGGGGGGGGAGGATTCGGAGTCAATTTATTTAGAAAAAAAGAGGAACTCTTTATCAAACCTGTTCTAGGGAAGGAAAATGGAAGAGGAGCGGAACAAGCGTTATTCACTCGAAATCGGATATAAAAAAAAACCCATTTAGGCATGTGGAGTAAAGAAAAACGCACCTGATTGAAGGTTCGAGAAAACGGCGAAGGGGAATGAGGGGCTCGTACAAAATCTAAGAAAGGGGGGGAAAAAGAGAAGCACATGTCAAATCCAAACAGCAGTTGGGCGAGGACGATGAGCAATAAGACTTGAATCTTGGCATATCGGAAAAAGAAAGGAAAAAAAGGCGGCCATCAGAAAAAAGGTGGGTCTCAACGGGGAAACATTATATACCCTTTGTCGAAGTTGTCTTGTTCGGGAAAAGTGAGGGCAGGAACCAGGTGGACTGCGAGGGGGGGGTCCAAAAATGAAAAAGAGGAGAAGGATTTGCAGTAGGGCGAAAGTCAGTGGGCCTAAAATTTAATAAAAAGAATCTGGGAAGGAAAAATCGAAGCAAAGTAGAAGGCGAACAATTGAGGAACAAGAAGCCTCTGAAACCAAAGGGGAAGGGGTTTTTAGGAAAGGCGCAGGGTTCTTTGCTACGAGAAAAAAAAGGGGAGGGAAAAACAGCTAGGTTAACCCCGCAGCCGAGGGGAAAGTCTCTGCAAAAAAAGTCAAGAGGGATGTGAAGGGAGAAAAGACATGGAGTTGGAATTCTACCGGGAACTTCGACAAAGATGGTTCCTTTGTCAAACGTAAAAAAAGAAAAACGAATCGTCGGGGGTCGAAGGGGGATACCCAATGGGAGGACGGCTTAAAAATTCGGGGAGGAAAAGGAAGTCAATGAACGCTTCGACCAAAGGACAACCAAAGCCCTCTTCGGTACAAGTTATCCCTCTTGCTAAAAAGAAGGGTACCTTTAAAAAGGAATCAGTCTGTACGGCAGAAGAGTCGATTTGGGGAGTAAGGTTCAAGGAAATGGAAAAAAGGGGACGTTCGCGCACGCCCTATACCAAAAGGGTTTGGGGTTGTTGTAAGAAACGACCACAGAAAGGGGAAGAGTGAATAAACGGCAATTTTCCAGCAAAAAACTGCAAAGGGTCAAGAGGAAGATGGCCGATTTCACTTGTATTCGATAGAAGCAGGTGCAAGTGAGAAGAGTATAAAAAGCTGGGATAGGGAGTCGGGACAGTAGAGCAGGAAGGGGAGCAGGAAGACTCACCAAAAAAAGGATTAGGAAAATAGAGTATTCCCGCGACGAAACTTAAGCGGGAAAGTAAGGGGTGGGAAAGAAGGCCCAAGAAGAGTCGCCTGACCTGAAGGGGTGAGGAAACATCGGAAAGAAGAGAAAGGTTGTCACGGACAGAACACGGCGTAAACAGAAGGGTTGGCCGATCCAAGGACTGGGAGGGGAAGGGAGGGAAATCGAGGGGATAACAGGACAAAAGAATGCAAGAGGAATGTCCAGAAAAAGAGGGAAAGAAGGAAGGCCAAAAACAGCAAAGCCGTAAAACCTAAAAGTACGGCCGTAACACGACCAACCTGGCTCTTCTGGTAAGGAGTACTTCCAAGGGGGGGAAAGTAGGGTGGGAAAAAGGAAAAGAAGATCGTTGGAAAAAGGCCTGGGAGAAAAAAGAGGGAGCGTCAGTAAATCGTTACAAAGGCATTGTCTATTTTCCTAGCGAGCCCGGAAAACAACAAGGGGAAGGGGGGGAATACTAAAAAAAAATGACTTAGTGAAATAAAAAAGCAAATCACAGTGAAAAAAAGTTTCAAAAGAAAACGGGGAGGCAACCTGGTGCAGTCAGGCGCACAAATCCGTCGCGAACATTAAAGGGGGGGGGGGAACAGCACTTCACGCTCAAACGAAAACAGGGTCTCTGGAGGAGGGAAGGTCGTGTTCTTCACGCTTAGGAAAATTTACCAACACTCTAAGAAAATCAAGGAAAACGAATGAAATGTGAAGTAAGTCTCCGTTCTTAATATAAAGGGAGGGGGGGACTCGAATCACAACAGCCCCAAGAGGGGGCAAGTAATTGAGACCGCCTGAACAACCGGGAAGAGGAGATCCTAAGGCCACGTTTTTTCTGTTCGGAGCATATATAGTTGAGAAGAAAATCCAGAAAAAAAATGACTACAAGATTACTGTGGTCTAGAAATTTGGAGGAAATTCATGGAAAAATTATGAAGGGAAGCAGCAGACCTACGAAGGGAACAGTACGAAGGACTCAACTCTCCGAAAGGGATCAGGGAAAAAATTCACCTCCTAAGAACACACTTAAGACAAGAATGGGTCACATTTTGGGGGAAAGCAGGGGAGCAAAAACAACCAAAAGTAAGAAAAGACGAATGCCTCTAAGAGATTGACTTGTGGGGGGAGGGAAACTGAAAAACAGGCAAAACCACCGATTCGGCATTTTGACTCTTCTGGAACGAATAATTAAAAGTAAAGAAGCTGATAACGTCCGATGGCGAGAAGCCCGGCTGTCATCCGAAGAATCAAAAAGAAGAGAGAAGGGACACCAACTCGGAAGCATTTTAAAATTCGCGCGAAACACGAAGACAATCCTTTTGCTGGGGAGAAAAACACAGAAAATGAAGAAGGGAGATCATGACACCAAGAAACCCCAACGAAACTTGAAGTCAAAGCCCTTTCGCTCTCGCATTTATCAGAGGGAAAGAAGATGATAAAAATGGGTCGGAGAAGAGACGTAAAATTGTAAAGGAGAGAGGCATACCACGAAACTAAGTCTATCACTTAAGGGGGAAAGGCACTAGACGGGGATGTTTAGGAAGGTCGAGGGGGAAAAAGGACATCTCTAAAATAGAGGAAGGAGTGCTGGATTTAATTTCCGAAAAAGAGACGGAACGGGATGTCATGATATCGTCGCCCTTTAGAAAAGTAAGAATCACAAAAAAAAAAAAAGCGTCTTCAGTAAATGGAAGCGGAGTCTGTGGTTCAATAAAGAAAAACAGGAGGGAAGCAAGCGGGAAAGCAGCCAAAATAGTGCGTAATGCGCAGAAGGGCACTTCCACGAAAGAGCGCCCGTCTCCTAAAGAAAGAAAGAACCATCTCAGAAAAAAGACTCCAAGCTTTTTTGAGTGTGCAGAGGAACAAAGGTTGTTGCCAGAAGGAGAAGGTCGGGAAAAAGGAGGAAAGGAGGGTCTGAGATGGGAAAATCTTCCAGTTCAGGAAGGAGGCGGAAAAAGAAAAGATTGTGTTACGTTATATCTAAAACTGCAGAGATGGGGGAAGGGAAGGAAAGGGGACAGAGAGACAGAAAAGGCCAAATATGGGAGAATTGAAGGGGAAGGCTCGCTAAATAAAAAGAGGGGAAGAGGGGGAGAAGAGTGCGCGTATTCAATTTTTTGACGCCGAAGAGGAAATAGAGACGAAAGGCTGATTGCCCGAGGGGGTGGAGGATCTAAAACAACAAAAGGAAAACAAGCACTCTGGGAGTCGAAAATAACTGGAACTTGCAGGACGTAACAAAAAAAAGAATAGATGAGGAAGGGGAAGAATAATCCTCACTCATGGAACTAGCTGGGAAAAATTAGGAAATCAGGCACTCGTGTCCGTCGGAGTGGAGAGGGAGCGTATCTCTAAAGTAATTAATGAAGGGAAGGGGGCCCATGACAGAAAGGATTCAAAGCATGGAAAAAAGGGGGAGCCGGTGGTCCGCTGAACAATCACTATACCCATCGAAGAATAAGACGAGGGGAGTACGTAATTGTGGTCGACGCTACTCTGAAGGAGAAGGAAGGTATACAAAAAAAGGGACAGGGAACGACAGAGGGAGGTAAGCGCTCAATACACTCCAGAGAGGGGAATGTTTTCAACCGAAGAACCTGAAGAAAGAAAAAAAGGCACAGAGGAATAGTTTGAAGGGAGGGGCTGAAAGGAATAAAGAAGAAGAGAAAAAGGGATTTTCCAATATCCGAGGAGAATCCAAGAGGCCGGGAATCATTAAAGTTATTCCTAACATGGAAGGACGAGAAGCGAAATTGAAGATGGAACTGGTCGGGATCGGGGGTAAGGGTGGTGGTGTCTTTTCGAAAGGAGGAAGGAGGAAAGGGGGGGAAGAATACGGAGGTCTTTCCGCCTATAAGACATGCCAAGAAAAGAGCGGGTCCGTCCGCGCGGTGCTTTGCGTTCAAGGGGGGAAAAGGGATGAAAATCTAAGAAAGAATATGCGCGAGAAGGCCGCGAGGAATGAGGGAAAAGTAAGGAGCAAGATGTGGAGGAACCTAGTCGGTTGGGGGGCATAGGGACCGCCAAAATTCTTTAAAAAAAGGGGTCCAGGGAGGGAAGCAGATCAAATGGATAGGTCTACTGTCCCGATTGGGGAACAGAAAGAGAAGGGCCAACAATTCCTACCCGTAATCATGGATTTGTAGAATTAAAATTGTTGCTATGTATCCTCATGAAAAATAAGGGATGGAGGGGAGACATGAGCCTTCAGGCAAGCCAGAAGTCAAGACAAGGGAAAAAAAGGAAGGGATGGAGGACTGCCCGCAAATAGTAAGAAAAGGGAGCATTGCTCGCGGATGGTTGGGACTCAATAGAAAAAATTTCTCAATTTAAAGAGAAATGCAATGGAAAAGAGGAAGATAAATCTATATCAAGGAAAAGGGGCGCAAAGAAATTGTAGGCCGGATTTAGAGGTTCCCAGGAGCAGAGACTTCACTCCAGTTGACGTGCATTCCGAAAGCGAGATAAAAAAAAGGGATACGTTTTGGAGCGAAAGTAAAGTTCTTGTAGAGAGTTTGAACCAACGAACGAGGGGGGGAAAGGGGACAAATCAGGTATCCATTGAAAAAAAAAACGTTTTTGGTGGCACTAAGGATCAAGGGGTTGGTCCCCCAGGACGGGGTGGGTTTGACGAGAAAAAAATGGGGGGCAGGGGGGCATTTGAGAAAGGACACCCGCCACCCTCGTTGAAAGGAGTGACGGAAAAAAGAAGGCGGTGTGCACTGTGGACTCGCAGGAATGGGATGTTAAATGGAAACCAAGGGATTTTTTGACCGGAGGGAAAGAGAAGGACCGCGTGTTGTGGAGGCTTCGAAGGGTAGGAAACTAGCCCGCACATCAACTCGTCAGTAGGAAGAGGAAGGGACACCGATCTTTTGATCAACAAGGATCGAATGTAAACGAGTCAAGATCTGAAGGGGAAAAATCCATGAAAACGCGCCAGAGGTTCAACAAGGGAAAACCGAAGAAGGGACACAAGCGGGTCTTCAATGGGCGAGGAGGCATCTAGTGATTCATGGTGACGGAAGGAAGGGAACAGAAGTTCCGCCTCGGGGGCAAGAGAAAGATTCGTTCTTGGGAGGGGCAGGAAAAAAGTGAGAAAAAGGGCCGAGTTCCGGGTAAAGGAAAACGCCTGCTGGTCTTGTGACAGAAAGCGGAAATTGGATGGAAGCAAAACTTGCCTCGTAAGGGCACTGGGATGCGATAAGTAACTAAGACCAGGAGGGAAACCTATAGAAGTACGAGGGGAGAAAGCTGATATTCATATGTTCTGAGAGGGGGGGTCTGCCACAAATCTTAGAACAAAAAAACGGGAGGAGGAAAAAATATAAAAAAAAAGAAACTCTATCAGAGACAGGAAATTAAATCAATAAGGCGCCGTAAGGGAAAAAAAAAGCAATGGGACTTGAGATGAGCATCCAATTTCCCGTCCCCCTTCACAGTTGGGGGCGGCACTACCCTCGAAAGGCCTCAGGTGGAGGGATTTTGAATCTGAATAGGAAAGATTGTCGAAGGTGGGAACCGTTGAACACAGAAAAAGACTGTGAATCGGTCAAAGCCGACGGAAGGATTTGAAACAGTCAGAAGGGAAAAAAGCCCACTCAGGAGGGGGGTCAAAGCAGAAACAAAATGCATTAATCGGCGAACAACCGTTCAAAAAATTCGCGGGGGGAAAACTTTGAGCGGGAATGGAACTAAGGGGAGATACGACGTTGAAGATCCTGGGGGATACAACAAGAAGAACGGCCGTTAAAAGAAGGAGAGGGAGTTATCATAGGAAGAAAGGGTGAGGGAATTGAACTACCATCAGCTACCCAACACCAAGGGATCGAAAGTCAGAAGGGAAAAAGAAACCGAACAGCTTTATTAACCAACTGAGAGCAAGTAAACACGTATAGGCCGTCTTTACACCTGCACCGCTTCCCCCCTGATTTTAAGGAGGGGAGCGAAAGCCCAAATTGGGACGCCTTTCGGAAAACCAATTCAAACTGGGGGTACCCTTATTCCGGAAGCAAGAAATCCCGTTTCTGGCTGAAGTTAAGGAGGAGTTATTCGGAAGGAAAAACGTATGGGAAGGGGGAGTGGAAACAACCCAGGCAAAACCGCAGTACTCTTTGCAAATGGTAACTTCTAAGAAGGAAAACTGGTCGGGGCGCGGCCCCCTTCACGGGCGTCCCAATCATAAAAAAAAACCTGTAAGAAGGAAGGGGGAAAACCCCAAAAAAAAAGCTCAGAATGAGAGAAGGGGAAATGGAGTTTCCAGGCCAGAGACAGGGATTTCAAATCCCCGCCGAAGACACAGACGATCTTGGACGGCGGCGCGAAAATTGACTGAGGGTCGGAAAAGGGTTTCGCGGGTGGAAAGAGCGGAACCTGCAGTAATCCGCCGATGCAGAACGCCACAACAATCGCTCTTCATCGAACAAGGGAAGTCCTGAGAAGCGATCAAAAGGGGCATCAATGTTCTAAATTTGGGGGGTTGATAACCGAGGCGTGGCCGAAAAAAAACCAGAGTCCAAAAAAAATTTTGATGACAAAACGCCAGACACAGAAAAATTTGCACCAGAACTGAAAAAGGGGGGACGCGACCACCCACTATGCCATGGGGGGGAAAACAAATGAAGGAACGTCTCCTATTCAATAAAGACCATCAGCGCGATCAAAGAAGCTCGCAAAGGGAGGGAGAGCCTGTCATCCTCCACCATTCGACTACACCAGACTTCAAGGAGGGAAGAGGGGAAATGGGACTAAACGCTCACCCTGCCGACCAGTGTCCTTGGTGTCTCCCAAAACCTTAACGGAAGGAAAGAGCATTGATGACAACCAAAACGCAATGTGGAAGAAAAATTCCCATGTCCAGTACCGGGGACCTCCTTTCGAATGGATTCCTATAACTGGTCGACGATGGGGCGGGAATTCTCAAAAGGTCTTCTTTTGGATATCCGCTACTGATGAAGAGGGGCATTGCCTTTTAAAAACCAAGTCATGGAACAGGAAAGAAAAACTGACTGGGGCATTTGGGTTAGGTAAAAAAGGGGCCAAAGGTGTGAACAATGATTGCTGCGGAGGCTTAGGAAAACAAAGTTTATGGGGCGTGGGCAACAAACAGCTTTCGGGGAAGAGGGAAAGAGGCGCCGGGGAATGATACTTCTCGGGGGAAATTGCAAAATTCCACTCAGAGAAGACTTCCCCCGCCGTGAGGAGAGGACCTTAGGGGATCGATATTTCTGTTTGGGGTAAAAGAGATGCGAAAACTGCAGGAAGAAAAGGAGGATTCAGAAGTTGGGGTGTCCCCGGGGAACATTAAAAAAGGATTTCCTATCAAGGGGAAAAAGGGCGAGGAACTCCCGATACACCCTCGCCCCCGGACACCGACTCAACAAAAGTGGGAAAGGTCAGAGAAAGGGGGGAAAGAAGTTTGCCATAGTTGGGCAGGATTTAAGGGAGAAAAAAGTCAGGAATGGCGGAGTGGGAAAGGGAGTAACTCAGCCAGTTACTTGGTCCTAATAGGAAAAGGGACAGAATAGAAGCTGCCGGAGAAAAGAGTGATAAACGAAAGGATCGATCGATGAAACGATAATATAGACTAAGAGGGGAGGGGAAAAGTCCGAAAACGAGGAAGGAAAAGAGATCGGGAAAAGGGAGAGGAACAAGAGTCGGCATTGTCGGGGAATCGGGGTTAAATCACAAGAGAGGTGAATCAGGAATTGAGATAACAAAAGACTTCTAGGTGCCGTCCTATTAACTTGTATTTCTTCCGTGACGCAACTAAAAAGAAGAAAGGGAATGTTATAAAAGAAGAGCCCGCAACGAACAGTCGGAAAAAAGGGGAATAAGGCATAACACCCTTTTCTTTGGGGGGAGAAGGATTCGAGACTGGGACGGATTTTCATTTCACAGGAAGTCTGCAGGAAGTTTGGCCCAGTAAAAAAGGGCCCGCTTACCTCGGGACAGGGGGGAGAGGATTCTGAAAAAAAAAAAATAACGCTGCGTACGTGGAAAGAAAGCCTTGTTTCTGAGAGGAGGGGGGTCAAGTCCGAGCTCGCCGAACTATAAAGAGAAGAAGGAAAGGAGAACTAAGAGGGGGGGGGCCAGAGGAACGGGAAGGCAGGGGAGGATAATACTCGCAAAAAAGGGAAGTTCAACCGAAGACCCTCCAGAGACAATCTTATTTAGGGTCAATAGGAGGATTGCTTTGAGGGGAAATCCATACTAGCCTCGGGCGCAAGAGGGGACCGAAAGGGAGTTGCTCTCCCCCGAGCGGGAGCATTCAAGGAACAGAGAATACAATTGACCGCAAGGCGAAGAGAAAATAAGTGTGTTGGGTGGAAAATCAAAAGGCCGTCAGGTGTATTGTATCCCCCGCAATTAGGCGGCAGGGTGCTCAAAAAGGGGGGAAAAAATTCTTAAGAAGAAGTTGGCCTGTTAAAACCGTCCACTCAGGAAACGGTTGAAACCTGTTGAAGGATGACAAGTCGAGTCGAACTTCCTCTACTCTAGAGGATGATGTATGGGAATAGAGCGACCTGACCTCAACAAAGAGCCATAGACGGGGGGGGGGAGAGGCAGTCCTGGATTAATAGGTGCATACAATCGTAAGCGGTCCGTAGTTTTCCATTCTAAAGGATTCACTCTTAATTGAGGGGAGGGGGACCGAAAATCTGATCTCCAACAAATGTAGAGGGGGAGAGGGGGATTAATAAGTGAGAGACTTAAAGAATGGTGGCGATGATCGGGAGAAAGAGAGAGGGAGAGGGAGAGGGGAGTTGCGGCTCGACCGGAAAAAAGGACTCAGACCGACGATATTTCTCGCAAATCATACGGGAGGCATTGGGGGGAGAGCGGCGTATTTAAATCTCGAATGTGAGACCAGACAAAAAAGCAACGTAAAATTCTATGCAAATCGTCCGTGGGTGGGGGGGGATCACTGGTCCAACGAAAGATATCAAAGAGGGGGGGAAGGGGTTTAGGAAACGGCGATCGAGAGACCTCTGTTGAAATCAACTGATGAAGGCAAGCAAGATCGTGGAACGAATACGGCGGGGTTACGGGAGAGAAGTAGGGGGGGGGGTCTCA
>Ga0179593_1555442_pt1 | contig 19065 bp, 22 predicted proteins | sample CZODoug2_1_08_16_FD_185931 | JGI IMG/M metagenome (GOLD analysis project Ga0179593, IMG submission 185931) | Vadose zone soil fungal communities from Angelo Coast Range Reserve, California, USA - CZODoug2_1_08_16fungal (PacBio error correction) | ecosystem: Environmental > Terrestrial > Soil >...
GGAAGATTGAAGTCGCGCAGATACCCTAATTCGGCCCTTTTCATAAAACCTCGCATTAATCAACCCTAGCTTCCCACATAAAAGAGGAAGACATATCTAAGAGGAAGGAGGAGTCAGAAACTAGGGAAAGAAAACCGAAGGGCGCATCAGCTCTATAATGTCATAGAGAAACCATCAACAACTCCTTCGAGAAAAGAGAGGACCTAGAAAGATGAGACTAAGGCAAAATAAGAAATTTTTTATCATCACGGGAAAATATCAAGGGGATTGGACTATGGCGATTTTCATTTCACTTTGCGGAGGTGAGTCGGGGTCCGGGATCTATTTTACTGCAGGCATCAATCGGATGGACCCAAAAAAGAGAGGTCAATTGACCAAGGAAAAGCACGGCGAGGGGGTTTCGGGACCGGTAGCAGACCAAAGTCGAGTCGGGAGACCTCCGAGGACAAACTCCAAACGTCCGTCGGGAGCCCCCCTCGAGGTAGCGGAGGAAATGGGGGGTGCTTTGGGGAACCGAGCGTTCGGCATGGGGGACTAACACACAAGAAGACAGGGGGGGGTGGGGCGGAGGTGGCCGGAAACACGGGCGTGGCTGTAGCAGACTACAGGCGTTCATGTCAAGGAAGTGTTGGCGCGGGGGAAAAGGGGCTGACCGGGAAGCGGAAGAAGAGAACGTGAACTTCTGCGACCTCGCGGGTAGGGTAGTTCGGCGTCCTTGGTCCTGTAATTTGTGTCGGGGGAAAGAGGACAGACGGGATGCCTCACGCCAGATAAAGAGCAGCAGTTAGAGAATGGAAGTCGAAAAGGCATCATTCTAGTACGGAAGAACTTGTCTATCGTTTGGGGGGAGAAGTAAAAAGAATTCCAAGAAAAAAATAAAAGGTGTCGCTGGAGGCCCCTGCCGCAATCCCAAGGCTCTGGATCGCCTGTTGTAAAGGGAGATCCTCGAGGGAGACTTGACACACGAGTACGAAGAAGGAGGGGCGCTAGGGGGAAGAAAGTGAGGAATAGGCGGTCAGGGGTCCCGGGACCAGTCTGTCTCATAGAGGGGGTCGCGTCAAGGGACGGTGCCTCAGAGGGACCAGAAGTGGGTCTAGGCCAATCTCACGTAGAGCTTCTGTCAGGGCCTTTAATACGAGTCAGCATTTTGTTGCCAGTGCAGAAAGAGGATGGATTGAGTAAGGGAGTTAGGGAGCACCCGCGCCCCGAGTTCCCTAACAAAACCACGAGAAGCCTATCGGCGGAGTCTCCGATTGCTACTGGTGGTAAGAGTCATCGTCCCCGAGCGGGGAGGAGGGAAGCAAGTCGATAGGGGGGAAGAACGGAGAAAGATTGCGAGCGACAGGTTACCTCCACGCATGCATGGCGCTCGCCGAAGGAGGAACTGGCCGTTGGCTATGAAAAAATTCGACGGCTGAATAGATGGGGGGGGGAGGAAGGAAAAAGGATTAACCGTTCGAGGGAGGGGAGGTCTTAGAAGAAGTGAAGTGTCCGGGGCGAAAGGTAAACATGGTCAGCTGGAACTCTCCGCGAAGTTGGCGGGGAGGGACTCGCGGCGGCGCGCCTGAGGATCGAAGTCAACAACAACAACTTATGATAGGAAGAAGGAGAGGGGGGCATTCGTCGGAGGGAGGGAAGGGGGAGGGGCGGAAAAGACGCTGGAAGGTACGCTCGCTTTAGAGCAAGCTTAGGCCCCTTAAGTTGATTTGCTAAAAGAAGACGGGGGATCATACCGATAAAGAAAGGGGGTCTCAGTGCAGAGGAAAAAAAAGAAAGACCGAAGTATTGAAAGAAAAGCAGGGTTTCGCTCCGATCTTCACGCGGCCGATGCAGGCATAGGGCAATGAAAGGCAGAACTAATCGCTGACGAGTTGAATTTCAAAGACTCCTGTTACGGCGATGAGAGGGGAAATCGGGGGGGGGGAAAAAATAAACATGGGTCGCACTCGGAGAAAGAAGATCGCCGAGGAGGCGGTTTTTGGCGCGGGCCACGACTTGAGGAGGAGAACAGAGAGAAGGAAAAGGAGGAAGGGGGTAAAAAAAAAAAAATGCTTCAGGAACTTGGGGTCAGCCCAGGATAGCACGTGAGTGCGGGGCTTGGAATCAGGGGCCCCTCTTTATAGGGGAAAGCCTCACTTGGTGATAGTACCGCCCACAGGAGGGGGGGAACCACTTTAAGTGAACCCACATAATTCTCTGGACCAGAACGGGCCGGCTCCTTAAGCAAGCTGGGACTCGGTAATGGTTACGGTAAAAGAGGCCAGCGTTATTTGGGTAGGCACGTTACACAATAGAGGAGACAGGCGCAGCAGGGGGTCGCAGACTGGGGGAGAAAAAACTAGGGACAGGAGTGTATAATGCATGCTAAAGTATCTAACTTGCTGGATGGGACTCGCTGGCGGCAGAAAGGACGCAAACTACACCAACTCGACACGCATGAGTTCCGAAGAGGTGGGTCTACGGAGGAGGGTAACTGAGGGCAGAAGGACTGTTCAGTCCTAAAGGGGGCACGCCTGGTCCAGGTAATCGTGGTGCTCTCAAAAAAGAAAGGGTCCAGAAAGGGTGAAGGACGGGGCCTCTCGGTTGGTTGGACAGGTGCAACTGTAAAATAAGTGGTGTCACAACTCAGCGGACGCAAGAGGGATGGGGGGCAAAGAGAGAAGACACTTGTGAAGTAGCTACGACTGAAAGGGCGGTCAAAAAAACTTCGACATCCGGGATACCGGGAAGAAGCAGGGGAGGGGACAACGGATCGGTCTTAACTGAGTGTCTTCCTTGATTCGTCCCGTAAAAAAGCGAGGAAAATCCCCGAAAAAAAAAACGCCGCATCGGGGCACTGAAAAAAGAAAAAAGTCTCCGAGGTGAGGAAAGGCGATAAACAGGAGAGGGGGGAAATCCAGTGCGGGTAGCCCTGGGGTATTGGACTCGTTTATCTGGTACTGCGCTCATCGGAGGGTCAGATGTTCGCGATGTCCTGAGGAAGGCGGCTAGCCGTGGGAGAGAAACTGCGGAAATCTGGAGACTGATTGGGTAGGCAAGTGCGCGGTTGGGGATCGTGAGGGTCTGGTCGAGGGTGACTGCCCGAGCCTTTGCGGAAGGAAGCTGCGGGGGGGGGAGGGACGATACTTCCAAATGAAAGTTCTCTCTCTCCAACAAACAAACTGAAAGGGTAGAAAGATAAACCTTTCATGAAGTGCTCAGGGGACCTCCTACTTAAGAGAGGACTCTCGTGCCAAAAAAGAGAGAAGGAAGAACTATGCGGAAAAGAGGAAAAATTGAGCAATGACATCCAAGGAGAAGAATCCGGCTCTGACCGCACCGCGCCCGCAGAACTGACTAGAATTACATCTCTCCCAAAGAACCAACTACGCTTCGATCGGAGCGCAGGCCGAGCAAAAGAGCTCATAAAGAGAAGAGGGGAAAAGATATGGGGAAGGGGAGAGATCCACGAGGTTGCTCTGGGAATTTTCAGCCGAGTACAGGGGATCCTTCCTCTATTACGGACATCAATCTGTGTACGCCAAGGAGGGGGGGAAAAGAGTTGTCAAGGGGAAAAAGGTCACCTTTAGTCTAATTTGTCGGGGACGCGGGTGAGCGGGGCCACCGAGTCGGAGATCCGAGAAACAAGGACATCAGTACAGGGGAAGGGCCACAAAGGGCTGTAGGGAAAAAAATCGACGCCTATCAACGGGGAAGACACACCCAACGAGGAGAAGCTACAAAGTTCTGGCAATAAAGGGGGACGCTATCAACTGACGAGGGGACTGGCCGGCTGAGGAGTCGAACGGGGAAAGAAGAGGGTCCGGCTAGGGTAACGTACGTTAGCTAGTCGGGTCGTTTTGGTTTGAGGCTGGTTTGGGTGGGGTCGTGGGAGGCGACGGGTCACGGGCGGTCCAAGTGGCGAAAGAAAGGGAAACGGCTTAGGAATGAGGGGAGGAATCCAGTCATCACATACGCGGCTATCGTTTTTGGGCACGATCCAAGGGACCGTCAGGCGCGCCCGGTAGAGGGGCGCCTAGATAATGGGCAAAGGGAAAGGGGCAACATCCAAAGGGGAGGGGAGGGGATCGACGGTGCTACCGCTATCCTTCGAGGCTCGACCTGACGACGCGGGGACAGAAATCGGGACGGGAAGGAAGGTAAAAACAAGAGGTACAGTGCGTACATTCCCGCGCATGAAGGGGAGGGTCATCATCTAGGGAGAACAGTTGGCGTCTTAAGAGCCAGAGGAGAGACAAAAAGAGCCACGGATAATCGGCTGTCAGCGACGCAAGTTCTCAATGTGGGGGAAGAAAGGGAGACGGCTTGGGGCTTCTCAGCGGGAGGGAAAGAACTTGAAGAGCCCACCGACCGCAGACCTCTTGAGTCGTCTGCAGAGGGTTTTAACTTACCTTCAACCGATAGTAGGTTAGGTAAGGAACACTTCGGAGAGGGACCCTCTGTCTCTGGGGGGATAAAGAGAGGCCCCCGAAATGCTGCATCGGCGCTCTGGAAGATCGCTCCCGGTTTGGGGCTAGGCCGGTGGGGGCGAGTAGGGATTAGATTTCTACTTCTAGAAAAATTTCTCGTCGATCGGGGCTGAGAAGAGGGGTAATGAGGCCGGGCGGAAAAAGGAGAGACTTTTCGATCGTAACGGAACGCGAGTGAAAAAAGGAAAAAAAGGAAATCACCGGCCACGGTGCACAACGAGAGCGGGAGGGGCTTCCTTAAGAAGAGAGAGCTCAGACAACAACGGAATTAGTAAAGAAGGAGGTCTTGTCAGGGCCGGGACGCAGGCCTGGGGGACGTCCGTTCCAACCGTACGAAACGAAGATTTTACGAGGAAAAGAGTTTTCCTCTCCACGGGAAAAAGCCTGCTGGACAACAAAGAAACAGAGAGAAGAAGAAAAAAAATCTCATCCAGACAGGAAAGACCACCCCGGAAGTTCGCTACCGTGCACGCCGACGACCTATCATTCATTCTACCTCGGGGGGGGAATGCCAATCTGAGCCGAGTGAACAGTGGGGGAGGGGGAGGCGGATGAACGAGGCCCAGGATAAACAGGGAAACGCACTTGCGATTAATCGCCGATGTAGGGAACGGTTGTGGATGTTTCAAGACGGGCGTCTAAAATCTGATACTTACAGAATAGAAAAACGGACACCAGCCTTAGGGCTTACTGGGGGGGGGAGTCGTGCCCACAGGAGTAGGGGTCTTCTACTCGAGCCGCTTGACTATGTAGACGGAAAATGTTCGAACGAGAAGAGCCCAGGGAAGGGGTTTCCTAAAGAGTGCAAAAGAAAAATGCTGCTTAAGGACTTCTTCAATCACGGAACTAAACGATTCCTCCTTCTCTGAGGAGAAAAGGGGTAAGCGTCACATCGGCTAGAGGTAGCACATTGGATACAAAAAATGAGGGTGAGCGCAGTGCCGTGTTCAAGTCCTAATGCAAATTCTACCGGGGCGCACGCTGACGTGCAATTCTGGATCTGTCAAAAAAGGCCAATAGTGGGAGGACGGAAAAGAGCTCAAGGGGAAGATAACGGGCGGGAATTTCTCGGCGACTGTGGTTCCGCAACGAACTGAGGCAAGCCCTAAAACTACCCTCACGCAGGGCACGGACAAGAGAAAGGAGTTTAATCCTAATTATATAGAATCTCCTCTAGGGACCTAAGGTCAGCGTACCCGTTATCGCGAAAACCCGAGACCCTAACTGGGGTCGGACCTCTCTTTGGTTGTGTTACAGTGGGGGAGGTGTTTCACAACAAGCGCGAACGCGTCTCTTTTTGTTCAAGGAGGAGAAAAGGGATGGAGGGGGGGTGTGAAGAGAGCTACGACTCGACGACCTCTAAACCCAGAAAAACACAAGTCACAGGGTGAGGAAAGGGATTGACACGGGAGAATTGGTGCGTCCATAAGGAGGGGATGGAGGTGAGGACCCTTAAAATAGAAGGAAAACCCGGATCCAAAGGAGAGAACGAGCATCGGCGCCACGGGAAAGCGCACAAGCAACCGATCCTAGGGAGAAATCAAGGGGATCGTAAACAATGTTCTTAGCTTAGATGGCTCAGATAAGGGGGGAAGATGGGTGGGCCTAATCGGGGCCGGAGAGGGAAAAGGGGGTTGGTAGGGGGCGTGGAGGGGGGCTCGCCGGAGCTGGGGAAAGCTCTTTGTAGGGATCACAGGTCTCGACCAGCTAAAGGTACTCAGGGGCGCGGGGGGGGGGAGAAAGAGAATGTCTTTCAATGAGGGGGGTTCAAAAAAGAGGGCAGCTGGATGCTGAAAGGCGCGGATCGAGGAAAAGGAAGTCGTATCTCTCGACAAAGGGGAGGAGGAAAAGTGAGTGAGGTGAGCAAAAAGAACGAAGGAGGGAGATCCTGCGTTCAAGAGGGAAAAAAACGCAGAAGAACAGCATACCGAGGAAACAAACCGCGGACAAAGCCGCATAAGGAAGAGAGCAGCTTTCTGACCTGTCCACAGCCGCGCGAGCAGGGGGGAAAAAAAAAAAAAACGAAAAAACGCGCGCCACAACGCTTCGAGAGGGAAGGGAAGAAAGACAACGAGGAAAGACCAGCTATCAGAACGATTTTCAAAGAAAGGGACGAAATCTCACAGAGGAGAAGATTTGCAGGGAAGCAGATGCAAGGGAGGGGAATTACTTTGGATGACTCGATGAGGCAAGAAACGAGGTATTTAACCAAAATAATAAAAAGGAGAAGTTGTCAAGCCCGAGCCTGGATGTGAGGGGTTTAGAACAGGGGGGTAGTCACCCTGGAGGGGGAGACGTAGAATCACTCGCGCAAAAAAGCCGAAAGCCAGTGTGGCCACAGGAAATAGCAATCGCTGATTGGAAAGCTCTGCACGCTGTAACACAAAAGAAGGGCCGAACCTAAAGGGAGCCGGAAACGGTTGGAGCGCGAACTCAAAGCACGCCGGCATCGCGGCAAAAAGGCATCAGGGCGGTCACGAAAGTTCGCGGTCTGAATAGGAGGGGTCTGTGTGGGGGGGGGGGGAAAGAACGATCACAGTTGGAGAAGGCCCATGGCGAAAGAAAACCCTCACGTAGGTCGGAAATTCACGCCCGAAAGCTAGTGTTCTAATTTTGCGCCTAGAAAGAAAAACGTGCGTCGAGGGAGAACGGGGGAGAAGAGGGATAGACATTCCCATGGCAACATCACAGGCGCTGAGGAGTGATAAAGCATCCTCTCTCAGACGCCATTAACCGAGTAAGGGGGAGGCGTGATAAGGGGGAAGGGAAATTTCAGTGTCACGGGAAAGGGGAAAAGACATGAAGAGTGCACTCATGCTCAGCTGAATAAAGTGTGCTACGTCTGAGAGGGGGAGATTCTCCCTCCCACTCAAAGATATCTTCGGGCATTTCCAAAGAAGGGAAGCAATCAGGGGGGAAAGAACCTGCTGCGTCGGAGAAGAAATCGAAAAGCTCCGTGAGGCGCAGGGCGACCCTAGGGCACACGCGACCGACGACCGGGAAGGGGGCTATCATTTCTTGCGAAGGACAAGAACATTTTTCTCGCTCGGAGCTGACCGGAGAATAAGGAAAAGGACGGCTTGAAATCCCCTCGGCGGCTAGGCGACAGTCATCGGGGGAAAAACATTAGGCATCGTCAAGGAGTGAAGAAGTCGGAGGAGAAAAAGGGGGGTCTTAAGACGGAAGGGAGGGCGACGGGAAATTGATTTAAAAGTGGAAGACGGGTATCCCTATATAAACCTTCGAAGCGGCATCGTCATCGTCGAAGGAAACGAGACTGTCACGGGGGCAAAGGAAAAAGCGCTGCGTTATTGAGGAAAACGATCTCTCTCAAAAAACAAAGATTGCATCTTAAATAAAAGGAAAAGATGGCATCCGCGAGAAGGTTCTCTTTCTTTTGGAAAAGGGTGACGACATCGCGGAAATTTTACATACTAGTAAGGAAAAAAGGAGGGAAATCCGGGAAAGGACCTGAGGGATCAGAATAACCGATCTACAGAGGGGGGAACGGGTCATTGCCGTCGAGGAAAAGCCAACTTCGAATGCCTAGGCGCAACCGGCCCCGATCATTAAGTCTTGGGGATCAAGGGAGGGATGAGGGTGGAAAAAAGGTAGCTCAGGGGACAAATCCAGCTGAAAATGTTAATCGCCGTGGCGTGAGAAGGGTCTTCTGAGGTCTGGGACTATTAAGGATAAAGGGAGAATAAGAAAAATTGGAAGGCCTTATTGGTCGAAGGGGTCTCCGGGAAAATGCGGGCGCCGAAAGAGTTCAAGACTTTCGACTTAAAAAATTAAAGGAGTCGGGGGAAGAGGAAAAAAAAAAAGGACAGTGGTAGTGGCGTCGCCTCGCTCTGGACGGGAGCAAAAAGCCCCCTGGGATATCTCACTCGATCATGGAAACGCCGGCTGAAAGGAGGGTAACAAAGGGAAGGAAAGGAGAAACCTGAAAGAAGGCGTAGTGACGGGGGAAAGGGACTTCGACAGAGCCCGCTTACTCGGTGGCGTCCAGAATCAGGAAGGATTCATAGGGTCGAGAAACAGCGCCCTGTGGGAGGTGAGGACCATAATAGAAGCGGGAAAACATGGGGAGGGGGCCTAAGGTAACGGGCTTTCGCGCCAAAAACGAGGAAGCGGGAGGGAATTATTCAATCTATAAGATCGTGGCTGCTCTCCGGGGAGGAGCAAGCACCGACAGGAAAAGTGAGGAAGATACACAAGGAGGAAAGAACTCAAAGGCACGAAGGACCTCTACGGAGATTACTAACGTGATCGAGTCAACGTTAGGACACGGCTTCTCGGAAGGGAAAATGTCAGCCGGGGAAGCTCATCCCCGGAAGGCAAGAAAAAAGAGGGGTCTGCCTCGAGGGGGGGGTAGGAAAGGAGGGATTGGGCAGGTATCGTCCACGACGGGGGAGCGCTTACATAGGCTTGTTGGGGGGGCCCGGCGACTAAAAGGTTGGTGAGCAGAGTCTCTACGCGGACGTGCTACTAAAGGGTACCTAAACCGAGACCCGGAGGAAAAACCGCAAGTTAAATGGGAAAAGGGGACGCTTACTCTTGGGGACGGGGGGGAAAATGGGATTCTCCCTTAAAGACGAGAAAAGATTTAACACCGGCATGCGAACTGAATGACCAGATCCCATCTCCTTCTTTTGGTGATCGAACATGTCTTCCGGGGGAGGGGGGAGCTGGGCAGCAGAGAGGGGGAAAGAAGAGAAGGTCCCTTCTCGGGAGGGTTAGTTGGAAGGTCTCGGCGGGAGGGAAGGAAATCGATCTACTTGGGTGACACACGCTGGGCCGATCAGGGAAAAAAGTCGCTGGAAGGGGAAAAAAAAAGGGGAGCGCACTGTCGCGGGAACGTAGGTCATGCTGGTAAGGCGCTTTGTCGGGCACCGGTCGAAAATTTAGGCTTCTTGAGGAGGAGGCTAAAATATGCAGGTTTCTCTATAAGGAGGAGGAAAGGAAGAGGATTTCTCTCCACATAAAGGAAAAGCCTACGTCAAAGACTCGGCCCGCAGAGAAACCGCATGACAAAGGAAAAAGACGGCCAAAAGTCTCAGCTCTTCTTAAGAGAAAGCTGCATTGACGGGGAGGGAAAACAAGAGAGCGGGGAGAGAGATCTCTGAAACAGGGAGGGGGGGACAACGAACAGATTCACGAGAATACTCTCAGGAACGATCAGATCCCCTAAAGAACGATTAGGGTTAAGGGGGGGGATCAATACTGATCGAAGGAAAAAAAAAGGGGCTCTGCGCTTTTCGGGAGGGAGAAGGGGGGGAGTAAGGGGTATCGCGGAGAGGGAAAACCGAAGATCAAGCGAGGAAAAAGAAAGGGGGGAGAAAGAGGGGGAAAAATGAAAGTGTGCACAGGAGATTTTTTCGGGAGGATCCAAGGAGGATTCTCTAGATCCTCCCTGAATCAAAAAATAAAAAAAATTCTTCTAAGGAACCCAAAAGACGAGGTATGCGTTCTACGCGGTCGTTTGCACCAACAATCTGAAGAGAAAGGAATGTACCAACTATAACGAAGACCTGAACACTACGTGTCACTGGGGGAAAACTCCAACACGAAACTGGAACGGAGACTTTCATTGCCAGAGAGGGGAGAACTTGAACGTAGGAGTCAGGGAGTTTTAACGTCAGAGGAGCGTCCTTGAAGGAAAGACTGGTGAGTTTCTTGGGGGAGGGGGGAGCGACGCTAACGGGAGTTCGGAAGAAAAGCCGGTCTAGAAAGAAAACCTAGGATATCGTGAGTCGGCTATGTCAGAACTACGATTTCTATTTTCTATCCTGGGGGGTGGCGCGGCTAAGAAGCCGTGACCGGAAGGCGAGAAGGTGGAGGGGGGTCGTCTGAGATACAGGGGGAAATGCAAGAGCAACATCCCACACTGGAATTCCGGCTATCCGTCGATGAAAAAAAAGGGACGCCAGAAGGAGTCACTACGCCTGAACTCAAGAGGGCCAAAAAGTGAAGAACGTGACGCGCACAGAAAGGGACAAGGCCCCGAGAAGAGGATGATATCGAAGAGGGATTCTAACAGGGGGTGCAGGGCGTTGCTCCTCCAGCGCCCCAATACTCACGTCTTATCGGGAAAGGTTCCTACGCCAAGCGGGGGGGAGGTTGTGCCGGACAGAGCTTGAATAAGGCTCGGGGAAAAAGACCTGCGCCGAGGTGGAAAGAAAAAGGGAAAGGGATAACTCTGCTATAAGGTTGTCTAGTGATCTTTGTCGGGAAAAAAACCCGTATACCAGAAGTCGACGCCACCGCGTCTGGGTGTTTCAGGGGACGAAGGTGAGAGGAAAAATGCCTAACTTCTCAGCGCGGGGGAAGATCTTAGACTAACTGCCGCGTTGTGGAATCTACGGTGGACGGAATTGGCGACAACTTGGAAAAATTGGTTCTCCTACTAGGGAAGGGGTCTTATCCCGCAGTTTGGGACTAGGAGTAGGAGTCTCAGTCCTCTACAGAGAAGGGGTCCGCGGTTTCGTCAAAAGGGGGGGGGACGAGAAAGAGCGGCGGCGGAGAAGACACCTGAAGACTCAAAAACAACTGAGAGGAGTAAAATGGTCTGTGGCAGAGGACCGGAACTCAGCGCTTTCAGCTGGGGGCACCTGAACGAACTCGCGGAAGATGTTACCAAGAGCCGGATGAAGATAAAGGAAAGAGACCAAGGGAAAAATCCCTGAGGTCAAACAGGAGGGAAACGAAAATGGCAGGCCTTCGCCATCTAAAGCCGTCGAAGGGGGGAACCTTCTCCAAAAAACAAGGAAGGGCGCTGAAGAGTCTATGCCAAAAAAAAGGCATGTGGACCTAGAACGGGGGGAAAGTCCAAGAGGGATAGGAGGAAAGAGCTAAGGCGGTTGGTCCACGGCCATGCGGGGGAACATTTCAAAAGACGAGTGAAACCAGTAGAGGGGAAAAACGCTGCTCGGAAAAGAGGCGGGCCAGGGAAGAACGGAAGAGGAGAATTAAAGACGGGTCGGAAGACACACCTGCTTGCGGAACAAAAGCGGGGGAAAAAAAACCGAATAAAAGAGCCGTTATTATTGTTAGGAAAGATGCCCCTCTTGACGACGGCAAAAGGAAAAACGGGGAGAGGCGGACTGCCGAAAAAAAATGAAGAAGACAAGGCAGTCTTGCTTACGTGCCAAGTCTTTGTACCGTCAATTCGAGGCCAACGAGGCGCCGTCAGGGTGCTAGGATGGCCACACATCGAAAAGGGCTATAACACGCAAGGAACATCAGGGGAAATCGCACGGCAGGAAGATCATATTCTACAAAGTAGACAGGGAAAGAAAAGGGAAAAAGGCGTACGCGTAGGAAAACTAGGTGAAACAAGCTAGTGACTATATTCATAGAAAGCATTAGGAATTTCGGGCTGCTCTCGCCATTGATGACAGAAAAAAAGGGGAAGGTGCTGGGGGAACTAACACCCAGACGAACCTAAAAAGACTGGAGCCGCGAAAGTGCTGGCTAACGGAGACGTTTTCACGTTCGCACTAAACCCCAAAAAGTCCGAAAGGAAAGATCTTCCAGGCGTAGGGGGATCAAACCCGAGGACGACAAAACTCTGCCTCAGGGAGGGGCATTTTAGTTTTCTTCAAAAAAGAATGGTGCACAACGCCAAGCTCTATGTTGGGGGGGAGGGTTCGCGCGAAGGGATGGGCAGTGGTGCAGAGGAAAGAATCGACTCGACTCCCGTAACCCAGTAAAAAGGCGACAAGTAAACATTTTACTACAAAGGTTGAAAGACTCTTCTTTACTTTGGCGGAGGAGGGATCAAAGTGGAAAGGAAGGAAAAAGAAAAATCATCAGAAGAAGGCATGGAGGGACTGAAAAGGAAAGACTTCGCAACTGATGAGTGAAGTTATCGAACACGAGGAAATAGGGTTCAGGGTGAGCGGTGTATGGAAGCGTTTGGAAGAAGAACTGCGCTCCTGCAAGCGTTGGGGAGGGGATGAGGGGGGAAAAGGTCAAACTTCAGATCTGGAGGAGGAGCGAGGGGGTGAGGGAAGCCCAAGCATGTCCTGATCTCTCTGACTGATTGGCCACCAGGGGTGAGTTTCGCCGCCGAACGGAGGGCTTGTCCTGCCCAAGGGAGGAAAGGGAGGAAACAACAGGAGCTGACTTAAGGGAGTATTCGGAGACACGACGGAAATGCATTTTAACGGGAAAACTACAACAAAGAGTATATTAAAATCTATATATCCTGCGGGACGCGCGCAGAAATATAGGGGCCTGAGAACAAAGATTGCCCTCAGCTGGACGCTTGCAGAACTCCGAGACAGGGAAAAGAGAAAGAGGTAACCACCGAGCCAGGAGAGAGATCAGGCAGAATCCAGATGAGGGAAGATCTTCAGCGGGAAATTAAAGAAAAACGCGCGCGCAAGCTCAAGAAAAAAGCGAACGAAAAGCTGAGGAAAAAAAGAGAGTCCGTATCAAAAAGGGAGAAAATCAAAGGGTTCACAAAAAAGGGTCCTATCATAAAAGATTAGAATGGGGGAAGGCGTGGGCGAGTTCGGAAGATATTCCTTCTTTTACGGGGATCCGTGCCTCTTTACGGGCAAGGAGTTGAAGAAAGAAAGGGGGTTTTCTGCCCGGGGGAGGCCGGGGATGACGAGGTTTTAACACACCTTCTAGTCGAGAACAGCTGCACAAAAACTGCCAGAGGGTCGGTCCCGTGGGGGGGTGGTGGCCCCAAGCCTACTTTCACTGAAGCGGTCTTTTGACCCCGCGCAAGGAAAAAGGAAATCTTCAGAAAAACCAAAGAGAGTCCTAACTACCTTCGCCGTTCTGTGAAAAAAAGAAGAAAAGAAAAAACTTGACTCTTACCTGGGAAAGGCCAGCGCGACTACACAGGCTAGAAGGGGGTCTACGGTCCGGCGAGGGATCCTGGAAAACACTTAGGGGAGTGGGTGTCGGTGGTCGGCGAAAGTCAAAGGTGTTGATTCAGCAGGGGAGGAGAGAAGAGCCACGGAGAGAAGGGGAGGTCAAAAGGCATCAGGAAAAAAAAAAACGCTTCTATTGTCTATCGGGTTGGGGGCGAACAGCCCCCGCCGAGCCCCTTAGAGGGGGGGTGGGGGAAGCCTCTTATATACGGACAAGTGCCGAGCAGAAAAAACCTTAGGGAGGGATCCTGTAGAAAGATATAGGCAGAAATGCTCACGAGATCATGTACGACTCCGGAAAATAATGGCCGTTTACTAAAGTGACGGGAATATTCTTTCAGGGCAAACAAGAAAGCAAATGCGGGGGAGAGAATTCGAAGGACGCGAGAAAAGGGGGCGGCGGGGGCAGCCTCTTCAGCGGGTAGGGACGGGGGATCTATCTTTGGGAAGAGACCCAATTTCCAGCAAGAAGGGGGTGAGGGCGACGGCTTGCTTGAAGAGAGGAGGAAAACGCCGAGGGGGGAAAAAAGAAGAAAACGAGACCGCCTACAGGGGAGGAGTCAAAGTCAGGAGACGAGGGGGCGAATTTTTGAAGAACGGACCAAGAAAAAAGAAAAGAAACACTTCTAGTTCAGAAATCGCGCCGATTGCGAAAACTGTCATCCCAGAGGAAGGGAAAGAGGCTCAGGAGGTAGAAAGGGAAGGAAAACGTCGTTGCTCCTAGAAAAGAGGAGGAACGTAACTGGGGGTTTGAGGACGGAGATTGGGGCGACGTCACGGAGAGGGAAAACGCCGTCTATCGGTTAAGCATGTGAAGGGTCAAAGGCGAGGACGATTTCTTCAGAGGCGGGAAGAAAAAGAGTCCGCGAAAGGGCAGTCACGTTTCACATCGCACGCAAGGGAGACACAGAATCTAAAAATCTCAAGAAAAAAAAGGGGGGAGTATTAAAGAGAGGATTCGGTCGTAAGAAGCCGCGCGGTGCAGATGTTACAGAAAGAGAGAGGAAAGAGGACGAAAAAATCGCGATACGAAGCGGGTAGAGAACCGAAGGTCAATCCTTCTGGGAGGCAAGACCTGTCGACGGGATAAGTGCATCTCCAATCGAAGTACAAAGTCGAAGGGAAGGTGCGAGGCGCCAACCTGAAAAGAAGAATTCGGCAAGAGGCGGGAAGAAGGACAATGCCTGCGGGCGCTGAAGGAAGGCCATCGCGACCTACGAATCGGAAGGGCGTCGATCTCGGTACGAGAGAGAATTGGAAGAAGCGACCTAAAGCCGAGGAAGGATAGGTCGCGGGGGGAATCACAGCTCGGCAACAAAAAGAGAGCTTCCAAGCCGATCTCTGAAAACCACTTTGCGACTGTGGCGTAGGAAGAAAAAGAACTTTATTAGGGGGGAGGGAGAAAGCCCGCTGGAAAAGAGGATCAACTAAAGACAGAGAGCGCGCATGATCAAAACGAAAATTAAGAGAAAACCTGAATTCCAAACGAAAGGAGACGTGACCGTCACGTCCCTTGGGGGGGTTCACGGCCGGAGAAGGAAAAAAAGGAGGGCCTAATGTCTGAAAAAGAGATCGAAAGAGTAAGCGGGAGGGACAGGCTATCCCGCCTGGTTAGGGTGAAAAATCGGCAAGGCAGGATGAGAGTCTAAAAATTCCTACATTTCGACTACGGTCAGGGGGGGAGTTTAGAGAAGGAAATAATACAATGAATCTTATGTGACGGCAATAGCAAGTATCTAACGTGCGGATAAAAGGCTCTCCATTCTTAAGGGGAAGCACGCCCGTACTTCAAGGAAAGGACAAAAAAAAGAAAACCAGGAAGAAGGTACGCAGTAAACGAAGACCGGGAACCTAAGGAATAAGCCTTTCAATTCAGAAACGCGGGGGTCCTGGAAGGACCTATGGAGAGGGACCAGTTGAAGACGCTCAACCCAAGGAAAAAAAGAAAAAGAGTGTTCAGGCGGGGGGGGGGGGTGTCTGGACAATTGTGAAGAGCGTTGGAAAATAACTAGAGGACTCTCTAGAGACACACGGAGTTGGGGGGAACGGTACGAGGGAGGGGGGGAGCTAGGTCTAGCGACGAGAAGGGACGCAACCCTTCCAAAAAACAAGGGAGACAATCCAGGTTACTACACCTTGAAACACATTCTCTCTACTGTTCGGAAATGGTCAGAGATTGTCTTCCGAAACTTCAAGAGCCAACGGAATCCCGGAGAGGGCAAGAGGCGGCAACCTGGGGAAGAGAAAATCCTTCGGGAGAAGGGGAAATGGAAAGAGGGAAAAAATTTCAGGGAAAAGAGGGGTCTGTTGGGAGCTTTTCGGCCTGCGAAGTAAAAAAAAAAAAAACGCTTTGTCTCTCTTGTGGACGGGGTCCTTCTCGGCTGCTCGAGAGGGGGGGGTCAGACACATGAACTAGAATCAGCTAGAGGTGCCGAGGAAGGTTGCGCTGTTTGACGGATCGGGACTGTCGGGGTTCCTGCGTTTCTGAAAGGACCGGCGGCGGCCTGAAAGACGTCGGGATGCGCCTGCAGGGGAGAGAGATAAAAAAAAAAACGTCGGAATGATTAAAAAAGATATAAACGGTGTGGCAGAGACCGCCGGACGAATGAAACTCCGTCTTCCCCGAGGGGCAGAACCGCGGATTACAATGGAGGGAAGACAGACCACAAGGAGAGGACAGGCCAGCATCTGGCATCTGAAGAGGGAGAGTGCTGAAGGAAAAAGATGAGAGCGCATATCTGAAGGGATCGCTTCGACAACGAACGCTTGGCAGGCGCGTCAGGAGAGATGAATGTCATACCCATCTAAAGAACGATTAGAAAAAATTGGGAGAGCACTTAGAGAGGGGAGAGTTCCAGGAAGGAAGGGAATTTGCTTTATGAAAAAAAGGGGGGATCCGGGCAGAGAGGTTCTTTCTAATCCAAAAGAGATTAAGACAGATATTTGTCAATTCCGGGGTAGTAAACAGGCTTCGTATTGAGGGGGAGGGACCTGGGCTTCCCGTAGATCCGAGAGGAAACAAAAGGAAAAGAAGTGGCTCTGGGCCCATCTATGGAACATCGTCAGCGCGGTCTTTTAGAAAAGAGCACGGCCTCAGAAGATCTACACACCCAAGAAAAGACTACAGGCCACGGGGCGTTCCTCAAGGTTGAGACTGGGCAAAGGAAAAGTTCTTGCCTGCGCCAAGCAAAAAAAGAACGGTGACTTCTGCAAAAAGGAGTTGAGGGACTGTAACGTTCGCGGCCGTGAAGTGTGGTTTTGAAACTCGACTCAAAACGGCGTGCTGAGAAGAAAGGTCTAAAAAGACCGCCAAAAGGATTGATCATTCCTCAAAAGGAACGGTCTAGAGTTTTGGTTAACTCAAGAAGAAGCCGTGACCGTCAGGCGCGGGTAGATTTCTGGAGAAAAAATGACCCGTGAGAGAAAAAATCCACAGGCGCTGATGGAAAAACCGCGAAAAGACCGTACGAGGAGAGGGGTGGGAACAGGAGTACGGGCGACCCGTGGCCGGGAAAAAAAGAAACGGATTCATTCAGTTCACTTCACGGGGAAAAACCCCACCGCTCAGGCGGGCCTAAACATGATCTAGTCAAAAGAGAGAAAAGGGTTCGGCGTGCTGACCTCGTCAGAAGGAACCGAAAGGAACCGTCCCATCAACGTATAGTCATCCGACGCCAAGGAAAAAAAAAAAAAGCAGGGTCCGCCGGGATAGAGTCGGCGTAGGCTTGAGAAGAAAGTCTCGTTCGTCTCGCGCCCGATGTGGTCTACCACTCTAAAATCCGAAACGGCGATCAGTTCGAGTCCTTTGAGGGGACTAAGAGGGGACTCCTATAGACAAGAAGAAGATCGGGGAAATAAATCCTTCTTCCTATTTTGCAAAAGTAAAAGTTGCCGCATGCCTGCATTCAATGCTCGCGCGGGAATAAAAATCTGATGTACCTTGGCGCCTACAGAGGCGACTCGGACGGGATTGTAACTGCCAGGGGAAAAGAGAAAGGGGGGCTTCTTTCTGAGAAAGCAGGATTGGAATAAAGTAACTGGGCGAGACAACCGGCGAGCGTGACAGAGAAAAGCGATTTCTTAAATGTGAAACCAAGGCAAAAAAGGAGGCGCTAAACATCGACAACAAAAAGAGAGGGAAGAAAAGATAGAAGGGAGGGGGAAGAGCCTGCCGCAAAGCTCGGGTACCTTTACTAAAAAAAAAATGGGCTCTCTCCTAGGACGAGACAGAGTCCTCCGCACCGGAACTTCCAAAGAGGATCATAAGATAAAAAAACACCCAAAAAGAAAAAAAAAGAGGGGGCGGATAGAACGTAACTTTCAATCTAATGGGGGACCTTCAGCAATCTAAGGAACGTTCGACGAGCCAAAAGAACCTTCTTTCTCTAAGATAAAATTCAAAAAGCGCGCCCCGATGCAGGGCGGAGGGAAATTCCAATCAGAGATTCAGAGAATGGAGGAGATAGAGACGATCTGGACATGAGACCGCGACTACCTAAAAGGATGTCTTTTCGGAAACGCGGCCACCGGGCCGGGTCTAGAGAAAAGAAGCCGGGGATACCCCATGTGAGAAAATTGTGCGTTCTTTTCCCAATTAGAAGGGGTAGGTCTGCGGAAAAAAAGGACTATTGCACAGCCTCCAAAAATGGGAGAGCGACTCGATCATCAAAGGGATAAGAGTTTGAAAGGCCTATTCGAGGTGGGAAAAAACGTTGGGACAGCGGCCACTAGTCCGACCTACGGAGATTCGGTGTGCCCCTGGTTTAAACGAAAAATAGTGGGGAGGGGTTAAGCAACAGGAGAGACATCTCCTTGTGGGATTCGTAGCACTTGGGCCAAGAAAAGAATAAGCGCAGCATAAAAGGCGCGCCTCGAAGTGAGGAGTGGATAGGGAAGACAAATAGAAAAGAGAGAGTAAGGGAGACGGGGGCAAGAAACTCAATTATAACGGCTGGTCTCTTCTCGCCAAAGGAAGGAGCCCTTTGACTTCAAGCACGACACCAACGCCGGAAGCGTTACAAAGCCGCAAAAGGGAAAAAAGGGGTGACCGTCAGAAACGCAAAATACTTCATTGGGAGCAGGAGCGGGAAGACAAAAAGCTTCCAGGTGGATCGCGAGGAAACGGAGGGCCCCAACGGCCGTTTGTTAACTCGGGTAGACCGTGAGAGGGAGGATGTCAGAAGGACTTTTTTCCCCAAGAAACCTACCTGACGAGAGGAGGGGGGGCAAAGACCTTCAAACCGCTTGGCAGTTGTTCGAGTCTTACTACGACGACGGGGGAAAAGCTCCAAAAGGGGCCGACCTTCGACGGGTGGGTACTAACCCGTCAATGGAAAGTCTCTTTCTTACTTCTTGCGTCCTGTGATGGCTTCGAAAAAACGTACGGGGAGGGCCACGTACGAGCATACGGAGGGGGAACTGGGAAAAGAATCTCCAAAGGCCCCACCTTCTTCGTGAGATCGCTGAGAGAAAATGTCTTCTTAAAATCTTTAAGTAGAGGGGGCTGCAGCTCGTTGATAGGGAAGGGTCGTTTCGAGGAAAGGGGGAATGTAACTTAAGAGAGGATCGAGGAGGTTGTCCGGTAACACGCACTCTACTTCAGCTCGCAAGGGAAGGGCCTGCAGCGCCTTGGCAGTACGACTGGGGGAAGGAAGGGGATGTCTGGCAGGCGGAGAAGGGCAGGGGGAGGTAGTAGGCTCGACGTGCCC
>Ga0179593_1266750_pt1 | contig 19058 bp, 16 predicted proteins | sample CZODoug2_1_08_16_FD_185931 | JGI IMG/M metagenome (GOLD analysis project Ga0179593, IMG submission 185931) | Vadose zone soil fungal communities from Angelo Coast Range Reserve, California, USA - CZODoug2_1_08_16fungal (PacBio error correction) | ecosystem: Environmental > Terrestrial > Soil >...
CAATCTCCTGACCCCTTGACTCAAAGTCGGTAACCAAAGGGGGAGATCGCGGAGAAAGGAAGAAAAGATCCGACACGCAAAACGAGAAAAACTCGGAAAGCTCGCGGAGAGAGGGAAATGGTCATACCGGAACACCTTCGAAATCGCAGCCGGGTAAACTACCGGCATTTAGCAGAAAAAAAGGCACCGGCGAAAAAAAAAAAAAAGGCTCAAGGCGGAAACAAGCCGAGGATGGGGCGGCCTACAAAGGGCTTTCACCCTCCAGGGAGTCAGGTCTACGGCACAGAGCTGTGATCGTGAGAAGAAAAGACGTCAAACAAAAATCTGAACCAGGAAGCATTTGAGAAAACAAAAGAACGGCGAAGTAACCGATTGGGTTGAAAGGTGGAATTTCGAAGAAAACCAGCAATACAGTTCGTCAACGAGGGAAATGAAGAGGATGAATAAAAGCGCGAGCTACTGCGCTAACCAAAGTCAAAAGGAATTGCACTCTTGGAATGGAAAAAACCAAAGACAAAGGCTTAATACGACGCCTGCCTACACCAAAAGGCAATAAAAGTGTTTATCAGATTTCTGGCTGACCGTCCTCCAGAGAGGGGTCATTCAGAACCCTAAGAGGAGAAACGACCTTTTACTACAACAAAGGAGAGCAAAAAACATGCTCGGGAAGGAAAATCGATACACGGATCAGCGCCGCCGGCAAAAGCAGCACCCATCGGTGGTGCCAATTCAAACGTAATAACAAGAAAAAAGGTTAGGAACATGCAGCGGGGGAAAGAAAGTAAAAAGGGGGACGGATTTAATAAGCGGGAGAAAACACGCGACGCTGGAACTGGTGTCTTGTGCTAGTCCTAAACTGGAAGAGGAAAGAAATCTGTCCATCCGGCATGTAGTTCTGGCAGTTGGGATGCCCGAGAACAACCGGCCGGCCGGAATCATGCAGGGTTCTCGCGACCCTGGAAGCGGGCACAAGGAGGAAAATGTTTGGAACGGCAGAGCTGTTTGTGCGCCTGTCTCCGAGAAAAAAGACGAACAGGTAAAATCCACATATATCGAACGAAAACGGTGTGGCCAAAAAAAAGGGGTTTGGGAACCGCGTAAAGTGCATAGAACGTTTTCAGCAACAAGGGACTTAAGCCTAACGAAGCAGAAGCGCTGTGCGTCAGTCGCCGACTCCCCTCGAAACTTGTAGCCGTATCACTGAGAACAAAGACGCTGACAACAAGTGTGCCCATTCATCGTCAACGAAGCAAGAGGGGGTCACAAAAAGCACAGCAAGTCTTGGATCATTAAAAACACGCTGAGGCGTATTACAGAAAAGGGTTCGAGACAGAGAGCAGGAAGGGTGAACCAACGAAAGCCAAAAGGATTTGAAGTCGCGTGAGACTAAATGGAGCGAAAAGAATTTACAGCTTTGTCTCGAGAACCCTGTAAACAAAGCCGGGGAAGCGGAAAGCAAGCGTCAGGCAGGAAGGAACCTGAGTATTTTCAAAAAGGCTACGTAGACAGTCCGCAAAAAGAGGAACCGAAAGATGTTGTCGGGATCAAAAAGGGCCATTTCGGCAGAATCGCGGGCCGTTACGTAGGGGGGGAGGAGGCAAGAAACGCAAGGATCAAGACGGCAACAAGCGAGGGCACTGACGAAAAAACGCTCCGCGGGTGGAAAAGATAAGGAGAATGAATGCGCTCAGCGAGTCTGAACCATAAAAAGTCCAAAACTCCAATCAGCATAGAGCGAAAAACTCGAGGAAGCAACCGGCAAAGAAGTCTGATGGGGACTGGAAAAACGTAAGCGGGCCACTCGCTCGAAGTGCGTCGCTCGCAACAAAAACAACAAAAGAGGAACAGAAGAACAACGAACGCGATAGCTGGGGCCAGGAGGAAGGTTTCACAACCGAAAAGTCTAATTTGCAAAGTTCACCAGACCGAAGAGAGTCTAACGATCTCTGCGTCTGCGTCGAGGGCGCAAAGGGTGGACGTTCACTCGTGGCAACGCATGGAAGAGAAAAAAGAGAAGAGGGAAAAAAGAAAAATCCGTCGGACGATCAAGGGCGGGAAGGAGGCACGACGCCGCGAGCTGGAACCACGCGATTAGGCCCGAAAGAGGCTCGGAAAAGAAAAAAAACTGGGGAAGGGGGAAAAGCTTTGCGACAACGAGAATCGGACCTCTTGACTTATGAAAAGACAGGTTCCATCCCACGAGCCGTAAACCTGAGGGCTTGCTTTCCTTAATTCAAAAAAAAAATGCAGCGCTTCCAGGAGAGGGGGGGAAAGAAGACAAGCAGTCGTAACTTCTTTGAAATAACGAGACGAACCTCTGGATCGGAGGTTCCCCCGTGCGAGCCGCGCTATAAGGTTAAGTAATAAGAAGAAGAGTGGTTGGGGGGGTCATTGATCCAAGAAAATTGGTCCGAGGGAGGGGAAAGGAGAAGACGAGGGGGGGAAACGGCGTTGAAAGACGCCGGTATACACTTCTCCGCGAGGGGGCTGCTATGGAAGCAGACCGAGCACGGCATAAGGGGCGATAGGTGATTCCAATGCGGCATACAACACGTTGTACAGATAACGGAACCGTAGGAAAACCGGAACGGAGAATAACACCCTCGGTGGTAAAATCTTATTTAGCCATGTTCGTTATGTTGGTCTAGGGGATGCAAAACAGATCATGTGAGAGAAAAGTTTGAAACATTAAGAAACTGTCAAAGGAGGTAAAAATGCATGAGGATCCGGCAGTTGGAGAAGCTAACCAACATGTGCCATGCAAACAGGAAAGAAACAGTTAGGTAGACTTCAGCAGTGGATCGGGGACTAAAAACAAGAATTACGATCGTCGAAGGGGGACCTCCTAAAAGCTATCTGCCAACAGAACCCGTCCCCAAAAGAAAGGAGGAACGGGGGGCAAGCAATTTGGAAGAACCGCCCTTGGTCGGGATACGGATTTTAACTACCCGACCTTGGGGAGACTGGCCGGCGGAAAAATCGTGAAACCGTCTTTGGCAGAACGGTCGGAACTCGGGGGGACCAGTGGGGATAAAGGAAAAAAGCGACGTCAGGGATAGGGGTCCTTGGCAAGAAAACAGTTCGGAAACCACGCAATCGGATTCATTGGGTCCGCCGGGAGGGTGGTACACCGAAGGAAGACGACTCCGGGGGTCAACGGTTCTTGCCCATTCACGTACAATACTGTTCGTTGACCACCAGGGAGACTCGAGCGTAGCGCGGAGGAAATCGGGGCCAAGCCCACGATAGGGGAACGGACGAAGTATTGGAGGGTTAGATCATCGGTGACACAGAAACCCAAACACCTCACGAAAATCGGTTACTAGCAAGGGGAAAAAAAAAATGTGGGGTAAATGCAAAGGGGCAAACTTTTGACGGAAGGTAAAAATCACGGAGTTCAAATATCACAGCGATTCGAAAATAAGCAAAGCGACTGTCAAGGGATGACAGGGAAAAACCAGTGAGTCCGCAAAAACTGGGGAAAGCCGGAGGGGGAAAACGAAATCCTTATTTGACATATGATACCGCTTTGCGCGAAAGCATGACCGCAGAAAAGGAGGGACTGGGACGATCTAGGTCGAAGGTGGGAAGGGTGGTGCCAAAACCCACGCCTTAAAAGGGGAACGGAAAGCAGCGGCACGATTTCGGGCGCCGAACTGGTCGGAGGACAGGGAAAGAGCCACTTCAAGAGAGAAAAAAAACCAGGTTACGAAAAGCAGCACGCAAAAGGGAGGTTCAAGGAATGATTGCAATCAGCTCAAAAAAAAAAAAGGTGAGGAAGGAGGATACCATCTCCGAAAAGGGGGAAGGTCGCTTGTCAGCTAACACAACGAGAAGGGGCTAGGAGAGAAGCTGGTCAGTAAAGGCGAACTACTCTATGGCGACAAGAGTGAAAAAAGAAACAGCAGTTAAAAAATCCCTGGACCAAAACTTCGAAATCGCAGACCGGGAAGGGAACACAAGGCATTGCTCATCATAAGGAAGCACCGCGCAATCGGATGTCAAGACCGGCGACGAAAAAAAGGAGGAGGTGAACCTCAAAACAAGGCGGGGCAAACATGAAGCCGGGAAAGAGGGAAAGGAAGAAACGTAATCCGAAAACTCTGGAGAAAGAAGTAAAAAGCTACAAAGGCAGGTCGAAATCGGAACAGGAGTTAAGCATTGGAGTGTTTTTTGTTCGGGGGGAAAAAAAGAGGAAAGAAGAAACCCGTCGCGAAAATAATAAGGGTAACAAGGAGTGGAATAAAAAAACTGCGATTACGGCTGGAGTACCAACGGGCAAAACAAAAATAGGGAATCTGAATTGAAAAAACCAACGGCGTCGAAGAAGTTTCCTGGCTAACAAAAGCCGCAAAAAAAGCAAGTGACCGAGAGAGGAGGAGAAGGGAACTAAAAGGTCAGGGCAGGCAAAACTAGAAAACACCAAGGAACGCGCCCTCCGTTGAACTAAAATCCAAGGGCGGCCGACGCAAAAAACGCAAACAATGAACAGCGAGGGAAAGAAAGAAAGAACTAAAGCGGTCAAAAGACTGGGCTTTCCAATTCCGTAAGACAGAAAAGAGGTGGAGGTACAAAAAAAAACGAGGAAGCACGGCAACCGCCTGGGCGGGGGAACGTCTCAATTAGGTTGAACCACCTAGAGAAGAGGGGGCTCAGTGGAGAGTAAAACATCGGAAGACCAGCCAATCCGGGGGAAAGTAGGTCTGGCATTGGGGGGGTCAGCTCCAAAGTCCCATAAGTCGTGTAGAGGAGGGCCGAGAAAAAAAAAAAGACGGGTCCTAGCAAATGTTGCGCGACAGGAATAGGGGGAAGGGGAGACGATAACAAGACTGAAAACGCAAGAAGATACAAATCTGGTTCCAAAAAGAGAGGGTTTTGGGAAATCGGTTCCTTGAGACTGATCAGGGGGGTAGCTCCGGAACATCGGAAGCGCGCCGCGCGGGAAAGAGAGAAGGGGACCGAAAAGGGTAACTCCAAAACAGGGGAAAAAAACTAGGGGGAATTCATAGGCACGCCAAAGCGTTTCAAAAGTCTTGGGAGAAAAATAAACACACACAACCGGGAGTCGTAGGAGTAACCTTGGACAAACAAACGGGAACCGGGAAGAACAAATACAAAAGACCAAGTAGGTTAGGAGGCGGAGTCAGATTCCAACCGTAATTTAAAGCGTCTGTTGTCGCGGAGCGTAACACTAACTCATTTAACTCTGCGCTAGTTGGAAGAGTGAAGCAAAGCAACGCAGGGGGCCTTACGACGCGGGGGTGACTGCGAGTGCCAGGAACGAAAGTCCAAAAATCCGAATGAAAACAAAGGGCGTTCAAACTTAAAGATGTTGGTGTTCTCAGCGATTCAGGAGTTACGGCAAGAATCGCGGTCTTCCCGAGGAGGGAAGGCGGTGCAAACAGAAAACGAAGGGAGTCCGACGGCAGAAGAGAGAAGTAACAACCTGACGAAAACAAAGCTCATCAGCAAGGGGTTTTCCGGCACTGTCATAAAAATGGAAGGGAAAAAAAGAGAAAAAGTGGTGAAAATCATATAGGGCAAAAAAGTAAGGCCAATCGACGATATGAGGTCGGACTCAACCTCTGAGAAGGTGCAATATGGTAGGGAAACGCGGAAGCGGCAAGAAGAGAGGGGGAGCGAGAGAGAGAACCCACAACAGAGCAGGAGAATAGATAGGAGACCAAAATTACGGAAGCAGTGAAAGATATCGGTTGAACCAAAATCAACACCACGGTTTGCGTTGGACGCGACTCTATCGAGAAGGCGGGAAGGGGAAAGATCTGAGCGCGAAAAAACACAATTTGAGGGGGTGTCAGACTCGATTTGAACGAACTTCAGAATAGGCGGAAAAAAGCGCAGGTGGGAGTCACGGAAAATAAGTGCAAATAGACTGGCTCAAAAAGAGGGGGAAAAGGAAATCCGCGGGCATCTAGCCACAATGGAGGTGCACCGAAAGTCGGAATCGCCTGCGAAAAAGCCCCATCTTGTAGGCGCAAAAACCAGGGGCGGGGAAGTCGAAGGGTAGAAGGAAGCTGAAAACTTGCAAAAGACCGCAGGTCATACCAAAAAATGACAAAGGAACGTTAGTTGAAGATAATCGCGGGAAGAGGAGGAAAAACGGATTGCCGGTGGGCAAGAAACGAGACAACGCTCTGGAACTAGGGTGAGCGAGAAAAAAAGAACCAGAAAATGTCGGTTCCCAAGGAGGAGAACAAAAAGGGGGGCAGTGGGAAGGAAAAAAAAAAAAGAATTGTGTGTGTTCATGGGATAAAAAGCCGTTGAAACCGCGGAGCAAGAGTTAATGCACACCACACAAACGACGTTGGATATAGGAAATAAGGGGGGAAAAGAGGAGCGGGGGGGCGAAGCCGAGCGCCGGCGCAGTCAGCGAGAGGGAGCTAAACTTATTCGAAAAAGACGGAGGAGCACAAACGAAAGTGGCCAAAAGTGACTGTAATGGGGGGGAAAAGGAAAAAAAAAGATGTATTGGTAACGGAAAAAAAAATCATGTTCGCGCAACATTTCTCTGCAAGATCAGGGATTTCGGCCCTTCCCCAAAATGAAGGAGGAAGAGGCAGTTGCAGGAAAACACAGGCAAACTAAGTGAACAGGATGGCAGAGGAGGGAACAGAAGAGGAGGAAGATCAAAAAGAAAGAAACCGGAGAGATGAACGCCTGGCAAAAATCTCAGAACAAAAGCCCGTCAAAAAAGGCAGCTCTTTCGAATCGGCTGGGGGGGACTAAAACGCGGGGAGGTCTTAAAAGGGACACCACATCCCACGGGACGATTTGATTGGGAAGGCTCTAGGGATTCGTGAAATCGAGAAATTTTTGAGCTGAAAAAGGACGGCTCGCCATGTTGGGTGGGTAAAATCGTGCAAGGGGTATAAAATGGGAATGAAAGATCCTGACGGACGGCAGAAAGAAAAAACTATAGCAATCACTTAAGCGGGGGAAGCGGGGGAGGTGGTGCCAAAAAAAGCAACGAACCGCGGGAGGGGAAAGTAAGCAAGCAGCGGGTCTTGGGGCCAGCCATAGGAATCAAGATTAATCGCGCTAAAACTTCAGACCAACGAAGGAAGGGGTTGGTGTGCAAACAAAAATAGGGCGTTATCGAAAAATCTTTAAAGACTGGAAAAACCAAAAACCCACCAAAACAAAAAACGGTTCGAATAAGGGGGTAAAAGAGTTTGGCGAACCTGCTGGCCCAGGGGGAAGCTTTTGACGTCCTTTTGAGCAGGAGGGAACGAAAGAACAGCGAGCGTCGGACTCTCCAGGCTGCTTCATGGGAAAAGAGGGAGTGAAGAGCCAAACTCCGCACGTCGGGGAAGGGGGAAGGATACACTGCCGAGTTGCGAAACGTTTCCGCGATCTAAGAAAATGCCGGGCAGGGTGGCAACCGCGGCGTAATTGTCGAAGGTGGTCCCGGAGGTTCAGCCTTAAATTGGGGGGGGGGGCTACTCGATCTGGCATAACGAGGGAGGAGCCGAAAGTACGGAGCATCTTATCCCGAGCGAGGAATACGGGGGGGGAAGAAAGAAGCGCAAGATCGGGACAGAAATAAAAGATCTAATAAAAAAAAAACACAGGAGGATAGTAAATATAAGAGCACTGAAGAAGACCGGAATGGTCGCTACGCTTAGCTCAAAAAAAAAAAGCGGGGGAGAGAGGGGAGAAAAAAGCAGTCCCAGAGACACTCTAGCACTAAACTCTTTCAAAAGACTCGCCGGAGCAATTTAAGTCGCAAAACTCCCGGGAAAACCAGAGAATCGCCCGAAGAAAACGACCGGAATGCTGCGAGATGAAGGGAAAAAAACAAAGAGAAGGATTTAACTGACTCTAACAACGGAATTTGGTGTCGTCTCAGACCAAGGGCGTTTCACATGAAAAAAAAAAAAAAGAAGTACGCTTACGACGGAAATGCAAGAAGTAACTCGCTGAACTACCGCAAAAAGACTAAGCAAAATACCGATAAAAAGATCAAAGGGAAGTCACCGGGGATTGGAGTGCGGGGTTTTTGTTCGGTTTTGCCAGGAGGAATAAGCAAAAAAAACAATAAGTCTTACACCACTATTGAGGAAGGAGGGGCGGTCAAGCCAGGCTGGACTGTGGAGAACAAAAGAGCGTCGAATAACCGCAAGGGAGCTGAATGTGGCAAGACCCAAAAATCGTGGTCGGGGCAGAAAGACGAAGGGGATTACACAGGAACGGGACGGCCATCAAGTGTGCCAAGATTGCGTTCTTGCCAAACGTCCAGAGCGTGCAGAAACCAAACCTAGCCCAAAGAGAGCCCGACCTTTAGACACAATGGCTACCGGAAAAGCAAAAAAAGGAAGAAGTTAAAAAATCAAGAAACCGGCCAAACCGTCACCGCGGGGATGGTTCGTTTCCAATGAACGGAAGAAAACAAGCGTTGGGAAAACAAAGCAGCGGCGAAAACAAGTCAATCAAAGCTGTAGGGGGGGGAAATCAAGGAGATTTTGCAGGCGGCCAATCGCGAAACGGTGCCTTTGAGTTGTCAGAGGGCCAGAAGCGAGCGGAGACAGGGCGGCAGAAACTTTTCATGTAGTTCGCTGCAGGGGGGGGTGGGTAAAAAAAAAAGAAAATGAAAAAGAAGAAACATTTGTAAAGAGGCCGACCAGAAAGGACAAAGTCCGGTTCAGCGAACAGAGTGTAATCTAAAAAAAAAGAAAGACACGGAAAGATCACAACAATCTACCAGCGGTTGCCAAACAGGGGAAAAGACGTGGCCAAGTTAAGGGGAATTCATGCAAAAAGAAATTTAAACCGGGGAGAAGGAAGAATCGAAGGAGTCGCGCGCCTATTAGAATTCGCCAAATGCCCCTCGCGCGATGGATGCCTTCTCAATGTTATACCAAGAACTGACACCAGGTGGACAATTCCATCGGCACGACCCGCGTGGCAAAGCTGGGGGGGGTCTAAAAAAACACAAAAAATTTTATGAGGCATCCGTTAGAGCTGAAGCTGAGCGCGACACTTGTAAAAAAACACGAGACATCGTCGTGGAAGAAGAGGAGAAAATTGGGCGAGGTGTAAAAATAAAAACTAATCAGAAGGCGCAGGCGCCGTGGGAACGGGGGGCAAAGGAAAGCCTTCAAAGAGGGGGGGTCTTTCAAAAAAGAGATTTCAAGGCATCTCAAGAGGCCGAAGATCACGAAATTCCGCCCATGAGGAAACCAGAAAACCAAGGGAGGTTGGGGGGTGCACTAGTCAGAGTGTACGGCAGAATCTGCTTGTTCGTTCAAAGCGCGGCGCGGGGGCAGAACCTGATTGACAAGTCCGACGGCAGACTATCAGACGGAAAAGGAAAGAAAAACCGCGAGATTGTTTCCTCCTCTCGTTTTCATCAATCAGAGCGGGAAAAAAAAAGGGGGATCCAATACAGCGAAAGAATAAAGACCCGCCTACTCGATAGGAGGCGAAAAGAAAACACGGCTCCGACGGGGCCCAGGAGGAACCGAGGCGAAAAAGGAAGAAGTGCGTCGATCCTAGAAAAGAAAAAAGGGAAAAAAGAAAGAACTCACAAAACTGTGTCCGCAAGGATTGGAAAGTAAAAAATCGGCGAAGGTGCGGGAACCTGCATATAGTAGAGCGGAAGGGAGAGATGAGAATCTGCGCGAGGGACTACAAGTTGCCAGGGGGTTCACTACTAGCGAAACGGGATGAGGAGAAGGAAAAAAGCGTAGAGGGGTAAGGACATTAAAGGATGGGAACGGTCGGACGTGGTGAAAAACTCAAGGCCGGTGCTTGGGAAGAAATCCGCCACCGCCGCGACTGGGGAAAAAAAAAAAAGGAGGGAAACGAAGTCTGAATGGGGGGGGAATCACTTCCCACGGACACCATCTGGCGGGGAAGGCAGGTGGCAATGTCGCGTATCTGGAAAGAGGGGGGAAAATGGATAACGAAACCCCGCCTTCCTGAGGATGGGAGGTGTGACCGCTAAAAAAAACTCCAAGAATGCCCTATGGCCGGTGCTCGAAAAAGACAACGACGAGGAGGTTGGAAAGGGGAAAAGGATAACCCTCCAGATCAGCGGTGAAGACAACAAAAATCGAGATCTCAAGGGAAGAGATAAAAGTTGTGAAGTAATACTATTAGAGTGTGGGGTTAAGATCCAATACAATCGTTTAAATACGCAGGGCGCGTGAAGCAACACAAGACGGGTTGTAAGTCAGTTTGAAGTGCGACGATACCGCAAGCCGAGAGTGGCGGCGATGGCCGTGCACAAGCAAAACGAAAGGAGAATCGTCCTTGACCACGACGAACCGAAAGCAAACATAAAAACCGGAACCGGGAGGAAAAGACCGATGCCGGGGGGTGGAAAACCGCGGGTTAGATTCCGACAGGCAACTGTTGAGCAGGGCGCCACAACAAACAGCAGTTGCGCCATTTTCTAGGCAACGCTCCTGGGGCCGCCCCTCAGGGGGGGAAAAGGGAAAGGGATACAGCCGGCCTGGGAAGCGGCATAAAACAACCAGGCAAGCACGACAGGTCAAAAATGGAAGGAGGGGAAATGCAAAGCCTTATAAGATCACAATAACCACGAGAGAGAGGGGAAGGAGAAAAAAATCTACTGCTTTCCAAAACATAAAGGGACCGTCAAGCAAGGCGGGACGAAAAGGAGACTAGCGTTTCCTAAACGGGAGTCTGGCCTTAAGTTGGGAAAAGAACCCTATCCAGGGTGAACGAGTGGGCTGGTTCAAAGGACTGATATGTAAAGACGAGAATGGGGGAGGGGCGCTGTAGACCGGGGGAGGAATCCAGAGTGGGTAGAATAGATAAGGTACGTATTGATGGATGGGAATGAACGAAGGGACGGATCACAAGCAGAGGCGGGAAGAAATTGATGAAAGACAAGCTTTGTAAGCCAGGCGACGGAAAAACCAAGGGTTCTTGAAGAAAAAAAGGGCATCAGGAAGGCGTTCGTTCAACGCCTAGGGTAAAAGAAGAGGAATCTCAAAATGCATCAACTTAGACACAGAGGGAAGAGGGAGGGTGCAAAAAAAGAAGGGGAAGGTGTGGAATCGAACAAAAAAAAAACCAAAAGCACGCCCAATCGTGGTAATTAGCCGGGGGGAAATGTGCTAAAAAGATTCCTGTAGGGAAGTTGTCCAGGGGAAAGAAACAGAAAAGCGATGACCGGAGGGGGAAAAGCCTATTCCGGCTTAAATGTGACACCGGGGAGAGCACCCACACGGGAAAAACTTGGCGAAAGAGCCAGGCCTGACAGGGGGACCTATTTGAAAGAAGTCCTCGAGAGAGCAGAGGGAGGGGGGAACCGCGGATTGCGATGTAGAGGGGGGGGCAACCGGGATGGGTGTAGCCTTAAAGCTCCGCGAGATCGGCAAGTGGGGAGGGACAGAGCGTGAGGAAAACTGACCAACTGAGACCCGACGCTGTAAACGTGGTGAAGAAAAAAAAAGCTCAGGGAATAAAGTGATCTCGAAAAAAACCACGGGGAGGGAAAAGAAAGAATACATAGCCTACCGCGCTTAAACTGCAGAGTGAGGGAAAAAAAGCCGCGGAAGGAAAAAATTGAGAAGACATCTACTCAAAAAAAAGGACAAACTGCGGATACAATTTGAAAAAGGGCTCACATCGAGGAACCAAACCCACTTCACATAGCAGAATAGTTTAACCAAAGACAAAAATGGATGCTAGCCTCGACGGCAAAGAAAAAGAATGTAAGCCGGCTCTACAAGAGAGGAAAGTGGGCGAAAAAAAGAAAAGGAATGGTCACAAACATAGTCGCCTTACAGAAGAGAGGAAGGGGAAAGAGAACTGGAGCTAACGTCAAAAATGACCAGAAAGGAAAAACAACACTTACCTGGAGAGTGAACGAAGGGGAAAGCAGTTGGGGGGGGGGGGGGGGGGGTTCGGGGGAGGTAAGAGAAAAAGAAAATACTTCACGGGGCGTGCACCTAAAGAGGGGAAGGGATGAGATGAAAAAGTGGACTACAATGTCAAAGTAAAAGAACCGTAGTGGAGACAAAAGGGACGAGGCTACGGCCTGGCTTACACAACGGCATCAAAGGGATGCAAGAGGGAGTGCTGGGTGACTGAAGCTGAGGCCAAGACACTACCATCAGAACAAACGTTTACAAACACAATGGAGAGCAACGGTGGTGGGGGGTAGAAAAGCAAAAAAAGCCAGTGCACAGCTCCGCCTGAACAAGACGAAACATTTACCGTTTAGTTCAAGGAACTGAAGTAAACAAACGAGGGTAGGACAAACAACAGCATCGGCGAAAAGAAAATTCACCACGGCAGTTGCGGGACAGGGGCTTGCAGGGGAAAATGATATCACTTAAAATCGACAGGGAGGGAGGGGAAGTCAACTACTACATGAAACGGCATCAAGGTCTGTATTGCTGGTTGGGGGGGTCCCCTCTCAAGGACATCATCATGCGGGGGGAAATGGCAACAAACCATGAATCGGGCAGAAAATGGGGTGAGCGAACTGGGGGCGTAACGGAAAAACGGCCCACCTTCCTAACAGAACTACAAAAGGAGTGTTGTTTCAAAAAGGGATCGGGGGGGAAGAAATTCAACGGTATTCTGGGAGGGAAAGAAGAAGAGAGAGAAGGAGCTCGGATAGGGAATCAACGCCAACCCTCGCGCACGGGTAGACGTACACGGGATCCAACGACGCTGAAAAAGGGGACCAGAAGCAAGAAAGGAAAAAAAAAAGCTGTCGGATCACATACAACCCCAAAAAGCTTAGCTTTGCAGGACAACGGGATCAAAAAACTTGACTCGAGGGCACCGAATCCAGGAGGGGAGGAAAGCAGTCCTCTCGAAACAGTTACGAAGTTCCATCGAACCCACAAATCGACGCGCGCGAACGTGGAAAGAAAGAAAAGACGGATGGCAGGAAGCCCGTGGGATGCATCTCTTGGGCAGCAACGGCAAAAGGAAGAAGAAAGGGAGACAGGCCGCCAAATTAAAATTTTACCGAAACCGATTGTTGCCGTTGGGAGCGCAACCTTAGGCAAAAAAAAAAAAAAAAAAAAAAAAGAAAAAAAAAAAAAGCGCGGCGCCCAGACTCGGCGGCGACGAAGAAACGCCTGTGGAAAAGAAAGCGAACGAAGGGGGAAAAACAAAACGACCGGCGGGGGGCCGCCAGGCGAATGAACGGTCGCTCAACAAATGAGGAGGAACAAGAAAAATGGAGTCAAACAAAGCGAATGAAAAAAAAAGATCCGGCCATCTAACGTTATAAACAAACCGAGCAGCGAAGGTGGGAAACCGGCACTAGAAAAAAGGAGAAGGGCGTATCGCGCAAAACCCCCAAAGAAGGGGGAAAGATAGAGATCGACGAAGGAGAAAAGGAAATTCGGGTCGCCAGCAGCACTAACGGGGGAGGCGGTTTAGTTAACGACCTCATGAAAAAAAAACTCTCAGGACTCTGCTCGAGTACTCACATGGTTATGGTACAGTTTTCATCTAAAGATGGGGGAGACTGACCAAGACCTAAGAAAAGCGGAGAAGGGGGACAACAGAGCCGGCCGAGACGTGCTAAAAGGCTTAAAAAAAGCAAAGCCACTGAGAGTGGCACGCCAAGCGGAAGGAGGGCCCAAATCGAAAAGAGCAGTCTCAAAAACAAAGGGTCGGGAAGAAGGGTTGCGTCTAACTGGGAAGAGATGCCACGATCAGTGATCCACCGCGCCTTGATAGTTGCGTGTTAGCCGCTTCCCATCGAGCATAGATGGAAAGGTGGCCTGGTTTACGGCGAAAAAAAAAGAGCGGTACCTCGTTAGCGAAAAAAATCCAAAAAAAAAAGACTGCTACGAGTTAACCCAAAACACTTCTAAAATCTGCAACTCGAAAGGGGGAGGAAAAATAAGAAGATGTGTGTGTTTGACCTGGGTATACCAAAGTTTAAAACGGAAGATGGGAACGAACAAAAAAATCGTGTCATAGGGCGGGGGGAGAATGAGAGTATATGACAGAGCCGGCGAAAGGGGGGAGGGAGATATCACAGCGCCTGCCAGAGAACCACTGCAGGGGCCCAGAGCGAAAGTTAGAGAAGAAATACTAACAGAGGAAAAAAAACCACTATCCGTTGGAAAAAAAAGAGGGGGGAAAAAATGACAAGTTAGGAAAGGGTCTCTGCTAAAACAGCGGCAACAGATCCTGTACTCCAAAAAGGGGGCTCGGAACGAGGGAGATCGAAATTCTAGAACATTGGGGCAGGAAACCACGAAGTAGGAACCACAAGGAAAGAACAACGTAAAGATGCAGGCGTCTTCCGCATAGCGAGACGCAAAAAGAAATAACTCGTCGTAAAAGGGGGAAGGAAAATGAAAAAATCTGACCAACAGAAACGAAAAATCCAAACAAGGAACGGGCTTCGCTGCTTGGGGTTGTACGAAACCTCATGGATGTTCTTACGGAATGGGAAAAGGAAACTACATGGGGGGCGTTTGAGGGACGCTGCTACTTATAGGGGGAAGAGAGGATTGTGTTAAAAACAAAAGAACCGTTCGCTCGCACATTGGGGGGAAGGAAAATGGTCTAGAGCAAGGGGGAGGAAGGGCTAAAACAGATGACGTGAACGGCAGCAGCAATCTATCGGCATCAGTTGAGGCGAAGTCTTTTTTTATCCTGAAGAAAAACGCCGAGTGGGTCGGCAAAAGTGTAAAGGCAATCGGGCATCGTTAAGGGGACCAGCCAGGAAAGGGAAGAAGCACAGCGAGCTCTTCGGCGGAAAACGCCAAAGCACGGTAGGTGCCCACGAAGGAAGTGGAACGGTGTAATACTAAGATGTCCTCCAAAAAAAAACCAAAGCGCACAAACCCAAAATCTGGCTGCCGTGGAGAGGTGTGTGTAGAACCTAGTCCTGTCAGGAGTGGGAAAAGAAGGTCACGATTGTCACAAAAAAACGGATGACCTTAAGAGACTGAATGCACTTCGTGGGGAACGCCCAGGGCTAGCCGCCAAAAAAGAAAAAGGGGGGGCGAGTCCTGGGATCTCCAGGAAAACGGTTTGAAGGAAGCCACCAAGGCCGGTCGTGGAACCTTCCCGGACTTGGTAGGGCGAGGGGTGGGGACAAGGTCTCGCCTATCTCAAAAAAAAAGAAGACAACGGAGGGGAGACGAATCTTGTAGAAAAGTTAATACCAGGAAGAAACCAGAGCAGGGCGTGACAAAGCGAAGACGTATCTTTCATTCTGAGATACAAAAGAAACAACCACAACGAGAAAAATATATATAAAAAACTCATCGTACCGTATACTGTGAGAACTTTCGTCCACGGAAGCGCTCGCACTAAAAGGGTCATTCAAGCTAAAACCGGACAGAGAGGAGGAGAAAAAACTCGTGGAAGCAAATCTGCTGCGCTGTAAAGAAAAAACCGGGACCCACAAGTCGACAAGATGCAGACGAAGTTTCACGACGGCATTTGCGGAGAGAATAGAAGTGCAAAAAATCGGCCAGGGTCATAAACGCCAAAAGGAGAAAGGGGTCGGCCTCATAACAAGGCATGCAACAAGACCCGACAAAGGCTGAACTAGGAAGAGCTGTGACGTGAAAAAAAGAAAAAGAAGGGAAAGCCTGACCAGGAATCAAGGTGAAACAACTCAATTCACCGCGAAGTAACCGATTGGGGTGAGGGGGGGGGGGCGGAATTGCTCTACAACAAACATAAGAGGTAGCACCTGACACAAGAAAAAAAAGTAGCTCGAAGAAAATTCGCTTCGCGGGATAAAAAAGGGTCTTAAAACTTGCAGAGGAAGGGGGGGAAACCCGACCGGCGTCTGCAAGTAAAAGTCACACAGCGTAGAAAGAAAAGTTAGCAGTCGGAGGGGAGGGAGAGAAGGTAACTTCCATCTTAAAAACAACAATCCCTAAAACAAAAGGGGACTACATGTTAACAGGAAGAACAAGTCCCGATGCCAAGAAGAGACGGAAGTCAAAAAAAGGAACACCCGTAGGTTCGTCAAGTCATGAAGAAAGAAAAAGGGTTAGAAACCAGAGCGGCGAACGACCAGTCCTCAAAATTGGAGGAACGGGCTTCTGGGGGGGGGAAAAGGAGTATTTGATCTCCAAAAAAAACGGGGCCGTGTCAGTGGCAGAGAAGAACTCAGGGAAAAAAAATATGGCCATTCACGGAGGGAGGGGAAATTGTTGTTTAGCCCCCAGCTCAAGCTACAGGCGGCATCATGCCTGGGCTCGAAGGGCAGAACAAGGAAAAGTGTCCCACCGAATGTTTCTAGGGAAAACAATTCGCTGGGATCACGGGAGAAAAAAGAAGAAAACTGGTCACTCAACAACGCTCTACCAAGCCGGTGTTTTCCAACAAAGTCACCGGGGGGAAAGAGGGGGGAGGTATTCAAAACTCGCACGTTTTCGCCTCCGTAGCTAAACCGTAGCGCGGCCGGCAAAAGTTCAGGAGCAGAAAAAAACCCTCGCGGCACGGTGTCCGGTAGAAAGAGGAAGGAAAGACGCAACCCGATGTTGGAAACCATGAATAGGAAGCCATAAAAAAAGATGGGGGAGAGAAAAAAAAACCCCCACTGAGAAGTACAACTTCGCTGCCAACTTTATCGAGGAACCGACGAGCAAAAAAAAGGGGGGAAGGTTTTCGTCGCTTGCTCTCTCACTCCGAAAAAAGTGGGAAAAGCCGGGTCTCGAGCGGAAAAACTCAGTGGAAGAAACGATGGGAAGCTAAAGGGAAAAGGAGGAGAGAAGAAGGCGCGGGGGGATGACCTGCGCTTTTCATAAAGGCAGAGGCCCCGCACGGGGGGGAGAAATTAAAAAAGCACAATGTCGTAACATTGGGGCTGTGTGAGAAGACGAGGCAGAGGGGAAAAACGTGGGGCAAAGATAGGCAGGAGCGGAAATAAAACGAAGTTTATCAATTCAACGAAACACCGGATGGAAGGAAAGAAAAAAAACCCGCTCCTCTTTTGGGGAAGAAAAAAAAAGAGTCAGGTCAAAAGAATCGCGCCAGAAACAATTTTTAGCCCTCGCGGAGAAAATCGCAGAGAAAAAAGGCCGCCTCTATAGTCAGAAAGGAAAAAAAAGACAAGAAGAAAGGTCTGAAATGAACCGAACGGCCAGCATCAGAAAAAGATCTAAAGAACACACAAGAGAGGGAAAAAAAATTAGAGAAAAAATTACGAGCTGGAAGGCTGCGGGGGGGACGAACTCATACGCGGAGGCGGGGTTTCGTTGAAACGACATAAAGAAAAGAAGGCGCCGAAAGGGAAGAGGGGGACGATCTCAATGGGTCAGTGGGTCAAATCGATTTAGCAGGAAAAAGCAGGGCCTCGAGGCTTGGGGGAAAAAGCGGAGGGACGGTTTGTCGGGTTCAGACATCGGGGGAGTTTTGGTTTTTTTGGGGGTCTGAGAAAGATCCGGCAAAAGGATGGGTCAGAACCCGCCGAGATCTGGGCTGCCACCTATGAAATCGAAATCGGATGAGCAAAGGGAGACAAAAGGAAAAAAAGATGGTCAACGGTGAACGAATTTGTCTGGGGAACGCGAAAAGTAGTGAGATTAAAAGCGCCAGGTCACCAAAAGCGACCCTTAATGAAGGGAGGAGGAGGGGGTGGCTTGCCCGCCTTCAACGGCGCCATAAATCCAAGATTGACGGGGTGAAAAGATCAAAAAAACGAGAAAGGGAGTTTGACGAATAAGCGCTGCCTAACATCAGTGAAATCGTAAAAAAAATCGACACTGGAATCGTAAGGGGGGAGATAATATGGTGTGTTCTAGCCCAAGAAAAGGGGGAAAAGAGCGTGCCGGGGCCACACCGAGTTTGAAAAAGGAGGGTCAAGAAAAAAAAAAGAAAAGCGGAAGCGAGTACTGGCGTCAATGCCAATCACGAAAACTTAAGGAAGAAAAAGATCCACGGAAAAAAACGTTCGAGCAGAAAAAGTAAAAGAGGAACCCGATGACCTGTTTTCCAAAAGCTGTGGGGGAAGGAAGGGTTAGACACTTGAGGGGTTCCAGTTCACTCAAAAACAGGAAAGGATTCTCTCAACATGCTCAGGAAAGCTTACGGCTTGGAACAAAGGGAGAAATTCAGGAAAAAAAAACAAAAAAAAATGGTGCATTTGCATCTGAAAGGACCAACAAAGGCCATCACTACATGCAAAGTATTTCAGAGTCTTCCGCATGACTGAGGATCGCCAGGAAAGCTCCGGAAGGAAAAGAAGAGAATCTTGAACCAACAGAAAGCCTTCCAAAAAAGGCGGACGGGCTTTAGTCCGCTGCTGGGGGGGGGCAACATAGGGGAGGGAGGACTGAATGAACGAAACCCAAACTTGTTCGTTGGTCGGAAATGGAATGGGGATCGAAACTGGAATTGTTTAGGAAAAAATCGAAAAAAGCAAACAGTTGGGTAGCGTACGGTCAGTGAAAAAAGTAGGAGAGGTGGGATAAAACAAAAAAGACGGGAAATAGCAGCACTCCCAAACATACCGTAGGGTCAAGGGAATGATTGGGGGGGGGTAACTGCCGACATCTCAACAAAAAGCGGTTGATTACCAACGCAGTCCAGGGGGATGGGGGACAAATAGGGTGGAACAGAGGAAGACTCGCTTAAATCAAGAGCAAAAAGGAAATCAAAAGAGTAGGGTTCCACGAGTATTGAGGGGGGGGGAAGAGAAAGACCACCCTAAAAAAAAAAACACAAATCGTTGGTACTGAGAAATGAAGGTGGGGAAACCCCTAAGCAATCCTGGTCCTTAAAATGATCGACGAGAAAAACGGGGAAGAAAAGCGAGCCGTCTTCCGAATACTAGGTGGGGAAAAAAGGGCAGGGAACAGAAACTTGGAGATTCCAACAACTAGCCTCCTCTTTGGGGAACGGAGAAAGGGTACATACGATTTGGGGTGGTCAAGGGAGCGAGAAAAGCAGCAAACGGGAAAATTCTGAGAAGCGAAGGTGGGGGACCGGAGTTTTCCCTAAGGGTGGACCAAACGAGAGAGAGGAAAGAATTTGCCTATCTTAGGACTGTATGACAAAGATTCAGCCTATCAGCTGCAGGACTAATGATCGCAAAAGGAAGTTCCAGAGATGGGAGG
>Ga0179593_1284981_pt1 | contig 19057 bp, 16 predicted proteins | sample CZODoug2_1_08_16_FD_185931 | JGI IMG/M metagenome (GOLD analysis project Ga0179593, IMG submission 185931) | Vadose zone soil fungal communities from Angelo Coast Range Reserve, California, USA - CZODoug2_1_08_16fungal (PacBio error correction) | ecosystem: Environmental > Terrestrial > Soil >...
GGCTTCAATCGCAAGCCGTGACTGAAGGATCAAACGCAGTTGACGGAAGTGATTGTATGAGGCGTAAGCCGGAATGAGGATGTCCCAAAGGGGTCATCGGGCAACTGGAGGGGGAAATGACATCAGGCATATCAGGGGTCTGGCCGGGAGTATTGCAAAATGGAGAGAGGGGTCACACACTCTAAAGAATAGATTTATCGTCATTCGGTAGGGCTAAGACTCAGGAACTTAGAGAAGGGGGAGCTGGGGTGATCGGAGGGTGGAAAAAAAAAATGAAAACGTTGCAGGACGGCAGACGGAGAGCGAGTTCAGCGTCGTCACTGATTGCGGGGGGACTGGCGTTATCTCCGCACTAGCGGCGGGCAAGAGCTACATGATACTGGGGAAATGGCGGGTCTGGGGGGGACCACGACACGAGCAATTCATAAACGATGTTGAGGTAGAAGGTGTGGTTTGGGGCAGTTTCTTTTGGGGGGGGTAAAAAAAAAAAAGTTACTCGTCGGCTGATGGGGGGAAAGGGGTCACGAGGCAGTGGTTCGCCGCTGTCATCTCAGGAGGGGCGGAGTCCACATCGAGTGGACCAGACTATAGGATTGCAGAGACGAATGCAGTTGGTATGATAGAAACTTACATACTCGCCAAACTCGTATTTCCCCGAAATACAGGGGGAGGGCAGGAGAGCGGAAGCCCAAAGTATATGACTGTAAACGACAAAGGGAAGTACCTAGACAAGATGGGCGAGGATGAAGGCGCTTAACAATGGCGGGGGTACAGGCAGGGTGGAGGGATTTTGGGGGGGGGGACTGATGCCGACCATGCAAGAGCCTATCTACCCTCAACAGGCGCTGCAGTGGGTGGAAGAAAAAACCGCCCAAGTCTGTCAGGGTTGGACTGTTGGGCCGAATTATTCAAATCGGGCCCCAACATGCAGCAGCTTCAGAGCGGTATCCAAAAAATGGAAAAAACGGGTTGCGCGGAAGTGAATGAGCAGTGTCACGGGCAGAAGCACCAGAAATAGAAACGCATGGAAGGGGGTAAGCAACCAGATGTGAAAAAAGTCTCACTGGAGGCTATCGACCCAACGACTGCGTCTCCACATGCTACACAGACATGAGGGGTCATGGAGCTTAAAAAAGCGGCTCTGGGGAAGGTGGGAATGTTCCTCTACTGCATCGTGCTACGAAGACTGGCGGCGGACCGGTAGCATCTTATAAGAAACCTGGGAGGGGATCTTCAGAACTGTCTAACATCGAGGAAGAGACCGAGCAGCAGATGAGAGCGCTCAGGGGGCAACTTCATCCTCAAACGACATTGGCCTGCGGTGGCCGCCTAGACTAGCCTAAATTCTACTTTCTATGAGGAGTTTTTTCGTTGGATAGACTACATCTCTGATCTCTTTCCTCTCGGATAAACAGCAGGGGGTTCCACTATCTCCCTAAAGTCAATAGGAAATCTGCAGAGTAGCCGATCAACAGACTCACGGACAGAAAAATAGACTCCGAGACGGGGGGGGGGTCGCGATCCACACAAACAGGTGGCTGAGGGGAAACTGGAGGAGACGCCATGGTTGGGGTTGGGGGGTACGAAAAGAGGAAGGAGGGGTGTTAGGCAATATCTAGTTGGATGCGGAGGGCTGATCATTTAAAGTATTGTTGGTCGGAAAGGACGTCGCAGACACGGGAGTGAGAAAAGGGAAATCGAGTCGTTGCAGGAGCATCTCTTTAACAAACGTTACTGCTTCCCTAAGCGGGGCCGGGGGCTATGAATAAAAGCCCGCGCGAGCGGAGCGACGATCAAGCTAGGGGCGCTGCCAGGACACCTTTCGGGGGGGGAGACGAACGACAGTCTCATTACCCCTAGTCGAGCAGATGACGAGGAGGGACATCAGTCTTGTCGGAGTCAGCTGGCGCGTCTTGAAGAAAAGAAAACACACGAGAGTATTTCGCGTCGGCCGAAAAAAGAGGTTGATCAGCCTCGTACGCGGTCATTTTATAACGCAGTGAGAAAAAACCTGCGATCGACGGGTCCGGGATCGGGATAGCGGGGCGCTACGATTACGCTGGATCTAGGAGGAGACCAGTCGCCGCATGGGTCTTACAAAGAAAAAAAGTTCGAAGGAGTGGAAAAGCCAACACCAAAGTCAACCTGGCCAAAGTCGCAAAGGCTACATCCGTGCTTTCGCCATACGTCCCGGAAGGGGCGCTTTCTACCGGGGTCCGCTTGATGTAGCCGGACTCCAAAACATCAAAGCACGGCGTCGGGGAGGGGGGACCCGTGACGATGCGCAAAGCGACAAACTGCCACCGCGCCGGAAACCCCAAGCCCAAGGCCGGGTATCCTCGGCGCAAGAGATCTGCGCGATCGGAGAATGTGAACCAGGCAACGCCAAAGTTCCCGCGAGAGAGACGCATCAGAGGTCTACTCAGGGGGGTAAAGTGGACATCCGGGATGGTGCAAGTGATCCTATCCAGAGTTGATGTAAGTGAGGGCAAGATTGAGGCTAGAAGAAGGGGCCAGAAAAATTTCTACGGAGCGCCACGTCGGACGAGACTCCCACAAGGGCGGCCCTCCACCATGTCATAAACACCCATCCTTAAGCCCAAGAGACACTGCGCGGTCGATGCCGCTGCAACAGCTGCCTCAGGGCCCTGCAAAAGGACGAAACATCAAGGGGAAGGCTAAGACCAGAAATGCGCCAGTGCACCAAGGGCGCAACAGATGCTCGAGAAGTGCAATGCACGCGGGTCAAACCTATACGAGAAGTAACCATAGCAGGGAAACTCATGTCATTTCAAGAAACTTGCCTCTCGGGAGACGCACCGTGGGGAGTCAATAAAGGGGGGAGAAAAAGAGTTGACAACGGGAAGAAAGCCGACGCAAGGGAGATCCGGAGCGGAGGACTAGGATGAATGAGTACATCCGGCAGGTGGAAACCTGAGGTTAAGTAATCAACTGTAAAGGGGTGTAGGAAGGGGGAACTTCCCTGTGGCCGCCTGTCGCCCGAACAGAAGGGAAAGCGGGATTCTGGGTTCTTTCGCCCTCAAAGAATCCACAAGAAAAAGAACCCCACTGGTACAAAACAAATTACAACTTCAGAGTAGACTTCGATTATAGAGCTAGAAAGGGTGTAGAGGGGGAACATTTTATTCCCAAGGAGAAGGTTACAGTCAAGCGTGGGTTTGGTCGGGGCTTCGAAAGAAAAAAGCGTTGAAGTCGGCTTCTATTGGAAAATTGGGGGGGGGCTGAAGAGCGTACTACTTCGGAGGCCGTCTCGAAAATAACGCTATCTTCGGGGAGAGACCTTGCAGTCAAACGGGAGTAACAGGCGACACTAGGTAGAAATAGGACGTACTTACAACGATCGCCTCTCCCGCCTAGACGAATATCATGTGAAAGAGAGTAAATAAAGGCAAAAAGACGATCCCTAGGGAAAATCGGGTCGTTTGATGGGGAAGACGGGGATGGTGCATACCAACCAACCCACGAGCCACAATGCCCACTTATTCCAAAAGGGGAAGGGTACAAGGGGTGGCGGGACAGGGCTCATGATCCTAAACCCGTGGGCAGAGTTACTATCGAAGAAGACGCGAGCACGGCGAGCAACTCCAATTGTTTCATCCTGAGAACAACGCTGAAAAAGAGAAAAAGGAGGAGGACAAAGACGGGCATTGAAACCGCCAATAAAAGACAGTATCCAAAGGGAGGGGCTTTTCTATCCAGCGGGGTCACAACGAAAGAGGGAAAGGTCAGCGGTGACTGTGCGAAAAATGAGACAAGACCGGAATACGTATCTCTTCAGCGAGAAATAATTAGCTAAGAAGAGGGGTAGCACGTCTGGGGGGTTGACTTGAAAAAAGGGAGAAGCCAAATCGACAAAACAAAAGGAGGGATAGAGAAAGGGCGTTCACTCACCCATACATCGGAAGAAAAAAGCGGGCGTAATAAGTAACGTATGCTAGTTTGCCTTATTAACCTTTTATGGTCAGCGTAAAGACAAGCCAAAGCAAGAGGCACGTATAGGGGGGATGAACCCTCGGGAGCCGCTCAAAATAATGGAATATCAGTTAGGGGGAGCGGTCCGGTGAGACTTCAGGGGATCCTGGCTGGGGGAAGATATTATAATGCGGTGGGCCAATACTGAGAGCGGAGGACACGAACGTATATCGTATGTGGCTATGGGAAGGCCTAAGTCTCAGAACGAACATTCAATGCTCAGTCCTGGGAATCATGAAAAGGGGGGGGGGTCTGGGAGAATATTCCGATCAAGGAAACAAAAGTCCGATGGCTGGAAACTTGGCGGTGGGTCGGTAAAAAAGGCTCAGCGAGAGAACCCCTTTCAGAGCGAAGGGGTGGGAGATTTATTGGAGGAAGTCTTGCTTCGAGCTGACGAGGGAAAAGAGAGAGGAGATTCGTTATCTCACGAGCGTGGAAGGGAAGTTCCGCATCGTCAAAAAGAGGCACCTCAAAATTTGACTTAAGTTTAAGGGGGGAAATGACTGGGGGTAAGCCCTATCTGAGGAGGAAGAGCTTTAGAGACACTCGAGGTGTAGAAGGGGCGGATATGGGATTGGAAGGTAAGTAGAAAAGGACGAGAGCCAACTGAGAAGATTCATCTCGGTGAAAGGGCTCCATCTACACGAAGAAGCCGGATAGAAGAGGGGAAGGAATTAACGTGCCGCCGGTAAGAGTGAAGAAAGGAGTTTAGTACAATCGTGTGGGCTTGGGAGTGTTGGGAGACCCTGGACAAAAAGGGAAAACTCGAAAACCGACTAGCAAAGGGGGTCCAGGAGAGCCTCAGAGAAAGAGGGAGGTTAAGGTAAGATGTGTGGTAAGACCCTATGGGAAAAAAAACGGGACCGGGTCGGATTGGCAGGGGAAAAGAAAAAAGGAGGTGGAAAAAGGAAAGGGCTAACGAGCTCAACAACTCGGGATAAATGAAAAAAAAAAAAAAGGGGGAGGATCTGAGAAAGGGGAAAAGCTGGAAGGAGTGTGTCAGTCACAAATTGACAATACGGGGGGAAACACAGGTCAGAAAAAAGAGGATCCGCTGAACATGAGGAAATGAGGTTCACAACCAGTGTCCTTCGCGCTACTGGAATGGAAGGGGGGTCGGGAGCAAAGGCGAGAAATGGACAGTGGCGGAGGGAGTCAGTGACAAAAAAGGTTGCAACCTGAGGCGGGTTAGAAGACCCTCCCAGTGAGGGAAACCGGTCAGGCTCAGAAGAGGCAGAATCAGGGTTTCCTAATAAGGAGGGAAGAGGGGAACCAGCGGCCGGCAGCGAGCGCTTGGCTGGAAGAAAAACTTTATTGGGGGCGGGAAAAGGAAGGGGGAAGGAAGACCTCTTGGAGCACTTAGAGATAGCAGAGAAGGTAGCGAGCCGGGGGGGTTGGGGAGAAAGGAGAGTATGAGGCGGGTCGCTGTGGGGAGAATATAAACTAAGGGGAAAAAGGGCCTGCACTAACTACGGCTCTCGTTTCCCCTGGTACATCGGAGGAAAAGGACACGTCGAAACAAGATAAAATAAAGAGGGTAGATGCAGCCGCTCGCGAGATAAGGGAAAGAGAATGAGGGGGAGGAGAAACGCGAAACCTGCCGTACTAGCGACGGGAAGGGAAGAGCGGAAGCAGGGGGGGAGGACGTAGGGTTTCAACTCCATCGGGAAGGGGGGGAAAAGGGGGAGATTTGTTGCGCATCGGATGGTCAATTAAGCGTTAGATGAGGGGGAAAAAGGAGCGGGAGGGGAAGGTTGTCGTTCGAGACCGATAAGGGGCCGCAGGGCCATAAAAAAAAAAAAAAAAAAAAAAAAAAAAAAGGAGGAAATCTCTTCACCCTCAGGATAGGGGTGCCGCTCGATTATCAAAGAGTCTTCAGCGAGAAGGGTTCAGCAGAGAAGGAACGCGGAAGCTGGGTAGAAGGCTGGTGGTTGCTGGGCTCACAAGAAAAGGGGGGGAGGAGGGACGAGGAATTAGTATCCCGGCCCATTGACGGCACTGGAGAGACGACTATCAACAAAAGGTGGGAGGAGGGGACGTGACCTTAGGGAAGAGGAACGAACCGTAATAGTAGAAAGGGGGGTGACAGAACACTTGGGTTATTCGCCATTACCTACCGAAGAGAGGCAGAGCGACTACGAAGGGAAAAGCCTTAAGGGAATTGAGCATTTGAAAGCTGGGGGGGGAAAAAGAAAAAAAAAGGAGGAGGAAAAGAGATTTCCAGAAAAAGGAGGGACTCTGAAGGCACGAAAAACGAGAAGAAAGCCAGTAACGGAGAAATCGCGGATTCGGTCATAGGAGAAACCACGGGAGAAAAACACGTGCGATCACAATAGTGGTAAGAAAGGAGAAAGAAGAAGCGAAGTTCCCTGCCGCTGTTGATGAGGAGGAGATAAAGAGTCCAAGGAACGAAAGGCGAAGAATGTACTCCTAGCGTCAGGGGCAAAACACACGATATTCCACAAACGCAGCGACTCAGGAGAAAAAGGACGCCGCTGCGGAAGAGTAAGGAAAAGAGGGGGGGGGAAGTCAGGGAAAGGGAGGAGAGGGGGACGCCATTTGGAGGCAAGTGTAGCCTGAAAAAACCCAAAAAAAAGGGAAGGGCCAAGCGGTGGAACTGAAAAAAAGGGAGAAAGAAAAAGCATATAAGCACAAAAAGAGGAAAAAGAACGCGAGTCCGCCGCTTTCCAGGTGAAAAGAGCGAAGAGGTCGGTCAAAAACGGCGGAATAAATCGGCCGGTCGCTGTAGGGAGGAACAGGAGCTCCAGCTCTTGGTCAAAGGGGATGAAGAAAGAGGGGAGCGGGAAAAGAGAGAGGTCTCCTTTGTTACGATAAAATGGGAATAAGATGTACGGTGGGGCAGGCGTATAGAAAAAGGAAGAGGGAACTTGAGATTTTCGTCCAAAGAAATGGCACGCCGAAGCAAGACTATAATCGCAGCACCACCGAGTCGCGCAAGAACCTCTCAAGCAATCCCCTAGACGAAAGCGGCACGCGCCCCAAGAAAGTCCATGGAGAAACAACATAAAAGGAATGTTGATACCACCCGAGTCTCTGCGGTCATAGTGCTTAGCAAGGAGACCGCTTCTGCAAAGATAGATCAGGGGAGGAAAAAAGGAGGGGAAAGAAAAACTGGGAGGGTCTTAGACCTACCAGAAAAAAGGGGGGAAGACAAAAAAGGGCACGTCAAATGCTGGGATCATAAGAGAGCCGGAGCAGGCCCAAAGAAGAAAGGGGCAACGCACTAGCAGACCTGAGGAAAAGAAAAGATGGAAGGGAAAGAGGTCATACTCAGGGCTAGACGAGTCCTGGGGTCGACATGTTAAAGAAAAAGGGCAAATAAAAATGCGTTTCTGACAGCGTAAAGCAGAGGTTATCCGGTTCGGCCTCCGCTTGTGAAATGATTGGACTCGGAGGGAGGACTCCGCCTGGGAACCGATAAGGGGACACAAAGATCCACAAAGAGGAAACGGGGTGGGAGGCCACTCCCTGGTGCAAAGAGAGTACCACAGCGGAAAGGAGAAGAATATCTGAGAGTCCTTAAACGGAGAAAGGAGAGGAGCGGGGGAGGGGTTAGGATCGGAAAGGCTGGTAGGCCACGACACCGAAAAACACCAAGAACAAAGGCAGGAGAGAAACAGCACCGGGTTCAGGCTAGAAAAAACGGAAGAAAATTAGTAGGGAGTCTGCGAAAGATAGAGGGTACATGGAATGGACGCAGGAAAAAAGAAGGATACGCGTTGAGGCCAGGATACGAAAAGAAAAAAAATATCATATTGTCGCAAATAAACGGAAAGTCGGGTAGAGGTCACTCACGAAAAAAGTATATCATAGCCACGGAATGGCTCTGGATGGGGAAAGAACAACCAGACAAAACTGGCAACTTACTACCACGTAGCGCACAATCCTTACATCGGGCTTACCGGCATCCTGCGATAGGTGGAAAGAAAGAAAACTACGATCACCTCGGCATCTCGAAAAGTAAGAGGAGAAATAAAAATCTCAGCACAATAGTAAGAACTACTTCCTACGACACACCAAAAGCAGAGGGTCCTAAAATCCACATCGTCGGTGATGGAAGTAGGAGACAGAGTCAAAACAACCCCAAACCCGATGCAGAAGATTAAACTTGGGAAGATATCAAATTTCGGGCACTACCCTCTAGAGAGAAAATAAGAAAAAACCAAAGGCCGAAAGCCTTTGACGTCACGTACTACCGCTCTAAACTCGTCTTAGAGAAAAAGGGACGGGACAGATTTGTGGCTTGTTAACATCTGACTCATAAGAGGAGAAGAAACCTCGAGAAGCTCAATAAACACCTGACGCATTGGAACCTCCTAAAGAATGAAAATCCGCAGGAAGAGGGTGTGAAAGAGGGAAGGAGTAGAAAGAGAGGTGGATCCTACAATCAAGGAAAAGGGAAAAGAGATGCAGCATGTGCATTTGATGCCCTCGCAAGGAAAAAGGGTATAAGCACCAAAGCCTTAGACTCAAGAGAAATAACGTCGGGAAAAGCGGGAGACATTTGACGAGGCATAGGAAGAGTGAAAAGGAAGAGGTCCAAATCATCCAACTGTATTAAAAGAAGAGATTAATGAGACTTTCAAGAGAAGCAAGGGGTGTCACTCGTGCGTTTTCGAGAGAGGTATTAGGGTTCTCTGAATGCCCATTGGAGGTTGGAAGGGAGAAAAGGGGGAGAAAAGGAAACGGGACGACTAGCCCTGAAAAATACTTACAGGGGGCGGGCAGTGATGATGAAGGTAGAAAGAAAGAAAACCACTCAATCCATGTCCTTTGAGAGAAAGGTTTAGGAGGGGAGAGAGAGAGACGTGGGAGAAGTCGACTTTCAGCCTCTCGAGGCGCTTCTGGAAGAACGTGACGTACCCGAAGAGAAAAAAGCGCTGACGTGGATAGGGGAAAAAGAAGCGGATTCCGCAGATCGGGGAACAGGATTCTGCAGGAAAGGGGGTTTCTGAGTGGAGGGACAAAAAGGAGATAACCGCAAACCTCTCGCTAAAAAAACGGTCAAGGAGACGGGAAGACATGGCACTCTGTGGAATCGGGGGGGGAGGGGTGTAATGGAAGAGAAAAGAAGAGGTTCGATGGACAAGACTGTTTAAAAAAGGAGGGGCGGTTGCTTCCCGGTGAAACACTTCGTTTTTCAGAGTAGGCAAGGGAGGGGGGGAAGAAAGTTAGGGGGGTGCATCAGCAGCGCTCAAGAAAGAGGAGTCGGGAAAAGTCTAAGAAAGCGCGTGCTGCCGGGGTTAGAACGCTTCTAGCAAAAAAGGGGAGGGCGATTGTACGTGAAGTTTGAGAGGGGAGTACGCCAGAGAGCACAGAGCAGCAGTCGGCACAAGAGGGAAAGAGCAAAAATAGCAGAACAGGCATTTCAAAAGCGTGACAGATGTGGGGGGATCTGTAGGAGTATGCGTGAAGAAGACAAACAGTAACCTTAAGGCCGAAAAGGAAGAAAAGGGAACGCCAATTCCCTCTACACGAAGAGTATTAGAAGAGTAGATTAAAATCGGGCAGGGAGGATGAAGGCGCCTAGATTGAATAGGGGAGGGGAGGGAGGGCACGAAAGGCATTGGGCTGGGGGGGGGGGGGGTGACCTGAGCGTTGCATAAACACAAGCTCAAAAAACGAAACACACGACCAGCTCTTGTAAGGAGAGAAGAAGAGAATGACTGTCCAAACTGTTGACTCGCGTGTTGACAAATTACCAATCGGAAAACAAAACAATGAAAAAAGACGGGAAGGGAAGGGCTGGGTTAAACTTGACAAAAAAACACACAACGGGAGGTTAAAGCGGAGTGAAGGCGATCTGGCCAAAAGGGGGGGAAAAAGGGAGCTCCTAAAATCTCAAAGGGAAGTCCGGAAGAGCGTAAAAGGACAAAAATGGCTTGGGGGACCGAAGTAATCAACTTGCGAATTGGATCTCCCAAAAGGACTTCGTAAACAGGAGAAGGGAAAAGGATACGGCACACATCGTGGGGGGGAAAGGAAGGAATCGAATGGGGCACTCGGAGAGAGAGGCGGCGAGGGCAAGGGGGAAAAGGGAAGGGGGAGGGGCCCTAAGCTCCTCGTGCTCTCTAGAAGAGGGGAGTCTGAAAAAGGGACCGGGGGTGTTGGGGTGACAAAGGAGAACACCGGGAGGGGGGTGTCACGAGCGAATACCCAGGTAATGGAGTTTACAGAAAGGATTCGCTGGGAAGAGAAAAGCAAGGGGGGCATAGTCTAGACTGCATGAGCTTAGCACGAAGGCCGAGATGGGAGGCGGGGGGATGAGCCAATAAACCATTGAGGGGGAAGTTTCACCTTTGACAATTTCTCCGACCCGCCGGAGTGGATTAAAAGAGAAATGAAGGTCGCAATCCTTTGAGTACTGTAGATAGCAAGGCGGTGTGGAAAGCTTTCTATTAGAGAGTGGGAGGAAAGTGAAACACTCTCTGTTGGCACGCCAATATCCAGGAAAGATCAAATAAAGACTGGGAAAAAGTCAAGAACAAAAAGTGGTTCCACTGAAATCGAACAAGGAAAGGGAAATCGGTAAGAAAGAGGCCTATGGAACCCAGCGAGATATCGCTGAAAGGGAGAAACTTGCGGTCATGGGGAAGGGCGGGCTCCTCGCCGCTAATCGCAAGAGGACGGGGATGATTGGAACGCTTACCAGAACGCGATGCGCTGGTCACGGCAGTGAGACAAAAGGAGGTCTTTACATGTTGCGACTTTGGCAATAGGATGGGGGTTATCGCGCGAAAGTGCTACACGGACGCGCAATGGGGGGGGGGGGTTGCGGTCCGAAAGCTCAACAATCTGGGGAGGGGAGCGGGCAACGCTGAAGTCGAGTACGTAGAGGTGGCCAAAGATGACGTGACGCAGCCTGAACGTAGCAGCTCGTGAAACTGCGCGCAGACGAGGGGAAGGGGGATACTTGGCGTTGCTGCTCCTAGCGCTGCCGGAATATAAGCAGGGGAATATACTACCCATCAGCGGAAGACATTCGTCCAGGGAGGCGAGGGAAAAAAAACACATCCTAAAATCTTCCGGACTAAGGGGCAAGAAGTCCCACATGGTAATTCGAAAGGTGGTGCTCTCAAACACGTTTGGGGGAAGAGGGACGACCATAAAGAGCAACTAATCGTCGCGTGATCGACAATTGAGGAGGGAAGAGAAGAATTCATGGACTAGAAGGCGCTCTGGCCTTAGTGAAGACAGGAAAACCTCTCAAAACAAAACTGAGGATGAAATAGATATTTAAAAGGAACGGAAAAAAAAGACGCCAGAGAACCATCCTTTCATCCCATCATGCGGGCGAAGCGCTCAAGAAGAAAAGGCGTAGGTAAGAGGGGAATAAATAGGAAAAAAAGTGTTGTCGTTAGAAGAAACACCGGTCTAGTTTGTAGGGAGGGGGACTCTTCAAAAAAGCCTAAGAAATTACCAAAGGGGAATTCAAATTGGACTTCATAGTGGAGAAAGAGCCACTGAAAGACAATGCTTTAATTCTTAATATGGAAGCAAACATGATGGACAAACAAAAATCAAGGATCAAAAGGGACGATACACGCGAACAGGCGACACAAAGTCTCCGTCCTGAAATCGATCACGCTATTTCCGGAAAATAACGGCGAAAAGGGAAGAAGCTCTTAAGGGGGGTAGACGCGGCCTGTATCAAAGAAGAAGAAAAAAAATTCAAACCAAAGATATCACGAATTAAGAAAGTAGTCGACCGCACACCGCCGATGCGCCCAAGGCGAAAAATGAAAAGAGGGGGGAAGCCTTGCTGCACGTTAGGACACAGCCGCATCTGTGAAAATAGCGAGAAATACAATAGAAGACTCATGCCTGCGGCGAATTCGCAGGGAGATCCGCGAAAAGCGTAAAAAGCATCCCGAATCGAAGTCTGCAATCTAGCAGCGGGCTATTTCAGGTGTTCGAATGGGACGTCAAAGGGGGGTGAAACAAAGGGGGGATTCAAGGTAAAAGGGAACATGAAAGTGCATTCAGGAAAGAGGACCGGACTGCGGTATGGGTCGTGCAAAAAGCGTGGGTGGAGTCCGGCACAAAAGAAGGCAATCAGGGGGGAAAAGAGAAACCGGCGTCTCGCTAAAGAGTCCCCGCACGCTAGAAGGGCAAAGAAGAACTCACAGGGGGAGCAGCGCAAACAATAAGAAAAGGGAAAGGACGCCTCCAATTCTGTGAACAAGAGAAAGAGAGTGCGGGACTCTTCGGCGAAAAAAAACTCTGAAAGTCGTCTACTCGCGATCCGAGGCGAGGATCTCAGTCCTCGCGAAAGAGGTCAAAGAACGAATGTGGGTTCGTTTAGACAAGCAAATAAAAAATCACGAGAGAAACAAAGGAATGACTATTCCACAAATGGATAAACCCTATTCAGTCGTAGACCATTCAAAATAAACCATGACAAGCGGACTGAGAAAAAAAAAAACGGACACACACTTCTGTGTAAGCGGAATTGGCAAACGGACTTTTCATAAGTGCCAAGACTGGCACGTATAATGGTTGGCGCATCCTGTTGGGGACGATCTAAGCCCAGGTGAGGACTGAGCCAACATAAGAAAAGGGTTGGCAGGCCGGAACTAAGTACTCAGATAAGACGTGGATTCCGAATTCACGGAATTCCGTAAAAAGTGACATTGAGGGGGGCCAAGAGGGGCTTAAGGTCACTTCCGCCAGGGTGAGCACCTGAAACTTTTTGGGGGGGGTACAGAAAACGCAAGAAAACTCCGTCCAAATTGTGTGGCGTCACTATGAATGAAAGGGGGGGAAAACAAAGGAGCTCACTAGAAAAAAGACTATCTGTTCGGGAGAAAAAAAAAACACACTGCGAGCTGTCGGGTTATATCTGGGGCGCGGACTGGTAGGAAAACGGGAAAAAAAAAAAAAAAAAGAACCCCCTTCCAACAAAATAACTCAAAAAAAACTCTGGATGCGCAGGCAACCCAGTAAAAACATAAAAGGAAGACTACGATAAAAGGGGGGGGTAGAGGGGGGATACCATATTGTAATAAAAGAGGGGGATCAAGTAAGTTTTGCTCAAAACCAGCTCTACAGGACCCGCTGAGGATGACAAGAGGGGTACTCACCTCGGAAAGAGGGGAGATTTGCGTGAAAATGGGGGGGGGCGGATCGGTCCGAAAGAGAAAGGGAGCTAGACGGAGTCAGATTCACAAGATACCCAGGAACTTACGGGAGTCGCGCAATCACGGGAAGAGAATAGTTGCGGGAAAACAACAGCCAACGCGCTGTATAGGAAAATAAGCCGCCACGCTTCTAGGAGGAATGAGGCGGGAACGCCGCAGATCGCACAGGACTGGATAGAAACAATCTTGACCAGAGATAAAGAGCTAGTCAGAACTTGAAACCGAAAAACACCAACCAAACTAGGGTGAAACTCCAAAATGGAATTGCTCGGAAGGGAGGAAGAAGAGCATACAAGACCACACAACTCTTAAAACCCAAAGGGGGAAAAGAGGATGTATGGAGTTGCTCTAAAATTGGTAGGGCGAGAATAGTCTGAGGAAAAGAACCCAGGAAGAGAAGGTCATAAGGACACTGGACGAATACGCCGAAGCTCAAAGGAGGGAAGTCTAGTCAAACGGAATCAATCTTTTCATCAGGATCGTACGCACTAACGCGGAGGAAAAAACGGGGGGCACTCGAGCTGAAACGAGAAAAACGTCGGCGAGGTGCCGCCAATACCAGTATCCAGAGTTGTGAGAGTTCGAAAACTCGGGGGGAGCATACCTCGAAGACCCAGATAGGCATTATGAAAGGAATTCAGGTTGAAGGAACAACGAACTGAGCCAAGTGGATCGGCAACCTAACACGCCTTCCGAGAAAAAAATACAATAACGCGGTCGAAACCAGAATTAGCAATTCGTTTGAAACCGATTTCAGGACTTACTATGAAAGGGGAAGAGGGTAACCAAAGAGACTCTAACAATGCATAGGATTAAAAGATGTGGAAGCGGCGGTCCGAGGACCATCAAAGTCCTTAAAAGAAAAAATCCTACTCATTCGTTTAGACTATCTAGTGAGGGATTTTGAAAAAAAAGAAATGCGCGGGGGTCCTGCCGGTGGGGAGATTCAAAAGAGGGGGTTGCAAGAAAAAATGGCGAACCTGACAGAATATCTTGCGGAAGAGGAAAGTAGCATGCCAGAGGATCTACGCCTCCTAACAACTCCCCTCCCTGAAGGGGAAGGACAGTGTGAGCGGCTAGCGCCAGGCAGTGGGCTCAAAACAGGGAGAGGAGAGATGTCAGCTTTCCGAGAGGGGATTGCTTAACGGTAATGCGAGAAAAAGACATTACTCGTGAGCATCGCCCGAAGGACGGCGGGACCGAACGATCTTCACCGAGGGGAAGGAGCAGTCCGGGTTGGCGGTGTCTTTCTCAACTAGAGAACACAGTGAAAGAAACGCGACAAAGGAAAAAATACTAGCTGCCTCCAATCTGGGAAGAGGGGTGGTGTAGGGTTCATTGCCTCGACATACGATCGGAACAGCACCAGGGGAAGATTGGAGGAAAATTGTTGCGGGGGGGGGGGGGGGCTCCCGGTCATAAGAATTCCGTGTCTTCAATCTGCAAGAGTGGGGAAGATTATATGAAGGGCGATAGTGAGGAGGAGGAAGCGGCAGCAAAAAAGATGAAGGAGTAGGGAAGAAGGCTACCTCGCTGCTAGCCATTTAGCCGCGAGATATGTAAAGGGATGGGGGAAAAGCGACATAGGGGGATCTTGGAAGGTCGAGTTCTCCGAAGAAGGCTTCAAATCTGCAGACTTCCAGATACATGGGATAGCTAACTCGACCGGACGAGTTGAGGAAGAGGCTGACAATCTTTCGCCGGGGTACTAATGAGCCGCGCACCACGGATCTTGCTACATAGTGAGCGTGAAAACCGGAAAAAATCGACAAAAGGGTTCGTCGGCGCAACCGAAGACGTGCGCTGAAGGAAAAACGTAAAGGTATCGTGGAGGGGAGTGAACGCCCGTGGGCTTGCTTGGGGGGTTGAGATAACTCGTGGCTACCAGCACAGGTCGAATCTCGGAACCACAAAGCAGACGGGAAAAAGGGGTGAAGCTCGACAGAATAGGGTCTTTTCCGGTACTAGTGGACCGCGTGGTGCCAATTGATGGACACGGAAGGAAGCCCAACGAGGAAAATCGGTAAACGGCTCGCGCCGGGGGAAAATAACACACGTCGAAAGTACAATGCTTGCAGGGAGAGGACAAGCAGACTCCGTCTGAATCTCAGAAAGCCTGAAGACTCACGCTGCAGGGCTGTCGGGGGAAGAAAAAGCAAACCTGGAGTGAAATTTGAAGTCAGTCTCAAATGCTATTGCGGATCGGACCAAAAAGGGGAGGAGTCTCCAAACTGACGGCCCGGAGAGGTAAAATACATGCGGTTGAAAAGGCCAAAAGGTTGGTACGGATGTCACCTATAGCCAAATTTAAGGTGCGAGAAACAGGGGAACGTTGGAACTTTCGGCGGCGAGAAAGGGATTAGAAAGGACCGGTTGTGCAACCTTGAGCAGACGTTGGGTAGGGCCTGGAGAAAGACCAGAAAGATACAAGAGAAAGGCGCCTAAAAGCTGGCAGCATGCGAGAATCCGCAAAGGGATAGGATTTCCGAAAAAAACGAGTTTGGGGAGGATTGGCACTTAAAACATGAGGGTGGGACTTGAAACACTGGAAGATGGGGGGGGTGCCGCCAGAAGAGGTGAGAAGGGAGCACTACTGAAAAAAAAGGGAGATCAAGAGCACGACTCTGTTCTGGGGTTAAAGAGGCGAGTATGCGAAGGAGGGGGGACGGAGAACAACTCTGAGTGTTTCACCAATATGCCAAAATGCAGCGGATAGGTCCGGATACTACGGGGAGCACGCTTCACAATGGGGGAAAAAACTTAATCGGATGAACGGAAAGTCTACATAGAAAGTCGCCAGCTAAGACTCTCACATCTGTCGGAGGAGCATGACGGAGCATGGGTAAAACTTGACATAGGACGTCGAAGGCAACCAGCCGAGCGGGCAAGAATATTCAGGAAGGAAAACAGCAAAGGGAAAGTCTGGAAGTGCACTTGAAAGACGGCACCAAGCAGAGGAGGGAGTGGGGGAGGCAGTTTTCCTCCTGGGCTCTCTTGGAGATCAATGAACCGAGGAAGTTCTCAACCTTCAGGAGTTGGGAAGGTTAGCTCCGATAAGTCCGCGCGCAAAAAATTTAATAGAGGCAACTGCAAGCGCCGTTATCGGGAAGTAAAAGCGAGTGGGCTCTCGGGAGGAAAACCAGCCGGGGGTGGGTTCCAGGAGTCAGGGGGCGAGTTGAGCCTGCTGCGAAGACGGGAGAGTAAATGAGAGGATGTGTTTTTGGAAAAAAAATCCCTGAGCGCTGGTAAAGAAACTGTATTCCGATAGCACACAGGAGGAAGGTGCCCGGACTGGAAAAGAGAAAAACACTAAACGGAAGGAGGGGGAATCTTCTTAAAAGCTCAAGATAAGGGACCAGTTCCCGAACCGGGGAGGGGGGAAGGGGTTGGGGGGATAGGAAAGAACAAACGTAGGTGGTAGGAGAAATGAATCACACAGAGAAAGAGAATCTGACTAAGGCGGATTCATAGCGCTGGGGAAGGGCCGGTGAGTCCTTCTGCTCGAAAGGGAAGACGCTGAAATCTCCAAACAACACACAGGGAAAAGATTAAAAGAAAGAGGGACAAAGTCTCTTCCCGGTAAGAGGCGATACATGGCAGGAACTGACCAAAGCTGAATCGTCTCACTGAGTCGCCGAAATGGGACCCCGGTTACGTTTAAAAAAAATGGCGATCGACCGGGGTCGGGAAGAGGGCAACTCTAGAGAAAGGGACTACGCGATTCCCAAGGGAAAGGGGGGAGGCGGAAATCAATAGCCAATTTCCTGACTCGGCTTTCAAATCAGAGGCATAAGAAATCAAAAAACAGGCGCTTAGGAAGGCCAAAAAACGATTAGCAAACAATGAACGAGACGAGGTCACGGCGCAGCAGGAACGAAAAATGCAGCTGCGTAAGAGGTAGGAAAAAGAAAAAGCCCCAATCAAATGCACGCATCGTCCAAGGGGGGGGCAAGATCTTAGGCCTGTAGCCGGGACAGACAGAAAGCGCGAAAAAAAGGGGATAGTCCGAAAACGAATGCGAAAAGACGGACGCAATCTCAAAGAGAAAACTCGCGCCGCCTGGAGTCAGGGGAACTAGGTACATGGGGGGAAGAAAGTCATGGGTTGCTCAAAGCCTTAAGAAGAGGAGAGAGACGGAGATGCACGGGACCATAGATGTAGCCGAAGCACATAGAAAAGAACAGAAGCTCTCGCGTAATAAAAACTCCGGGCGATTCCCTTGGCTAGAAAAGTGAAGCCGATGTACCGGGAAATGACGAAGCACCGTGTATCGGGAGTATCAACCCGAGGTTAAAAGGAGGAGCGCTTAAAAAAGTCGAGGGGGGGATGCAAGAAAAATCGCATAATCGCCATCGAACAACTAATTAGGCTCAACGACATAGAAAGCAGGGCCAAGAGGGTGAGGTACCGAACGAACGAGAGGGAAAAAAACGCCAAGAAAAAATGTGAAGGGAAAATAAGTGGTCCTGGAGACTCAAACCGGTACGTGGGTGGAACTAGGAAAGGCTGTCTAAAAAAAAGACTATAATAGTTCTCGGGAGAGAGAGACTAGAAGTCCCGTCGGGGAGGAAGAAAATCAAGTTGAGTATTAGACCTGAAACGAAAACGACAGACGGCTCACGGCCACCAAAAGTCATGATCCCCGAATCGGCTAGAGAAGAACGGAAGAAGGGCCTCACCTTCACTCCATACAGTAAAGGAAAAAGGTCGCACTCTACTTAAAACACCAAGTCTTCCAGCCATTGGGAAAGGGGGAAGAAAGCTCGGGGGAACTCCAAACTTGTTTTCGATGAGACAAGTTGAAAGGATCCCGGCATCTTGGAATGAAGAAGTACTGTCAGAAATGGACATCTGGTTAGAACTTTCTGCAGGAAATCGCCCGGGGACCTGATTTGACAAGATGCATTCAACTGCAAAAGACAAACCAAAGGGGGAGGGTGGTAAAGGTAAAAAGCGAGCAGTTCAACAAAGCGGTCCAATTGTGGGGGCCGGCCACGGGTGACCAAAAGGGGGGAAACAATCGCGGAAAGCCTTCCGCAAACGGATATCCAAAAAACGCTCAAACGCTCAGGGGACTTTGTAGAGAGGATAGGGCAGGTAGTTACACGAAGCAGGGACAAAAAGGAAAATCACCACTAGTCGCATACGCACACGAGGGAAAAAGACGCGGACCGGCGAAGACCCGCAAACTAGGGGATCGTCCGTACGTAAGATAATGTTTGTAGAGGGAAAATTTTGAGGGAAACGAAGTGTCGCAAAGGAGTACATCTTTGGTGAGGCGTCGCCCCGAACCCGAAAACATCAAAGAGGGGAAAAGCACCTCTATCGTGCGGGTCGAGAAGGTGTGTAAGAGAAAGATGTATGCCGAAATGGGAGGGGGGAGAGATCGGATTCCCCGGCGCCAATGAAAGGAAGTAAAGTATACGTCTTCAAAAAATTGAAATCGGTAGAAAGAATCAAGAAAAGGGGGAGATCGTGGACACTCACCGATGCTTAAATGCCTGGCAATCGAAAAGGAATATGAAGAACTACCCCAGCGGAATCTCAACATCTTGCAACGCAGGAAAAGAAAAAAAAAATGGAAAAAGTGCCGACTAAAAAACGAACAAGAGTTTTTAAATCCACAGCAAGAATAGATGTCTAGGTAGGAAAGACCGAACACGAACACTAGTCCAGGCCAGGAGAAAGGCGGATGTTAAAAGGTCAAGAAATGCTAATGGATGATAGGCGTACATAAACCAAGAATAAAGTAGGCGCGTTAACGAAGGAGTCAACGCCTCTCGAAAGCTTCCGAGGCAAACGTAAGGAGTCAGGGGGGGTCATGTTCATCTGGATTAGGGACGAATCAGACGCCAGGACCGAAGGCGAAAAAATAGGAGAACGACCAAGAGTCGCATTTGACA
>Ga0179593_1359786_pt1 | contig 19057 bp, 17 predicted proteins | sample CZODoug2_1_08_16_FD_185931 | JGI IMG/M metagenome (GOLD analysis project Ga0179593, IMG submission 185931) | Vadose zone soil fungal communities from Angelo Coast Range Reserve, California, USA - CZODoug2_1_08_16fungal (PacBio error correction) | ecosystem: Environmental > Terrestrial > Soil >...
GCAAGTCGACAGACCCGGCACCGCGATGGGGACTTCCCTTGAACTCGAGAGGGAGGACAAATGACCGCAACGAACAAGTCGGATGCGATCAGCCGAAGAAGGTCAGAAGAAAGTACGTAACTCATTGCATTAGGTACCCCAAAACTGACGCGAACGAACCAAGGAAAAAGCACTTAACAGCAACCGCGCTCAAGCCGTCGGGGGAAAGTGGGGAAAAGAAAATAACATAAAAAAGGCCCGGGAAAAAGGCGGCTCGGGCGGAAAAAAAGGTCATGAGGGCGCGTTAGGGAAAAAACGATAAAAAAGAAAGGGAAAATGTCGTGTTTAGAGGAAAATGCCGCGTGTGAGAAATACGTGGCCCGGAAGGGGGGCCTCCAGCAGTGAAAAAAAAAAATTTTAACGTGGGAACACCCCGCCCCAAAAAATAAGAGCCAACCTTCTTCCCTGCCCCCGGAGTGGAGGGGTGATTCGAGTGTGAGAGACTATTGTAACGATCAATACCGCAAGCGTGGAATGGAGGAGGAAATAAAACTCCCTCTTGATACGGGGAAAAAGGTGCAAAACATCAAGAGTCACGAACGGGGGTTCTGAAAGGGAAGGAGGCAGGGGAAGGAAACAATACACGAAGGGGAGAATGGGCCGGAGTACTATTAAAAATGGAAAATGGAATAGATCAAACGTCGAGGGAAAAAGGCGTGGAGGAACGCCGTTCACTTGATATCATTCTCAACGTAAACCTGAACGCTGGCGAAGGGCCGTAATATGGCTGATGTTTCATAATGGTCCAAGGAAGGGGAGGGGGGTTTGGGGGAGGGGGGCGGTAAAAAGTGACCCTCACAGGTTCCAGGCAAGAACATACTTCAGTGCAGGGCAAGGCGTTAACCCGGGGAAGGTAGAGGAAGCTGGGCGAGAATGGTGAACTATGATGAAACATCGAGGGCTACGATTACAAAGGCGGTTTGAAACTAGAGGAAGTGAAAAAATCTCACGTGGTGGGCGGGAACCAAAGGGGAAGCCTGGGGACGGTCGGTGGGGGCAATTTGAGGATCGCGGAGAAGCTATTCAAATGTTTATGGTTGGGAGGCAGGGGTCGGGAAATAGAGGAGCAAAAATGAGGAAGCCCTTCGTGGCCGGGTCCATGAGGACGGCACGAATGAAGGCCAGCTTGGCAGGGGCCTCAGGGGGGGGGGGGTCGTGGGCCTGATGGCGTCGTCAAAAGATAACTGGGGCGTGATTGCATCTTTGGGGGACCCCGGAAACTAAAAAAGATTGATTTAAAGACTTGAGAGGGGCCCACCACCTATCCCGAAAAGGAAAGTGTAAAAGAAAGACAGCGGGTGCAGACTTGTAAAAACGAACGTAGGGAAAGGAAGGAAAACGTTAGGCAGGGTTGGATCCAAAGAAAGGCAAACCCGGAGAGTGTAGCACCCAGGCCAATTCGGACGAAAGTAATAAGAAACAGAGTTGAGTGCACGCGAGCAAACCACACACAGCGCTAATTCCAGGCAAAGGAAGCACTCAAACCAAGGGGGTGGCCGGAATAAAGAGTGTGTAAATGAACGAAGCAAGGCACATAGACGGAGCGAGACCATAGTGGGTCGAAAGAAAGGGAGATTGAATGAACAACGACAAAGGCACCGAACTAATACTCACTGCAAAAGGATTACCTCGATTGACTGATGGGCGGGTAAGTTGGGACTGCAGAAAGGCAGAGACTACGAACCTGTGTCTGACGGGGGAGGGGGGGGCGTGGAAGGAACGGGTAATATGGTCGCGCATGAACGTGAATGGGCGGGGGTCGAAATAAACTAACTATTCCTCAAAAGGGGTCGGGGAAGGGGGCAGGAAAAAAGGGATGCGGTCGAATTGAAAAAAAGAAACTGCAATAAACATCGTCAAAGGAAACTGCGCGTAACCCAAGAGAGAGCAAAAAAAACGAAACCTGAGGAGAATTAAAATTAGGAAAAGAAGTGGGGTGAAAAAGTGGGAACGGAGCGGGGAGGGGGGGGGGCTTAGTTTTACGTGAGGTCGCAAAAACTAATGAATTGTGGCCCTGCCCTCTCCCAAAGAAAAAGAGGAACTTTTCAGGGGGGGTGCTAAACCCATAAACAAGCTCGTTGAGAAGAAAAGCGGCACGGCACTTGAAAATACAAAATACTCAATTAAGGAAGGTGCCGGAGGGACTGGCAAAAAAACTTGTGCAGTGGCTCGGGGGACCTGACTTGCAATTCGGGGGGAACTTGAGCTTGGCAGTGGGCTGTGGTGAATGTATCATTACCACGGCGGCGAAATGAGGGTCCGCGATGAAAGAGAGGGTGCCCGATCAGGATTTGATGCAACAGAACACAACGAGGTGAGGGACGGCAAGCCAATTGTTTAAAGAGCGGGAAGGAATTCTGGGGATTTGGCTGCGTGAGAGGGGGAACCGAAGCGGGGTGGGGCTTGATACAAGGGCCTGTCATTGGGCTTGGGGGGACCGAAACTCGACTGGGGTAACGGCACGGGTACTGAAAACTAAGAAGAAATTTAAAGAGACGGGAGGAGAGGGAGAAGCGCAGTACTGGTGTCGGTCAAGGGGGGGATTGGCGGTAAAGGGAGCGGGTTTCAGAGATTCCAAGTAGCCTCAAAATGGCTGTGAAAAATTCGCCTTCGAGACACAACGCGAAAAAAAAGTATCAGAAGAAGTAAGACTGGGACGATAAATAAAAGCCGAGGCGGAGGAAAAACGTGAATATACACAGCCCCGGGGGGTTGAGGTAAAAGTGAAAGAAGGGAAGATGGGGGTTTCTTGGGGGGCAACGAGGGCAATTCAAAGACACAGAAAAAGCAACCGCAGAGCCGAAGAATGATCAGAATAAACAAAAAAAACAAGAGGGGGACAAGGAGTTGATGGACAAAAATTGAAGGAGAGGTCCATTCAAGAACCGTGAAAAAAAATAAAAACGACTCTTTGAATCCGGGAAAAAAGAGGTTTACATAGGGGTCATGACTGAATCAACTGGAACCGCCAAATCAGGGTGTTAAAACGAGGGACGGAAATGGAAGGAGGGGGGAGGGCAAATACAAGGGGCATGGCGGACAAAACGTGTATAACGCGAAAAGTATGACAAACACATACCCTAAAGGAGGAAAGGATGACCACGAAAAAGCACCGGCGCCAAACGGGAGGGTGGGAAAAAATGATAGGAGCTAGTGGACACGGCTCATGAACTCAGCGGGTATTATTAAAGGCCAGGTGTCTGTTCAGAGGCCGGCACGGGGGAGGAAAAAGGAGCAGACGTGTGAGGGAGGAACATATTCACACCACAGACGGGGCCGAAGGGATGGGGGGGGGGGGGGGGAAAGAAAAAATATCAATCGTGGTGGTTTTCTGTTGATGGACGCAAGAGGACAAGATTTCGGCCGGGGGGGACAACTACTCATCATCAACGGTAAAAAATCAAGACAATATGAGACCGTGGGTCACTTGGGGAGGTCAGTGGCGAGGGGGTTTGGGAGGGGGTGGGCCATTCCCATGGTAAACTGGATCGTGACGGAAGAGCTACTGAACCTACTGGCACAAGGGTTGAAGACAGTAAAACGGAAATTGACGGCCGAAAAAAATTCATTTGTGCCACCGGGGGAAGAAAGAAGTTGGGGAGAAAACAGCAATAGGCCGGGAAAACTGTGTCACGGGTCAGGAAAGACTTCGTCGAGCGGTTTGAGAAGGCGGCGGTGAGGTGAAGCTGGCACAACGGCCGACAGAAGATTCAGCGGGGGGTATGTGGGCGCGGGTCGGTCCGAAGAAGTGGGAAAAAGTGGTCGCATGGGGGGAAAAAAGTCCTACATTCCGAAGAAGGGATGCTTAAGAAACGGACAGAAAAAGAATATATCACAGCGAACTTTTGAAAGGGACGGGGGACAGTGGCGAAAGGCGCGTTCAGGGTTACGCCAACAGCAGGGGCCGTGCCGAGACGGCACTTAGAACTTTTCGGAAACAAAATGAAGGCAGGTGTTGGGAACCATTGATAAAAAGGAATGGGAAGAAAAACGGTCGTCACTGATGGAGCACTGATAAACAGGATGAAAGGAACAAGTATAATTAAGGAACAGATAAAAAAAAGGGGAGGGGAAAAATATGGGAATCAATTATCACGACACACCTAAATAGTTCGGGAAGGGAAGGAACTTAACCTTACGGTAAAGGATTGCGAGGGAAAATGGGGAAGGCGTAAAATTAATATTCTCGGAAGAAATAGAAAGGACAATAAAGACCTTTGCGTCTAAGTAATGAGCGGGGTGTCGCCAAACCGAGTCCAAAGAGATAACGGGTGGAAAAGCCACAAATTTTTTGTGAAAGGGGAGGGAAAGTTGAGGAGAGAGAGGAATAAAGTTGAGGGGGAGAATAACGACTTTCCAGACGTCATAAGGGAGAAAAGGGGCTTCGGGGGGGGGGACAAAAGACTTTCATCAAAAAAAGTTAAAGTACGGACTTTGGGAAAGGACGGGCCACCAGAGGCAAGAAAAGGACCAAGGAAAAGGAAGGCGGGGGCGGCCTTCAAGTTGACGAAGGCATTGGCAGGCAAGCACGGCACGGCGACTAAGGAGAGAAGGCAGGAAGAAAAAGTGTTGAACTGGGTGGAAAAATTCATCTAAGAAGAGGGAGAAAAGGGAGAGTTGCAAAGGTGTTGAGAAAAAGGCCCGAAGTGGGTGAAACGCGAGTGGGGAAAGAAAAGAAAGGCGGCGCATCAGGCGGAACTACAGGCTGGCAGGCGGGGCACGGCGCGGGGAAAATGATCGACGCGACTTAGAGGTGAGCGGGAAGGGTTATGAAAAAGTTGGCTGAAAAGGGACTGGTAATAGAGACTCATCACCACAAAAAAGGAATAGGAGAAAAGAGATTAAAAGGACTCATCAGCCAACCCTGGGAAAAAAATAAGACAAAAAAAAGAAAACGATCAGCAAAGCGATTTACCTGCGACGCGCCGTTCCATCAAACCCGCCGATGACGTCAATCAGGAGAACAGCGATTCTTGCTGAAAAAAAAACGCGACAAAAAAAATTCCTTTAAAACGTCAAAATCAAAAAACTCGGGGAAAACTATTACACGCAAAACGACGAGGATCGAGGAAGTTGACCGGAAAAACTTTTGCGCAGGACAAAAACACAAAAGCCGGGGCAAAATTTAAGGCACGCAAGATGAAGGGCCTCCTAAGACAACTTCGGTGCTGTGAAGGAGGGAGACCGAAGTCAAGGAAGGAAACAGCTTTATGAATAAAGTCGTTAACAGGGGAAAAAACATTATCAGGAGGAAAAGGCAAAGTTCCACTCGAGGAGTATTAGTAAAAAAAAAAGAAAGAGTCTCAAAAAAATTCAAAGCCAACAAAAAACAATTTGGGAAAAGGGGGAAGGAACTCGGGGGAAGGGGGGGGGAAAAAAAAAAAAAACCAAAAAGGACCAGCCCGGGCTACGTCCCGCGGGGGGGTGCACTGCGTGAGGAGGACGAGGCCGACAAATGGACAACTTCCTAAAAGCACACAAAAAAAAAAAAAGAACGAAGTAGGGTTCCAAAAAACCTGCAACCCTCTGGTCGGGTGGTGCTCATGTTGCTCAAAATTTGCCCCCTCTGGGGTAGACAGTCCGGTACTGGGAGGGGAGACTCTTAGAAATAAAGGCATTTTTCCAGGGATGTTTTATCATTGTTACAATCAAGGGAGATAAGTGCGGGGGCCGGGGTTCACCGGGCAGGGACGCCTTCAGGGTGACGTAGGCTGAGTCCACGTGGCATCCGTAGTAAAAACCGGGGGCATGTTAGAGGAGAACCGTGGGAGTAATTCTACCCTAAAAACGGAAAAGATGCGGGGGGCGGAATTGGGGGGAAAACGCGGGGGCGCAACTCAAAAAAAACCCAGCACAGTACTGCAAAAAGATAGAAGGGAAAAAGCAGTACGGCAAAAATAGCGTCGGAAGAAGAATTGGACACGCATAAAAAACACGCCAAAGAAACCCACCGGGCGTAACACGAACGGAACAAAAATCGCAAACCGTAAAAACTGCAAAAGCCGTTGGGAAGGAATAAAACGAACAATAAGAACAAACCGCTTACGGGATTAAACATTAACTCCTTGATTTGCTAAGATAGGCGGAAAAAAATGCGGTGGTTGTTCTGAATAAAGCGGTTGAAAAGGGTTTGAACCCTACTGCGCACAGCTGGAACACCAGCCTTTGGGAGGGGAAACCAGAAAACCATCAAAAAAAGGAATCCACAGTAAAATCTTCCAACACTTAAAAAGGGGGAAGTGGTAGGGGAAAGAGGAGGGGGGATAGAATGAAAAACACCAAATCGAGCGCCGCCCTAGGGTAAGAATGGGAGGCAGAAGAACGCCAATCTTGTAAGTACCGTGGAACAAATTCAATATTAAAGTATCTTGGTGGGGGGTGAGAGAAGAAGAAAGGTAACGATCACATCCCGGCAAGATCATTTGGACAGTCAGTGTGATATTAAACCGGAAAAAGGTTAGGAGGACAAAAAAAGGGTCAGAACTGCGGAAGTTCTCAAAATTAGCCTGTAACAGATTGATAGAAAGTATCAAGTCAACCTGAAACTCGGGGGAGGGCCGGCAATTTAGGAGTGAGTGTAATAATTGAAACAAGGTGCGGGGAGGGGTGGGTAAAAGGGTCGTAAAAATGAAACCAGAAAGTCCCTTGTCTGCAAACAAATGGTCAGGGGGGGAAAAAGCAAAGGAAGGAAGGGATGGGGGTCGGAAAAAAAGCAGGACGTTAATAACATGCTTATGCTCGAGCAGAGCGGGGGGGGGTGGAACGGCAAGTTGAGAAAAAGACTTGAAAACACGTTTTGTGAAGCTCATTAACGAGGGTGGAAACTCAGGTGGGGGGGGGGAAGGGTCGTAGCAAAGGCGACCTCTGAGTCTCTGTCAAGGTATTTGGGGTTGGTCGGTAATGTACGGGTCATTCAAGCGAAAAAAAAGGAAAAATAATAGGAAAAAACTGGTCTGTACCGGTGGAAGCAAACCGGCAACGGCCTGTTAGAGGGTCGAGGGGGGGGACGGGCCAGCAGCCAATGGAGCGTGAAACGAGCCAGCGGAATACCGTCAAAGGGGATTCAGCCAAAAAGCAGCCAGGGGCGCCCTGGGCGATGAGCAAACAAGGGAGGCCAGAAAAAAGGTGTGTCAACGGAAGGGAGACTGGATGGTAGCACAAGTCGGAAAGGAATTAGGACAAATTCGGGTTGAGGAAAAGGCAATAACGTTAACCCGAGAGGTCTTACAAACCGAAAAGAGTAAGGAAGAGGAGAGAAAAAAAGAAAGTTGCTCAAAAAAACAAAGCCACCAGAATCTCACTCAGCAAAAACTGACAAGTCCAACAAATAGTGAAAGAACTCAAAAAGTCGGGGTGCGAGACAAGAGGGCACTAGCAAATCCCCATAACGAGGGGTAAATCAAAGGCCTTAGAAAGGTGCGCCAATGGGATATTTACTAAAACCAACGCCCAAACTGAAAGAGAAAGTCCTCACGACTAGAATAACCTCCTGCAACGGATTGCCCCCCAGAAATTGGCAAATCACCGGAGGGGGGGGGGTAAAGTTTCCAGAGCCAATGGAAAACACGGCACCGAGAGGCCAAGGGTGGGTACGTTGGTATCTACGTGCCAGAGGAAACAGGGCGCATTACAAAAGGGAGATAATAAGTGAGGGGATGGTTCATGGAGAAAACGGCCCTTTCCTCAGGTATAACAGTTCGGCGGCAGAAAGTGAGGAGGCGGAATTTAATGAAGAAGGATCGTAAAATCACAGCGCAGTACATTCCGGGGTCAGGATAAAATCAGGAAGAACACCAAAAAAGAGGAAGGGGGAAAATAGAAAGTGGGGGGAAGCAGGAATTGAAGAGGGGGAAGGGAGTTGGACGGGTAGTGAGTCAGTCGTGGAAAACAATCACTTGGTCCTGCCGTCATCCACGATCCAGTGAAATCGTGAAAAGGATTCGCACTAAATCAACATCAAATAGAAGCTCGTGGGGGGGGAAAGAACGAGGGGGAAGGCGTCACTTCAAAGGAAGAAACGTCCAATCCGCAGCCTAGCAACTGACAAAGGGATGCTGATCTGAAACTTTACAAAACGCTGTGAAAACAAAGTGGGTAAAGAGTGGAAAGGGAACGGGGTTATTATTGGGGGCTTGAGCGGGAGAGGGGGGTGCGTTGGGGTGCATTTGACAAGTATCCTTAGCGGCGAACAGGAGGAATGTTCCGCAATAACTACTATGTTGAAGGGGAGGGAAAGGAAAATATTGATCAAAAGGACGGGTTCTGGAAAAGCCTGGGGGGGGAGCAGCGGGAAAGTTTGGATTTGAGGCCAGTCATCGTCCACCGAGGAGGTAACGGGGAAATGGCGAAAAGGGGAGGTGCGAAAGAGCGGAAAAAAGCCTGTGACGCACCGAAACATGAGAAAAGTTAGACAGGGAGGTCGAACGATCAGGAAACTTCGGGGAGGGACAAGTAGGAGCCGTGGGTAGACCTCGCCAGGGGGATAACATTTGGTCGGGGCATTCTTTGAACGGCGAAAAAAGAGGAAAGCCGGTCCGCCGGATGGACGATCAGCAGGCAAAATGGCCGTTCAACCTATTAAGAGAACAGTCAGGGGGTGCCCCGGGGGGGGGTCTTCAAAAGCAAGAGGGGGAAGATTTATTTCTTGGGGGCCGAAGATTGCATTCCCAGCTACACTGACGAAAAAAAAAAAGAAAGGGGGGATAGACGGCATAGAAGAAGAGAGAAATGAAAAACCAAAAAGGATGGGGACAGAGGGGGGGTTATTAAGAAAAACGGGGAGGTATGGGGCTACAGGAGAGCACTGAAAAATAACACGAAGGCTTAAAAATGGCCCTCATCGGGGGAGGCAATAGTTCCATGATCTTCTAAAGAGTAAAAACCAGAAGGGTTTTCAAAAATCCCGTCGAAAATGGAATATGGGTTCGAAGAAAACGTGATGCGTGGTGTCAACACGGGGTGGAGAGGGACCGCGAAGTACAAAATACTAAAAAAGAAAGGGAAAGGATGACCATAAAATCGCAAAAAAAAAGGAGCAACCCTATAGGGGGAAAACAAAAAAGAAAGGGATCTCAAGTACGGCGGGGGTCAGAACAGCGGCAGCAAGAAGGACTCGCCGGTTGAGATTCCATTTCAATTTTGCATCGACAAACTAAAAAAAAACCGGGGAGGGGATTGTGACTCGAACGGGAGATTATTTCAGCAACACAGAAAGGGGGGGAACCGATTGAGTGGGGCCAGGTGGAGTCCAAGCGGAGGGGGTGGAGGGGGACGCAGAGGAAAAGATGGGGCGCGGGTATGCTACACTGACGATCCATAAAGAGGGGCGAATGAAAACGAGGATCAGGGCCGGGGGGAAGGGAAAACGCAAAAACGGGAGATGGTTGGCTTGCGGGGGTGTTGGACAACGGACCAAATAAAGAGTTCAAGGATCAGAACTGCAAAAGAAAAGTTTTGTCAAAGAGGGGAAAGTGCGCCGAAACCATTGTGTTACCGCAATGGGGTTCAAGAATTAACTCAGGGAAGAGTAAAAAGGGGGAGCACGCGGTTTGGGACGACTGCTTAGGTAGGGGAGAGGAAAAATCCAGGCAAACGGCGGGAGGTGGGGATGTGACAGGGTCAGTGCGGGGGAAGCGAAGTGGTTAGTGGTGAAAAACGCATGGGCTGGGGAATACGAAGAAAAACGTTTATTAGGGAAAACTAAGCGCAGAATGCGATCCTCATATAAAAAGTGTTACGGGGAGGGTGCAGTTGCGAAAGAGCGTTCAAGGGGTAAAGAAAACAGCCGCCGGTGCAGGTGATCGTGAAAGAAGCAGACACGGGGGGGTAAGGTAAAACCCTATTTTTAATGGCAGAAAGGAAATTCCACACCGAGAGGGAAGAGAGACGGAACGAAGGTCGACATTTGCACATTCAAAAGGAGTGAAATTAAATTACAATGGATAAGGAAGGCCATGAAGCAGTCCCGTAGGGTTGAACCTAAGTCCAAACCCCGAATAGAGGCGGGGCAGGCCGGAGGACGGAAAAGACGGATTTGAGTTCCGAGTGAAATGTTGGGCTACTCGTGGGGGGCGAGGCATCCAGTGCCGGACATAAAACCTCTTATGAGACGAAGGGACGGAGGGGGCCCAAAGGGAACAGATTTGAAATAGACTGACTTTCAACAACCTGTGGCCCAAAAAATGGTGTTGTGAGTGAGTGCGGAGGAGAGCGAGGAAAAAATAAGAGGGGCTGGGGATAATAACCCGCAGTACCGTGTCATAACGGAATCCTGCAATCTGTGGGGAAAGAAAAAATTATCAATAAAGGTTGTCAATGGACGGACTTTCACGAGGGAGGGCACCATGCAACATTCCAGCAACAGCTTTCTGTCTTTCCGGACAAAAGAAACCATCTTGCCTCCAAAGGTGCGCAACTCACGAGAGACTGGGGCTCAGGCTGCGAAAGTGGGTGGACGGGGGGAAGAAAAGCAAGCGATAAGAGGAATTAATGGAGCATTACTGGAGCCAGACGGTTTGGTGTTCAGACCGGGCCCGTACTTTTATGGTCAGTAATACCGCGAGGGGGGGTTTCGAATCAACAGCAATAATGCAAACGTCTCATTTGATAAAAAATCACTTAAAGGAAGCGCTTAGTATTAGGTGGAAGGCAGGGGGAGTCAAGAAGAGCTACAACTCGGGATCGTGACATTGCACGTTTTTTTTGTTAGGCTGATTAGAGGACGGGTAATATCCTCTCAACAAACCACACCTTTGTAAACAAAAGCCAATTGAAAGGAAGGAAAACACGGCACAAGAGAGAACACCGAGACGTGCGAAACTAGCAGATGTCAGTCACAGAACCGCATCCACTCATCATAAAGCGCTCTGACAGAGAGGAATGGGCCAAGCAGTAGGAGGGTGCTTGACACCAGCGAAACGGTTCAAGCATGCCGGGCCGGTAGACAAAACCTCTGTTGCAATGAAAAAAAGGACCAAACATCAGAACGAGGAAGCGAAGGGGAAGGTGTTCAAAAGAAAAAGTTGGACATGGAGCCCGCGACAAAAAGCTACTTGAGTTGGTCAAATTGGAGAGAAAGGGACGGCCCGCCCAGCCATCAGTTGGCGTGGGAAGAGGTTAGGGGGAAAAATCCTGGCAAAAAAGAAAGTACTAAAAGCACTGATTAAGGAGTTCAAAAACGAGCCAGGAGCAGGAAATGAAGCCTAAGCGTGCAATTGATTCCCTCCAATCGTCTGGTCGCGAAGCCGAAACTTTCAAGAACTAACAAGGGGGAGAAAGGGGGGAGGAAGAAAATCTGTAAGAGGGTTAAATCCTCACGGAAACCTTGCGAGACGTCGTTAGGGGGAATTCACGGGGGGGAGCGACGAGGGAAAAAAGAAAAAGTTGTGAAACCATGAACATAGAAACTCAAACATGAATCCTGGGGACATGGGAACTCCGGACACACCCCGAACTGCTGGGTTGGGCGGCTTTCAAATACAGGCAAAGGAGGGGGGGAAAAAGCGTTCCTGTCTAAAGGCAGGGAATAGAAAAGTGTACTTTTAATTAAATCCTGGGGTAATCCTGGGTAAGGAAGGGGGCTATCCGTGATTTGCAAGTTCGGAGTGTTCGGGGGCATGGTCCGGAGGGAAAGGGTACCTGCCGTTAACGGTACTGGCATAAGACTGGGGATTAAGTCTGCACGTCAACAGGGAAAGAGGGAAAAAGTGGCAAAGGGACGCGAGAAGTCAAATGGGGAAAAAAAAACGTAACACAGGTCTCGCTTAGAACTCAAAGGGGTGACTCTTATTATATAATACGTCGTCAAAGGGAGGGAGAAAAATTCAAAAACCACGAAAAAAAACTTCCGCTAACCAAGAAGGAAAATCAGCAATCTAACCGTCGTCCAGGACGGGGGGGGCATAACTAACGAAGAAAACCTCCCGAGGAAAAGGTAAGAGGTGGTCTGAAAAGAAAGAAAAGGGCAGGGAACGATTGCTGAAAAACGATTTCGGGAAACCCAAGGGAGGTTTTTGGGAGGAAAGAAGCGGAAATCGGGGGAGCGGATGGAGACAATGAAAGGATCATTTCAGTGGCGCACCCAAAAAACCATCAAAAAAATAAGACCAAACTTGGATTAAAGGGCAAAGGAGAGTGGATTATATAAGGGGGGATTAGAAGGCGAGGGTTACGATCCAGAGCCAAGCCAGCGGGTGGAAGGAGTCGAAACAGAAACAAATAACTAGGGCGTGACTGGACAAGAGAGGCCCCGTATAGTGGAGAATGAAATAATATTCGAAATCCACGCAGGAGAGGGGGGGTAGTCGCTCTGAAAATAAAAGGGAGGATCCAACAGGCGAGGTGATTCTCGTAAAGCCGGTCAAAAAGGAGCCGGGAAAATTGATATTGCATGAAGTAAACGGAACGCGTTGAAAAATTAAGGTGAAAGATTTAGGGAAAGCCGTTCCGCCGATGAGTGTTGTAATATTGGGGTCAAGAAAAAAACAAAGTAAAAAATCGCAATGGCCCAGTTGGAGTACCCCAAAACTCATGACAACGGCAGCAACGTTAAAAGAAAAAGTTGTGGGACACTGAAAGAGGAACGAATCTCAGGAATAAGGAAAAACAAGAGGATCGCGGAGAAAACAAAACTTTGAAAGGGGATGGATAATACGGACCCTTTTTCGGATCAGGGAAGCTGGAAAGCCTGTTGGTGGGGTTTCATTGGAGGAAGAGCTCATAGAATCTACGGGTGAGTGATTTTGTGGGAGGGGAAATGTGCGGGAAAAGGAAAAAAAAAAAGGGAACAAAGAAAATAATCGGCTAAAGGAACCGTGAAAAGGGCAAACCGGCAGGGGGCCGATTCATGGTTGTTGGGGAACCGCCGAATCGGCCGGGAGGGAGTAGGGGTCCCGGCCACGGAGAAGGCGTCGGAGGTGTCGCAAGGTACCAGAAGTCAGGCATGAGGTGATCAGGGGGAGATTCCCGCCACAAAAGGCGACAGAAGCAAAAGGTTTGGGGAAAAAAACAGAGTGATACGGATCGGAAGCCCGCCGGAAGGGGAACGGTAATTGCTTGCGTCCGCTTGTGGAGGTCCACAAGGAAACTTTGCCCCAGGCGATTTTAGGGGCAAGCCACTCCCCTCGCCAGGGAATCCCTTAGCTGCCAACAAACGGTTGGCTAGTCACAGGCCTTGCACAATCCCACCAGCTCGGCCGATCGAAAAGCAGGCGGAAAGAAACTCCAAACTTCTTGGGATGGCCGAAAAAAGTACTTACTCGCTTAAACCATCTAGTGAAGAAAGTGGGGGCCCCTTCAAGAAAGGTTCGACCGGGAAATGTGGGGGAGAGTCCCAACTAAATGCCAGAGAAAGGACCTCATCTCCTGCAACTCAAAACCTTCCAAATAGGAGAAGGGGGGGGAATGATTCACCAGGGGATTAAAGTGCCGCGCCATGACCCAAAAAAGGGCCATCGGGAATGGATTGGACTGGGGGTAGCTGGAACGGGTAAATCTCAGCGTTAATCGAAAAATCTGGCGGGAGATTGGAGCAAGAAAAATGGTAGCGTTCAAGCAAGGGGTGATCGGTGTAGGGGGCAGGAACGTGAGACTTGGGGACTTGGAAACCGCCAAAGAAAAAATCCCAGCAAAAAAAGAACAAGGCGCGAACCCACTAAACTCCACAAACCAGAGAGTAGGAAAATATAGAGGGGGGGGTTAAGGAGAAAGGAATTGAAAAACAGTGATGTAAGGGGGGGATAAGGGAAAGGGAAAACTCATCACGTTTAACGCGACAAGGATCAACTAAACGGGGAAGGGTGATGAAACAACATCCCATCACATAAAGACTGGGTAGAAGAAAAAGCAGGGAATCGGAAAGGGCCATAGACAAGGACTCAACAAGAATATCCTGGGAGGAGGGAAGGCGCAGGAACGAAACGTTAATCATTGAAGTCTAGTGGAAATGGATTGCATGAGGAAGTCTTCCGGGAATTGGGTATTGGGAGTGGAAGTGAGCACTTGCGGCGATGGTCCAGATTATAGATGGTTTTCAGCAGCGGGTCATGTAAGGAATGAAAGATTCCCAAAGACTGGGAGGGAGACCGCCGGTAAAATTGGAGCGCTTGGCGAAGTGAGTGGGGGAGTTCTGCGCGTGAAAGAGCAAAACACCGCGTGGGGGGCTTTATACTTTCGTCAATTGACTAGTTAAGGAACCTAAAATAGGGGGACGGCAAAAAATAAAAGGGAGACTGGACAAAAAAAGGAGAGATTCCAGACGGAGGGCTATCGCTAGGATCAATTCCGTGGCTTTGAACAAGGGACGGGGGGAGGGTGCGCGGGGGGGGGGGCAAGAAAATCGCCATGATAACTCAATGTATGCCGTCGGGTCATTCTACAACGATACATGGTCCGGACTTGGATAGGAAGGGAGAAACCAGGCCGGATGCCGGAACCGAGAATCGACGGGGAAGGTTGGATTCAACGGCGAAAAAAGGGGAAGATTTAGGGTCCTTGGATGGGGGGGAATGGCAATGAAAGGAAAAACATTACGAAAAAAAATGCAAAGGGCAGAGCCGCAACTAAGATATAAAATGAAAAAACACAGGAGGTAAGAGGAAATGGAGTAAAAGAAAAAGAGGAGTTTCTAAAAAAAAGCTCACAAAGGAAAAAGAAACACGCGCAGTGCCGAACCTCAGCGGGGTGTAGTAGTTAAAGGAGCTGGAAAGAAAACACGGTAACAAAATCAGTTTGGGGAAAAACCGTTAACTGCAAGAACGTATGTGCGAATACACGGTGCATGGAGGGGGTGTAACCCGGGGGTATGACCCCTATTACAAAAGAAAAGGAAAAGGGAAGGTGAACGATTACCGAAATCAATAATGCCCTACCAGAGCGTTCAGGGTACGAAAAGGAGAGAAGTGAACGTCAGAATTAGCAGGGAGCATAGAAGAAAGAGAGGAGCGGGCTTCCCGGGAAGGGTCGCGCAAAGACGGCAGCAAAATTCCGGCGTGGGATTGGGGTGGGAGAGGGGGACATTTTTCAGAAAAAACCCGGGAGACAGGGAAGAGGGATTTTGGGAAGAAAGAGAAGGGGGAGGGTGAGGAAGTCCAGTATTACACTGGCGGCGCGGGATGCGTACAACAGCGCTCTCATCAACAGGAGAGAAAACATAACTTAATGTGACACTTGACAGGGCTTGGGGGGTTTTGGGAGGGGGGGGAACACGGAAAATCTTCGTCAATGTCGAGCAAGGGAAAGGGGGAAATTCAAAAAAAGCGGCATGGAAAAAAGGAAGCTCCAACAGCATGGGGGACCGCCGATTGTTGTGGCAGTCAGTCACGGACCTGTGTGCGAGAAGTTTCAAACCGGGGCAAGCGTTGGGAACTCGCGGCGATTTTGGAGAGTGGCTGAAAAAGGAAGAAGGAGCGGAGGGAAATGGATTTTGCAATTCGGGAAGCGAAGGGGGGGGGTAGTTGGGTGCGCAGTAGGGGAAAGGAATTCTTACACGGAGGATGAGGAAGAGCGGGCAGAAGGAGGAGAATCAGCGTGAACGGTGTCGGGCGGAATGGAGAAAGCGAGTGCAAGTACGCAAAAAAATCCGGGGGAAGGGGGGGAGCTTGCGAAAAGCACAGGGTGAGGGAAGCAGCCCTGGTGAACTGGAAGTGTCGCAGGAGCCAAAGAAATGAATGAAAAAAAGAAATGAAAAAGAAAGCTAGCGCATTGGGTTGGGGGGGGGGGGGGGGGGTGGGGGTGGTTTGGGGGGGGGGGGGTGGTGAGAGCGGTGGGGGGGGGGGGGGGTGTGTTGGGTGTTTGGGGGGGGGGGGGTTAGGTACAGCTGTGGCCCTTGGAATTCCCCGTCCCTTTTACCATGCAAAGACGCCGTACTCAGGGACACTCTTTTCAAAGGACCGCCAACGCGCCAACACCGCCTCTTCATTGGGGCGATCCTGTAGCCTGAAACAAGGAAACGGGGAATGGATCAAATAGGGAATGGGCAAAATTCTGACCGGAAAGGTTCGCCCTCGTTGCATGCAATAAATGGGATTAGGAGGACAGAAGGGCAGCCGGGGGGGGTTGTCTTGAACGGCAACCAGATCTTTTCCAAAGGATTCAAGATTGTAAAAAATGGGGGGGCACCAAGGGGGGGTTGTGGTTGGAAAGTGAAAGGGTCTTAAGTTATAAACGAAGGGGGAAATAAGAAAGGGATAGGCATACTAGGTTGAGTGGGGTGGAAAATGTCTAATCAAGAAGGGGGAAAAGCTACACTTGTAAAGGAGGGCGACACAGGCAAACACGTAAAGCACGAGGTAGGTAGGCAGTAACCTAGTGATAAGAAGTTGGCTAACTCACGCGAGGGGCGCGGGGCGACCTGAAAAAGTGGGTAAGGTAACAAGGAATGATAAGAGGAGGAAGGTCGACTGGAATCTTTAAGAAAAAAATTTGTGGAGAAAAGGCCCGACGGGTGACAAAAACTAGGGGTTTGAGAGATCAAACGCCGAAGAGCAGCGTGACGGAGGGGGGAACGAGCGCTGGCGATGAGGGCACAGCGTAGGGAGTAAATCGCATGCTACGATCGTGAGAAAAGCACGGGGGAAGTTTTGTACCTCGGTTGGAACAATGACGAAGGTTACTTGACGATCAACGGAAACTACACACAAAGGAGGAGGAAAAAAAATTAGAGATTACTACGGGACATCCCAGTTAGAAAAACCCGGGCACTTGGGAAGTCAACTAGTAGAGGGGTAACAAGCTCATAGCCTTAAATCAAATCAAACGCAAAGAGAGTTCGCGCAGCCTGCTCTCCATCTGGGGGTCTCTGATTCTAAAAACGGCGTTAAAAGAAAAGTCCGGAATGGTCCTCAAAGAGGCAAACGATCAAGGAAACAAAAACGCAAGAGGTAGATACCGGTTGTTTTAAAAGGAAAAAGGGGACGGATTAAACACGCCGCGAAAGCGAAGGGAGTGCGCAAAATGGGGTCGGAAAATGGGGGCCAAAGGGCAAACACGTGGCTTGTACGGGGGGATGTGGAGCCGCAGGCGCCAAGGCCCGGATAAAAAGGCTTGGATACAGGAGGGGGTTTCAAAAAGGGAAAAGGTAGCAGTATGCAGGCAAGCAAAGCGGGCGTATTCCAAGACATCATCAGTGTAAACGACCAGAACTCCAATGACAAGCAGAAAAAAACCATGGGGGGGGGGGGTTGGAAAGTGGGAAAAGCCCGGGGAAATCTGGGACATAGGGGGGGGGGGAAAATCCGAAGAAATGCCTTGCAAAGGGGAAAACTCGGTAGGGTGCACAGTGCGGTCAGACGACGGCCTGCAGCAGGGTCCCCATTCAATCGGAAGACTCCATTTAACGAAGGGGGGGGAAAAGCTCCGGCACTGCCCCAAAAAGTGGGGAGGGGTGGGACGGTAGGAGAATGTTTCAAAGGTATTTGACACAGTCCGTTCCGGGGTCTTAGACTGACTGATAAGGTGTCCAATTTTCCTGAGACCGGGTTTAGCATTGGGTTCCAGGCCGGCGGAAGTGTTGGCCGTTCATTTCAACCATGTTTCGACTTCAGACTTGCTTGCACTGATGAAAAAAAAAGGCAGGTAGCGTCAGCCGGGTGCATTCCCGAGGTGCACAGGCAAATGGGGGGGGGGAGGCGTGAGAACCGTTAACTCTGGCAATTTCGAGGGCCACCCATAAAAATGAACTGAGGAGACTCCTGTGCAAAGGTAGGAATTATACGACGGGAGTAAGAAGGTAGGTCCCCACCTGCGCAAAAAGACACCAAAGGAGATAACAGAAAAGATAACCGGGCGCTCAAGTCCGCCGCAGGCAGCCTGGTGAAATAAAGCCAAAAAAAGCTATCAAGAAAAACGGGGGTCTATAAGGCTTAAACTCTAAGTGTCCTGCGGAATGAGGAAAAAGATTCAAGTAAAAAATGGAGGTGGGGTGGATTGGTAAAATATTCAGGGAGATGGGTTCCACTATGAGAACCGATTGGGAACGAAGGGGTAAGGGGCCACAACCAGAAAACAGGAACCAAAATTCGTCAACGTGAACCACTAAGAAAATGGCATGGGGAAAAAGGATGAGGTTGAGTGAATAGTAAAAGAGTGTCCGCAGTCCAAGACCGGCAGCTTGTAAGCGTCCAGAAAAACTCCCTCTTGGAAGAGGAATGGACCAAAAGGGGGAAAAAGGTGTGCCCTTAGCTGGTGGGTGAAATAGAGGCGGAAAAATCAACACTCAGGATCGGGAATCGGAGGTGAAGACGTGAAAGGGGGAGAGAAGAAACCGGAAACGATTTCCTTACGATGCCCGGGCCTCCAATGGAAAACACGGTCCAAGGAATCTGGAATGAAAATAAACCGGAACCGCTTTGGCCGGGAAGGGTGAGGCTTGAGGGTCAGAATTGCACCAGCCTTGGGGGGGTCAAATTTTTGGGGAATATGGGCAAGGAACCTTGAAAAAGAAATACCAACAGATGAAAAACATCTGCACCATGTGAAAAGCACGGTGCGGGAACTGAGGGGGGGCGGAATGCGCTAATCAAACGATGGATACCTATTATAACGAGGCACGTAGTTTGATTGAAAACTTAGGAAGGGGAAATACTGACTGTGGGGGACGAATAACGGGATCTATTGGAAAAAAATCATGTGGGATTTTTCAGGGTGCTTAGCTCTGCTCCCGTTGGAAAAAAGCTGAGGTTTGGGTTTTGGGGAGGGCATGGAAAAGGTAAATCGAACAAAGAAAGGGGTCGGAAACTTCGTGAAGTTGTAAGAAAAAAGGTCAACTTTAAGGATCGGGTGGCGGGACGATCGAAGGATGGGGGTCTTCAAAAGATGAAAAGTCGGATATGCTAGAGGGGGGTGGGAGCACGTAAAAGAAAGGGAAAAAGGAGTGAACAAGGGGAGGGGTGAGAAAAAACCGCGCCACATCATTGGGTCCACCCTCCAAGACGTGCAGCAGAATCTTATTCACAATTCGAACGGGGAGGCTTCTCCCGAGGTTTTGCGGTACCCCAGTCGAACTTTTGCCAAAGGGAGGCTT
>Ga0179593_1588782_pt1 | contig 19057 bp, 24 predicted proteins | sample CZODoug2_1_08_16_FD_185931 | JGI IMG/M metagenome (GOLD analysis project Ga0179593, IMG submission 185931) | Vadose zone soil fungal communities from Angelo Coast Range Reserve, California, USA - CZODoug2_1_08_16fungal (PacBio error correction) | ecosystem: Environmental > Terrestrial > Soil >...
ACGTCGTCGCGACAGGAAAAATGCGGAACACACCACGGTGAGGGCTCTATAAAATGGAAAGCTGAGGCTGACATTGAAAATTAATTTCCATTCCATTTCCGAGAATTTCAGGAGGGGGGGGGGGGGGAGTACAGGACAATAACAGTGGTAAAGGGGAGTTTACCGAGAGGAGGTACGGAGAGACACCGAACTTTTATCTCGGGTTCAATGCCCTTTGGGGAAGGGGTGTCAAACTAGAACTAAAACATCCGAAAGGTGGGCATAGAAGAAGGGGGGGGCTTGCGCGCTTTAGGGGATTCAGGGAGATCACGTGGTTAGAGAAAAAGACAGGTGAATAGGGGGGGGCGGCTTATTGAAATGTCGCGTCGCGATAGGGAACGGTGAGGCTTCTCAGTTGCTAGAAAAAGGGGGTAATCTGGTGCGAAAGGTGTCCTAGAGGGACGAGACTTTTTAACTTGGCCGCGCTTCAAATTGAGAAAATGTGGGGGATCGGGCAGGGGGGGGGGTGCCGCAATCTATGTGGCCGGGTTCGGGCATGCATCGCAAATTTTGGGTCCCTTTCAGGAGAGGGGCTGGGAATATCGATCAAGGGGATTCATGTCAGGGGGGAGGCGAACATCTCGAACTTCTTTGGGGGAAGATAAGAGTATGAAACAGGAGGGTTTTTCTACCTCTTGCCGCAAACGAGCGTGAAAGGAAAGGAGTCAAAAAAAAGAAGTATGAAAGGGAGAAGAGATTTATCGGGAAAAAAAAAAGAAAATTTGGGGGAGGGTCAGAAAGCAACTCTTCGTCGCCCTCCAGGGCACACAACGGACTCGGGGGAAAAGGGCTAAGAAAAAGCCAATGAGAAAGGTCAAGAAAAAATTGTGCACAAAGTCTGCGACTGATAATTTCCGAATGCAGAATCGAATGGAAAAAAACATAGAGGAAAGGGGAATCCCAAGGCGAGCCAGGGGACGCATCTCTTAACAATACTGGACGGGAGCGTTTACTAATCAATAGTCTCCATCTATAAGACTCCCTCAGGTTTAAACACAGTAGAGACCACATGAAAATATACTGACCCCTTTTGGGACGGTACCGTGAGAATCGATCTCCCCCAAAAGGAAAAAAAATTGAAATCACGATCATGATGGCTTTTACTAGGGAGAGGGTTCCTCTCTACACGCGGGAAAAATCAAAGGGGGTCGCTTGAGGACGACCCTTGTCGCAAGAAGCTGGGGGTTTGGGGGAATAAGGAAGACGCTCTCACGTCGGGACCCTCAGATTCAATAACTTTGGCATGAAATGTCTAAGGAACTTCTGGGAATGACATAGCTGGAGTCCCCCGGGGTCTATGTGAGGGTAGGAAGGAAAAAAGTAAGAACGACAAAACTGCCGGGCCACAGGGAGGTGGTCTGAAAAGCAGTTTGGCAAGGGTAGGCCTTACCCGTCGAGATTCGACGTCCAAGATAATCTTTATGTGTCTTCGGAGGGGGGATTGGGAAAAAAAAACAAGAGAAGGACCGGGACGAGCGAACAGACTGGGGGAGCGTGTCGCGAAAACGGTCCCTGTTAAAAGTGGGGAAGTCGGATGGAGAAACCGAACTTCGGGGGGGAAGAGGGTTGAGCGAATAGAAAAAATCGCGTCTCAATTGAAAAAGAGCAGCGCCAATAAAGGAAACGCAATCGAAGGGGGGGGGTCAAAAAAAAACCCGTTTCTGGGAAGCAAAAAAGGTTGACGAGGAAAGGTGGTTATCTTCTTGGCAAGGGGTGCAAAAAACCTTCGAAACAATGGAAAAAGTCGGCAATGGCATATCGGTGCCAAAACGGGAGAGCCGGAAGGGCTTAAGATCAATATAGGAAATTGAAGCTGCACGCGGGTCTAGCGACAAGGAATGAGCAGAAAAGCTATTCGAAAGCTGGAGCACCGATGAAATGAAAGTGGGTGAGGTCTGAACAGTCGAACGGGGCGATTCCGGCGTAATCGGTTCCTGGGTTGGGGGCCCTCGCAGGGGTAAAAAAAGACAGGATACGAGGATAGCGATTGTCTATCTCCTTGCGTGCTCTACAGACAAATTGAAAAAATATGTAACAAATACTACAGGGGTGAAGCCCGAAAAAAAACGATCTTCCGCGGGGGGGGAAAGGGAAGCAAGGAGAAGGGGGGTTGGGTGAAAGAAAACCAGTATAAATGAAAAATGTGACCTCGAAGCCGTAGGACCAGTATGTTTCGTAAGGGGGGGGGGAGTCCCCCCCCATGGATTCGCTGGAAGCCGGGGGGGGAGAAGATACCGCGTTGGCGGTTTCTAAGATCCAGGACGGGAAAAAGCAGAAGGGGATCTGGGAAAAAGTCGGCTCCCCAGGGTCCGAACGCAAACGAGAAGGTCACAATCGTATGTCAAAAAAAAGTCTCTTAGTCTCATTCAACTCAGGCCTCTCCTGGAATCAGAAAGAAAGAACTCGGAGGGGAGAATCTGGGGAGGTTCCCGAAAAAGGGCGAAGTCGAAAAACAGCAGACTAACCTTAGGGGCCTCAAAAGAAAAAGGCAACATGAGCGAGGAACCGATAAACAGCCTTGGGAGACAAGGGGGTTTGTGGAGCGTGGGCTGATACCGAGGCGTAAGGGGCGCGTGGTTTATTTTACCTGTTGGAAATTAAAGGATCTGAATAACTTCAGAGAAAGAAACGGCTATGGCAGTTCGGTCCTCCGCAGAGGGCGGGGGTGGCCATCTCAAAACTATAGACCTAGGAGGGAATGGGAACAAGGACGGGATCGACATTCATCGTCGGCAAAAAAAGAAAAACAAAAGCGAGAGTGGGAGCTCGCTTCGCACACCAGGGAGGGCTAAAAACTAAAGCGTGACGAAGTTGGTACCCATCTCAGGTTGAGAAAAAAAGCCTTAGTCACTAAAAGCTTGAAGCTACCTTATCTGTGTGTGCCGGAATCAATTGGTCCCAATTTGCAGGAGGGAGGCGAAGAAGCTACTGCGTATTACAGGGGCCTATCGAATAGATGAATCTGTGACTCCAGGAAAAGAAAGACTCAAAAAAAGGGCCCTCGCCAGCTCCAGATGAGAGCGCTAGAAGAACTGGTTTAAGCTCAACCGCGGAGACCCTCTCTTTCGTTGGAAAAATCGGGACGGAGAAAGGTCTAAAAAAAAAACGGGGAGGAGGAAAAGAGGGTAGGTGCGAAGCCGCATCGTGCTGGAAACTAGAGGCCAAAAAAAATTGGTGGACCACTGGGCAAAAGGGGGGGGGGGAACTCCTCTTCTTCGGATGTATCGGGTCCTGAGGAGGTCTCTTTAAGGGATAGAGGGGTCTACTAGATGGAGAATCTTGGTTCTTCTTCCTACAGAGAATTCTTTGGGGGGAACTCTGCAGGTCTCGAATTTGAACGTCTACTATGTTAAATGTTTGTCCGACTAAATCAGGAAGAATATGGGGATCAGAAAGAGTACCTCTCCGTGAGCTGACTTCTCAGCATGTTGCTCATCTCTTCGGAACATGCGCGCCCTTGGGGGAGGAGACTCGGGTCTGAAAAGGGAGGAAGTTTTGAAAAAGAGGAGAGGCCTGAAAAGGTGTTTAAATAAGCCTCATCAGATGGCGCAGGCCCTCTACACAAGAAACGTCTCGTTTATAGAAGTGAAAAGGTAATGCATGAAGGACCAATCGGAAAAATTGTCAATAAGGCACAAGGGAAAACAGAAATTTTCGGAAAAAATACAAGTACCTCCCAGATAGCCAGGGGTCCATATCGAGGATGGAAGAGCCAGGGGGGGTTCTAGGGTTGTGGTTCTTAAAAAATCAAAGGAAAGGGCCTTCTGAGGTTTAAAGACGGGGTACGAAAAAAATTATCCCAGAAAGGAACTCCTCGCGACAGTTCTTGGAGGAGTGACAATTCTGCGCTGTTTGAAAAGAAATCGTCAGAAGCTTGAGAACGGGGGGGGGGGGGAAAGTTTCGCCGATTAAAATATCGCAAAACCTTTGAGGTCGGCCCTAACCGCGAAAAGCGGTCAGATCCAGTAGAGACCTACAAGGAAAGGTTCGAAGAGGAGGCTCGAAGGTCAATCTTACCATTATACCTTAGAATCAAGGAGGCCGCCACCATTCCGAAGGCAAGGCGAGGCCACCAGACCGACGATAGAGGGGAGGGAGCGGGCAAAATGCGCAAAAAGACGCCACTGCAAGGGGGGACTGTGGGGCAGAGGGGATAGAAAGCAAATTTCGGAATAGCCAAGAAAGAGATGTGAAAGGGAAAATCTCGGGAATACAAATCCTGCTTTTGGGGGGGCGGGGGGGGGTCCTCAAAAACGGCAGTTCCGGGGACCAGAGAGATAAGCCGGATACGTCTCTCATTCGAAAAATGGGTACCCAGCGACGCGATTGGCGGCAAAGGAAAAGAGAGGAATCCAATAGCTTAAGGGCCAGAAGTGGAAAGACTGGGCGTCGGGGTCCGGAAAAGTCTATGCAAAGGGGCTTTTCAGCCTGCCAAGGTGTCGAGAAAGCCAAAAAAAGGGGTCCCGGGAGCGTAGGGGGGCGTGTGTGAGTGGGGGTATGGGGGGTCGTTTCCAAACATGAAAGGACTCAGAAAATGGAAGAAGACCTGGACAAGGTTGTGACGGAGCCAGGGACCTGTATTGTGCATTCTTGCATGAAGAAGGTTTACGGGATTGCTATTAGGCGATTGTGGGGGGAACAAGATGTCACCCATAGAGTTCAGGAAGCCAAGGGAAAGTAGAAAGGAAAACTGTGGGGTTCCCGACAGAAGGGATCGGCCATGGACAGTGAAGTCGGTTAGGAAAGCGGGTTTCAAAAACCATCAGGAGGAGAAAGGAGGTTGACGGGTGAGAGGGACGGTTACGTGGGAAGAAAAAATGCATCTTCTTGGAAATATGCTAGACAGAAAAAAAGGAAGAGGAATCGGGGAGGGGCTTAGGGGTCGACAGGAAGAAAAAGAAACCCAAACGGGGAAATGATGTACGGTAGGTAGTCAGTGCCTTCAGCGCGAAAAGGGGACTTAAGGAAAGTATCCAAAGGAGACTCTGGAAGGAGGAGGGGATCGAAGGGAGGGGGAGCTTGTTGATTTTCCGGGGGGGGGAACAAAGGTCTGCACTTCGACGGGGAGGGGGGGTGAACGGTTATGACTTAAAAAAAAATCGAGACCCTATATGGAGACAGCAAATCCCTAACGGGGGAAAGGTATTTCTATTTCTCTTCGGGTCGGGTGCGACTCTGAGACAGATGGGGCTACCAGCAGAGAGAAGGGATTCCGGGGCGAGAGAGACTATTGCCTTGTACACAAGGGTTTCAAAAAATACTATTGTAGGGGGAAGACAGGTCCGGGAGATTCGTGAAGCGGGAACCAGGATTTCTTCTGTGAGGTCCCCGTTTCTTTCGAAAAAAGGGGGGGGGGGGGGGGGGGGGGGGGGGGGGGGGGGGGGGGGGGGGGGGTGGGGGGGGTGGGGGGGGGGGGGGGGGGGGAGGGGGGGGGGGGGGGGGGGGGGGGGGGGGGGGGGGGGGGGGGGGGGGGGGGGGGGGGGGGGGGGTGCAGAGAGGGGCAGGTGCCCGCTACGGGACGAAGAGTATTTCTTCAAAGGGGAAGCTTTGTCGGACAGCTCAGTTGGGAATAGGTCTTACCGGAGTAAAAATGGAGAGGTGTCTGCCTCAAATGGAACGAGACGTGAGGACGATGATTTCTTAAGGTTTTCAGAACAAGTCTGGGAAAGGGGGAAAAAGTCCAGAGAGGAAAAGGTTATTAGGATGTCTCACAAAAAAAAGTTGGCGGAACAGCGGGGTGTCTAAAAGAGAACGCCTCCAATCTTCTGAGGAACGGACTTCTAGAAAGGGTTGCGCCTCGAAAAAAAAAAAACTCGAGAGAAGGAAAACGGAAAGGGCAGATGTGACCCAAAGAAAGCTGCTGAAGTGCATACCCCAAGTGGTAAGAACGAAAGAAAGTAATCACGACGCGAGAAGCCGATCAGGGAAAGACGCAGTTAAAACGAAAAAAAAAGGGGCCATCATCTACCATAAGGAAATCTAGTCGGAAAAGTCGGTCGAAGGGTATCATCGCAAGAACTGCTCTCAAGGGAGCAGAAACTGAAGAGCTTAAAAAACTCGAGTGCCGAGACTACGAGGTGTCACAATAGCCGTCAAAATCGAGCGAACCGTCAAGGACAGAAGTCCCTAGTTCGTAGGGGTTCGTCCCAAAGATAGTGTCCGACGTGAAAAAGGACATTTAACCAAGGAAGGGAACCATAAAAATTGGGGTTGTCAGAGGTTTTCGGGAAGACCTTGGGTTGGAGACGGCCGGAAGAAACGAGAATCTTCTCGAAAGAGGAAATTGGAAAGTGGAACGGCAAAGAGACGAGGTACTTACTGACCGGAGGAGAGAGGCGTGGGTTGTTTTTGGTCTATGAGACGACCGAAGGAAACACGGGAGGGGGGACCAGGACAGGGAAATGGGGGTCGAAAAAAAAGAAGACGCAACTGTAGGAAAGAAGACGTAGAAGTTAAGGCAACGCAAAAGGGGAGTTGTCTCTTGAGGAGCGAAAAAAACCGCTTTCCCTTGACCGGACGAGGAATGGTGGGCCGCTCAAAACCCTGAAGGACTGAGAAAGGGAGATGAGGGGCAGGACTAACTTCTTCGGGTGACCGGGAACCAGGGGAAACGTCAAAGCGCGAAAGCCTAATGTCCCCCTTCCAACGGCTTGCAAAGGAATCATCAAAACGTTCAGGAGAGGCATCTGCACAAGGGGGTCCAGAAAAGGTGGGGGGATCGAAATGAGACGGGCAGGAGCAAAGACCGTGGGGAAACGACAAAAACTGAGAACTCGGAGACTTCAGAAGGGGGGGTGCCGGGGAAAAACGGCGGACAAGAAGAGTTTCGACTTAGGCAATATGGTACACCAAAGGGGAGGGGCCAAAAGGAGTCCTCCTCTCTAGGGCAGCCGGATGTAGGGGATGGAGGGTAAGGGGTTTCTATGTTAAAAACCTTCTACTTGCTGTTAAGATCTTATCTTCAGGTAAGGCGTCAATTGAGGGGGGGTCTTTAACTGGCTGATATTACTAATGGAAGGAACATTAAATTCTTACAGAGGGTAGACTTAAGATACAGGGCCATAAGGAGGAGACTTACCGAGGGAGAAAAGGGAAGACCTGCAACCCACCTACGAGTGTCGTGGAAGAAAGGGCCGAAAAAGGCCGAAGAAGGGGCTTTTGACCTCTATTGGCAGATATGGGAGGAAGGAAGGGGAAGAAAACGTCGGATCTTTGCGAAACTGCAATCCTTTCGAGGTCCATATGTGGGGCCGGGGGAAGAGGTTTGAGGTCGGAAAGAATCAAAAGCAGAGGTCATCGAGCAGAGACATAGGACGCTGCGCACGTAGTTCGGCCGGTTTTCTGGGGGGAAAAAAAAAAGAGCGGAAACTTAAGAGGGGAAAAAAAGAGAAAGAAGAGGAAAATCGTCTGAGACTTGTAAGAAGGCTAAAAAAGAAACCGCAGAATATCATTTCTGAACGAAATGTGCCTCAAACAAAGTGGCCGAGCTAAGTAGGTCCAAGGGCTATCTGAACTTTTTTTGTGATAGAGGGCGCTAAAAGTCTTCAATCCATAGCGGAAGAATTGGGCGGGGGGGGGGAACCTTGCGAGGGAACTTCCATGAGAGGAGAAAAGGCGGATCCCCTCGAACTCCCCAGAGCTCCAGATTAGAGAAGAAACGCCAGGCAAAAGGGCGTTATGCACCGCGCCCCAAAACGAAATCGTCACCACTTTTGCTAAACACGGTTTTCCGGGGGGAGCGAGGAAACCCAAAACCAACAGGCTAGGGAAGGGCCAGACCAAGCGCGGTTATAAGAGGAGGAGGGCCAGCGAAAGATTCAAGCTAGCGCGTTACGCAGGGAAGGTGGCCGTATCCTCGGGAGGACCGAAAAGGAGAAAAAGCCAGAAAAAAAAGTCGAGGCTTAGCAAAATCAAGCAAGCCTTTGCATCAAGGGGGGTAATCCACCCGAAAGGGAGGTCCGGGGGGAATCGACGGGGGGAATAGAGAAAAGCTACGGAAAAAAATCGGGCGGATCGGGACATACCCTCCTACGGCACGCTAATTTTTCAAGACGCTATACAGCCTAGGTAAAATTCTTGAGGCAGGATTCCTCGGTCGGGGAAAAACTCCCAAGCTGGAAGTTTTGGGAGTCCGGAGCCTCACCTTCGGAGCGATAGATCTCCACAATCTTAGTAAAAAAAGGGGAGTTCGGAAGGAGGTCCTTTGCAAGTCTCTTGGAACGAGGGGAGTAAACAAAAGGTGAAATCTCTAAGAAAAGCTGGCAGGGCAATTCAAGACTTGGCTGGAAAAGAGCTTTATATATTGAGAAAATCTCGGGGGATCGTGAGGAAACGTCCTACGCCGACCGCTGGAGGGGGGCCCGTTCTGAAACGCCTGCGCCGTTGGGAGCCGCCGCGCTATTTCGAGAAGGGGCCTACGCGGGAGCGATCGGGGGTGGAAACTTCCAGCAAAAAAAGGAGGGGGTTAGAGGCAGACGCAGCGGTTGCAGAATCGCGAATCAACGGGGCTCGCTTGGAAGTCTGGGGACGAAGACGATCGATGAAGGGGAAAAGGAGGGGGGCATAGTTAAGCGATGGGAGCTGACACAATCCTTCACCCAGAATATCTGTCGAAAAAAAGGAAGAAAAGCCGCGAGGTGTTAGAAAGATCGAGAGGGTGCCATCGCCAGTTAAACGACACCACGCCCGCAATAGGGAACCCTAGACAAACAGGAAAATATCGAAAGTCTGGAAAAGAGCCTACTGAAAAAAATAGGCCTTCAGTTGAGGACCATAGACGGGAAAGGGGACTCCCTTATCATAGATGGGACAATTTGGTAAGGAGAAGTGAACAAAGAAAAAAGGCTCGCCTGGCGCTCATAAAAAAACGATTGACGGAAATGGGGACGCGTTGCTATCCGGGAGTTTTCGCCGAATAACGAACGTTTACCGAGAAAAACCAAATCCCACGGGAAAATAAAATAAAAAGGACTACTAGTAGGTAAAAGGTAGAGGGAAGGCCGGCTGCGTATGGGGAAAAGTACATTGATAAAAGGGTCCGCCCCACATTCCTCTGACAGGAGAGACAGTACTCTTAAAAAGAAGAAAACTGAGGGAAAAGCGGAGAAGATGAGGGGTTGGAAAGAAAATGTGTGCGTTCAGCCTCCCTTCATCTAGACAGACGATGGTATAGAAGGTCTGCGCGAAAGCGACTCAGGTCTAGGGTAAATCTTTTTCGGATCTGGACACGAATGCGACCGCCAAAGAAGAATTGCCGCAAAAGGAGAAATCACAAAAAAGGCTCCAGCACGTATGCAAGGAAAAAAAGCGACACAGGCCAGGTAGCACATCCCGAAAAAGCCGTGCGCAAATATCAGGAAGGGACTCCAGGCCTGGGAAAAGAGGAGGACCCTGGTGCTTGAACTGGGAAAAAACTCTAACAAGGGGCTAAAACGCAAAAAAAACCGCTATTACGTGAGGCCTGGTTGGGCAAAAAAAAAAAGGGGGATTTGGGGGGGGTTACAGAGAAAGAAGGGAAAAAAAATGAAAGGCCCCCTATAAAAGGCCATTGCAAGGAAAAAGGGGAAAATCAGAGAACGGGCGGGACATGAAGACTATAGGAGGGGGGAGGAATCCGTGCAAATGGAGAGGGGACTTAGAATGCACCGTAGGCCGAAAGGGGTCTGCCCAACTAACTCGAGCAAAAGGAGACAAGAGTTAAAAGTCTGTGGTCCGAAACTCTATTAGTTCGGTGAGGGACACAATTAACTAGGGCATGAGGAAATTCAAAAGAAAACCAAAAAAATCTATGAGCGGTGAAGATCGAGGTTCAATTCGTAAGCGGAAACCGTCATCGGGGGAGAAATATTAAAAGGCCAGGCATTTAGTCGGGCACAAAGGAGGAGGAACCACCACAAAAAGGAGGTTCGGTAAAAGTCATTCCGGGGGAGAGCGGCCTCCAAGGAAAACGTAGTAGCCATATGCAAGGGAAAAAGAAAGGAGGTCGTGATCGTACATTTAGTTCAACGGGAAAGTCGCGTTAGAGAAAAAGTTCTAGAAAAAGGAAATTGTGGAAAAGGTTGCGGAAAAAAAAGGACTTGAAAACGTAAACCCATATGGTCTCTAAAATCCTTCAGAGGGAGGGGATCTGCAGAGTCTAGGGAAAGGGCGAGTAAAAGGAAAAGGGGGAAGAGGTCTGATTTACTACGGTCGGGAGTATTGCCGTTTAAAAAAGTCAAGAAATTCAGACTTCGTACAGGGACCGTCGTAGAAAAAGGAAAAAACGTCTTGGGCCAGAGAGGGATCAACCCTGTCGACTAATGGCTGTTTCTGCAAAGGATTGTCGTAAAGGAAAAGAAAATCGGCAGGAGTCGTCATCAAGGGTTGGGGCGGGGATCGCTTTGCTTCGGGATTGAAAAATCGGGCTCGTCGCTTGTCTCTGGGAGGGGAGGAAAATCTACGAGGGAAGACGAAAAACGTCTGGTTGGGGGACGCCCAAAGGGAAAGGGGGGTAGTCAACTTCAATCTCTCCAAAAAAAAAACTGGGGAAGTGTCGTTGCTAAAAAGAAAGCGCTTGTTGTGTTCGAAAAAAAGTAACGAAAAGGGAGATCTTGCCCCAGAAGGAAGGAGTACAGGCTAAAAGCTCCCTCTCCAAAGGGAGTCAATCCTTAAAAAAAAAAACATATGGATCAGAAACCGTATTTGAAAGGTCCAAGTCCATAAAGAACCACTACTACACGATAGAAGATCTGGGCCATCCAAAGGAAGACCAGCCCGGGAACGTTAAGAGGAAAGGAATCTGACCGGGAGGAAGAAAGAGACCATACTGACTCTCGAAGGTATCTTAAAAAACGGCATCTGGAAGATAGAGACAGATCAACTTAGACCGAGCGGAAGTCTTTTAACGGGGGGAGCCCGCTGAAAGCGTATGAGAAAATCCAAAAAAGCCCTCGCCAAGAAACGGACTAATTAATGGAAAGGAGGGATGCTTGCTGTGGGAAGACCTTTCAGGGAAAAAGGTTGTACCGAAAGAGGAAATGACCCATTCTCTAAACAGTTCAGAATGAGACCTTGTCGCTGAGGGAAAACTCGACCTTGAAGGGGGGCCGAGGGGGCATAAAAAACGCGAACATCGTCTCGTCCATAGGCGTTGATCGGGGAACGGTTGCGGGAAGGCCATGGGCGAGGAGAGGGGGGCTGCCGTGAAAGGGGGGGAAAAGAGGAAGACCGACATCCGAGGGGTTTGGGGGTGGTAGATGTCGCCTACCTCAGGAAAAAAGGTCGATGCTGGGAAAAAAAAGCCAGAGTATTAAGGGGGAAAAAAGGGTCGGACCAAAAGATCCGGGAAAATCGGAAGAGCCTTCGACCCTCTCTCTCGGAGAGGGGGGTCGTGCGCTTGCGCCAAACTTTCCCTTTGGAAGAAGAGGACCTACTGGGGTTGTTAATCTGCCAGGAGCCTGGGGAATACAGATATCCTTGGCTATGGGAAAATACTGGGGAAAGATCCAATTTGCAACGGGTCGCCATGACCAACTGCGAGGTAGGGGGACAATCCAGTGAAGGGGGGGAGGCACGAAATTTTTGACGGGGGAGAGGAAAGGCAGGTTTGGGGTATCCGGTACAGGAGTCGGAGTATCAATCCAAAAGGAAAAAGTTCGACCGGTCAAAGGGGTGGGAATCTGAAAAGGAGTACGCCGGGGGATATACTGATGGAATATCCGGGGGCGGGGAAAAAAGGCGTCATCTCTCCAAGACTGGTCGACCGAGGCTTTTATTCGACGGGGGGATAAGCTGTTCAGCCGGGAAAAAAAAAAAGGCTGTATCCGGAGGGGAGCGCGAGGCGGCGGCAGGTATGCGGAAAAGCCAGCGCGAAATTCTAGAAATATTGAAACGCTGTCTATGCCAGACATTTGGCGTCGGAAAATGGGGCACCCTCGAGGTCCGGGGAATGTCGCGAAAAACCTTTGCGGGGGTCCCGCAACCGATGAAGAACTGTCCAAAAGGCCTTCTCATTTAGGGGGGGGGGGCGACGAAAGGATCCGTGTCAAGTCGAAGGAAGCTATGGGGGAAGGAGTGGCGAGACCGCCGTCAGTAGTTGACCATTTTATGAATCTGAAAGGGAGTCGGGTTTGGGAAAAAAAAAAAAAGCCGTGGTACAAACTTCAGAGGGAGAAGAAGGAAAAAAAAAACTCCATGATCGTAAAGGAGGACCCATCGTAGTTTCTGAGAACGATGTGCAAAAAGGCGGAAATCAAGCCAATAGGAAAAGGTACTAGGACAGGGGTCGAAAACACCGCGTGACACACGGCCCTGCTTAGGGACCAGCAACAAGGAAGAACACACGGCCTCTTAAGAGATGGAACTGGTGGGTGATCTCGTGGAGTAAGATACGTCCCTCCGCTGGGGAGGGGGGGAGCTTTCTGGCTAAATGTCACATTAGGGAGTAACAGCAAAGAGAGTCGTCGGCGATCCGTGAGGCGCTTCAGAAGCTTATTCCAGGGAGAGGGGGAAATCGAGATAGGAAAAATTACGCGGACCCAAGAAAATGTCCGAGCTCGGAAAAACAGACATCTTCTTCCATAAAAAAAAATCTCTTGGGGATCGGTCATAACTCTGGGAGGTTCTGACTACGAATCACCTGGGGTACGCTATGGGATGCCGGGTCCGGGAGTGACCCGTACCGGGTCGGCTTCGCGCGCTGTCGTGAGAGGGCAAAAAAGCAAAGTTCAAGCAAGCAACGATTGAGGAAAGGGGGTTTGGCCGCTACGTCGGAAGAGAAGGGGAGCAAGAAGTCGTGTTGCTAAGGGTCTCGAAACTCATAGAGGGAGCGAAGGGAAGGTTTCATAAGGGGAAAAGGGCCTCAGAGGAGGGAGAGACACTGGGATAACTCAACTCCCACGGGTGACTGGGTCGGTATAAAGACAAAAACAGCCAAGCAGCTGACTTGCTAACTATCGGTCTAACGGGGGGAGAGGAAATATATAGGTTAGCAGGGAGACTGGGGAGCAAAAGAGCCTATCGGGTTAGGGAATACCATTGGAATTTTGCAAGTGGCGACCTTGCTCGGGCCTTGATCAAGGGCTCGGAGATCGATATCGAGGGAGGAAAAAAGGTCGACGATATCACGAGGATTATCTGTAACGGCCGTACATATACGAGGGGAAAAAATTGGAAGTTTATGACGTCGATGTGGCGCCTCGGAAGAAAGGGGAGTCAGTTCCGACTCCGGTCGTTTCCGGAGAAACAGGATGAGGGGAGTCAACGTAAAACGAAAAAAATGTGCATGGCGAAGGGAAGCTTTTGCTCTCGGCTATCACCGCGGGGAGGGGGCGTAGGTCCAGGGGGGAAGCTGGGGGGAAAGTCTAGATAGGTTGGGGGGAAAAATGACACAAGCTCAGATGGGATGAAGAAATGCCTAAAAGAAGAGAAAGGGATGTTCGAGGATTTGAAGAAGAGGACAGTTACAAGGAGGCAGCGCCACCTGCTCCTGCTTGCAGGGAGGAATCAGACGAAAGATCACCCAAAGAAAGGGGGAGGGGAAGACGTGTGGCAAAAAAAAGTCATTTTTTTTCTTAAGAAGCATGTGTGTTTCGACAAAAGAGGGTTGGAATCGCAGTCTACGATTAGGCCGGGGGTAAGACAGTTTTTCAAGCGTGAAAGAAAGAAACGAGAAAACTTGGAGATCCTGTCGGGAAGAAGGGCCATGATCGGGGGATTGCTTTTTGACCCGTGGTGAGCGGCACCGGACAAGAATCATAACCCTGGGAGAGGAGGGAAAGGGATTGCGAGAAAAAAGAAGGCTTGAATCGATTCCCGGAGAAAGGGACTGTTCTGCAAAAAGGGAGGAAGAAACATTCCCTTACATGAGGCAACTAAAATTACAGCCTAGGCGGTCATGGGAAGGGGCGGGGGGGAGACAGAAAGAAAAAGCCTAAGGTCAAGGTTATAGAAAAAGGTCGGAGTCTATATCCTCGACCACTGATCATTTGGAGTGAATACCTTGAAACAAGAGCAGAATCAGGAGTGGGGGGGGAAGCAGTACCCTATCTAAATCAAGGAATACGGCAACCTCCGGGGAAAAAAGTAAAAGACGGAAGGGAATTCACCCGGCAGACGACATCTCCGAAAAGGAAGAAAGGATGACATTTCATACCTCAGAGGTTTCACAGTAGGGGAGAAATCTTGAGACGGACGAATGGAATGCTTCCGCCTGTTCTAGGCAAACAAATACAAAGTGCCGAGTTTGAAAGTTTTGGGGGAGGGAAGTCTGGAAAAGTGCACGTCACGAAAGGGAAAAAAATTGAAGAGGGCGTACCGTCAAGGGTGGCAGGGGGGGACCGTTATTGTGTGATTAGAAATTAGAAGAGGGGAAGGGCTTTAGGAATCTTTGGGTCCCTTCCTTTCCACCTATGCAATTCTGTCAAAAAAACTCTCAGTAGCGAAAGAAGAGGGGATGTTAAAAAGGGAAAATATCGGGGGTCGATAGTAGAACGGGTTAAACAGCCATGCTTAAGACCAATTGCCTATAGGAGATAGAGTTCAGGCAGGTGTCAGAGAGGAAATAGATTTACTCTGCAGCCCGGCATTGAAAGATACATTGCGGGGGAATGGGTCGGTCCGACCTGCACATCGAACCCCAGAGGAGGGGATCTCCGGGAAAGAATCATCTTCGCTCTCAGGCCAGGTTCAAAAACAGTTAGCCAGGCGAGGGAAGGGACGGCTAGGGTCGAAAGGATCAGAAAGAGTGTTTTTCAAGGTACGATTTCCTAAAGAAAACATGATACAAAGAACTTCGGGTTGGCTGGGGGGGAAGGGGAAAGGGGGGGGTGGGGGGGGGGGGGGGGAAGGGAGGAATTGAGGCGATGCGAGAACATCCATCAAGGGAATCAAAAAAAAACAAGGGTCATGGGAGGATGGATCTGCTTGCGGCGTCGCGGGGATTCGATCGTGCGGCGAGAAAGTACCAGGTTCAGAGGTTCCAGAGGCTGTCTAGGTAAAAAGTTACCAGGTCAAGTGGCGATTCAGGACCAGACGGGTCATGATTCGGAAGAGGGAGGGAAAAAAGGACCTGGGAAAAAGGGGATTGCTAGAAAGGCTTTCATGGAAGGGGGGGGGGGGAGGTCCGCCATGGTGTCTGGGCAATCTTTTGCGGCAAGCGGCGCCTGTGATGAAGGAATCTCGTTGAGGAGGGGAAGCAGGAGGGTAAGCCGTATTTCACGAAAGGAGGAAAGATTTTGTACGAAACGGAGAAGAGAGGGCTGTTTTCGAACGAATGGAACGAAAATGGTAAAAAAAGAAAGAAATCTCAAAAGGATCTGAAAAATTTTGCAAAAAAATCCACGGTCACAGAAAAACCACTACAGGAAAAATCTGGGGGAAAAAATACTTAGAAAGATGAGCAGAAAACAGATCCAAAGACGCGGAGTCAATCCTTCCCATCCCAAATCATAAAAAACAAAACACGCTGCTCTTACAAAGGGGCCGACGGAGGGGGCCACTCCTCAAAACATCCAAACTTGGGACTCGGACAAGGCGACCATACCTTGGGAGGCCTCATAAGTTCAAGAAGGTAAATCGGGGCCCAGGGAAGAGAGAAGGATCAATTAACTTTTTAACCTTTCTGGACCAAGAACAGGAAATAATAAAGGGAAGAAACCTGGGGGGAGCACATCTCCCGCGGAACCGATATAGTGGTCGACGGGACGCGCGCAAAGAAGCCTTGATAAATATTATGGATGGAAAAAGGGAATCGAAGGGGACATCGGGTCCTGCAAGGGTACAATACCATTCTCGAAACAGTTCTTTTGGAGGGGAAGACACTTGGAAGATTTAACACTTGGGGGGGGGGGAAGGCCTAATTTCAGGAACTAAGCGCGCTACGTACCATCTTCATAAGAGATGTCAAGAGTTCCCATTTCTCGGGGTTCTCCTTCAGGAAGCCTTCCTCTGGGGGCGGAACAATACATCCGGGGTTTTTGGAGACTAGTCGGGTCACCGGAAAAAATCTCTAATGTCTGGGCAAACCTACGAAAAAAAGGTATAAACATCCGATGCACGAAAGGGGGGAAACGCAAGAAAAGACCTGCAAAAATCTTTCGAGGGCCTTTTGGGAGGCTCTTTCTGGTGGCCGATTCGCTAAAACCGCAGCAGAAGGGACCGACTGAGAACTTTGGGGGGACAACGGAAAGGGAAAAGGGACCGATGTCCCTCGCTACATTCAGAGGACGAAATTAGTCCTAGTGAGGGGGAAATCAAAATGAAGTGGGGAAGAGGAGAATCCAACAAGAAAAAAAAAAGGTCTTATTCAATAATCACAAGCCCGAAGGTGGACCTGCACGCACAAAAACAAAGTCGGAAATGGGGCGTCGAAGGGGGTCGATCTTGCAATACTCAGAAAAACCAAAAGTTTCCGCAAGAGGAAAAGGAGAGGGGGCGTGGGGGGAAGCATCCAAGTCCGGAAGACCGTCACATGGGGGTCGCTGGAAAGCAAAAAAATATACGGGGCAAGGAACTTTCGAAATCTTCAACAATCTATTTTGCTTCCACATTTATTCTATTATGAGCGGGGTTTTAAAAAAAATACTTGTCTCTTTTAAAAAACAAACTTTAGACGGAAGGCTATCGGGAGCAGTCCATTATTCGGTGTTGTGACTGGTGGGGTCGATTCGAAGGGTTCAGACCATAGGGGAGACGGGCGCTTGGATATCCAGTACACGGGGGGGAGACTCAATCGGGGGAAAAGGGAAAATCGATACTTTCAGACGGATGAGACCGAAGACCTTTTGAAAGGAAACGAAACGATCATTCCAGAGAAAAGGGTCTACTGTATATTTTGGGGAAGAACAGTAGAAAAACAGCTTGGGTCAGAGTTGCATCGATGATGAAAGAAGTACTGGACAACGCCGTACCTCCAGGGGTGGGAGGGGAGGGGGTAATTAGGGGGGGGGGGGACTCATCGCTCCGTTTTACCCCGAATAGGCAAAACATACATGATCTAACGAGTCCAGGGAAATAAGAGTTGAGAGTCGAAGGAAAAAAAAGAGCAGAAGGTCATCAGGGGGGGAAAGTACTGATCCAGCCCAATCTAAGCTATGTATAGAGAAAAAGGCAGGGTTCGAAAAACAACATCATTGGGAAAAAGTCCTACGGAAAGTCTGATGGTCAAAGAGGAAAGAATGTGTGAAAACGGGCCAGACCAGGATATAAAAAGGGCTATCGGGGGGGGTTAAGAATTATCTAAAAGTGAGCCGCGTGGGAAGGGATATGTCCGTTATTATGTGGAACTGGTTGGGGAGGGGGGAATTCACATTCTCGATAATCGGGAAAAAGAAAAGCTCATACACCTTTCCCTTAAAAAGGGAGGGCTATGGAAGGTACGGGGGGGGGAAGGGATTCATCACTTATGATGGTGTGTCAGGTCAAAACCTCAGGAAGATTACGAGAAACCCGGAAACCGTACGGACGAATCTTGAAGGGGAACGGCCAGACCGACGCCACATCTCACGTCGGACCAACCGAGGAGGATCTCAAAGGAAGGGGGAACTAGGGAAAAAAAATGATTATCGGAAGGGGACTTAGGTAAGAAAAGGAGGGGGAAATCCCTCTGTCTAATAGCCGTCGCTCAGGGGGAGGGGACCAAAAATGGTCAATTCACAAGAAATAGGAGGAATCATCCGCGAATCTCGTGAAAACCGGCAGACCAGAGAGAGAAGGGAAAAAGAAAGCGCCCAAAAAAGAGGAGCAAAAAAACCTCGGGCAAAAATTAACGACAGGAAGCGACCACCGCATCTTTTCAGCAGGTCTCTGGGAAAGGCGAACTAGAAAAAAAAGGGGATGGGGGAAGTCTGCCGGGCGGGAACGAAACCTGCGGGGAAGGGGGAATAAGATTTTGACACAAAAGTGATCACAAATGAGAGGGAGAGTGGCCGGAGAGGCACAAATGAAAAAGCTCTGGTGAGGGTTCGGGAGGATAGGAGATGATCACTGTCCGCCTGGAGCCTAGACAAGTGAACTTGGGAAGTTCGGAAAGTGATGAGGGAGGACCCGAGACCAGCCGAAGGCACTGTAGGGAAAAACAGTGTCGCAACGATCGCAAGGATGTTAATCAAAACTCGCGTCCCTCCCGGGGAAGGGAGAAGGGGACCATTTGGGGGAGACCCAGCAGTGTACAAGGCCAGCGCTCGGAACGGAGGAGGGAGGGGGTGAAAGGTCGGTCTAGAAAGATGTTAAATTGAAAACGTCAACCCTACTGAAAAAGGGGACGCCTCTAAAAGGGGGGGGGGGTAATGATGAATTGGCAATTTCATAAGGCTCGCAATGAAAATACGCCATTCACAGAAGCTAAGAACCACCGAAAAATTTCAGGATACAGGAAGGGGAAATACAAACCACACCAGAAAGCGAAAGGCCCTGGAATCTGAACGAGTTGCAGAATGGTTGGTTGAGAGCAGGGCAGTCGTACAAAACACAAAAAAAAACAACCCCACACAAAAAAAAAACACACAAAAAAGCCCATGCGGTGTTTTTTTCAGAACAACCAAAGAGCACGGGAAGGCGCAGGGGGGGGGGAAGAGAAAAAAGAACTTTTTGGGCCAGAAGCAAAGAAAAAGGAAGGGAAGCGTGTAGAAGGGTAGGGGGTTTGTGTTTTTGGGGGTGGGGGGGGGTGGTGGGACCCGCCGCTGAAGTCGTTACCACGAATTCAAAGGGGGGGGCAATAACACTGGAGAGGAAAAGGGACGGGGGCTGTCACCGAAAAGAACAGGTTCCAGAGCCTTCTAAGAAAGGAAAGGGAGACTGGGGTGAGAAAAAAAAAACATTCCCGTATCGAACGGGGATGGTAAGACATGAGGGAAAGTTCTTCTCATCTGTCAGAAATAATTCAAGCAAGGGGGGGGCACGATGGGTATAGAAGGCTAAAGAATTCGCCGGGGGAGAAAAAGGGTCATCCCGGGGAGAATCTACCAAAGATGGTCAAGGACACTCATACTTGCCAGAAGGGGAAAGGAGGAAGACTAAGACCTCAGAAAAATTTGCAAGGGTA
>Ga0179593_1313591_pt1 | contig 19056 bp, 14 predicted proteins | sample CZODoug2_1_08_16_FD_185931 | JGI IMG/M metagenome (GOLD analysis project Ga0179593, IMG submission 185931) | Vadose zone soil fungal communities from Angelo Coast Range Reserve, California, USA - CZODoug2_1_08_16fungal (PacBio error correction) | ecosystem: Environmental > Terrestrial > Soil >...
CCAAAGTCAATTTCATGAAACAGGGAAGACGAGTGGGGGATTGTTGTACAATTGGCATATTAAGGGTGGGAACTGTCGGACACTCCAAAGGGGAAAAAAATCCGCCTGCCAAACGGGGGAGTATAAACGGGTCTATTATTTCACCCGTCCAGATGCGAAGAACATGGAAAATGAATTAAGGGGGGTACCAGGCCTCTGTTCGGGTAAAAATACCACGCTGGAGTCCGGGGGGGGGGGTATCTTGGTGCAACAGACAGAACCTACAGTTGGTTGATGCAACACCAACTAGAAGCCTGTGTTGGACCCCGAACTCTGTTAAAGGCAAACACGTTACTAGTGTTGCAAGACGATAACCCGGGACAGATGGTTTTGCATTAGAACTCGGGGGGTTAAAGGGGGCGTACTGTTTCAGTTAGTAAAGGGGTATTTCACCGGCAGCAACATACTCATCCTGTGTCGTGGCATCTTTGTCAATGATAATCTAAGATAATGACAACAAAACAAATTGAAGAAGAGAGAAAAGTATGCTCTCTTCGGGGCGTAGTATAAATCGAGGCAATCATGTAAAGGCTCAATGAACCATTCCATTGTGTATTGACACGAAACTAGATAATACAAGAGGAGGACAAAGTTTGCCATACTCTATTATGGATTTAGAGACTCTGCCCGGACCCATCCATCGACAAATAGCGCAACATTAGATCAAAATTGAGGGCACCAACTTGGCCGCTACACAGGTCGACTCACGAGGGAGTAAGCGTCTTTCTGCAGGAAAACGACCAAGAGTCATTAGAGGAGGTCAGGGCATCCTAGTGAAGGAGAAAGAAAAAAGTAAAAAGGAAGCTCAAACAAACTCGACTTATTGCAAAACTGCCGAAAAAACAAACCCCGGGAAAAAGGAATTTGAAACCTTTTCCGGAAATTTGCTTGAACGTCTGACCCGCCACCGTCACCGAAAAAGAAGGGAAAACTGAACACACAGAACAAGAAAGGAGACCACTTTCACACCGGGTGAAAAAGTCCAGCAGAAACCAAGAAAAAGGGGGAGTCGAAGTATACTCGAACGAGTGAGGTCCCCCAATCATGGGGGACTGGGTCTTGACGAGGAAGATCGGGAAAAAAATCGCCACATCCTGGTCATACCTATAAGCAAGCGGGAAAAGGGCAAATAACCAAAGAGGCAATCGGCCATTCCCATAATTTTACATGAGCGCTCAATCATACATTATCCGGCTCGGTTCTCTTGGTGCGGGATACGGGCATGGATACTCACTTGGCTTTCGTTCTTTTTGTATTATGACTAGGACGAGCAAGCAGGGGACTACCGTTCTTTTGTTTGATACCTATCCTAAGGGGGGAGTTTTATTCTAGTTAACTATTTATTGCTCTTTTGGGTGGGTAGGGGTTATTGGTAACTGTGGGCTAACACAATTCGGCCGAAAGATAAGACTTCAGATGCGGTCTTGTCTTTTTTCGTTGCTGTTAAATTGTCGGATCTATAGGTGCAAAAAACACCCGCAGGTTATGTACCTGGAGTCTTTTCGAGTCTTTACGCCGCCGCCATATCAAGTGTAAATTTTGTCGGAGACGGGTAGGGGTTTGTCAGTATTCTGTCGGACCACCCATGCCTCTTTTACGCTGGGATATTTTTTTCCATAAAGCAGGTTCAAGTGAGAGCCCTTTCTTTTTCGGACGCTACCCAAGGTCGTCAAGGCTGGGCAGTACCTGCCCTGGATGTATTGCTGTTATCTCGTCACGTACGTATTTGCCTATCAGCTCCTCTCCTATTAGCAGCCACCACGTGGCCGTCCCAAGCACTTTTTAAGCTCTCTATTTTACCGCGTGGTTTTTCCTTTTGGTCTTATGCTCCAATTGTTTTTGACAACGGATCGTTCGTCATGTTGGAGTAAACTGCACAAAGCCATTTCACTTCTGTGAGCGACTATCCGAGTTTGTGAACACCGTTGTTGAGAGACTCTGGCCGACAATCGTTGAAAGGTGCTAGATTCTTCTCTGCTCCTAAACTAGAAAAAAACAAAAATTCTTCCCATCTCTTATACTTTATGGTCACAACAACCGTGGCAGTCAGTTATTTTTATATTGATGTCTATGGGTGACATCTAAAAATCAATACGGAGCAATTCACTCACAGGTAGAGTGGGAGATCATCCTCATCAGGAAAAAAGGGAAAGAGTAGAAAGTCTTTAGCATTTCAATGACTGGAATTCGCCTGGAAGACATAAATTTGTGTGCAGGGTTCTCCCCCAGTTCCCGCGAAAAAACCGAACCTTTAATGGCACAGAGGCATTTTGTGGAAACGCCTTGTACAATCATTCTATCTGGACTGAGGCTACAAAAGAAGGGGAAGGGGGAAAACCTCGACTATCTCACGTCTGGATTCTTACTCTGATCCTTATGCTGTTTAGTTAGCGTGAACAGTGTACGGTCACAAAGCGGGGAATCGAAAAAAGTCTTGAATCGGGGTCATGTGAAACGCCTTGTTGTTATGCGCTGGGGAATCGAGTATACCATATTCTCATTATTTTGGAACTCTGGGGAGTGGTGAGGTCAGGGGGAGGCACGTAAGGAAAAAAAAGAATCGGTTGGCTACAGGCATTAAAAAAAAACAAAAATACCGGCTATGGGAACGGGGGTGAAAGGAAAGCTTGGACATCTTTACGCAAAAGCAAACTCGCTAGCTCCTGGGGGAAGTGGTGGGACCTGCCTAGGGGTATGTCACGATGGGTTATCTGAAGACTCCACAACTAAACAAGGCGGGGAAAGGGCTGAGGGGGGGAGGCGACGGTATGACCAAGTCTTGTGTGACAAAAGTCTGGAACAAGATTCTGGTCGACTTCGGCACAATAGGGGTGGCCCCTGCCTCTACAGTGGACCGGGCCGGCCTACAAGGGTTTCTAATGCATTGTCTAATGCTCACCTTCGGGGTGCCATTCTTAGGGTTCACCCCGGTTAGCTTATCCGCGTCTCCCAGTCGTCCTATCAGGAACGGCTAAACGCATGTCTCTGTCCAGCTACCGTCGCACTGAACGGGGAGGGGGACCCACCCCGTAATGTACGGAAGTACATGGGAAATTATGTCTGGCAGTCTGTGGGATTGCAAAAGGGGAATGGGCTGCCTCCGGCTGATCTCTTGGACCAATTTTTGCTTTAGACAAACCTTTTCTGGGGTGGATAAAGGGTTGTGGTCGTTGAAATGATGGGACACTGGGAAAAGGGCGGCTGGTTGCGTAGTGCGGTCTGATATAGGGGTAAGGCCGAGTTGGAAAACGGGAAAGTAAAGAAGCTTCATGGGATCCCGTCGTTCAGGGAAGGAAAATGCAATGCCGGGTCCCGTTTTTCTGTGACCGTCCTTATAATCAACCTCAAGTAAAAAAATACGGGTTCGACAGGAAAGTCTTGACCGCTGAGGAAGCTTCCAGAGAACTTCGCATCCGCCCAAGGGTGATGTACTGACTTTTTGTGACAAGAGATTTATCCGCACAAGAGGTGACGTGGGCCCAGCGTTATGTTGCTGATAAGGGGGGGACCGATGTCTGTGTGCCCGATAAGGACCAAGGGGTTTGACCCTGGTTAACAGATGTGCATGTAAAGCGAGCGTGGGGTGTTCAAACCCTCAGAAGTTGTCCTAACGGCCCTGCTGACAACAAAAGGAGAAGGGTGTTCTAACGCCCGCTGTCTGTGTAGGCTGTGCTCTTCTCACTTTTATGAGCTGGAACATTCATGGAAACGATAACATTAAATAGGGGGGGAAGAACTCGGTCCTCGGACCCCTTTTCTATAGAGGGAAAGGACCGAGGCACCCATCGGAGCCTGAAGCTGCATCTATGCGTAGCATCCGGGTCAGGGAAACTCTTCAGCTGTTGGGGCACAAGAATTCTAGTGCAATCACGATTAAAAAAGGCTCTTGAAAATATGTTGAAAATCACGTTGTGCGGGAAAATAAGACTCTGAAGGACTCGTATTGTTCGCTAGAGTGATACACGATCAGGCGTGAAGACTTTTAAAAAAGTCACGGGATAGGCGACGCACCTTTTGGGGATAAAGTGGGTCAATCGGATGATAGCGGCTGCGTTTGTCTCAGTATTGACTTACAGTTGGTATTAATTCATATAAGTATTCGACCTCAAGTTGCAGGCGGTCACTGGATCCACATTAGTTAGTAACACAATTATTTCACACAGAGCAAAAGACAAAAAAAAAGTACGCGTTCTGTCCCAGAATGGGATGTGGGGTCGCGACCAGCGGAAAACGGGTGTTCAGTCGCAAAAATCGCGGGAAACTAAGCTGTTTCTCACACATGCGGAAGTGGGATAGGAAAAAAACTCTATCCGCGGCGTTCCTAGATCGAGATAAACAAGTTACCCAACTCTGGAACACTAGTCTGGTATAAGTTTTCTTCAGGGCCAAAGGCCCCTGGAGTTTACCATGTACTTACGTGAATGGTTGAAGTAGGAGCTCTTTCGGCGTGTACTGGACGTCCGTGAGTAGGCGAAGGGTTTCTAGTAGGATAACAAAAGGGGGAAAGGGCCTATGGGGATCGTCTCGCCTTATTTATCGCGTAAAAATTGCGCTCGGGGAAAAGGTTTGATAAGGAAAAGAGGGGGGAGGGGTACGTTCCCTGCCTGTCCTGACAGTCAAATTCCATTTTAGCCTGATCTTGCGTCTCTGCGTATTCACGTAGCCAAGCAATTTTATTCTCCACCTCGGGGGATGACGGTAAGATTAACGGGGGGAGATAGAGGTGCGGCGGTATCTAAGAAGGGAGGGACATATGGGGGAAGGAGGGAACCAGTTTCGGGAATACTTGAGGAAAAGGGCAAGATAACGGCTAAAACATGTCAAAAGCCTTGGGTGACCGAGACGGCGCAGGAGGGAAACTACTACCACAAAAAGACAAAGGGGGGTGAGTGAAAACAGGGGGTTCGTGGGGGGGTTAGAACATCCACGAAAATGGGACCCCTTGAATCAAAATGCAACAACAAAAAAGGACACTGCTCCTTAATTGAAAGAAAAAAAAATGCTCGCAAACAGGGAAAAAAGATCGTATGTTTTTAGCTCGTTGACCGAAAACTGGGCCCATTGCCATGTTTGACGCAAACCCAAGGAAAAAAAAACAAATCAGGTGACAGGTGACTCATGTGCAGGGGGTTGGGGAAAAACAGGCGGAGCAAGGGGAAAAGGCATGACAAAAAGTTTCAAACTCATCAGGTTCAACTTTGCGTCTACGGTGTCCCCCTTTTTTAAGAACTGATTTATGGCACCGTCAGGATCAAGGGAAGGGACTTTCGTGAGCACTAAATTCAAAAGGGCCAAGAAAAAAAAAAAAAGGGAGGCGCCGCGGCGTTCCGGAAAACCTGGTGGGTCATCTATCACTACAAACGTGGAGTCACAACGTACACCTTGCCCGCCACCATTAACTTGTGGTTCGAGAGGCTCTTCAAAAACCAAAAATAAGACCTGAGGGTTAGGATACGGGAAGAAAAGTGAAAAGGGATACAAAACGCGCGCGTTAGCCACTGCAATTTTGTATGAACACTACAGTCACGCACTGAAACATAACCTTGAACCTGGTGGAAGCAACACCTAAATCTATCCCAATTAGATGTGTATAAACTCAGAGGGCCAAAAAGGGGGAACTAGTGATAGAAAGAGGGGGAGGCGCTAGTGACAGATAGTCACGCGTATAAGCGTCACATATGACTCGGATGATCTGTTTGCCTAGGTGGGGCAGGGGAACGCACCAGAAAAAAGGAAAAGAACCAACGGTGCCATGTGGGGGCCAGGCGCACAGGCAGACACACGGTGGGAAAAAAAAAAAGGGGATTCACCGGTGAGATCAAGCGATAAGAATTAAAACCAAACAGCGCCAGTGCTGAAAAGGAACGAAACCTTCAGCAATAAAACACCAGCCCTATTAATTTCTATAGGGAGGGTGGTGGGGGGGGGAAAAGCTGCTGGTGTGAAAATCATGTTTTTCCATTATCGGCTAGCTTGGGTGGAACACAACTTACGGGTGAATCCAATAATTGGAAAATAGCGATATCAGAAAGGGTAGCCAAAATCGGGGAAGGAAGGACAACGTCGAGATCGAGGGAACAAGGGCGGGAAAAAAAAAAAAACGAGTTATGATCAAGGTACGGGTCCACACAAAGGTGGTCCCTGAGTGACATCACCTGGCGTGATCAAACGAGAGCAGAGCGTAGGGACGCTAGTTATTCTTAGTCGAATAGAGAGGCGGTGGTTACAAAAGGCTGAAGATGTACGGAACCCAGCATCGCTAGCGCGATGGAACCGGGGAGGCAAACCCACGGTGATAGCAAACATATTCAACACGGAAAAGGGAAAAGGGACCAACTCGCTGCCTTCCACGAAAAAAATAAAAAGTTCACATAATAACCTTATGTGAATAACCACAGTAAAAACTAATCATTCAAAAACTGCTGTCTTTCCCAACTTACAAGGTCGTAAAAGTGAACTGAACGCATCGCGCAGATTCCTAGAAAGAAAGATACCTTAAGGAGGGGGAGACACAAACAACAATCCCCACGGCTGATCGTACGCGGGAAAAGCCTCTATAGGACGCGAAGAAAAATTAAACATCCCTGCCGGCTACCGGTACGCAACAAGAGGCGCAGTTGCGTGGTATCACGAATCATACGTTAAAGTACTCTTTGAAGCACACTACATCACTTCGGTTTGAGTTTGAGTGCTGGGTATTCTTCCTTACCCTTTCTTCTCAATCTTAAGAGACGACGCTTGGTAGGGGTAACTCAGCTTTTCTGTATGAGGACCGGCTTGTGTCTCATAGGGGGGGTCTGCAAAGTCTCTCGGTGAGAGCACTGTACGTAAGGGAAATACTCACCTCGTGCCCCTGAGCATAAAACGGTATCGGGGGTCAAGCGATGAGTGTGGACCGGGGTACCTCTGTACCGCCCATGTCTCTGAGGATCTTGCCGAGCTTTTAAAAAAAGCTTGGGGAATGGCCTAGACTGAACTAGGGCCTTACGAGACAGTTCGGGGGAAGTTGTTATTTGCTTAGAGGGGGACTTCCTATTAAAAGGGAATAAAACGGGACACTAAGTTTAAAGCAATATTTCTGCGAAGTCGACGAACGACAGATATCCAAAAGTCCCTTGTTTCCTACTCTCCAATGAGTACCGGCCGGATCATGAATTAGCAGGGTGAAGATGGGGAAGAGGCACTTAGCTGGAATACTAATAAACACTAGAGCAACTTTACCGCTCGGGACGGAAAGCGGGGTTCTGGGTGGTTATTCTCGATTGTGGCCGTGGGCGCTGGCAAGGGGGCACACCGGCGGTTGTCCGTCTTCTACCCTCGTTTTCTTCCGCCACAGCTCTGCGTCGCCGCTTGGCGTCACCCCGCTCCCGGACGATCCATACAAGACTCCTCAAACCTTCGGGCCACACGAACCACGGGTGGGGGGTAAAAAGAAAAAATTAAGCACCAAGCAAGGGGGAAAGCAGGGAAAAGCCCTCATTAATGGGGTGAAAGGCGGGGGGGGCGGAGAGTCTAGACGCACAGTCCATCAAAGGGGAATCGGAGTTGGCCAGAGTCAAAAAACCAAGCACGCAGGCGCAATAACGAGTCTAGCAGGAGGGCAGAGAATCGGAGTAAAAAAAAAAGTGCAAAACAGAGAGCTAAGACAACAAGGTAAAGCCAAGCGGAAAGGACATAACAGGGGAACAGCAGCAATAAAGAAGGAAAACCAAAAAAACTGCAAAAATAACTTTTTGAAAAAAAAAACAGACACAGGCACCCTTAATTGATCAAAGCAAGCGAGAGAGAAATAAAGGGGAAAGGACCTGTGAATCCCTATTTTACGGATATGAAAATCAAAAACCTGAAAGTAAGGGGAACAAAAATCCGCAACACCAACACTCCATCTAGGAACCGCAAACCGAAATGTCCGACCACGCACCGACAATAATCACTACCTAAAAGTTCCAACAGACCTGCTCCACGTGAGACTTCGAGGCTTACTTAGTCTACGACCCAACTCCGACAACAAAAAAGTTAAAGAAAACCTGGGGCACAAAAAATAAAAAAAAAACATCAAACAACCAAAAGATCAAGCATAGAGGGAGCCGACCGTGAATGTACCACAAAGGAAAGGGGTCCTGTGTTTCTTTTGAAAAAAAAGAAAACAGGACGGTAGGAAAAAAAAAACCGCCCCGTTCCGTACACTAAGCAAACGGATGACGGAAGAACGCAAAAAAGACCAGATCAAAAAGTGAGGCACCGATCTAACCTAAAAGAGGGGTTGTGGCATTGAAACGCACTAAACCAGGATATGCAAAAAAAGGGAACAATAATAGGCACCAGCGTGAAAAAAAAAGGGGGATGGGGGGAACATCAACCTCAGTACCAGAATCCGTCCCAATAACAAAAGTTAAACGAAAAAAAACAGGGAAGAAAGCAACCTAGACCCCCTAAGGGCTTTTTCCAAGGCATATCCCACGACAAATTAACCCCGTCCACCATGACCGCCTACCCGGCCCTAGCCAAAAACGAAACCAGACATCTAAGCGAAGGCCAACAAAGGTGCGAAGACTGTGTCTATGGGGAAAAAAAAAAAAAAAAAACCCAACATGCCTAGGACACAGATGAAGGCCTGGCACGTGGGAAAAGAACGCAACACCCAACAACGTATTGAAGGAGGAAAAAGAGAAGGGGAAGACATCAGTCGGGCGCACTTTCCGCGGGGAAGTGAACCGTCAAGGTCGCCTTTTGGGCTGGGGGTTTGTCAAAAAAAAAAAAAAGGGCATGCCGGATGCTGAAAACTTCTTCCTGCGACCCAACCCGAGGGTGTGGCGGAACGAAAAAAAGAAAAGAACCGTATGTGCCCAACTGTGGTAAATGAGCTTGGAAAGGAGTGCAAGCCATACAAGGAAAAAAAAAACTCCTTGGTGCCTGTGGTGGAATATGAAAAACAAACGGGTCGGGGGGGGGGGTCACAATCCAACAAAAAGACAGGAGCGTGGCCTCGTTTGCCGGAAAACTTGGGTAAGTCGGGTACTTTGGGGGGAGCCACTGAAGAGAAAAGGGGATATTGTCCCGTACTGGGGGGGGGTGGGCCCGCTAAAACGGAAGAAATGTAATACTGTATCACAGAACCACATATGGGTAACAATAAAAGCTGGGGGCTCTGTGCGATACTCTTTGTGATGGTAAGGGGGAAGAAAAAAGGTTAACTTGTAACTGTTTTCTCAATGAACGGGGGGGGAAAGTCGTGAAAGGGGGGGGGGGGAAAAAGGTGATCTCTGCTGCAGGTGAAAAGTGCTAAAGAGGTGTGGGACCGAGCATCGGAAGGGGCAAGTTAAGGCCGAAGAGAATCAAAAAAAAGACACACAACGCGTGGTGGGGGTGGTGCTGAAGGATAAATAAGGTCGCGCTCACGGGAGGGTGGCTTTCTCATATCAGCCTTAAGCACACAGAAAAATAAAGAACCATATCCAAGGGAGCGTGGGCAATGGAATTGCTCCGGCTGGGAAAAAGGAGCTGGGAACTGAACCCTCGACTGGACGATTGCCACAACAAGTCTGTTAAGGCAGAGGGGGGGGGCATGCTGTCAAAAAATGGGGGGGGAAGGGACGACGTTCGGAGACAAACGGACGTGACCTGTTCGATCAGGGTGTCCTCGATGTTACATATCACATACCCGGCATCTCACGTCGATCCCTAGGGCAAAAGAGGGGTGCTGGGTCATGGGGTTTCGCAAAAATGTTCTCCCCAAATCCAGAAAAGCAAGGGAACGGATGAGATGCGAAAGAAAGACCTGACCACTTACGGGGCCAGGCTGATAACTTCCCTAAATGAAAACAGGCTGATATCGGAACAAAAAAGACAGTGTTCAAATGTTCAAAAAACTGACGCGGAAAACCTTGTGTTGGTCAAAATAGTTATAACAGAGGAAAACGATGAGGAACTGGAATTGGAGAGGAAAAACAACTCGCCTTCACCTTTTGATTAAAACTACAGGACAAAAAAACCAAGGGGGAGAGTCACAGGCTGCACTGGTGCGTAAAAAAAAGGAGAAGCTTGCACTATCGGACCAATTATAACATCAAGCTATGCACAACTACGTGACAGAGAGAACGAAAATAAAACTAGAATACACACTACATCGGGGGTTGGCGTACGTTGGGGGGGCGAGAAAAAGGGAGCAATTTCGAGTAAAAAACGATAGTTGCATTCAAGGCTCGAAAATTTGCCAGGGCTGTGACTCAGTCACGGGGAGAAAAAAGGGACAATGTTATGGGGAAGCAAGGGGGGGAGGTGAACGTCTCACACAACGGGGGAAGCAGAAAGGAACTGACTATCAATAGGCTGGGGATGCGGGGGTAGTCAAGATAGGCGTGTCACAAAAATGGAGGGACGTAAATACTTCTGAGAAAAGTCCGCCGGAAGGGGCTCTGTCGCGTTACCCTTCCCCGACGGCAGGGAAAAGACTTTACCGTGCAGGCTTCATCTCAGAGCCCGGACCGCCAGCAATCGGTGAATGTACGCTGTTAAAGAAGAAACAATTCCCGCAGCCAGAGCTTGACACCCTAAAGAAAAAAGCAGGGGAAGGGTTCAAAAAAACAAAAAAGCGAGGAGGGGAAGGGTAGGAGCTCAACGCCAGCCCCAGGCGGGGAAAAAGGGAAGGTGGGTCAACAACACTGGCTTGTAAAATGAGGAAAGAGGGTGCTCAGTGGAGTGACGTATGTCACGAAACAACACGAAAGGGAGTGGCAGAACAGTGTTACCCACGACATAAAGAAAGGCAGCCGTTGAAGATCACTGAACAGGGGGAATCAAGAAACCCGTGGTAACAGGCAATCGCCCGAGGTCCGTCGGAAGGTAAGGAGATCTTCCAGTCAAACACAAAAAAATACACAGCACAAATGCCAGCAACAAAATCAAAGTGATCACAAAAAACTATCAACCACAAAACACCAAAACGGAGGGGGAAAAAGAAAAATAATGAGCCGTGTCTTGTGCTCACTGCGTCAAAAAAGGGTGAGAGGGTGATAGAAATACCGCAAGGCGCTGAACAGAAGACGGGGAGGACTGAAGAAGGGAACTCTGATGATCGGTCACTCCTTATGTTCAGATGAGTTGAGTGAAATGGTTGGGTTTTGAAGGGGGACCGAAACTGATCACCCGAAGAAAGGAAAGCAAGCCGGTGGCTGGTACAGGGCTTCTCACACAAAGCAAAAAGGCCAAGTCGAAAAAACTATAAAAAAGCGGGCGCAAACCCCGGAGTGGGTGAAGGGGGGGGGTGGAACACTGCTGTCTGGAACCACAAGGGTCAACAAACCTTCTGGGCCCAAGGTCACATCAAAAGCTGGCGGTTTTCGGTGAGAAAGGGAAGAAAAGACCCGAGCCATTGTCTACCATGCTTGACCCGTCGGAAAATAAAGGTTGGGGCGGCCGGGGGGTGACAGAGGGATCCCAATCGTTCCCCACGGCGAGCTCATTCCGGGAAATAGTGTTAACCGCCCTCTAGGAACACAAAGCTTTCGCCGAAATGGAAAAGACGCGTAACCACGAAATGCTTCACGAGGAAGACGGGTAAACCTCCGAAAACCAGACGCATATCCAACACGGGTCCAACCGGGGGGGGTAAAGAACGAATCAAAAATCAGAAAGATTACGTGCTCCAACCGCTTACACAACAGGGAGAAGTCAACGGGGTTGTGGATACACCAACACGCGAAAACAACCCGCCAAACGAGTCGACAGTGCACGGCGAAGTACACCAACCAGAGCACGGACGACGAACGGAAGAATATAATGCCAATAGGACGCAGCAACCACCCAGGCCTACAAGGGCTACACGCAGTTTAAAGGGACGATAACGGAACCTCGTGCCACTGAACGCTACAAGAGAACACCGCTTGGGAATTATGGGCCAAAAACCTTCTACAGGATAACTCGGTGCAAGGTGGTGTTTGTAGAGAAAAGAAAGTCTGTCACCCGACGGCGCAAACTACGCGCACTGGGGGGGTCACGAAAAGGTAAACAACTGGTTTCAGACAAGGGGAACAAAACTAAGAAATGAAAGTGGTTTTGGGAACATGCTTGGAGTGAAAACCCTAAAAGAAAAACAAAGCGGCGGGAAGAAAACGTTCCACGTCCAGTGGGGTCCCTAGTACATTCCAGATGGTAAGCACCATAGGTTTTACCACAAAAGGTAGCATCTGGGGTCTGAACACAATCTGAGACAACTAACCAAGGGGTTGAGACTTAGATCAAGCACACGGGAAAGAAGGAACAGAAATACGTAAAGGCGTTAAAGGAACGAGGGGTGGAGTTCGAAATTCTCACCTTGGGTCGGGGGGGACACTGAAAAGGAACAAGGAAAACAAAAGCCTCCTCACGATCGAGAGGATCACTTCACGTCTAAGACCAACCAACAAACGCAAGAATGCCGAAAAGTTACCATATCAGACCAAAAAAAAAAAAACAGCCAGGGCCAACGCCCGTCAAACTACAGTGGGGAAAATTAAAAGAATGATCAGAAAGAAGGAAGAACGAAGCAACTTAACCTGCCGAGTTCCTGGAATCCGAGTCGGGGGAACTTGGAAAGCGCAACGAAAAACAAAGGGGAAATGTGCCCGTAAAACGCACAAAAGGCAGCGCTTGGGAAAAACGAAAAAAAAACGGATTTTGTATGACGCACACGGCAGTCCCGACAGCAGAGGTGCACTGTTCTACCTGAGGAATCGGGAAACCACGAACTCCCATGTCAAAAAATGAACAACAACACCTACGCAGGGCAACAGGCCTGCCCCGCGGGGGGATTTACAAGAGGAACACCACTCCGTCCAAAGGATTCAATAAGGAAAAACGCGGGATAAGAGCGACAATGAAGCTAACAACTCCGCGGAGACACGCCCTCGGGGGGAGGGATGCACAAGCAGGGGGGGCTTGTTTCTGGGTTGTCTGGCAAGACTGCAGTAGCACAGGGAACACACGCCAAGTCCGGAACCAACAAGGGAGGGCAGAAAGCATACAAAAAGAAAAATCAAAAAAAAGGAGGACCAAAGCACAGCCTACCGACTTTTGTTTTTGGGACGTTGGTACCAAACACAACAAAGGCGTCAACACGGCACAAAACAAGGAGAAAAGACGGGAAAAAACACCGTGGGCGTAAAGCCTATGAAAATGACACGAAAAACAAGAATAAAGGAACAAAAAAGGTCCCATACCGGGCGTGGCCAAGGGGGAGTTTTTCCTTCATCGGGAAAACCGGCGTGGGCGAAGGCAATGAGAGAAAAATCTCTCCCAATGTTCTGCAACAGACAAAAGCCAAAAATGGCAGAAATGGGGAAAAGAAAAAAAGGAAGAAGATCAAGATGAATCCTTTTTTCCAAAGGATCAAAAAAAAAAAGCACCAGAAAAAACCGGAGGAAGGAAGGAATAGGGGGGGGGAGACGGAAAAATCCAGGATACAATCTTCCTGTTTGGGCACTTACACACCAGTCAAGGGGGGGGGGGGAGTGAATGGTTGGCAAACCGGGCTGGGGTCTGCAAATGTCCGAGACCAACAGGTCCTGGGCCAAAAACTCACAGGAGATAAAGGAGGAAAAACGGACCGGTATGTTCCGTGTTTTGGTAACCTGGTAATGGAACTCCGAGGAGAAAAAAAAAAAGGGAACTACAGCGGGCTCTCCTGTGCAGGGGAAAAAGGCGTGTGGTAAGGGGGTCAACTCCACACCCAATTCGGGGAAAAACCGTGGAAGCGTGGAAGACTTGGGGGAATGGTCCTATTGTGGAGAGCGGAAAAAAGAGTGGGGAGGGGCAACACGAACCGTCGCTGACAAAGACTAACCTACTCAGAGTTACACACCACGCCGCAGGGAAACGAGTACCACCATACACCAAGCGAGTTCATTGAAAAACCTAAACAACAAGAGAGAGTTCTATATAATCCTTACTTTTGGGGACTGTGGGGCGGGGGGGTACAATGAGACAAATGACCGTTGTGCAGGCGTTTTAGGTAAACAAGGAAAGAGACTGTGCATTGTCTTCGTTTTTCTGCAAGAAAGGGGAAAAGGGAGAAAGAAAATGAACAAAAGTGGGCGGTCCTTCAGATAGGTGGGGGAGAGGGGGACGGCTCACTCCGTTACTCCTGGCCAGTCAAGGAACTTCCAAGTAAGGACACTTAGTTTATAAAACACCACCCAGATCCGGGGGGGCTTGTTTCCTTTCCACGGGGGGGCGAAAAGCTCGACAAACGCGCCGAGAATGGCGTCGCATAACACTCCCAGCATATTGGCGCTTTCCTTTTTGGACCAGGATGAGCCACCCTAATGACACAGTCAGGGGTGCCCACGCGGGTGGGAAACGACAACAAAAAAAAAAGGGGCCCGGGAATGCACTGCATCTCGGAGGAGCCAGGAAAAGGGGGGGGGGAGCGGTAGGCATGCCATCGCGTATAAGACAAAGGAAAGAAAAAAAAATCAAAAAGAACACAGGGCCAACTCTACAGAATGCGTAAATGGCGAAATGGCCTCGATCCAAAGCAAATTAGCTAAATCTGTGGCGGGAACAACACAGGGGGAAAAAATGGTGGTCACAAACAAAACACTCAAACCTGGGTTGCGACCCCTAGGGTGACCATAAGGGGGAATGGGGGGGGGGGGGGGGGGGTACCCGGGGGGCAAAAGGAAAGTAGTGGCAAAACCAGGGGAATTAACTAAAACCCACCAATATTCTCAACCAACCCAAAGGTAAAAGGGAAAAGCAGGGAAAATGGGGTCCACTAAAAGGTGGCACTACTCTTACCAAAGAGACCGAAAGAAAAAGCCCGAACGGTGCTAGAAGGGATCAACGCCACAGTTACACGTACGAGACAACCACACGGGTCCTTCAGGAAAGGTTGGAGGTCGGTGTAGCTACCCATATTAACTGCTGGGAGCGACGTTGGTGGAGGAACGAAAAAAAATATGGGGCGTTCTTCTTGATCTTCCTTTGAAGAACCGTAAAAGGGGGGGAGCCAGAAGGGGTGCGGTACCGGGGTAACGTCTAACCGGACGCAGATCGGGAAGACAATCAAAGGTGCGATAGGACTTGTTTCTAGTATGCGTTGAAATATCATATAGAAGGGAAGGGAGGTGAAGGCTCAGCGATGACTTCTGACCCGGCCCCAGAAACACTGAATTGATGAAAACATCCGGAAAGGGAACCGCCTGAGCTCTGATCTAGCAACCTGAAACCGCACGAAAACAAGAACGCTGGGAACATGGTAAAAACAGAAGGGACCCTTCCCAGACGGAAAATCTTTAAAAAAAAAAAGGGAAAGGCAGGTGTGGTTCGACCTATCGTGTCTCCTTTTCACAAACAATGAAAAAAAAAGGGGGGTGGCTCCCGGGTAAAACGAAAAGGACAGGGCGGTGATCCACAGGGTCACGAGTCCAACGCAAACAAACAAAGAAAAGGGGCAAATGAAAAAAAAAACAGGCGGTGAAAACGATTCTCCTCATGCTGACTGATCACGTCAAGGCCATGCAAAAGGGGGGGGCGCGCAACCGTCAGGGGGGTCACGTGGAGCTGCCATCACCCGCCAGCACAGCCCAAACCTGGCTCCAAGAAATAGGCAGAAAAAAAAAAGGGGAAGGTAAAAAAAGAAGATGAGGCCAGTTTTGTGGGCGACTGACTGCAGGGCATGACGCTCCACAAACAAACAAAGACACCAGGGGGAGATTGGCCCTTAGCATGAAAAAAAGGGAAGAGGAAACGAAGAAGTGCCACGCCGTTAACTCACTTTTATCCTGACGCCAGGGTTGGTAGGGCAGTGGACTAAAACAAAACGCCGGTCACGCCGGTGGCGAACCCCAGTGGGAAGGGAAAAAAACAAAGGGAAGAAGGACAACCGATAACTATCTTAAGACTCAACAAAACTGGAAAAGTTTATGGTAGGGTTGGAAATGAGTAATGGGCGGGGAAATGGTGCATTGTCCGTGGTGTAAAAGGAAAAAAGGCTGGCTGGGGAGGGGGGGGGGGGGACATCGTAATCAACTGATCTTTACATTACAGGCGTCAGGGGAAGAAACCAGGTTTAGGGGGGATGCAAACCCGGGTAAGGGGGGAAACGTAAGTAGAACTCATTCTCTCCTATACACGTCAAAGGTCCACGGGGGACTCACGTACGAATTAGACTGAAACCACCTGAGAAGAAAAAAAAAAGCATCAAAAAAAACGGGCCTCGTACCACGAAATAAACGCCGGCAGAATAAAAAACCTCCAAACGTGCCACCGACCTCGACCAGTGGAAAACAACCCGGGCGGAACCAAGGGGGAGGAAGAGAATCGAAAACAGCCGAGTATACTTCAACAACATAAGGATCGGCCCCAAAAAAAAAAGCACGTTCTGCGGGGGTCCGTGCTCAAACGTCTGTCCGGGAAATCTCCTGGACAGGGGGGGTCAGCGATCTCTCACAAGAGGGAAAGCGGAAGAAGGGACCGAGGTATGTATTCACATTTTCCTCCCAAAGGTGAATCATAAAGGGAAGAGCAAAGGATTTGAGGAGGTCCAGTAAGAAACAAAGGAAAAAACGTTTTCCACGTTCACATTGTTCCCATAAGTAACAACTCGAAGGGTAGCACCCAACTGGGGCCCACCATTGGAGGGAGGGAAAGTTGTGGAAAAAAGAGGGGGAAACACAGGTTGTCCTACGGAGGGCTAAGCTGGTGGCGAAGGAAAAACCTCCGCGTAAAAAGCTTGTTACAGGATAAAAGCGGGACCCACGGGAATCTCACCTTCGTGGCCTCCTGCAAGAAAAAACCAGCAGACGAACTATGCGGGTCAAAAAGGAAATAGGGGTCAAGTCAGAGGAAACAAAAGAGAAAGAGAAGGGGGAAATAGCCTTCCCAACATCCCAATCGCAACCAGGAAGGTGGCCCCTAAAAAACGAAAAAAAGAGAAACAACAGAAAAACAAAAAGAGCCATAAGTAAATTCCTTTGAAGAACGATTTTACTGCATGGAAAGAAAGGGGGGGAAAAATTAAAGCGACCATAAACAGGGAAAAGAAATAAAAAAGGAAACCACTGTACCCCACTATTGCCGACAAAGCACCAGCACGGTCACTGCTAAAAAAAAAAAGAGGAACCACAAGTTTCCATCACGGGCACCTTTGTCCACACCACCGGGAAGAAGAAGAGAACGCGGGAGGACCAAGAGGGGTCATTTTGTGTATGGGAGAGGAAACGGGAGGGGAAATCCGGACCTCAACTGCTTTCCGGGACCTAGCAGGGGGGTCGAAAAGACAACAAAGACCCGATCAAAGGGGAGGAAGGAAAAAAAAAAAAACTACACGAGGTTTCTGTTTTTTCGTTGTTTACAACCAAGAACCAAACAGAAAAAAAGGGGGGAGAAAAAGACAAGCAACGGCGGTCATGTGGAAGATGGGCAAAGAAGAAACCCGGACCCAATACCTCGGTCCTTGTAACGAAAAAAAAAAATTCGGGGTGGATGAACGGCCAAGGAAAAAAAAAAAGAAAAGCGCCCTCCACCAAGGATGAAAAAAAAAAAAATCAATCGCAAAGGCGAGGGGGGGTAGAATAACAAAGGGAAAAATGAAATATCAATAATGAGCCTGTACAGCTAGATAGTTCGTAAACCAACAAAAAAACAAATATGGGGAAGAAGGGGGGAGGACAAGAGTCGGATAGACTACCAGGGGGGAGTCCGTCCCAAGTGTCGGAATGGGGAGGGGAGTGAACAGGGGGGGAAAGGAAAAAGATGGGTCAGCGTGGCCTTCCCGTCCCGCCCACCTGCTGGTGGACTACATAGGAACGAAAAGACATGTATGGGGCCTTGTTGGGGGAAAGAAAGGAGGGGAGGGATCAAAATCCTCAGCATTGCTCCTTATAAAGTGGTGGACGGTGGTCAGAGGAACTGGGAGGGATGAACGAAAAAAAACACCTTACGGAGCGTGGCTACCGTTGAGTGAAAAGAAAAAGTGGGGGGAAAAGAAAAAGTGTGTGTTGCGTCTCGCACCACCTAGTCAGTAGATGGAAATGGGGGAAGATGTAAAAGGAGAAGGTGGGAATCTCGTGCCAAAAACAACAGGAAAAAACGAGTGGGAATCCACTCCTTAGAAATCCTCAAAAACCGGGGCTGGGAGGAAAAAATGGCACGGGTGCTGTAAAAGTGGTGCAGTACGTTGTTCCTTGGAAAGGGAACAGGGGGAGGTCTTCCTGGGTTGCTGTCCAGACAGGGTAGTTGTCCAGAAAAGGTGAAGGGGGGGGGAACGACAAACGGGGGAGATTCGTGATGTACGGTTTCTCATGGTCAAAGAGTAAGGACAGGAGGGAAAAAAAAATGGGGACCTGATGCTCGTCCTAGTAGCCGTGGCTTGTGCTGAATCAATGAAGGGGATGGGAACCACAGGGTGCAGGGGGAGTGGGGAAGGGTGGCCTGATATTCCCTTGAAGGCATCTTGAGGAAAAAGGGGGGAAAAAAACGCGCAGTTCCCGATCCTTCTCCCGCAGAGGGCGCAAGGAATTCAAAAAAAGGGGTTGGAGGAACAGGGCACAGGACAGACGTGGAGATTCTAACTAAAAGAAAAAAAAAGGAAAAATAAGGGGGGGAAGAGGAAATGAACAAGCTTGGAACTAAGTCTTCAAACCCTTGGCAAATTGACAAAACGAAGCTAATGGGGGGGGGGGGGGGGGGGAACTAGGTCGGACCACATCCGAAGGCGATGAGGAAAAAGGAAGGAAAAGGGAAAAAAAAGAGGCCAGGGGAAGGTACGACAATGAATCCATCAATCCACTGCTCGTAAGGGAGGGAAAAATTTTGGAAAAGGGCACGTACCTCTTACAATACGGCCAGCGGAGAAAAATCACGAATCAGAAGAAAAAAAAAAGTACAGCGATAAAAAAAAAACTACATCTTTTTCTCGGAGAACGTGATATGGGGTCGAAAAGGGGCGCCAAAAGGGGGGGGGAAGAAAGGAAGCGGTCCTTGACTGCTGGATCGTCTTTACTACACACTGGGGAAGGGTGGCTTGAGAAGGTTAGA
>Ga0179593_1280227_pt1 | contig 19054 bp, 14 predicted proteins | sample CZODoug2_1_08_16_FD_185931 | JGI IMG/M metagenome (GOLD analysis project Ga0179593, IMG submission 185931) | Vadose zone soil fungal communities from Angelo Coast Range Reserve, California, USA - CZODoug2_1_08_16fungal (PacBio error correction) | ecosystem: Environmental > Terrestrial > Soil >...
ACAGGTGGGGTGGGAGGGACAATTGCGGGGAGGATGGGGGGGAGTCTAGTCTCACGACTAAGGAGATGACGGTCAGAGGTCAACGGAGAAAAGTCCATCTTAAGGAACGTCTTAAGAGTAGAAGCAGCGGACAAAAACTCAGATAAAAAAGAAAAAAAAAGAAGCCAATCAATAGGTCGGAGAAAAAAGGGTACGTAAAATTTATGGTGGGGAATTAAAACTCAGGGGAAGGAAGGACACGACCCTGCTAACAGAGGGAAGACAACTAAAGTCAACACGAGAAAATGCCAACTTGATCAAGCAATGAAGATCATGTGGGGGATGAATAGTAAGCATGCGAGAGGGAACTTAAAGATGTGCCATGTCCTCTTCGGGATCCGAGGTTCGGACAGGCTCTGAGCGGTCCTCAGAAGGGAAAAGTGGGTGGGGGTCAAAAAAAAGGGAAGTGAAACCTAAGCTTCGACGGGCTAAGGATATACCAAGAAAAAATTCGGAAGTTCTTGAAGCGGACGTACCTTGTTGGGGAGGGACCTACTGTTCTGGTCAACTTCGAGACGAGAGGGAAAAATGGCCTGGGAGGGGGAGGAGGGCGTGCAGGGAAAAGGCTCGTCGCTGTCGATCCGATCGACACGACTCAAGTGGGACGCGGCCACTTATCATGAACGGGGACGGGCGGCGAGCAGGTCCGGGACCGGGGAGAGGAAAAACGAGCCGGCTTAGATGCGGGGAGTAGGAGTATTGCTACGCAGTCGGGAAGGAAGCTCCGGACTGACCCTGCAGTTTGTTCGAGAGGGAAGAAGTGGCGGCGAAAACTCGGTGGCAAGCAGGAAAAAGAATACGAGGAAAGACGCAGGGACCGCTCGGGGGGACAAGCCAAATGCCCGACCGCTTCGCGGGGCGACGGGGGGGGCCAGAGGGGGTGGCGGATGGTGTCTGTGTGTCAAAGGAGAGGACACAGTCAAAAGGACCTGCGCGAGACGAAATGCCAGGTGGTCATCGGGGTAGGTAAGGGGAGGGCAGGGGTCAGAATCGAGGCGGGCAAGAGGACTTCTTCAGCAAACTAGCCAGGAGGAAATGGGCTTCCAGAATCGCGGAAGCTGGTTAGGATGTTGGGAAGAGCCCTGAGTAGGAAAACAGACAGGAAAAATCCAGCGGAGGAAAAGTCGCCCTTAAGGGCCGTTAGGGGCCCGAGAGGCGCACAAAGCTGCTCAATGCATCGAAGATAAACAGTCGGAGCAAGGGTCGACGCCGAGAATACCTAATTCCTTCATTTAATGACATAAATCCACAAGTCGGGGAGGTCGAGAATTGAGGGGAGCTAAAAAAAAGGGGGGAAGGCAAAAAATAGGCGGGGAGTGGGAAAAATGGGATTGTGAATTCCATCAAAAACTGTCCTTCCCATACCGAAGGAAGCTCCGAGACCGACGAGGAAAGGATGGTCGTCCAGGGAAGTCATCTTCTTGTGGTCTAAGGGCATGCTGCTTAGATCGCTGAAAGGTAAAGCAAAACTGAATATGGGACGGAAAACAGGGGCGTCCACGTCTCCTATACCGGGACGAACGGGAGGAGGCATAGGAGGGTTTACTTTATTACGAAAATTGCATAGAGACGGACGAGGGCTACAGCAATCGGTTGGCAAAAGAAAAGTCAGAATACAAGGAGCCAACTCTGGAAAAAGCGTGTGTCGACGTAATTATGCTGGGTCACGCCCCTTACAGATCCATGCTTTTAAGACTCCGGACCACAGGGAGGAAAACACAACCAGCAAGCGTCTACTGGTCCACGAGTCGTTTTGGCGCTATTTGAGCCGGAAACTCAACGGAACGCAAACTTTGCCGTCATGGGTCTTGGAAGAAGCTTCGGACATCCGCAAAAGGCGCGCGGACTACAGCTTACTGGAACTACGGATCCAACGATCAAAAACAAAAAAAGAGGAAGGAAAGAAGAAAAGGGAAGATCCGTAGGGACCAGAGCTGTCTCCGAAGGAAGGAAAAGGGAGGAAGAAAATCGGAACGCATCGAAAAAAAGTACGTTCCTCGGGAAAGGGAAGCACAAACGCGCAAAAACTATGGACGCAGACTAAGCAAACGGGTATGGTCAAAAAAGTTTGTGATACAACAAAAAAAAAGGGGGGGATTGAGATGTACCATTTGGGGGGTGGGCAGAGATTCGCGACCTGAATCCATCCAGTATCCACGAGACATCAGAGGAGAGCTGCGGAGAAGTTGGGGCTGCTACCCCGTGAACCGGAAGCCGGGCGTAGCCCTCGACGGACTGACAATCGGCGTCATCAGACCACGATGACTCAGAAGGGGGACGGTATGGAAAGGGGGGGACGAAAAAGGCCCCTTACGAAGCACCAGTTTTGATGGATCAGCAAAGGGGAGCGTCGCATCGCGGGAAAGAGAACCATCCGAAGGGAGAACGAACAGAAGGGTTTCCCACTAATCAAAAAACCGTGTGAGGAGGAAATCGGCGAGGTCGACCGCGACGAACACTTCGTGGGAAAGGGAAAAAATCATGACGAAAAAAACATAGGGGAAGGACAAAGAGGGTCGATCCTAGGAAAACCCGGGGTCCCCTACTTTTCTGATGGGCAGGGACATGCCCAGGATTTCGGTGAGCATCGAAAAACGGAAAGAAGTAACGATGCGTAGGCGCTGGCCGCAGAAGGGAAACAGAAAAGAAAGGGAAAGATTACGGCCGAAAGTGCAACGTTCGTTTACGAAAGGGACGCGTAGTAGGTCAGCAAAACCAACAGCGGGTCAGATGGCTGGAACAGGCGAACTACTCCGCCAATGAGAAATTTTTGGCGGGCCGCTAGGGGAGCTGGACCTCCGCACCGACACCCACCTCGATGGACAAAAATGAACGTAGAAAAAGGGGAATAGCCTGACAGAAACAAAGCCACAACCACTTAGAGCTGACAGAAAAGGAGGAAAATGGGGGCGCGAGGGCAAAAAACGAACTTACCAGAGAGTTTCTAATCTGGTCGCGCGGTGAAGATGGTGAAAAAAGGAGCCCAGAATAATGAACATGTCCGATCCAGAAGTTATTTCGGCAGTGAGAAGACTAATGGCCATCAAGCATACGAATAGGGAGACGTTTCGAGCACAAGGAAGACACAAGGAACGAATCAAACAGCCTAAACGTTCATTGAAGTGCCCGCCCAATGAAGGACAGAAGAGTGCTACGAGGATTAACGGAGGGAAGAAAGGAGCCCCAGGAATCTGAACCCGTCCATAAAAAGAAACAGAAGAGCGCCGCCTCCAGGTTCTACGAAGTGGAAAAACAAGGCGAACCAAAATGGAAAACTTAATAATAATCTTGAAAACATTGTAGAGAAAGCAGTCAGGCCGACGGGAAAAAGGGGAAGGGGGGTGGGTAACCACGAACGGCGAGGCTTACAGCCGCACCGCCCAGAGGGACGACACTAGCACGAACTGGAAGTCGGATGGATGCGGGTCAGACCACTAGAAAAAAAAAACGTATCCTCCCAAATTATCGTAGCGGGATCCTTTAGAGGTGAGGGATCAATGGATGCCATTTAACTAATGAGGGTGCATCGAGGGGAAAAAAAAACAGAAAAAGCGTCTATTTAAAAAGTGGATGAACATAGGATGGTCCTTTGTCTTATGGGGGGGAGACCCATACGAGACGAGGGGGCGTCACGTTGGAGGCATTCGCCGAGGTGACAGAAGGACTTCTGAGAACGTCGAGGAAGAGAGAAGCAAAAACGCAACCGCGGGTCGGAAAAGCAAAGTATCATCCCCAAAAAAGTAGTAGAAAAATAAGGAATTAAGAGGTTTCGGGACAGAGGCGGCGGTGTGTAGACTGGATATAAGACAGATTATACGAAACCTGGGCGAGAGTCCATCAACTCAACTAGAAAGAAAAGGAATGACAGGTAGAAAAACCGCAGCAAAGCCTTGAGAAACGCAAAATGACTCCAAAAAAATACTGACGACGTTTTTAGGTGAATCAGTGCCACCGATCTCCAGGCCGACTTGAATAAGTAAGAAAAGACAAAAGGGAGACCTGGTACGAGTGTGGCATGGAAAAGGAGGGAAGGTAAAAAAAAAAACCCAACCAGTGTGTGTGACTTGGGAAAAAAAAGAATTATGGGTTGTGTGGGCAGTTTGGTTCCCCCACAATGCCATCCACAAGGGAACAACACCCCCAAAAAACACTGAACAACTTCCCCCAAACACCCAACACGCCCCGCAGAGAAAGGAAACCAAAGGGGTATGAAAGGCGATGGTAAGGCCCTATGTCCAACATCAGCTGTCCCACGACCACACCAAACGCTTGTGTACATCCTTTCCCCCCCACACAAAAGTTGTGCGAAATCAAGTTCCTTCTCCTTTCAAACTTTAAACACAAAACAAAAAAAAATTTGGGACATTCCTCCTTCTTTAGGCACCGTGGGGGCTGGAGTTCTGAGAGACTGGGAGCAATTATCGGGTTTCCAAAAAAAAAGGCAACAAGTCTTCTAGGAAGATGATCGTCAAGAAAAATGCTGCGTCTTGAAAGGTTCCCCCGTTACCTTTTTGGGCGTAAAGGTCGCGAAGGGGGGCGGTGAAAATAGACTCAGGTAACCAATGGCCGGGTGAGGGCAGGGAGGGCTCTCGATCCTGTCTTTATCGAGGTGACCACGAGCTGATAGGGGGAGGACAAGTCCTGTCAATTAATGAAGGAACTTAAACGGGCGGGATCGGAGAAAAGTCAAAGGTTTTCTCGAAAAATGTAGCCTTACGGAATGCGTTGGCGGGGGGGGAGAGGGATTTAAGACAGCAGGTCCTTCGTGGAAAACCAAAACACCCGACCAACCCCCACAAAAAACCCAAAAAAAAAAGAAAAAAAAAAAAAAAAAAACGAAACCCCGCAACAAACAAACCCGCACCCAAAAAAACCCAAAAAAAACCCCCAACAAAACAACCCAACGCACATTGCGAAGGGGAAGAACGGTGAAAGCGCACTGGGCAAGCGAGACAATCGCTAAGGCCATCGCGGGGGGGACGGGAGGGAAGGACCGCTGGACTTCGAGTGCGAAGGGGGGGGGGGGGGAGCAGGGGTAATAGTTTTTGTCTGATGGGGCTAAGAAAGGCTGTTCCCGCTGAGCCTGAAGAAGATGCCGGGGTCCAGAGCGGAAGGCTTGGGAGAGGTCACCTAGGCGGTAACTGAACAAAAATGGATCGGCTTCGTCGTTAAAATTGGAAGGTTGAGGGGGGGAGAAAAAAAGGAAAAACGGTAATTTGAGGGGAGGGGAAATTTATCCTCGGCCGGTCGTAAACGACAAAGAGTCAGCCAACGGAAGTCAAGAGACATTCCCAGACCTTGGTGCCAGGAAGAAAAAAAGGCCGCCCTGCATCAAGGATCAAAACTAACGAGAAAACCAGATCATCCCGATTAAGTGAGAACATCCGAAAAAGATAGGGGGGCGCGGAAAGGTCACGGAAGCAGATTGGTATTCTTGTGCATTTGGGGGGGTTTTATTGTCAAAGGGAGGGGAAAATGACCAACGGCAGTCGGTACGAGGAACGAAGCGAAAAAGGGAAATGTCAACTTATGGGTCGAAGAAAAATGCTTGTGGGGGAAAAAGGGCAACTCAAGGTCTTCGATGAACTTGGTCAGGATAAGAGTGGACTAACTTGCCAGGGGAATCCCATTCTCCAAAATACCGAAAAATCCGCGATTTCGTATGGGGAGAGGGTGACGACGAGGACTATCGGAGAAGAAAAGAGGGATGAGGACTGAAAGGTACATAACTTCGAAGAAAAAAAAAAGCCATATGCCTTCTTTGGGAGAGAGTTTTTCTTTTCGCGGAAGTCCGGAAAAAAAAGGGTCCCTCCAGGGTAAGGGGGGGAAGCTGCACCGGAAGAAAAATGCGAAAAAATCTTCAGGGACTGAGAAGAGTCGTTTTGCGCTATGGACTCAAAGTTCTCAAGCGTCAGGGAAGAAAAGGGGCCACGGGGGGTTTGGCACCAAGACCCGGGGGTCCGCTGTCGTCCTTAAATCGGGAGCTCCGCACTGTTCGAAGAGGCTAGAGGAAGGATACTGATCGGATCAGAAAAAAAAAAAACCGGAATAGAGAGAGAGTGCAGGTCAAACCGGAGTAAGAGCTGGGGTCGAGGAAGGACTCATGTAATAAGAAATTGGAGAAAACGGACAAGGGAGGGGAAAGAAGGTTGACAGGGAATCCAAAAAAAAAAAAAGAGAGGACAAGGGGGTCCTCCTGTGTCGGGCTGCCAGAGCAGGGGGGATAACAGTGGTTGTGCACGATGAGAAAAAGACACCTCCGAGATCAAACGCCTAACCCATCTAGGCGAGCGGCGATGCTGGGACAACCCGGCAAAAGGAGAGTCGCCGAACATCCCTATATCCTTAAAAAATCGGGAAAAAAACTAAATGGGGTAGTTATGTAGTCCGTGTTCAGAAACTGGAACGGGGAAAAGTTTGATGTCAAAAAAAAAAAGGGATAGGACAACCGTCACAAGATAGACACTACCTATTGCTGGAGAAGAAGAGACGGTCCGTGGCCCGGGACTGAATGTTCGGAGGGGGGGCCAAAAAAGGAGGAATCCGAAAACTAGGGTAAAGAACCAACGTCCGACGCCAATACCAGAAATCCCCCGACGGGGTGCATTGGGAAGGAAAAGTCCGTCCGGTCAGACGTTTCTGGGGAAGAAAACGAGATTAAAAGAAAATGGGTAAAAGATCAGCTGCAACAATGCCCGTCAGGGAAAGGGGTAAAATTCGCGGAGTGCACAGATGTCTTTGAAGGGGGAAAGGCGCGGATCCTTTAAAGAAAACAGCGAAGATAGTGCTGGAAGCCATTCGCCGGAAAGGAAGAAGACCACTATCATAAGTAGGTTCCAACTCGAAGCTCGATACGGGGAGCCTTCGGGAAAAAACCTGCATTAAAAAAAAACACAACCCAACATCCATTTAACTCGCAGACTAAGATGGAGTGGTCAACTAACCAAGGTATAAGCACCAAACTCGAGTCCCAGCGCAACGGAAGCAGTGGGCTAAAGTGAGCTCCCGCGAGTCAGAAGATTAGCTGGGGACGAGGGGGAGGGCCAAATAGGTCCTCCACAGGACAGATTATTCGCCGGGGAGGAAGCAGGTAAGAGGAATTTCGAGAAGTCGACATACTGAAGAACAGACGTTCCGGACTGAGCAAAAGGAGAAAAACCTAAAACCCCTCACCCGTGTAATTTCCGGAAGAGGGGCCACGACTCGTGACTAAATCAGGAAGCGGAGGACATATCCCATGGGAGAAAAGCCATGCGCTCTAACAGGGGGAAGTGGGCTCAACAACGTCGAGGACTAAAGACAAGATGGTTAAAACATCTCAATACGAACTCTGACGAGGGGATTAGAGCAGTCCTCGAAAGCTATTCGGGGGGGGAACCACCGCCCAGTGCCAAAATCCTCTAGCAATGGGCGGAATCGACTACATCAAGGGAAAAAGGCATGGGCCTGGAGTCCAGGGCACATTCCCACTCTCACGGGCTGCAAAAGAAAGTAGGGAAAAAAAAAATTCTCGGATTGGGAGGAGCAATTTGAAGGGAAGAGGGGGTACTTTAGCAAAATGGTGAAAAAGAGTGGCAGGCGTGAAGCTCACCCGAAAAAAAAGAAGGCGGTAGGAAAGTGGGAGTAATGTCGGGGAAAGAAGGGTGGTCGGGCTGGGCGTTTGTCGCCAGCCCTTATTGAGGCTGAAGCAGGATCAGGGGGGGTGCCATTCGCCATCGGTGCCCGACGAAGGGCTAAAACAAGAAGAAAGAAGGAAACGGGGAGGAAAGAAACACTAAGTCTAAACAAAAACAAACTTTTATGAAGGAGAGGGGAGAACTTTCAGGTCAGGGTTGGCTACCGCGAGGACGGGGTGTCAGCGTCTCCTGAAAGATGAGTCGCGGCCCAGAGCCCAGAAGAAAAAAAACTGACATCAAAAGGGACTCGGGCAAAAGCCAGAAAAGCCCTAGGTCTATTATCCCGGAGGACGTGTGGATTTTTTAGGGGAAAAGAGGGACGCAAGTACACACTCGAAAAAAATTGGAACTAGAATAATGAAAAACCGACGAGATGTTGGGGGGGCAAGGGGGAAGGAATACTTGCGGGGCATGGAACAATACAGCCCAGGAGTTAGGGAGACTGCTTTTGCGCCTAACTTCATTGAGGAGCGGGGGAACCTCGTCCGCGGGGAGGGGGGAAAACAATTACTTCACCTACTTCATCAGGGTCAAACGCCCGTAATGACAGATGCGGAGGGATTCCTTACAAGTTGGATTTTCTGGAGACTGGAGACGCTGTCAGGAGCTAAAGAAGGGGTAAGGGAGGGAGGTTGTTGAGAGAGTGGTGGCTCTGAGAGATTCAAAAAAAGAAAAGCTCGACACCCGCGTTCTTGGCCGGGCCGCAGCCAGGGAGGAAGAACGGCGGGGAGGTGCAGATAGGGAATGGGTCCCGTGGATTAAAAGCGCCTTTCTATGCGGGAGGGAGTATTGGAAGTCTAAGACAAGGTGAAGTGGCTGAAAAGGAATTAGGGGTTCCGAGCTGGAAACCAAACACCAAAAAGAGTGGGGCGGCACACGGTGGAAATAGAAGATAATCCATAGTCGACGGACGTCGCGTGGAGAGACGTACCATCGCACCGCTTGAAGTGCTTTGGCTCTTCTCGATGGTGGGTGAGATGGGGGTAGGCAGAGGGGTGGCAAGGATATGAACGGTCAGACCTCTGGGGTTAAGGGCGAAGTTTAACACGTCGGTAGGCACGGGAAGAGGAGGTTCAGAACTATAGAGAGAAGAAACTTCTCAAAAGGATCGGAGTCTTATTCCTGTCCAGTCGCGGACTACCAGCCAGGCGAGCTGGTGGGGGGCAGGAACTCGCGGGACTATAAAGGAAATGAGTGCGAAATCCTCGGAAAGGGGCCGGACGGCCTAAAAAAGGGCAAATTGGCCCCAGACGCAACAATGGTACTGCAGAAAGAGAGATCTAAGAAAAAAGTAGGACGCAGGAAAATGTACCGATTGAAGCAGAAGGTCCGCCAATAGAGCTAGGTCGGCCCCGATTGACCATAGGGAGGGGGGGGCATAGGGGGAGAACAGAGTTAAATACGGGGAGGACCAACAGACACGACAAAAGACCTGCGCGCGAACAAGTAAGGTGACGTCTCGATAGTGCAGCGGAGGGGGGGGAACGGCATAGTGTCAGGACCGGGGGGGGAAGAAAAACAAGTGGGTATCTTAAGGGTAAGGGGTGTAAATATCCAATAACCGGGACACTAAAAGAGAAATAGGGGAGTTCGAATGGACGAAGTGTCAGGTCAATCTCGGCCAGGGGGGCGGAAAAAAAAAAATTCAGGTGCACGGAAGTAAGCCCCTTCGACGAAAACATAGGGGCGTCGGCGGGTTGGGGGGAAGAGTAAGGATGTATCTCGAAGCTAAAAAACAAACTGGATACACAGGGAAGGGTTGGAACTCTGACCACCGCAAAAAAAGGAAAAGGAGGCTTCCAAAAATTCGTTTTGGGGGTTATGGGGGGTAGGAATTCTCACGACGGTAACCTAAATGTTCCAGCTGGCGGAAAATGAAAAGAGTCAGTCCGAATCGGACGACAATAAGTAAAAAAAACTTGATCAGAACCTAAACAACACAACGGCTTCACAGAGATAGAAGAAGGGGCATAAAGCCGTGACAGGAAGATTTCAGTGACCCTCCAGGAAGGAAGAGTTTTCAGAGAGGACTTAAAGGTGAGCCCGAAGCAGAACACAAAGCGCAAAAACGACTCGTGTACGCATAGGGAAAAGGGGGGGGCCCGACGGGGAAGCATGACAAAAGTGGATGTACAAAGGGGTGGCAAGAGCTACCACAGCCCAAATCCCCCAACGCAAGGACCATGAATGAGTCGCAGGGATTTGTCTGAACCTTTCAAGGCAAACCTCAAAAAAAAAAAAGAGTGGACCCGCATAGACAGAGCCTAGCTTCCACGAAAAAAGAAAAAAGGGGTGTCGGTATTTCGTGGACAAACACCACCCTTGAATAAACATGGGGGGGATCAAAGGCGATCGAGCAATCTGCAAACGAACACAATACTAGACACGTTAAAAGCACCGGGGCTGTCCTTAGGAGGGGAGCGTCAATATGGTACGGAGAAACACCAACGGGAATACCCCTCGGAACGGAAGCCACCGGCCCCCACTATGGATCCTCGAAAAAACGAACTTCTCCGACCGGGGGGAAAGAAGGGCTAATGGCATTAGTCCGTTGAATGGGAGGGGGAGAAGCGAGCTTTTATCGCGGAAGATCCTGCAGGGAAACTAATGTTCGAGCCGCGGGGCAAAAAAAGAAAGAAATGTTAAAAAATGGAAGGGAGTACGCGACGCCCATCCTTGAAAAAAAGCACGCCCGCAACATGCTGAGTGAGGGAAAGTCAGGACAGACTGTAACTAACGACAGACGCAATGGAAGGTAAAGGGCTCAGAATCAAAAGAGAAAGTACATCGAGTGGGGGGACAAAAACCACCCCCCACCACGTCATCAGTGATAACAGGAGAGAGGACCGGGGAAGACATGAAATGAACACCAGCCCAAAAAAAGAGGATCCATCACCAACTACTAAGCGGGAAAGCGTCAATGAGTACCCAAACGACCACGCGGAGATTAAAGGGACATGTCGCTTGGCCAAAATGCAGAAAAGAAGCCACGAGGGCACCATATGAGACGAGAAAAAGAAAGCCTGCACCAGAGTGGGGGCAGGTGGAAATACTACGAAAAAAGACATCGATACGCGACTGGAGAGACAGATCAACGGAACCCGCCAATCAAGAAAAGAACTTTGTAATTGGCGAAAGTGGTCCTAGGTCCATTCAAAATAAACAGCGGGTCGGGCATCGGTGGTACTATAATACGGGAACCGAGCCCATTCCGAAACATCAAAAGAAATCGAGATTCCAAAAATTGATGCCATGGAAGAGTAGCTGGTCAAGGGAGGGAGCCAGCCCGGGAATGAGGGAGGATACTGATACAACCAATTTCAAGACTCGAACTACACCATTCTCGCTAAAAATGGGTCCAATGGGGCCTAGACAGCATTGCAAGAAGCTCATGATTGGTAGTTAGTGTTGTGAAGACCCCTCCACTGGGTTTACCATCCTCATGCACTTGGGACCCTTCCAAACAGGGAGCAGGCGATCTGGGGTTATTTACAGCCAGAATAGAAAGGATTGTAAAAAATTAAAAAAGGAGATGAATTGTTTACCATTTTCTCGAATTGGCGGTATCACTGGGTTCGAAATAGTTTTCAGCGGGCAAAAAAGTGACCTCTGTGCAGAGGGAAACCGGGTCGACAGTATTTCTTTGATACAAGAGGGACGTCTGTTTAAAAATAATAAATGATGTTACCCCGGTAGGGAAATCGAATTCGCCCGCGGTACAGAATAAGGTATTCGGGTCAGACTGAGGCAGCCAAATACCCGCGGTTCCAAACCGACTCTCTACAAAAGAAGGGAAAGGAGAGAGATCTTAATTTTCGTTGGAGGAACGAGGAGTGGGAGTTGACCCTTGTCAATGAGGAAAAAAAGAGACGGAATATTTGCTCAGAAGGGCGATAGGGGAAGCAATCTCAAAGAAGCAGTCGTACTCTGGAACAAAAACAGCTAAAGCAAATATCAAAAAAATGTCGATCCCACGGTATCCGACGAAGGGGGAGGGTGTCCATCGGTCAAGGGGGCAAACGAAGGAGTAGACACGAAATGGGAAAGTTCTACCAAAAGAGAGGCCGCTTGATCAACAGAAAGGGGGGGGGAAGGAATACGTGACAGATCAAAAAGGGCGAGATGTGCGAAAAGAAAGGGTAAAAACATGCAGACGCACGACTTCGTTTTTCGGGTTCTATCGGAGGTCCAAAAAAGATAATACAGGGGCGGGGTTCACCCCTAAACAAAGGAGGTAGAGAGGGGCTTGCTCGCTTAGTTCTTGAAAATGGGGTCCTGCCCTTTTGCTGTCTGGCCCACGGTTTGACTTACAAACGGAACAAGGTCGGGCGAAAAGGATGGGGTTCGAGATGGGGGGCCTTGCGATAGCTCCTTGATCGAGTGGGCAGATCGCGAAAAACACGCGTTGGGCGTCCTGGCAAGAAGGCCATTCAAAGAACGGGAACGTGGAGGGGTCGATTAGGTACCTGGTGCACTGTGGCTCTACCTCAAGATTCGATCTTGCGGGATCCTAAGTAAGTAGCTCTCGCAATAAAAGATTGGGGGGGGGGTGGGTTTGGGTTTTTGTTGGGAAGGAGCAGGAAATGACAAAGACATGTAATTGGAGGATCTTGCTGGCGCAAAAAGCAGAAATAGACAATCGCGAGGGCCATCTGGATCAGGGGAAGAGATTCAAGAGGAACCTCCCGCTAAAAGAAACGGGTTTACGAGGCTCGGGGGGTCCATCGTGGGTGGCACGGATGGGGGGGGAACATCTGGTTGTAGATTAAAAACATTCCAACTATCAAGGGGCGGATCCAGGGTTACAGAAGTACCGGCGGGAGAAGCCCTCGGCTCTAGAGGAAAGAGGTCTCAAGGCCAATGCGACGTGCAGGGAGGAACTTGGGAGGGACCAAGACATAAGGGCTTTGCTGTGTGGAAGGAAACCCGGCCGGGAAACGACCTCGTCAATCCGACGGGGAAAACTCAAAGAAGGGACTGGGTTTTAAGGTGCAAAGCGAAAGTCGGACAACAGTCAAAAAGGGAAGGTAAGAGAGGGAAAAAATACACCGTCTCGCAAGAATAACCTAAGGAAGCAGGAATGATTAAGAAAATTCGAGGGACTATTGGTAAGTCTAACCGATTGGGCATTCCATAGAGTGGGGATTGGGGTCGAAGGGAAAATACCGGCAAAGAAAGGGAATCACGGACCAGAAGAATTATAATCAAAGGGAAGCAGTTTACTTATTGGAGACGAGGGTCGTGGCTGGGGGTCGTGTTCTACGGAAGACGATACTGGACCCGGGGGCAAGGACAGGAAAATAGGAGGGTGGGGGACGACAACGCTCAAATAATAGACCGAAGCGAGGATCTAGGATAAAAATGGGACAGAAAATAAACTATGTGAGGAGCTGACTGGACCCCTGATGTAGAATACCAAAAAAACACGCGTGGAGTCCAAGGCAAAAAAAAAAAAGAAGTTGGAAAAAATGGAAGGATATGGTCTGAGAATCGCTTACACACCCCCGTGGGAAATCAAAGTTACCTGTGGGCCCGCCGCACAAGGCGAAAGGCAATCGGTAAAAAAGGATCAGAGGTCGTTTTTGCGAGAGGGGAGCTAATTCTCCTAGGTAAGCGTCAAGGACCGCTGGCGCAATTAAAAGAAGGGGACTTACGGGAAAACGAAAAGGACACTTACTTAGGAAAATGAGAGACAAACAAAAAGTATAGAGAGAATCAATGGCATATCCCGTAAGTGCAAATTAAGCTGTCGTAAGCGCGAAAGAAAGCTTAGGGGAAAAGGACATGACAGGATCAATTAATCGTGTTACTGAGATACAAACGCGCAAAACTACTCTTGGACAGAAAAAGTTGTAGGAAAGGTGGTCGATGCAGCGGAAAAAAAAGGAAATGGTGAAAAATAAACAAGGGGGGTGTACAAACTAGAAAAAGAATAAAAATTCACCTACCCCAAGAACCGGGCCCTTGGAGAAGGAAAGCGGGGGGGAAATTTTCGTGCAAAAGGCAGCACGAGTCCTTAGGCATGGCTACATCGTCAGAAAGGAAAAAAGACTACTATTAACTCAGGGAGGGTGTTTAGACCAGTGGACGCAAAAGGCAAACCGTGAAGGGTTGGTGTAGAAACAACGGGCACGATCGCATCCTGGACCACGGCGAAACAAAAGACGAATATCTAGACAAAAATCCAAGAAAAAAGTCCTGAAGTCAGGTCCTCTAAAAAAGAATAAAGGGGACACGCAGAGGGAAAAGAAAAAGAACCCGACCTATGGCCTGCCTGTAAGAGACCTTAAGAAGAAAACGCTTTGCGGGAAATTTCAGGACCCCTGGTAATTAGGGGGGGATCAAAAAAATACGGGGGCGGAGGACTCAAAGAGGGATGAAGTGCGTAAAAAGAACTCTTTTTTCGGCAAAGAACAATCACCGTGGAGGGGAATTTAAGAGAAATTGCACGAGAGTGGATGTTCTAAAGAGGGTCTTCAAACAAAAAAACAGCTTATGGAAGGAACCAAAGTAATACTAAATCACGTCCGCAAGCAATCATGGAAAATAGAAGTTTACAAGGCCGCTCGATCTGAGCCTACTAGACCTTGAAAACCCGTCATAGTGAAGGAAGAAGGAATGAAAGAGGACCACTGAACAGATCACAAAAAAGAAACAAGGTCATGAAACTCAACAAGAGGAATCGAGAGGGGGGGGGGGGGGGGGGGGTTGGTGGGTGGGGGCGCTTGAGGGATAAGTCACAGACTCTTTGCCTTAGCGAATATGGGATCGATTGAACACCTCGGTTCTCCAGCCACCAAAGAGAACGAGTGGATTACGGAGAGATCAAAGAATTATTGCGAAAAAGTGGATCGGCATGAAAAAAATCAGAAAAGACTGCGGCTGAGTTTCGGGGATCCCGATAAAAGACTAAAGGGGGAACTGAATAACAAAATGTCAATGGGCACCTGAAGCCGAGGCTCTACGGATCGTCGAGAGAAAAAAAACATGAAAACCCAACCAGCAGATAAAGGAATCTTGTCTAAATAATACAAGACAGAAATACAAATCGAGGACCAGGGGGAAAACATCAAAAAAAGGTTCATTGACGGGATAGAGACTCATTAGCAGAAAAAGATAAGGGGGGGAAAAGTACGGTTTTAAAAGAGGAAGATTATACCATCCTCAAGGGGAAAGCCCATGGGCATTACAGGCATCAGTTGAAGGGGGAAGGATGTCCAGACCAATCTCACACTGCCCGTAATTGGGAGAGAAAAGAGTCGAGAAGGAAGAACTTTTCAGGGTTTACTTTCTTCCATCTGCGAAGGCGGGCCTCAGAAAAAAGGGACAATCAACATCAAAAGCGGGAAGGAAGTTGGATCGAAATTATTGGCGTGGTCCTGGGCTTGCGGATGCGTGTCCGCCGAAATGTGGGGCACAGTGGAGTCAGTTGATTCCATTCGCCCTAGTGACCGCCTAATATTCGGCTTGAGGGCGCAACCAAAATAATCACGCCCGCAAACCGTAAAAGGAGAGAGAAAAAAAACCAAAACATAGGGAAAATTAGATCTGAGGAGGGGTGGTACCTCGGAGCTTATTTGGATGACTGGGAGGGGATACAGACGGAAGAAGATACTTGAAAAGAGGGCTAATGCCCATCAACTGACCAAACGCGGGAAGAGAACACTGTCTGGAAGAGGGTACAAAAAAGCACTAGACCAGGCACTCCACTTGTAGATAAAAAGGGTAATAAGTGGGTATGGTGTTGAGTCATCGTCCGAAAAGAATTTCCAACTTGCAGATTTTAGAACCACTTAACGAACACGAGAAAGATAAAAAATAAAAAATGTGGGTGCATGAAATAAAGGCAGTACCTGGAAACACTAACCCCAAGGGGACAAAATTTCCTCACAGGAGGCGGCTTCTGATATGACTGGAAGAAGCTTAGGCTAAAAGGGGTGGAACACCAGTATCAGAGAATTCTTAAGGGAAAGGACATGCAGGAGGCTGTGGACGCATTTAAAAAAAGAGGAAGGGCCTTGGGGAGGACGTAAGATGGGGGTACTGGGGGGTCAACTTGCTAAGAGGGAGGCTCGAATTGAGAGAGTCTTCCTTGACATCAGGGGCTCTGGGAGCGTTCTAATAAGAGCAAGGAGTTAGGTGCAAGGACTGAAAGGTCAATGAAATTCGGGAAAGGGACGGAGAGGGCTTCTATTCTCCTTTGGTGAATGGGGGCGCAGAGAAGAGGTGCTATGATTACTTGAGTCGGGTGGGGGCGACTTGTCCAGAAATAAGGATGGGAATAAGAGAAGGACATACAACATTAAGTTTCGTCGGGCAAAGGCGCGCAACTCTGTGCAAGCGAGGAAAAAAAGATATCGCGAAGGGCCATCATCATGTTGAACGTCGCGGGGCAGGAGGCCTCTAAAGGGGGCAGAAAGAGGAGGGTCAGAGGGGGGGGGCGTCATCTCAGGAGTTGTTTTTAGGATGGGGGGAAATCAGGTTTCGAGAAGAAAAAAGTCCCGCTGAGAACTGCGCGAGAAAGTAAGTCCAGGTGGGACAACGACCAGGTAACTGCGGCTAATTATCAAGCGAAGGGAAGATGAAACTGCTCAAAAGGATAGAGGAGGCTTTGCCAGTCGCTTTGCTTACAAAAGCGAACTAAGAGGGGGGGATGGAAAAGGGACCGGCGCCTCAAAAAAAGCCGAAGGAGAAAGTAAAGTAAAAAAACAGGGAAAATTCAATTTACCTGATTGGGAGGGGGGGGGCCGCTAGCGAAAAAAGCGGATGCTCCCGTCTTAGGGAGGGAAGAGAGAAAATCCACTGATGGTGACATAGTCAGGATAAGAAGTCCCAGGTTAATGGAAAAAAGAAATGAAAAAGCTGGGGCGTAACGCGGGAAAGGTCTAAGCAAAAGAAGGGGATTCCATATTCGGGGGCTTTATCAAGGGGGGCGAAGATCAGTCAGGGAAAGCGGGAAGAATCAAGACTCAGCTAAGGGCCAAGGGAAAGGGAAAGTAATGGTCGTCTATATTGGAGAGGGTGTACGCGCACGAAGAGGAGGGCACTTGCTGAAACCTGGATCTGTAAGTGCCATTTGTGGTCCCAACCCGGATCCAAGGCAGAAAAAATCTCGCGGAAAATAGTAGTTTAGAAAGACTAGATCAGGAGCTAGGGAATAGACTCTTATGCCGGTTGCACAGTATTCACTAAAAACGGAGGGGGGAATCCATCTAAGAATGGGACGGTTGTGAGATGAAGGTAGGGGCGTTCAAGAATGAACAAACCCATTTTAAGAAAAGGGGGGACCGTGGAGGGAACGACCACGGAAAAAATCTTCGCTCTGCAGAAAGAAAGACGGTTGGGGGTTGGAAGTGTTAAGGGAATGGGGCGCGGAAAAGAAGACTCCGTTCAGAGGGAAAAAGAGTCAGCACTGCTTCCTACGCCGGGAGGGACTGAGGAGGACAATGGCCTGCGGGAAGAAACCGTATAAGAGATAAAAAAAAAAAACGCTTGACTAAAGAAGAGATCAGGGAAGATCCGGGCCAGGGGAAAGAGGTAGTTCCCTGAGGGAGATTTCAAGGACGCAATCGGAAGCAAAGTTCGGAAGAAAGAGGAGAATCTCACTCAAAAACATGAAAAAAAAACGACTAGGTGGACGCAGAGAAGGAAGGGGGAGTCACGACGGGGGGAGCGTCATCGAAAGAGAAAATATTTGGTCGCATTCAGACGGACAGCCGAGACCTAGAACAAAAACAAAGGGCAACCATCAAAGGGAGAGGGGCAAGAGTTGGGGGTCAACTGGCAGGACAGCAACTCTTCTCCCTCTTAATAGAAGACTGCATCTCTAAGAGCGAATGGCAGGAGGAAGGTGTCGGTATGTTAACCTTGTTCAAACCTTTCCCCGTGACAGAAAAGAAAAGGTGTGAGGGAGATCAAAGCAGGATGCAGCAAGCGCTGCCCAGGGACCAAAAGACTACGATATCGAGAGAGACCATAAGGGGTCAACGCGACAGAAGGCCACTTTCGCCTTCAAGGAGCGGGGGACGCTACGAAAACAGCGGAAAGGTAGCTCAACGGAGAAGAACCCACCCATAGACTGAAATGAGGGCGTCGACCTCAAAGAGAAAAAAACTCCTGGAGGAATTGGAAAATCCATACCTAATGAGCATCAAAAAGGGGAAGGATAATCGATCATGGTTCAAGAAGCCAGGTGAGCGACAAACCCGGCAGAGGGGAGTTCCGCGTTGAAGATGGGCGTTTACAGGCAGGGAGGGGAGAAGGGTCCTCCCAAAAACAAGCTGCAGCGTCGGAAGGACTGTCATCCAAGTACTGGACGACTCGCCACGATTTGAAATAAGTTCCTCGCGAGAGGGGACACGCAGACAGGGGGGGAAAGGGGGGACCACGCATCAAGCTCTTTCAGAGAGGCTAAGCGTCGTGGATAGCAAGAAAAAAAAGCAACCAGAAAAAAAAAGCGGACCGCGCCCAACTTAGAAAAAGAAGAACGGGGGAGGGGAAAGGAGGATTAAAACCTCCTGAAAAGATGGAAACTACCGCGAGATGGTCGCGGCTTACACCGGGGGAGGGGAAAGGAAAACGGAAGAGCGAAAACTGAATGGCAGCTCAGGATCAAAACAAGAAGAATACCACTCATCAAAGATCGGGAATCGCGGGGAACGGAGGAAAGAGCACACCAGGAGCACAGAAATCCTAGCGGTCCCTCACACCCAGGGGGAAAGGAAGGGGGGAAGACAGGGAAGAAGAACGCGTGCGCCTCAACAGAAAAAACCAAAATGATCGCAAGCCAGCCAAAAGCTCGAAAAGCAACATATGGGGGGGGGGCCGCCGAAGCGTTTGAAATCTAATGAACAACCTAAAATTCTCAGAAGCCAAAAAGGTAAAGGAAATCATAAAGGACTGGGACGGGGAATCATCAAGGAAAAGGGAGAAATTTGGAACCCCTCCAGAGGCCGAGTAGCCCAGATAAAAGTTAACCGCCCTAAATGCCATGGTACATGGAAGAGGGGGGGCTGTCAAGGAACCATTCGCCAAGAGAGAGTGACCCAACATTCTATATTATGGATAACAGTGGGTCAGAAGTTTTATTGTGCAAAACCCGAAAATCGGTGTGGAATCGGCTAGGCAAAGAAGGGAGACAAGCGGCAGGAAATGGGGGTGAAATATTGGCGGTGATAAGAATGGTCTACTGCAAGGGGGGGGCCTCCCGCCTTCAATAATGGTAGAAGATAGAAGTCTCACTGCTGGAGGCGCCCTTCGGGTTAAAAACAAATTTGCGGGCTCGATGAGAAGTAAGAACGAGCCTGAAAAAAAGATGAAAAATCAAAACGCTACAATAT
>Ga0179593_1474553_pt1 | contig 19054 bp, 25 predicted proteins | sample CZODoug2_1_08_16_FD_185931 | JGI IMG/M metagenome (GOLD analysis project Ga0179593, IMG submission 185931) | Vadose zone soil fungal communities from Angelo Coast Range Reserve, California, USA - CZODoug2_1_08_16fungal (PacBio error correction) | ecosystem: Environmental > Terrestrial > Soil >...
AAGCGAATCCGGGGGTCTTGGTGGGGTGGAAGATGGTTACAGTTCTCGGGAGTGTCGGTGGGGACGATTCCGTACTGCAAGCAGGGTCTGATAGGTAAAAAAAAGGTCTTGAGCGCCTGATTCCGTTACAAAGACATTCGTCAAAACAACATTAAGTAAAAAAAAAGAACTTTCTTGCCGCTGGGCCGGAAAAAAGACCTGGAATTAAAAAAAGGGGAAGAAAGTACACAGACCTTTTCAGATACTGGGGGGGGGAGATCCTCTCCGATTTAATACCAAAAGTGGTTACTCAAGGGAAATGCTGTCCAAAACTGAAACCTAAGTCAAATCCGAAATCGCGACCCCAATGGGAGGGGGGGTGACTTCGGGAAAAGGGAAAGGACCAATGGGACGGGAAATGGCACAACCGAGCTCACGAAGGAAACGAAACGTAACAAAACTTCCCCAATAGCCCCAAAAACTTCAAAAACCGTCTTACACACTGGAGGGGAAGGCACCAAGGTGCGTTGCGATGCGGGCAGAGTGGGCTCAGGACGATTTCATCAAACAAGAAAAGGGAAAAGTGGCAAATGAGGGGAGTACACTCTTCGGACCGGAAAAACTCCTTACTCAGAAGACGGACTACTGCGACTGCCAATTTTCAAAAAAAACGAACTCCGACAAGAAGGCGAAGAGAGCCAGAGGAAGTACTACCAAGAAACCAATGAGTATCTCACAAACAAGGTTAAGTGGGAAGAAACACCGATGGGGGCTCTAACCTAGCTATGCATAGGAGGACCAGGGGGGGGCGGACACGGAGTCGCAAAAAGGAGATTGACTTAAAGCAATTAGGTGAAAGGTATAGTCATTGGCAAGCAAGCAGGTTTTCTTGGGGCCGAAGAAAGCGAAGAACGGGAAGTGGGGAAGGTGACAAAAGTCCTGAAATCATGAATTCGTCGGGCATGGACTGATGAAAAATTTCAACTGGGAAAAGAACGGGAGAAAAATCTTCCTGCTGCAAAAACCCATCAGCGTTGTGGCTAAGAACTGGGAAGTTCATCCTAGAGTCCAGCCACTCTGATTTGCAAGTCGACACTGCAAAGGAGGAAAGCCGGCAGGTTGGGGGAGAGTCCCACCCAATGTAAAAGAAAGCGAAATAAAGGAATGAAATGTCAGGGGTAAAGGAGAGGGGAAGCCGCATTCGCTGCTGTGGAAGACGATTTAACGAAGACATAGGAAAAGATACAGCTACGTCGCTCCTTGGCAAAGAGTGCGAGAAAAAGTTCAGCCAGAAGCCGCCTGCAGAACTCATAAACAAGAGGGCCCGTACTCAAAAAATCGTCATGGAGGAGAGGTCGGACTCTGAACAGAGGAAAGGGGGGGAAGGGTCAGACCAGCCAGCCGCCTGCGATTGCCCACGTCCGAAAATTCCCGCGAAGTGAGTAAGCCGCTGAAACGAAAAAGTACAGACCCCGCTCCAATACTCAAAGAGAGAGGGAAGAGCCAAGACCGAAAACAAACGACCTTCTTATTGGAGAAGGAAAAAAGACCGGGCCCCGTAACCGAGGAAGGCGCCATTTACTAAGAAGTTTTTCGGGGGGCTGGACGAGTGGATAGAAATGAGGGAAGCGGCGAAAAAATCCCGATGCCTTCACAAGGATCGGACGCCCTCTTTAAGTTTGGAGGAGAACTCATGAAACTGTTAAAAGATTTTGAACGGGGCATTTGAAAGCAGAGAAAGAGAGCTCTCGTCTGAAAAAGGTTGTTGGTCCTCCACAGTTAAAACGTAGCTGAGGGAAGATAGAGGGAAAATGCTGGGTTGCTGAAAATTGAGGCGCTGGGGAAAGAACAAAACTATCAATACGCTTTCTAGCGAGAGAAAGAAGAAAGGGATGGGCTAACAGGTGGAAGCATCGCTCCGGTATTTTTGAACGCTGATTGGAAGGACGCAAACCAAGCCACGCCACAGCACGGGGAGAGAACTCAAAGTTGAAAATTCAAAACGATAACGGCACGTATAAACGGCCCGACCATCGAATGTCCGAGCGTAAAGCGGGAGAAAGGAAAGGGCGGATCACAAAAAAGAACGCTAATCGCTCAAGAAAGAAGAGGGAATGAGGGGCCAAGGAATTCACTGACCTGTTCCAGGAGTTGGGGCGGATTTCACAGGAATAAGAGGCCTGAAAAGAAGAGGGCAGACTCCGCGAAAGGCGTCGGCTCACCCAAAGGAGGAAAAATTCTCAGCAAAAAAAAGAAAAGACAAATCGGTAACGAGCAGAATCACTATCGGGAGAACCTAACTCGGCATTCCGAACTGAGAAAAAAAAAAAAACCTCCAGAAGAAAAAGGGAAGAACCATAACGTTCAGAAAACAACCAGCTGAAATTAGAAGAACGTGAAAAAAAATGCACCCATCCCCGATCCGCCGAGAGAAGGGAGATGGTCCATGAGAGAAAAAGAAGAATTAAAAAGATGTGCGTGGAGAAGGGGGCAAACACGATCTTTTGGAAAAAAACCCCGGGGCAATTTCAAAAGAAAGATCCATCGGGAGAGTAAGAAAAAAAGAGAGGAAAAGAGATATCACGATGAGAGCATCGTAAACCTTTGCCGTTCAAGGAAGGAGAAAAAACGCGTCAACCGCCGTGGTGGGAAGAGGGTAGGTGGTAGCCGGATGGAACCACGAAAGTGGATGAGTAGGATAGGTTTGGGGAAAATTGGTGGAAACGATGAAATCATTTCAAAAAAAGGGCCGAAAGGCTGATTATCTTGGTCCTCATGGGAGGGAAAATCAAAGTTCGTTACGAGAACGAAAAAGGAGGGTGAAGAAGAGTGATTCGAGATCGGATTCCGAGGGCACTTTGGTTCTGAGAAAGAAAAGGTGGGGAGGGGAGCGAAGAAGCAGCGTTGAGATTGCCAAAAGTATTGGGGCTTAAAAAGAGGACGAGAAATTGAATCCAAGGAAAGTTAAAAGGGGAATTTCATTACTTGCTACAGACTGAAAGACTTCTTAAATGGATCAGAAGAGGTTCAAGGGGAGAGGGAAGGAGTGTACAATGTCCGAAACTGGCCCGCTGAAGAAAAGATGCAGGGAGAAAGGGACCGTGAGAGAAGGAGGAGGGAGTTTCACTTTGATTCCATCTTCAAGGCTGGGCTAGGGGTTGGAGTGGGGGGGACGAAATGAAAAAAGTTCAAAAAAGGAAACCTAAACGCGGAAGGGAAGGGGAGTCCAAAACCGTATCGCCAAGCGTTCGGGGAGGTTAAAAAAACCTAGAAGCAGAGGGGTGCTTAAAACGCACATACATTTCGCAGCAAAAAAGGGAACCTATACAGGCAGAGCAGATCTAGAGGTGAAACTGTGAAGGGGGGGAACAAAAAAAAGGAGAACAGAAAAAAAAAGCGCGATACACATCTTCGAGGCCGGAGGGAAAAAAGAAGGACATGGTGAAAAAAAGAGTTAAAAAACAGTTTAATGATAAAGAAAAAATTGAAACTTCTGAGGACGGGGTGGGGGGGGGGAACCATGCAGATTACCTCTCATCCTGGGAGAGGGGGCGGGGTGGATCACATCCAAAGGGAACACTCTGCAGCCCGAAAGGAGACAACGGACAGGAGACCTTCGGAATTGGCACAAGGGGAAGCTATCGGGGTAAAGAAAAGCCGTCCTATGATGAGTTTTCTTGAGATGACCGGAAGTATGGCGAGGTGTTCTGGGGAAATTTTGTTGCAGGAGGGCTTGCGGAAGGACTCTCCTGTTGGAGGGCGAAAGTAAGGCAAAAGACAGCATAACTAAGGTCCCGTGGGAAAGGCAGGAAGAGGCCGAAGGAAGGGAACATTGACGAGGGAAGAAAGGGAACCGCGGTCAAACAGGGCCGGAGAGAATTCACAGAGAGGGGGGGGAGAAAACGCTTGCCTAAAAACTGGGGGAAGGGGCTACTTAGCGAAGGCGAATGGCAGAGGGGAGTAGAATCACGCGAAACAAAAGAACAGACAAGCAGAGGGAGAGCAGTAAACGTCTCTTGAAGAGATTCTCTTCTTAGAAAAGGGGGAGAAGGAATCAAAAACCCGGGACAAGAAACGAATTAAAAGTTTGAGAAAGTTGAATAAAGGGGCGGCGCGGAAAGAAGAACTGAATTGCCAAAAAGGGGGGAAGAGCCAAACTCGGATGGCTCACAAAGCAGAAAAGATTAGGAAATCAAAATTTGGAATCAGTCAAAGTTGTGGAAAAGGGAAAGAAGGGGAAAGGATGCCGCGGGAGTCAGGCTTTCGGAGAGAGGGGTCATTGGGAAGGAAGAAAAAAAGCAAGGACAACCACGCGGGCCGCAGGCGTAAACAGGGAAAGATAGGGAGAAAAAAAAAAAGAGGGCTTGAGAAAGGTCGGCGTGGATCAAGGATTCCCAAATTTAAATATAAAGAAGTAGTAAAAACATAGCCATCCGGTGAAAAAAGAAATGTTGAGGGAAAACCTTGAGAGTTGGGGACGAGCTTCGTGACATCTCGAAAGCTGAGGAAGTGACTCTTACAAAACGTAACGTAACCAAAAAGAGACCTAAGAGGGAAAAAAAAGCTAGCAACAAAAGGTCAATAAGGCCGAGAAAAAATCGCAATAAAATCCAACAAAGGACCCTGTTTCCAAAACGAGGGGGAGGTGAAGTAATCAGGGAAGTTGAATCGGCGTAATGGTGGGGAAAATGGTTTTAGCGGGGGGGGAAGAGGCGTGAATAGGCCTCGGCATGAAAAACAGTCAACCCCATTGGGAAAGGCTGCCTCACAAGAAAACTGGTGGGTCGATTTTGTACAACTGTTACTTAGGGACCCAGTGGGGGGGAAAACGAGTAAGAAGAACACAGCGAGTAAAAGGTTATGTCTGCGAAGGCGGGAAGCAAAAAAGCTCCCGGAGGGGGCATGAAAAAAGCAAGGTCAGTCGGGGTAAGACGGAAAGATCGAAGGAGAGAAAAACACTAGGGGTCACGAGGGGGGTTCAAACTTTTAACAAGGAAATAACGGGGAGACCAGAAGCCAAAAAATCTTTTGGGGGCAAAGAGAGTCAACAAAGACCCTCACGAAAGAATCAACTAACACACGAAAAAAGGATTCGCTGGCCACTAACAGGTGGTCACCGGGTCTGGGGGAAAGGAAGGGCTGGGTCGCTAACGGATAAAGGGAAGAGAGAAATCAGGAGGGATGAAAGAGCTATGATGGTAAGGACCCACATGCTGCCGAACGTCGATCCTGCAAGAAGACAATACACAAAGTCGAGAAAAAGCCAAGAAAATACGAAGGAAAATTGGGACGGAAGCAAATCACATTGGAAGACCGGATGCCACAGGAAATAAAACAAAGATTTCTAGCACTTTAGACTTTAAGGGACACGAAATGGACGTTGAATAAATACATAAAGCAATCAACATGGACGAGGATGGAAAGACCTAGGGTGACGCTGAGGGACGTACACAGAACGTAACCAGATCTCTCTCAAAACAAAAAAAATGCTTCGGAGTAAAATAGAGAAGAGGGGTGAACCGTTCACATCTGTACGCCGAAGCGCACTATTCTCCAAAAAGAGCGGAGGTGAGGCTCTTTGTAGGGAAAAAGTGACGCAAAGCAGGGGAAAAACTCGACATATTCGGAGGGACATAAGGGTCCATGGGAGGATTTCGAAGCAAACAGTAAGTCTTGAGAGGCGGGATGAGACCAAAGCTAATTTTGCGGGAAGGGGAAAGGGCAGAGCGCCGGCTGCCGTAAGCAAGGTGAAAAATCGGTGGCAAAAAGAAGTCCATAAATAGCTAGTCAGAGAAAAAAACAAAAAAAAAGAAAGAAGGGGTTCAAGTAAATGCCAGTACGACCAGCACGGAAATCAGCCCGGGGGAAAAAAAAGGGGTCGCCGTCCGGGTGTCTGGGGGGGTGGCAGATTGTACTGCGTGAGGGGCTGGGTTGTGGCTAGCCAGACGAAAAAGAAGGAAAGGAAACCAAAGTAGTGAGCAGGCGGTACGGGCCATAAGGATGGACACAATGGGGCTTACTTTCTTCAAGAGGAGTCTTTCCGAGTGGGACACAGAATGGAATGGTGGCTGACAGGACACATACGGGGGGGGGGGGACGAAGAGTGGAAAGTCAGATCAGGAAAACCAGGTCCCCTGGGGAATACAGAATGTGGTGAGCGCACGATTTGGCTGGAAGGAAAATGGGACCTAAGTCAAAACAGTGTAAAAGTCAGAGGGACAAAAATGAGTAAGGGGGCCTTTGGAGTTCTTCATACCTAGAAATTATGACAGGTGGAAGCTGGGTCACATCTGCTCCCGCAATCAAGCTGCGAAAAACCAAGGGAGCCCAAACGAGCAAAAAAATCACTGGGGATATTGAAAAAAAATCTCGCTGCTTCATACATGTCGGTGTGGGCTGGATAAGGGGAACATTTACTGGGGTAGGCCTGGACGGAAACCGGGGTTCAGCGCATGGCACGGGAACGCTTCTTACTGAAAGGACCGTCTCCCGGGAGGGGACGTGGAAGAGCGGCCATGGGGGGTAAAGCAGACTCACAAAAGAAGTGAACGAAAGAGCCGACTACCCGCGCAAAGGGGGGTCGCGAAACATGGGGTGTGGGCGGGGGAAGTTGGGTGGGCACCGGCTGGATAAAATGCTCCTCGCCTACTGAAGAGAGGACCAGAATCATGGGAAACCATCTTAAAAAAGGAGACACCTAATAGAAACTTCCTCACACTGTTGAAAAAAAAAAAGCATTTCCTGCAACGTGGGTTTTGAAGCAAAAAGGCCAAAGAGAAGAGATTGGAAATTACGCTGAAATACAGCATCAAAGAACGAGGAGGAAGACGTATTTGAACCCTTGGGCAAAACGGGGAATGCTCCCCAGTGATCACTCAGATGAACGAAAAACGTAGAGAAATCATCTGTGGGCGCGGCGATCGGCAATTTAAAATACGAGTCCGAAAAACCTCTGATTAATGGTCAAAACGCAAATTGGTTCCGGAAGGCAAGGACAGGTGTTGGGGGAGTCCGCTCAAATGGGTAAGGAATAGGAAAGCGATCAGAAAAAAAAAAGAACTGTGCACAGGGTTACATGCGCAACAGACTCTGGCGACATGGGGGGCCGAGGGACTACAATGGCATCAATAGAAGGGGCTCCAGTAAAGGCTCCAGGGCAAAAGGCATGCTCAGAAGACGTTTCGCGCGAAAAAAATGCAATATCCTTGGGAAGCATGCCCTCGGAGAAAAGAAATTGCCAGGTAAAGAGTCTCGTCATGGAAAACTTAGGAGGCCGATGGAAAATGCTTCAAAGGAACTTAATCAGGGAGAACCTAAGGATCTTTGAAGGACGCCGGGGACAAACAATGAACCGCCCGTAAGGAGCCCTCTACACGAAAATTCAACATAACCCCGAAGTAGACAAGTTACGGAAAGACGAAAGGCGCCACCACCAAAAATTAGACTTGCGAAAAAAAAAGACGGAATTGGGAGACCGTAACCTAAGGGGCTCCATGGCAGACCGAAGGAGGAGGGACTGCAGAGGGGCTATCCTGATGGAATAAATAGACCCCTCAGGAGGATTCTCTTCAAGAACGCCGGTTCAAAGGAAAGAAGGAGGGCATGGGGGTTTGCTGGCCAGGTCATTAAAGGTGACGGATTGTTTAAGGGAATGGGTAGTCGTCATATTGGACGACGCTGCTCGGATGGCTAGAAGGGGGTGGGGGGAAGCCAACATTGGAAAACGCATAGAACGGAAGATGGCCGGCTAGTCAGGGGTGGTGAGTTGATGGAAAAAGGATAGCCTTTGGGAAAGCAAAATGTCGTAAGCTGGGGGAAAAGAAGAAAAAAAAAAGGGGCTTTCGGAAATACGGGAAGCAGGAACATAAAACGGCAAGGGGACCGGTTTGAAGTGAACTAGGATTGCATGCCGACCAGAGCCAAAGAGAAAAGCCTTAATGAAAAGAAAAATCACAGTGGAGGCTATACTGCAAGCTAAACGGCCCGCGCCAGCGAATTCCGTACGGAAACGGGCGTCTAGAAAGAATGGGCGAGAAAAAAAGTCGCCCGACTCAGGGGAGGAAAAAGGGAAGAGGGCGGGGTTACAGTCGGGCAGACAAAAGTCCTGAAAATAATTGTAAGGGAGTTTGACTTGATTCCAAAGGGGGAGCTGGTCATGGAAAGAAATGCCATGCTCAAAAAGAAAGGAGAAGACAACGACAGGGGGGAACTTCCTCCAAACCCATCAAAGGCACCCCAAGTCACCGCTATCGGGGGGGGCCAGACAGATAGGCGATCTCGGCATTTCGGAAAGGGCTGAAGGCCAAGCCAATGAAAAGGAATAGAAAGAAAGGTGCTCTGCAAGTAGGAAATGAGTGAGAGGGGAAGCACACATACCCCTATCCTCCGGATCAAACGTTGCGGAGGGGGGAAAGAGATCCCAAAAGAAAAGAATGAAACCCCGGTCAGGGTAATCGCGCGGGGAGAAGAGCCAGATTTCCGAAAAAAACTAGAACCCTGAGAGAAAAAAAAAACAAAAGGTGTGAGGAATAGAGTAAAAGAGATGGATAAAATGCGCCTGCACTGTCAAGAGGAAAGAGTTCGCAAAGCCGCGAGCATCCTTAACCGGGGGGGGGTCATGCTGGGATTGGGACGAGGTGGACCATCGCCTAGAAAAAAATATTTGATGGTGAATTTTGGGGGGAAAAGTCTGCAAAAGTTCAGAAGGGGTAAGAGAAACGGGCTGTCTGATTACGAAATTTCCAGGGAGGAAGCGTAGTTCAGAGAAAAGGAACGAGATAGGCATCGATTAGGGGAGAGCAAATGCGTCATGAACAGTAATGGGGGGGGTTGCATATCCCAGTTGGCGTTGAGCGCGTTCAAATCGGTGAAGTGAAAAGAAAATCTTATGTTCCTGAGGGAAAGGAAATCCCGCCAGATTCAAACTTGAACAGAGGTAATGAAGGGAAAGAAAATAACGACTTCGGGAAGGTGGGAAAATTATGGGAGACGTAAAGGGTAAGTTACAAAAAAGGGGAAGGATGAAAACGGAATCCGCTGGCGGGGAAGAGGTAGAGTGCCGTAATACTAAATTGGGGCAAATTTTTTTTATCATCAATGACAGGCGGTAAGGAAAGGGGGGGGCACGGTTGGGGTTCGCCCTGACAAATCGAGTGAAAAAGCCTACCAAGAAGAGAAGGAGAAGAAAGTGCTTCATAAACCGTATCGCCTCTGGTATCTTTTTAAAAAACAAAGAAAGGTCAGCCGGGGGGAATTGGGGAACAAAGACTCATCGATTTTTCATACAGGGAGACTGCACAACGAATAGCAAGCTAGCGTTTCAAAAGTGGAGGAACAAAACCCAAGGCTAGAAGACAGACGAGAACGTGGGAGCCCATAGGGATCAAGCGGTCCAGCTGAAAAAGTGAAGGGGGAAAAATCGGGGAAAAAAAGTGGGGTTACCATGATGAGAAGAATAAAGGAGGGAAAGGCCGGGAAACTGCGAGGATCAATCAGCGGAATGGGCTCAAATAAAAACGACCAGAAGAGGAAAAGACTACTTAGACAAGCCTAAGGCGGGACATAGGAACAGACTTCAGGGGAGGGGACAATTAGCCAAAAAACGATCTCCAGCGAAAATGGGCCAGGGATGGTGGAAGACGTTAGGAATATGTCCGAAGGTGGGCGACGAGGGGGGTCGGAAGTTTTTCTGTGAAGGGCAGGAAAGAAAATGAAAAGAGTGATTAGTGGGGACGAGGACCTGATCAAAGAGGGAAACGTCTGGAGGCACGAAAGTGAAGTGTCAAGGGTGAAAGCCTAAAAAAAGTGACAGGCGGATAATAGGGCATAACTTCCAGATTCCTGAGGGACCTTAGCGAAGGTCTGGTCGTTTTGTTCGAAACTGCGAGAGAAAGACTTTCCAGGAAATTATCAACTGGGAAGAATGATGCATAGAGGGCTCTCTCCAACACCACCACAACGCATAGGAGAGTCTGTAGAGCAATGGGAGAGGCACGCTTGAATAAAGGGGAGCGGAGGTCTGCACACTTGGGGAAGAGGGAATCAAAAAAAGGGTAAGTAATACAAAAATTTGCATGGGGGAGGCAGGTTAAATCAGGATGGGCTGGGTCAGAGGAGAAAGAGTGATGAAAAGGGAAAAAGCACGCGCCAAACAGACTGAGATATGCCGCAAAGGAAAGACCTAGGGAAAGTGGAAAGAAGGCCATTTGGTGAAGTTGGCACTCAGGGCGTATTCACAGGAATTACAGGATGGTCAGGAAGGGTGAAGGGTCAATCCGGATGAAGAAGAGAAACCAAAAAAAACGGGATTGCCGGCAATGCTATACATGACCAAAATACTTGAGGGGAAGAAAGATAATAAGCTGGCGACGTTGGGACAAAACTAATGCTTTCAGACGGCAATACTATGAAAATAGAGGATAAGACAGGAATCCATACGGTTAAAAAAATAACATTTTTGCGTAAAAACTGGCGGAAAGGGTTATGCGTCTTAAATAGGCGTCTGGGGAGGAAGAGAACCCCTGTCCTTCTACTAAAAGACCTGGGAGAAGTAGGGAAACCGAGGTCAAAGAACTAGGTTGAGAAAAAGAAGCGGGGAAGAAGGAGTCCGTCTCAAGAGGGGCACATGATGCACGAGACAAAAAAAAACCGCCATTTTAAGAAATCTATAGTGGAAGACGAAGTGATTTGAATTTTTCTGTCGGGGGGGTTGTGCATTGTTGGAGGGTTATCTCTTTAGAACTAAGAGAGGTGTGAAGGAAAAAGAAACCTCTCATGTCCGAGGAAAGTCTGAAGCACTACAAAGAAACGGTTTGTGGAACGAGGTTACACGTATTTGGCAGTAGGTCGCCCCATTGGGTGAGAAAAATTCATCGTGGCCAAAAAGGGGAGATTAAAAGGGGGTGGGTAAGTCAGCATCTGGGTGGTGATGGGGAAAACAACAAAAGTCAAAACTGTCACAGAACGTATTTGCACTGGAGAGGAGAAATCTCATACGGTTTGACTCGCGAAAAGAAGGGTATAAGGAGAGAACTTAAGCTGGGGAGAGGGGGGGGGTCACGAAGCTGTTAAAGGACGGGAAAGCGAACTAGCACAGCTTTAATCGTTGAAGGAGGACGTGGTGTAATTCAAAAGAGGGGGCGCTCCAGGCATAGTGATTGGTCCAGGGACAACGTGAGTCAAAAGACCCAACTCTAACACGACTACCAGACGGCTAACAAAAGCAACACGGATTCGCACCAGTCAAGTATGCAACCTGGAAAGGGGGTGACTGGGGGGACTAAGGGATATCATGGAAAAGAGAAGAAGAGGAGATTAAAGGCTAGGAAGGGGGGGGAGATGACAACGATGGACCCAGGGGCTGCCAAGCCGGTCCGGAAATCGAAGAAGCACTGAAAGGGGTACAAGGCAATCGAGAAATACCAGAAGGCACCACTGAAAAGTGGAGGCAATACAGTTTCTGAAAGAGCAGGGAAAGGAGTACACTTGAAGTATGGGACGACAATTAGAGTGGTCATCATAAACCTAAGGAGGAAAAACGCAAACATGAGAATTCGCAGGGTCTCACTACCGAGCTGGGGGGTAAAAGGGGCGCAAATGAAGTTAACGCGGAGTGGCTACTACCGATTGTGAGGAACCGATCGCTCCGAAAAGAAAGCCACGGGATGGGGGGAGGGAGAAAGAAAGGAATCGGTGGCCGTTCATCTGTAATCGGAAAGTCTCCACTCGTCCTCGAAAAAAAGGGGACGTATGTGGACCCCAGATCCTTAAAGGGATCGCGGTATGTATCCATTGGAAGGACGCCAGGCTCGGGGGAAAGAAGGAGCGCAAGGATGCGGAAAGGGGCATCAAGGACATGTGATTTCAGGGCAGCAAAAGGGCGGGCTTGTTCGGTCAAGAGGTCTCATGTCTACACAACAAAGACAGCAGACCGTCATTGGGAGTGCGACTTGCAAGCGGACAGGATCTGCAAGGGGAAACTGGATCACTCATACGATTGGTATAATAACATATCAAAAAATATCAGAGGAAAAATAAGGAAGAGGGGGAGAGCTAAAAAGGATCAAGGAGGCCCACACTACAGCAAACCGTGGAGGGGGAGGAACAAATGTTTCTAGGGAAGCGGGCTATCCTGTAGTCTGTTGGCTCGGTGTTGTAAACAAAGGGAGGGCTGTGAAAAGGTGCGTGAGGTGCCTTTGTTGGACGATCCACTGCAAAAAGGGGAGAGGAGGAAAGAAATAGGTGGGGGGAGCTGCGTTATACCGGTAAAACAAGACCTGCCGTGCACAAAAGTGCATTAAGGTTCTCATCACGAGAAGTAGGGAAGGGACGGGAAAAACAAGATGAAAGGGGTGCGGGACAGGAAAAGACGAACGAGCTGGTGGGAGTCGCTCGCAAGAAATAAAAGTTTTGATCCGCAGGTTTACGCCCGATGAATGGGATGGGGGGAAAAAAAGCAAAGGGGGAAATAAACGTGGAAAAAAGAAGCAACCAAGGGAAAGTTGGGAGGGGGGAGAGACCTGCGTAAAAGGCTTGGGGGGTTAGAAGGAGGTCGCTTTCACAGAAGAACGGGAAGCGAATCACGCTCACAAAGGAAAAGAACCTATCCCCAAACTTCAAAAGAACTGTAAAGAAAAAGAGAGGAGGCGGCAAACATGGTAAAAAAAGGTGTGGTGGCTGGCTCGAAAAAAACAGGAAGATTGGTCTTCGGACGGGCGGGAGGGCCCGCTTGTTCCTCGGGCGGGACGTTTCAGGCCCTCGAAGGAAGAAGAAGTTCTTCAAGAATCGAAAGTATGAGGGGAATGCGAACCTAATGAGGGTAGTCACAGGCAGGGCTGTTTGAGAAAAAAACTGACAAAAACATGAGCCGCCGAAACGGACTGAAGGTCCTGCGTGTCTGTGTGGCTTAGGAACGCCCACGATAGTATTTGTATCAAATGGGGCACAATATACCGTGAGACACGTCGAAGGGAGCGTCCTGCCCATGGGGGGGCGAGAAACAAGAGAGGACGCCGAGGATATCCTTTGCGGCCACTTCCCTCAAGCAGTGTGAAGACTAGGGTCCGGAGGCACGAGCGATGTCAGGACAGGGGGATCAAACGCCGGGGGGGTGAAACACGGCACAGGCTTCTCCGCGCATTGGCAAAGAAAAGCCTCAAAGGAAATCCGAAAAGAACCGGCGATCCGCAAAAGCACATACACTGCCCACTGAGAAGCGGTCAAAGGGGACCGCACAGTAGTGCTGACTGTGTGAACCTACATGAAACCGAATCTGCAAGGATCTGGAACAAAGAAGGGAGTGGGGGGGTGATCTGCGTGCGCACTGCGAAGGGTTCAACTCTATTTCATATCAAATCCGCAACCGGAACACCCGGCTAAAAAGCATACATGGGCAAAAGAAGGGGTGACTGACCACCCACACGGTCTGATATGGTTCTGCCTCAGACTATGCCATATACAAAGGATGGGTAATAGCAAAAGAAACAAGTGTACGAAGAGAAACGGAGCAAGAGGGAAAGCAGGCCGGGGGGGGAAATGGACGTCGAAACAAAGGGGGCGCTTCGCTGGAGGGTGGGGGGCGTGTATCCGCCGACGTAGAGGTACCAATAAAACGTATCTGCAATACAGCAAGAGAGCTAAGGTCTGCTAGTGGAGGAACCAAGAGCAAAAACGTAAGTACGAACCAATACACAACGGGACCTAGGATGGAGGCATTGATTCACTGCCAGTCGAAACAGTGAATGCGACTAGGTCCTGTGGGGCCTGTGGTACTAAAAGCAAGATCAGAATGCTACAGAAGAAACTCTTTGCGGGCGCTCGGTAAGAGCCGAACATGCATCGTCCAAAGGGGACCGGAGGAAGACAACGTTAACAGACAGATACAGTGGTGGGACATAATAGAAAAACGCCAAACAACCCCAAGAACTGAGGCCAAGGGAAAGATTCCAAAGACGGGTCAAACCACGTCTGCAGGGGGGCGAATAGGTCTGGGAAATAAAGTAACGAAAGGGGGACCATAACAATGCCAAACGGAAGGGGACAAAGAGGAGTCGCGAAGGGATAACGAAAAAGTTTGGCCCCAAAGATCGGCACATGGCCTCCGCCTGGAAGTGAGGGACAGAGTGGGAGAATCCTTCTGGAGGAGTCGAACAGACCAGGCGGAGGGCGAGCACAATAACACGGATCGGGGTCATAGAAAGTCAACTCGTTGAAATGGTTTTTCGGTCCGCAGCAGAAAGGTGTCATCCGTTTGTCAAGGAAGTGTTAACAGGGGGGCCGGTGGAGACGCAGAGGATCAAACTTCTGGGGCTATGTGCTTGGGGGGGGGGGGCACCCAACCTTTTACACAAAGTCTCTCTCTATAGTAAGATCGTACGCATATATCGTGCAAAGCAAAGGACATGATGCGACAGGGTGAATAGGGACATCAGGATTGCAAAAAACCCTCTTTTCTCAAAAAAAAGCGAAAGTGGGGGAACCAACCCAAGGAGAAAGGAAACTCTCTGCCTTGGGTAAAGAGCGAAAAAAACAGCAAAATAGCGACATCTCACCTATTGAAAAAAAAAATGGACCATGGTGAAAAATTGGGGGGGGTGAAAAAAAAAAAACGTACTCATGCGGTCATGATCTACGAAGGCGTGGGAAAAAGCACAGGAAGGAACAAAAAAAGCACGTGTGGAAAGCAGACGGGACGGGTGCGGGCGGGAAACGAGATACTGGTGTACTCAAAATGAAGGATGGGCAAGGAGGTGAAAACTCAGCGGACGGTAAAAAGAACTCTTCTAGGGCTGGGGAAAAGAGGTGGAGACGGGTATTAAGGGGGTGTCCTCGGTCGGGGAAAAAAAAAAATCACTTGCCAAAGATAGACTCATATACTTGGGGAGAAAGAGGTTTTTAGGAAAAAGTTTAGTTCTCCGGCGAGTAGGGAAAAAGGGGTTTGGGTTTCGGTCAATGAAAAACCGATTTAGGGCACCGACAAAAAACCGCAACAACTGCCACAATACCAACGCAAGCAAGCCTAGGGGAAAGGGAAGGAGAAATAAAAGTGAACGGTGATAAAAGGCATCTTGGCTAAATCTGTGACCCATAAGACAGAAACAGCGAATAGCCTACGAGGGGGACTGGTACAAACGAAAGCGCACCGAAAAAATACGCCGAAGATAACAACGACATCACCCAATAGGGCGACGCGGAATAGGAAAATGGCATGGGGGGGGTTGGGGGAAGACGGAGGAAAAAGGAAAAGTAAAGAAGAATTGCACATCAGTAAGTCACCAATATCGCAACAAAGGGAAAATGCTTTCAGTCTGTTAACAATAAGGTCAGTCAAAGGACCTGTTCCAGGGGGAAATGTCTGGGCAGGAACAGGGGGAAATCGGGGTCAGTACAGAAGCTGGCAACTCAAAAGAGGACTTAGAGATCACAGCAAGGTGCTTTGGCGAAACACACCAAGCAAAGTACCACCCCAGCTCTGAACCGTAATCGCGACAAAGCAACCCACAACAACATTACATGAGGGGGAATCAGGAAACACTCATAGAATTTCCAGGGCTCTCATCAGTGCATCAAGGACAAGGCCTGATTATGGGGTTGTTTCAAACTGCCACGTCCTTCCCAGCGAGGCTATTACCGTCCTCAGACACACCCTTATCTCTTGCGATGATTCATGACATTCAAGCTGTATTTTACTTTCGAGGGCTGTCTGCAACGGATAACCCATAACGCAAAGATACCGACCTCGCCGAGCCAAAGTCTCCTCTCATCATCCCGTCCCTTTTCTAATGTGGAGGTCCAGCTGCGACCCAAAACGCCTCGCCGGAGACGACAAACAGAAAAGTCCCGAACCGGGACTCCTTACCTCCCTGTCTTTAGCGCAGCTTCTTGGGGGGGCGACGGATCGGGCCGGAACAGGGGAAATGATCTAGAAATCCATAGAAGATCTCAAACAACAAAAAACGGAGGGATAAGAGAAGAATCGGGATGGAAAAGTCACCTTGCAGGGGGTCAATAGCCTTCGCCAAGAAGACATGAAAAATTACCGGGGGTTAAGATGGGGGGGGCCGGATGGAACATCGCAACCGTGAGATTCGGGATATTGTAGGGGGGCTTTGTTTTTCAAAGAGAGAAAAATTTAAGAATGCCGCTAGAAAGTGGCTGGCTGATTGCACCTCTGGGGGGGCCTTCGGGAGGGAATCAATTCCGTTCGAATGGCGATATCGTCAAAGAGAGTATGTCTCGGGATCAAAAAGTGACTTAGTAGGGGGGAATTGATGTGTGGTGCTAAACAAGCCCAGTTGTTGGGGAGGGGGGAGCTCGAATGTCAGAGTTGACTTCCATCTCGTATGGGGCCGAACAACGCTTCACGGGGGAAAGGACAACAAGTCCCTGGAAATGGTATTGAATGACTTGTAAGAAAAAGAGGAACGACTTCGTGAAGGGTAAGGGAGGGGGATTATTTGCAGAACGGTGGGGGGTCGCATTATTTTAACCAAATCATCGAACGATGGACAGGAAAGAATGTGAGCTTGCGGGGGCGGGGGTAGAAGGGAAGGTGATTAGAATTGGACACTTGAGGGTGCTACATCTTCAGAGGTACGTCTTGGGAGGGGTTTGTCGATGCAAAGAGGAAAAAAAGCGGGCTACATCAGCCTGAGAGGAATGCACTTCAGAACCGTTAGGACAGAGGGAAGGGGAGGGAAAGTGAAAGGTAGGAATATGGGGGGGTTCTTGTTAAAAAAACTTACATACCAAATTTTAATCTCAAACTTTGGAAGACGGTCCGGCATAGAAAGACTAACGGGCAAACTTTTGCTTGACCAAACCCTTGAGAGGCCGACTGCAGAAGCGATCCACTGCGGCAGCTGAAATGGAAAGGACAAACACTCTAAACGTTGCAAAATGAAGGTCTCCTCAAAATTCCACAAGGGCTAGAAAGACGTGGCTCGGAATCTCGCCGCGTGCGTGTAGTCGAAAGCCATCATGAGATCACGAGTGCTCATTAAAAACCCATCCAGACTTATGGAGTCCTTTAGCACAGGGCTGTTGACTGTGACAATGAATCTCTTCTCCAAAGCGAATTCCTTAGTCAAGAACTTTTGCGCTTGGTATATTCCTAATAATTCGTCCTTATTTGGGGAGTAATGTGGTCGTGTAACGCTGGCAAGACCGTTAATTGTTTTGGGGGCAGGGCTACCTTACAAAGAGCAGGTTCTTGAGTCGACGAAGTCCCGTTGAAGCAGTGGGGGAAGAAAGAAGAAGAAAGGACAGGAACTGTATATTAGTCGACGGGCCAGCTTGGTACCTAGGGGAATGTCGAAGGCTATGTCTTTGGCGAAACGGAGGGGAAGAATAAAGCTTGTTCCAAGGAACGCATGGACTAACGGCGATGATGGGCAGAGGGTAGAATCAGCACCAAACATGCAAGAGCTAATGTCTAGTAAGGACAAGGGGTCACGGCATGCAACTGATTCGAGGAGTTGTTTCTTACTTCCCACCTTGTGGAAAGGCGGCCTCCCACAGGGTCGTCAAGAATCACAAGTTAACTGGTTTAGAAATTGAAGAAGATTTCTTTCTCGGAAATAGAGAATTCTTCAAATTGGAAAAGGAGAGCCTGCAGGCAGACTATGATGAGAGAGGGCAGCGAAACATGAAAGATGAGGGTAGAAACTTGGAGAGGAAGCAAAAATTTGGAAAGGTGCACTCAATAGTATTCGCGGTAAATTCATCGGAGGGGGGGGCGGAAGGCGGTCTGCATGCAGAGAGCGATGAATATAAACCCGTAAGGGCCGTTCAATTCTAGAAAGGAAGGCAAAAGAATGGTCGGGAAGGAAAGATAGGCGGGCAAGCTTTTACAGAGGGCTAAGGAGTCCAAGAAAAGACGATGAGTATGGCAATATTAGCAAGGATCCAGCCGGGAAAACGAGAAGGGGCAGGAAAAAACTGTCTAAACGCGGTTAGGCGGCTGAGAGGCAGGCTAGGGAGTAGGAGGAACAATTGTCCGGAGACAACGTAACCGAAACGAGGGAAGAAGGGAGGTATCACGATTTCGAGCCCATCGGGGGGCAACCAATTTTTGACGACGGGCTGCAGGAGACAATATACATACAAAGATACAGACAACCACATCACATTTTGCCAAAACGACGTGAAGTCATCAGAGTTGATATTGGGGACGTTGTGCAGGGGGGGATATGGTGGGCCAGGGGGGGTTTAGATCTATATCGCGTGAGGACTAAAGGGGATCGTATGAAAAATCAAGCCCCGGTGCGACCTCATGGGGCCGACTCTTCCCGCTCAAAAAAAGCGGGGCAACTTGTGGCTCTAAGTTTAAAGAAGACACGTAATTGGGTGGACTTCGTGAGCACCATTTGTTTCGTGAAAAGAAATTCGCGACGGATCGACCCCCGGCTAGTACAAGGGGATGTTCTCTAGCTTCCTCCCCCAGCTCTAGCCTTAGGGGTCCGTTCCGACAGAGAAACGTCCTTAGTTGGGGGAAGACTAAAGAACGAAGGTATATAACTTAAACTATTGTGGTCACAAGGGTGAAGAACGTAAGGCAGAAAGAAATAAATTCTACCTTTCAGCTCCAGTTTGCAGACGATCGTCAAAAAAATAAAACTACGCACGGGGGAATGTCTAAAAAAGCACAACGATTACTCGTGGACAAGAAAAAAGGTGGGACCCATGGACTGACGGAGTGGGATGGTCGGCGAAGACGGGAGCAGGTAACTCGAAGAATTGATCCGGAGAGCATAAGTGGGAGTATGAACAAAAACGATGGACCATACTGCCGGAAAAGACGTATAGCTGCCCGACCGCACTCCCGTAAGGGGGGAAGTCAGACAGAAGTGCGACAATAATAGGGGCTGGGATGCGAAAAAAGCAGCGGTGACACGGATGCCACTTGGGACTAATAGGGGGAAGAGCATTGCTAGGGAAAGGGACAAAAGAGCTTGCTGGAATCTACAAAAAGGGAAAAATGGAGAAATTAACTCGCATCAACCCTGGAAGCTGTAAGGGGTCATCGTGAACCGAGGCCGCGATGGCGAAAGACCTAAAAGGGGGAAAAAGGAAAAGG
>Ga0179593_1695128_pt1 | contig 19053 bp, 18 predicted proteins | sample CZODoug2_1_08_16_FD_185931 | JGI IMG/M metagenome (GOLD analysis project Ga0179593, IMG submission 185931) | Vadose zone soil fungal communities from Angelo Coast Range Reserve, California, USA - CZODoug2_1_08_16fungal (PacBio error correction) | ecosystem: Environmental > Terrestrial > Soil >...
CCATTTTATGGACGTTGCTGGAATTACGACCAGGGCGGGAGGGGATTAAAAAGGGCAAAATCTGGGATCCAGGTGACAAAGACTAGTTCCAAGGGGCAAAAAAAAGAGTGGCGCGACCCGTATCCCTACGGGAGAACCTCGGGGAGGGGGGTGTCAAATCTCAACTCTATAACGGGGGAGGGGGGGGCGCGCCTTGAGGTTGGGCGAGCCTTCCAATATCCTCCTTTTGACGGGCCAGATTCTCGACAACCGTAGGGGAGGTCTTAGTTCCAATGGAGGAGAAAGGAAAAAGAAGGGGGTAGCGGGGAATATCTCTCTGAAGCTTTCCCGATCCAAAACGAAAAATGGAATCTGACTCCTAAGAGAAGCCAGCCGGCTTCATCTAAGGGGAAAAGGGCTCGCTAACAGACCGAGGAAAGTACCGGCCTCACGGCCTTCTCCCCCTTGAACCATCCTGCTCCCTGCAAAAAGGGGTAAGGGAGCTCTCTATTTAGAGCTCAAAAGGGAAGGGGGGGGCTGAGTCGAGCACCTGTTAGTACCCGCCTGAGGGAGGAGGGACCGACGGCCGGCTGTCAAAACGATTTCATTTTTAAAGGGAAAGGAACGAAAGGGGGCCCTTCCTTAGATTACGCACAGAAAAAAAGAAGAGGAGAGATAGTAGAGGACGCCAGCACTAACAGTAGAGGCGTAAGTACGCTTAGGAGGGGGATGAAGAAATAGGGCTTCTCCTTTGCCGGAGGGGGGGAACACTAATTATTCTTCCCCTGGGCGGTGGGGCCCAGGAGAGGGAAAGGCTTAGCGACGTATATTCTACGCAGCGCTTCGGTAGGTAACCCCCAGAGCGCGGTGTGGCCGAACGCAAAAAGGGGAGGCAACTTCTCCGTTCAAAAAATTACTTCGCTCGGTGTGAACGACAGGAAGCGCTCATCTCGAATCTGCTCTTGCGGGTCCATCCACACGCCCAAATATCGGCACAACGACAAGTAAGGCAAATATTTTCGAGGCCTGGGCCATGAGCATTAAACGGTCCTGTGTACTGACAGGTTCGCCTCCGCTCCGTGGATGAGTAGGGGTAAAAGCAGGGGAAATGATTCGACACAGCCGAGTGCAGTACGGGGCGCCAACGAAAATGTCCACAGGCGCGTTAAAGGCTGCATCGCTGGGAGGCGCGCGCGGAGGGGCAGCGATCCTCAGGGCGCTGGGACGTCCTCAAAACGGGGAGAGTGAAGGAGAAAGAGAGGAAGAGGGGCGGGTCTAGGAAAAAACGCTAGTCAACGGCTCACAGCAGGGTGAAGTTCACCACTGGGGGAAACCACGAAAACGACATTGGAAGTCGGGAGGGACCCGATGGAAAAAAAAAAAGTTTATTCTACGGCGTCGTCGGACGAATAGAACCGACGGGGGCGGAAAGTATGGAAATCCGAAGGCAGGGTGGCGAAGCGACATACGCTCTGGGGAAACGTCATCAAGAAAAGGCAATAGGGTGAAGAGAGTTGAGAGAAGGTAACGCCTGGTGAAGAAAAAAAGGGTTATAAAAGGATGGAGGCACTTATAGTCGGAAAACCCTTCCGCGACCCGGAAGAGGGGCTGACCTGAAAGCACGGGATCAGGGGCGCTCCTGTTCCATTCAGAATCGGCGCTGGGGAAAAAAAGCAGGTACCTGGGGCTAACCGTCCTCCTGGAGCACCGACGGATTCGAGATTGATACGTCCTCAAAATTCACAGCACAGGAAAACCGATCGCGCCTACGAAGAAAAGAAGAGGCATGTCCTTCTCCGCTCTTGTCGAGCGAGAGGTCGATCTCCTCGGCTGAGGTGCCACGAAAAAGCAGGGGGCTCCAATAAGTTTCAGACAAAGAACAGAGACCAGGGCCAAGGAGGCGGTAGGTGTATCAATGCCAGGCGTGACTCAAGGTTTCTCTGACACATCGCCACCCAGGGGAAAACGAAAGAATCAAAATGCTGCCATGAAGATTGCCGGGGAAAAGGGAACGTCCCTGGTAACCTGTCCTACTGAAACCGGCCTCAGTCAAGGGGGGAAGCCTCACGACCGCGGGGCAGTCGGCATGCTAGAAAGAAGCGCTTCATCTCTTCAAAGAGAGAGATCCTAAACGGAGGGAGAGAAAGCTCCCTCAAACTGAGACGCCTCGCGCTTCGAACGAGGAAAGAAAAAGAGCAAAATTGGGAGATCCTCGGAGATTGGAAGGAACACCCCCTAAGAGGAGGAAGGGGGAAACGACTACATCCAAAAAGCGACACCACCTCCACAGAAGGCAATCACGGGCTTCGATCATTCGGGAGGACGTTCAAAACCGGAGGAAAAGGAGGAATAATTCGCAGGCGCAATGAAACATCGCTCCGGTTGCACGCCGGTCGAACATTAAAGAAATGTATGGGGAACAAGGAAAAGTCAATCAAAGGAACGTCCTTAGGCAAGCCGGCACGACTGGCTTCGGTCTTCTCGAGGAAAGCATCGCGCGAAACGACCACCCTCAGGACAAAAGAGGGGAAATCTCTAAACATCTCGAAAGAAAAGTAAAAGCTTCAAGCTGAGAGCCCGCCGAGATCCATGCAAAATCCCGGCAAAAAGATAACGAGGGTGTTTGGGCAACTTGCCGAACGCTATCGGCTGAAAAAGAAAAAAAAAAACATTCGAAGGCGATAGATATGCAGTTTCACGCTCCAAATCTGAACCGGAAAAAAGAGGAGCCTTAAAAAAGCACGGTAGAATGGAGGGGAGAGGAACCTCTCAAAAAAAAGTAGGCAGTAGAGGGTCGGAAAAAAGGGATGGAGAAAAAAGGGGGAAACCAAAAAGCAAAGCCTTGCGGAGAGGCTGTTGCAAACCCGATGGTTCTGGAGGGGGAGGGGCTCAAATCCAGGAGAGAAGGCGGTCACGGGGGAAAGGGAGGGACCCTCTCGAAGAAAAAAAAAAAAAAGGGTGGGTCGAAGGCGGTGTCAGCCTGAAAGGGGCCGCCGACTACTCTATATCCCCAGCAAAGTGGGGAGAAGGTTCAGCAGCATCTGTCTATTGGCCGGAAATAAGACTGCGCCGCGTCCTGGGCAGGAAAGGGTCTTGGGCGCGTCGACTTATCCGTGAAGACGAAAGAAGAAGAAGATAAACACACTCTCAGGGAGGAAGGAATACATGAAAAATGGAAGAAGACACCGTCCGCCGCCTTGGTGGGAGGAGCGGGTGAGCTTAACCCGCAGCTTGACGCGAAGAAAACAGGCATACAGAAAAGATGTAATGAGGGGAGGGAACAAGGCTGGGGGAGACAAGCCTCGCCCTTTTCCCGCGGAGGGAGATGAAACGACTTTGTTCTGGGCTGCCTCGAGGTGAGGGGGGGTACGCAACGGGAGGGACGGGAGACGACGGTTGCATTGAGAAAGACTGGGTTGTGGGAAGAAAAATTCCCCTTTACTGAGGGCGCGCAGATGCGTGAAAGGCGAAGCAGACGCCTCGGAGAGCAGAAGAGCCTTTAATAGAAAAAAAAATCTATTTTCAGAAGAAAGAGAGGCAAACGGAATAGGCGCCGGAAGCCCGACCAGGCCTAGAAGGCCGGAGAACTCAGCCGCCAGCCTATCGGCGAGCAGTCAGGGGAAGGAAATGATATCAAGAAAAAGGTCCGACCGTCAGTTATGTGGGGGGTGTTTGTTTGTGTTGTTGGTTTTTTGTTGGGGGGGTGGGTGTTGGGGGGTGGGGAGTGGGGGGGGTGTGGGGGTTTTTGGTGGGTTTGTGGGTGTTTGCTGTTTTTCTTTTGTGTTTTGTTGGGGGGGTTGTGGGGGGGGGGCACTGGGGTTTTGGGGGGGGGGGGGGGGGTGGAGGAAACACCAGCGGGCCCACCGTGATTCAAAAATCAACGACCCGAAACACACTGGCCTGGGCGGTCGCCGGGTCGTTGACGGGGCCGTCGCGGCCGGCGAGAAGGATTCTCGAAAAAAAGGGAAGATAAAAAAGCTCGCTCCAGCCAAAAGGGAGTGTCTGAAACCGGAAAGCAAGACCCGCCGCCGCAAGGAGGAAGGAGAGGAGATCACGGTGGGCACTCTGGTTCCCCATTCCGCCGACTGGTGGCCGGCAGAGAGTCGAAAGGGAAGACCCATCTATCAATGCATCTGGAGAACTCTAGGTAGAGACGGACCGCGAGCGGTCCTCTGAACTTCGGCGCCAGATAGGATCGGAACTTGCTTTATCTGACAGGAAGACTGTTAAAAAAAGAAGAGGGGGCATGGCTCGGCACAAGCCGCTTGCGCAGGGGATTCGCGCGGCGCACTACTAACTGGAAAAATCGTCACAAACAAGTGTTCAAAAAAAGCCCTTCAAAGGAGGGGACCCCAAAGAAGAAAAATGTTCCCGGAAAAAGAAGAGGGCAGCCAAATTAAGATCTCGTTCGTCATCGCTCCTCCGAGGCAGGAGTGTTCGCCAGACTTAATGCAGAAAGGAAGACTGAAAGGAGTGTGGAAAGGAGGATAAGTCCCAGTCATAATCTAAAAAGAGTTGCAGACCACAAAGGAGGCGGGTCTGGGAGTTCATTGGGCGGGCTGGTCCGGCAGGATCTGATGCCGCTGGTTACTAGAGGGAGGGGGACTTTTGCAAGAAAAAATAAACGCTACCTTCGATCTCTTATCAAGGAAAAAGGATGAAGGACGCGGCGCTGAGGCAATGCGCTTTCCTCTTATCCGGCAAGATGACCATAGGGACAATGAAAAGGGAAGGAAGGTCGAAAAAGAAAAGAATACGAACTCCAACAAAGTAGAGAGATGGAAGAGCAGAGCAGGCGACCAATGATAGCAAGGCCCGAAGGATAGCTGACGGAACCTCCCCCTCCTAAAAAAGTTCGGGGTTGGACCCTCCCGAAAATCAAGGGTCGTCAAGATGGGTGAAAAAAAAAGAAGATGATCTCTAGTCCCTCATCAGCGGTTGGCGAAAGAGAAAGCCGGTGGAGGGTTCGGGCTAGCTTCTTTTCGGCTTCAAACGGTCGTGGAACCGTCTGGATCTCAGGAGGAGACGACTACCGGCGTGTCCTGGTCTTCCTCAGAGGTAGGAGGAAAGGACCACACCACGACCGAGGAAACTTTTTTTCCTTGTAGGAATTGAAGCGGAAAGTAGACAGCTAAAAAAAAAAGAATCAGCTATCTGCGATGGCGTAGCCTCACGAACATAGACGAGGGGCAAAGGGTCCTGCAGAGGTCTTGGCGGCCGCTATGGCTCCTCGAATAGGCAACGCCGACAGGCTGAAAGGGAAGGCTTCAGGGGAAAGAAAAACTTTTCCGTGGCACAATTTATGGACGTGCCCAGCGGAACAAGGGGTTCAGGTTGCCCCGAAATCAATGCGTTGAGCCCCAAAAAGGCGAGACTGCTCAATGGGGGGGCAAGGTCCGAAGACAGCTGGAGGCGTCGCAAGAAAAATGCCCATGTGGTTGGGCCTTGACCCGGACAAACGGCAATTATGGAAAAGGAAAAAAAGGATTTGGGTCGAGGATCCGCCATGCACAGTGAAGGGCCAGATATCGACCACTTTAGCTTGAGGATTCTCCTAGGCGATCGGCGTATAGGAATGGACGAGAGGAAGGTGAGTCTCCTTTCTCTCCCGGCGTCTGGGGGCAGGGGGAGAGAAAGCAATGGCGGGATCGCGGCTCGCGCGCCGAAAAATTGCCTATCGAAAAAAGGGAAACATCGGCCCTGCGCAGGGAAGGACCGGAGACTGAAAAGGAAATTCGATTCATCCCCTGAGAGGTAAAAAAAAGCTCAGGCCGAAGGTTCCGTAAAAAGGATGGATGCTTCACCGTTGAGGAAAGGAAAGTCGAGCCCGGGCATGTGGATTCAACGATTGGCCTCACTAGAGGCACCTGCCGAGAAAAACGTGAAAAGGGGGAAACGACTGGACCGGGGAAACAAGGATCCATCTTCACTACAGGACCAAATAATCCCTGGATGTCGCACGACGAGAAAGCGAGAAGCCGTCGAGACTGAAAAATTAACTGGAAAAGGAGGGTGATTATCTTCTGACCGAGGGCAGAGAACCACAGAGGACCAGGATGTCGGTCTGGTAAGCCCAGGCTCCGGCGGAGAGGGGTAGACGGTCGGCTCGGGCAGCGGCGTCGGAATGGAACCAATAACAGGATAGCCTGGAAGGTCGAAAAAAAAGCCCTCTACAGACCGTGGCCGGGGGCAAACTTGGTTTTTCGGACGAAAGGGAGGGAGGGAAGGGGGGGAGAAAAAAAAAAAAAAAGAATCATCCTCTCAAAGGGGCACTGGGAGGAATCAAAGTTGCAAAACACCACCAAAAAGTCGTTTAAAGAAAAGGGACCGACAGCCCAGGGGGAAAAGGAGAAAGTTGTTCAGTGCTAGCCCCCTGGCAAAAGGAGAAGCTGAAGAGGAAAACCAGGTTCCTTTTTTCGGCCGGAGCGCCAAGAGGGAGCCCCCGAGGGGGACCGGGCGGAAAGAGGGGGGTCCGTCCAACCGGGGGTGGGCTATCGACGATTTCGACGCACCGGGAGGGACCTTCTTGGTGATAACGAAATGAAAAGGAAAACATGCCAGCTCAAAAGAGGCTAAATCTCATAAAGGTCGTCCGAAGATGGTTAAACAAGGGTAGGGATAAAAAAGATGACGTCCCGTGGCAGGGACTTTCTTTGGGAAGGATCTCAAACCACCACCAACAACAGGAAAAGGGGGGAAAAGAATAATTATCTGCTCCGCGGAGGCTGGGGGGGTCATCGCCGAGTAAACAAAGCTATGGGGGGGGGAGGGGCCAAACCATAAAAGAGTCTAATTCCTGAAATGGTTCAATGTCGGTTTCTCCAAAGAGGTAACGACGTTGGTAGGGCTAAATAATCCCGGAGGGGGAAGACGAGAATCGTCGCGGCGTGGGGCTCAATCACCTGTCTGAGGCCGAAAGGGGAAAAAAAACGACAAGTCATACACAGGGCGTCATCAAAAGAGAAAGTCAATTTTCAATTAGTGATCTGTGGCGGAAGAGAAAAAAAAGCGTTGGGTGTAGATGGAACTTCTGCACGGAAAAGCCAATAGAGGGTGGCGATGAGACAGCTGCAGGGAAAAAGGAGGAGGACTAAACACAAGGCCAACGAAAAAAAAAGAAAACGGAAGGCCACTTCCGACCGGGGACCACCCCAACAACAGCTCCTTGTGGGGAAAGGAGATGAAAGCGCCAGCGCAGAAAAGGGGGGGGAACCGTCCCAACGAGCGAGACCTGGGCGAAAAAAAAAGGGTCCGAATCAGGTCGAGTCGGTGACCTCGAAAGAAAGAAGGCACTGGGAGTAAAAAGGAGGGAAAGAGACCCGCCTAGATCAAACGGCCATCCGCTCGGGACGCGGTGGCCGGGAAACGAGCATGGGAATGGGCTAAAGAGGGAGAGACCGCCAGGGTAGGGAGGGGAAAGAAGGGGGAAACGTCCGGCCGGCTACCAGGCTCCGTGCAACGGGTCCCACAAGAAAAACAATCGATCAAAAAAAATCCCTTAAGTGCAAAGGCAAGCGAACCAGGAGTCCAAACTGACAGGGGGAAAAAAAAACATCATGAACGCCAACCCGGGCCGGGTGAACGCAGGGCAGACAGAGGGGCCGAGAGAGCGACACAGTGCTTTTGGGGCACATAAAGGGAAAGACTGCCATGGCGGTGGGAAAAGGTCTTACCTTGGAAACGGACGCATGCGGGCTAGTGGGGGGAAAACGCAGACGCGTCAAAAAAAAGGTTCGAGAAAGCGGCCTTCCAATAGAGAAATTTGTACTACTTAAAAGCGAGGCGGAGAAAAAAGGCCTTAGCTAAACCCTCACTCCATCACTAAGAAACAGAACCAAGTCCACGTAAAGGAGAAAGGGGGCTACACGTGGGGTTTCGAGATCTGGGACCAGACACCGGGCGGCTATTGGAATCCGGGGGAAAAGGGCGCCCAACAGGAAAAGAAAGTCATGTGAAACCTAAACCCTCCGGGGCCAGAATAGGGGGGAAAACAACCACACCGAGGCAATCAGGAATCACACGGGGCCCTTAAGCCAAGAAGTCGTTAAAAAAAAGGGACCTTCCCTAATTAAAAAGGGGGAGCAACCGACAGGAGAAAAAAAGAAAGCCTACACCTTTGACCGGCGAACCTGTCTCAAATTCCGAGTCCTAAACTTATGGAAAGAAAGGAAAAAGTGACCGCTCCACCGGGGGCCAGAATTACAGGAGTTGATCCTGTCGGGCGGTTGCTCGGCGTCTAGGGAGAAGAACGACTCTTACTAATACATCCGCATTACACAAATGGGCATATCTTCAGATGGAAGAGAGGGGGGACTACACCGAGAAAGCAAGATGCCTTCAACCTTCCTCTGCACCATCCTAAGGAAAAGGCCAACAGTAAACGGAACTACTCTGGGGGTGTGTAATGGGGGAAACGACCTTAATACTTGAGCAGAAAAAACACAACAGGTAAGAAGAATAGCAGTAATGCTCCACTCACCTGGGCTGAAAAAGGAGGGAACTGATCCGACGTGGAAAACCAAAACACAGCTCGGGGAAAGAGCACATCATTAGAGGGAGAAAAAGGGGCGAATGTGCTTAATACCCCTCGCCCACAAGGGGAGGGAGAAACCAGAAAGTTGGGGGGATAGGGTTAGGGGGGAAAAAGTCCCAGGTCTACTTCCGGTCGTGAACAAACAAGACCATTTCGGGGCGAGGCACAAAGAAAAGCGGCCTACCTTCCGGGGGTGTGGTGGAAAGGAGGTTCCATGGACAAAGGAAAGGACTCCATATAGAACCCACTGGGGGGGAGTTTCAGAGAGGGAAAAGACATCAGGAACGCAGGAAGGCCTTAAATGGAGTAAATTTTCTGACGCTAGGGTCCGGAACAAAACGGGTTCTGGAGGCGAAATCCTACAAAGAGGCAGAGCCGCCAAAAAAAAATGGATCGCTGCCGACGACCAGCCACATCAGGAGTCAGGAAGGCCCGCAGCGCCCCACTCCGTCAAAAAAGGGGGAACAAGGGGGAAACACATGGGGAAACGCGGGGGGGCCTGAAAAAAAACATCGGGGAAAAAGTCTGCCTCACCTTAAGGGGAAAAAAGTCGATGACGACTGCAGGAAAAAAACGAAAAGCACCTGGCGACCTGTCGCGGCCTTTTACAAAATAAAAAAAAGTGCGGTTACACGAGCTGACATGGTCTGAAAAATAAAAGGGATTTGGGACCACGGACAAAGGACGAAATCGGGCTGTGAAAAGATCACGGGGTGGAACAGGAAGTGGCGTGAAAAAAAGTGGTTGGACGTATTCCAGTCAGGGGAAAAACTTGCTGGGGAAGGGAGAAGCAGAAGGCAAACGGCGGGCACTCATCTCCGGAGGGCCCCAACAGCAAGGGGGTGAATAACAAAGATAGAAGGTTTCAAGATTCCACAAAGGCGCCCTAATTCCAAAGCAAGAATAAAATCTGCGCGAAAAACAGAAAGAGAAAAAGAAACTAGCTTCCTCCAAAACACCTGGGAATCACTCCCTGGGGGGAAAAGGAAAAAGGAAGAAAAACTCTTCCAAAGACGCAGGACACTGAGGAAACCAGGACGGGCCAAAAGTGAAGTAATCGAACTGTCAAAAAAAAACGAAAAAAAATTGACAGACGTGTCTTTAGTTGAACCTGTTTAGCCCAGCCAGGGGGGGGGAAGGCCGGCGATGAATTACTCGAAAGGGAAGGAGGGAGAGCTGATCAGGGAAGGCCGCGACTGTTCTGTGTAAACGGTCAATCAAACGAAAAAACGTCCCCCGCCCTCGGGGGGAAAGAAAGGACAGGACCTGTCGGAGTTGGTCTGGTGTGCAAAGCTGTTGTGGTTAAAAAACCACCAGGCACGAAAAACCCGACGGTTGCACCATAAGCCCTCAAACGAGAAAGACAGTTTTTGAATCGAGGCAAGAACTGGGCGGCCGCGATTGGTAGCAGGGGCGTCTTCGCAAGAAAACAAAAAATTTTCATCGTGGGCCCGGCAACGGCGGTTAAGCAGGGCCCTCGAGGGTGGCTGGGCCGGCCCATCCGCAGGGGGAAAAGCCCTGGGGAATTCCAGTCCAGCTAAAAGAAATTCGCAAGCTGCCGTCGTCGGCCGTCCAGTGCACTGGCACGAAAGAGGGGACAACGGCGACAGAACGGAATTTCATCAAACCGGGAGGTTAACGAAACCCACCAACAGTGGTCTTTTGACAACAGACACGACAAAAAATGTGCGTCAGCGGAAAACGGAGGAAGCCAAGAATAAGACGAGGAGTAAAGAGGACCGATATGAACAGGAGGTTTCGAAAAAAAGAAGACAAAAAAAATTGAAAAGGGGAAAAAGGGTTCTGTGAATTTGAAAATCTCCCAAAAGGTCAAAGAAAAACCGATGGTTGTATGGGTTTCCATCAACCCAAAGATTAAACAGGTTTGGGTCCGGAAAGGATGTGTGTGAGGAAGTCTTTCGCAGGAATGATGCCCAACTGGCGGCTCTGGGGGGAGGCCAAGCGACGTGCGAAGCAGGTCGTGGTCCGATCACAGAGAAATCACCGAAAAGGAATGAGGAAAGCAAAGCAGAGAAGGGGGAAAATCAGGCCGCGACAACTGTCAAAGAAAAAAAAATACCACTATGACCCAAAAGGGTTTCTTAAGGGGGGGCGGGAAAAGAAAAAGAAGGGGCTCTGTCGGGGCAATGGATTGCTAACGGAGGACAAAACAAGGGATAAAAACGCCCGGGCCGCCAATGGGGGAAAGCATGCCTCGCCTTCAAAGGGGACAGGCGACGCAAACAACAGAAAAAGGGGGCGGGTGGGGTGGGCACCTCCATACCGCAAGAAAAGGGGTAGACCAAAAAAAAAAAAGGTCCGGAAGCCCAGCCCGGGACTCCAACAAGAGGGGGGGGCGAAAAAACAGCGGCAGGGGGACCAACGTCTCAGAATCGGTCACTTGAAGGGCAAAAACGGAAAAGGGAAAACCGCACCCTGTCGAACCTCGCAATCGCCTGTAAAAATGGCCCTTGTCCGGAATTCAGCCGATGGAGAGGAAAAGCCACAAAGCAAAAAAAAAAACCCAGCAGAACTCCCTTATTCAACGGGTGGCATTTTGGGGAGGGAGGTTGGGAAAGGGGATCTTCCTTATGGCGGGGAGCCAGAAAACTGGATCAAGATTCCTCAGGAGCAACGAGAAGGGGGGAGGGGTGTCCACCGCTACAGTGGCCACGGGGGGGCCTGTCTTTGGGGGAAAAAAAGGCAAGAACAAAATACACCGCACGCCCAAAAACGCCCGGCAGGCACTTTGAGAGAAGCTTATCTGGTCGAGGGGGGGGGGGAAGGGGGGTGGAACATCACTTTATGTTGGTAAGACTATGTCGGGGGAGGGAAACATGCGGCGGGGGCTTGGTCGACAACGTTCATAAAAGGACCTAAATAATCGGCAAAACGTGGACCTCCAGCAAACTGTGTGAAAGGGAGATAATTCACATCAACAGTGGGGTGGTGTTGTGGAACGCCAAGGAGTCCCGAGTCGTAGTAAGGTGGACAAAAAGGAGCGCCCTTTATGGGATGGCCAAGAGGGAGGAAACAGAAAGAAGGCCTTAGTCCCCATGATCAAAAAAAATAGTCAAAGAGGCACGATACCGGGAAAAAGTCACTCGAGGCGGATTTCACGTCAGGAATCTTTTTCGCGCAGAAGAAAGCTGGTACTTAAGAAAGACGGGGGGGAGGGAAATAGCCAAGGGTCAAGCCGACAAAAGCCGCGAAAAAGCGCAGGAAGAAAGAAAAGGAACCGCGCGCAGTTTAAGTCACTGAAAGGAAAACGGTGCATCCCACCTCCCCCAAAGCCAGGGGGAGTCGGGAAACTCGGCAACCGACAGAGGGAGATGGTTGGAACACCGGCCCTTTATGTAGGTAAATGGGTAAAAGCCACGGGAATGGGCTTTTTCAACCATGGAGAAATAATGCTCGAGCAAACCTCCAGAGAGGGGGAAAAAAGTGTCAAACCTTCGGGGCCCACGCCAACAGAAAGACCGGCCCCGATAGTCCCAAGGCAAAGGTAGGCACAGGAGAAATCGATGTCGCCACGACAAAAGAGACACTAAAGCGCCCTGGTAGCGGATACTCATGAGGGGGAGTAGGCTCGGGGAAATAGTTATCCTTAACGGATGTCCGGGAAGGCGGACTCAAAACCAGATAACCGTTTCGGGGTAAACAAAAATTTCCGTTGAAGAAAACCACCACTCGGGGAATAGCGCAACGCTTAGGAGAGGATGCTGTCGGAATGAGAAACCCCATCGCACCCTTGACTAGACGGAGGGGGATGCAGCTCGGCCTAGTCAAAAACGGGTAAGAAGCAAGGAATGGGGGGGGGGGTGTTTCAAAACAGCGATGGGGGGGGGGACAATCAGGACCTCAGCGCGACCCAACAGAACAGGGTGGGGGGGGACTTGAGTTCACAGAAGTTCCGAAGGACACACGCATCCCTCTAGAGTCAAAGGACGAATCCTGGACCGGGCCTTAGAGTTTTCCCTTGGAAAATAAAAGGGTTTCCTGAAAAGGGTGGAAAACAACCGTCAGTTTTGGGGGTGTGGTCCGGGGGCCCGAATCACACGCGGGAGTGGAATCAATAAAGAGAAGGGGCAGGAAGGTTAGAAACAGCCATGGAAAAAGAGATTATTCGACGACAGAAGTTCCGGGGGAGACAACCGGCAAAAATGCTAAGCCAGGGACCGGCCGGTAATTCTCGCGAGTGGGTGTCTAAGACCGTCACCAAACACTCTTGGCTTTAAAATCGTAGAAGGGGTAGCCTTTCACGTACCTACTTAGGAGTACAACACGGATTAAAATGGGGATATATGGGCCGAACCCCGGTCTGATCACTCCAGGTCAAATCCTCGCGGTTCCCTCATTTGAAAAATCAAAGCGATTCAAAGGCCATGGCCGAGGGGAGGGCATCAAACAATTGGCTGTCTTGGGTGACTCACCACCAAATATGGGTCTCAAAGCCTTCTAAGAGCAACTGAATAAAAGATGAAAAAAAACGAGGCTAGCAAAAGAGCTGGGCGCCCGGCGTTAAAAATACTCTGAGAAGAAAGGGGACATCTGCTCATTGAAAAAAGGGCGTATCCCAAGAAGAATTATTTCAGAAGGGGAGAAAGTTGTCAAACGGGATGAGGGGGGGAGGAAAAAACCAAAATTCTTCCAAATGGGAGAAGCGGGACGATATTCGATCTTAAAAAAAACCTGAATCGTGCCCCCGGGAAACCCAAAACAGCGGTAAAAAAAAAAGACCGGGATAAGTTCGCAAGCGACCTGTTTGGCCAGGCACTAAGGAAAACAAACTCGGGGGGGGCTTACGAAAAGCGGAAAAAAAGATGTGACCGTCGGTCCCGCGTACCTGGGCTAAAAAAAGGGGGGACACGGTCGAGGCAAGCAAAAAAGACCGGAACCTTAAAAGTAATTCAATGGAATAGCAAAAACTCGACTGCGAAGGCATCCGCCTCCGGACAAGTGCGGGTCGGCCGGAGCAGACAATCCTAAGACGGTTGTCCCGTAAAAGATGCATTCCTTCCCGGGGGGCACAGGCGTCCGGGGGGGCATACCAACCGACGGAAGGCCAATCTTGATCGAAAAATCCAATTCCGGGGGGAACGCCACTGACCTGGGGTCGAAATCAAGAAGCCACAAGTGTCCGGTGCGCGAAAAGGGGGAATTAGGAAAAGAGCAAAGGGGCCAGCAACTTCCAAAAGGAGGGCCTCGTCCAAAGAGAATCCCCTACGCAGTTCCAAAGGCACACAGGCCAACATTCGAAGGGGGAAAGGGGAAGCCATCGGGGCCGATACCGGAAAGGGGGGCGGAAACGCCTATACACGCTTACAAGACTATTGGAGAAGGAAAACCAACCCGGCCGACAAATACAAAACCTGAAATTGAGTCGAACAAGGGACAAATCAGAAACTCACTAAGAGTCACCGGGGCAGCCCAAGAGCTCCCGGCAAAAAAAAAAAAAACGGTGGGGAAAGAGCCCCGGGCGGAAGATTTGGACGGGAGGGAAAACCACCTAAACGACAAGGAGGTCAGGGGACAATAGCCTCTGTGGCAATAGGAAAAGGACACAAAGAAATCCACCACGGAGGGGGCAGAAGCGAGCAAGCCTGGGGAGCAACCGTTGGACGGGTAAAAGGGGATACCGTCACCGAATGAAGCCAGACACTCGCCTGGGCAACAAAAAGAAGGTAGGGTCCAAACTTACAAGAAGGGATCCCTATGGGAGGGACAAAACAAAAATCGACAAAACCTTCCTTCAGGGCGAGAAGCGGGGGAGGAGGGGGGAGGAGTCGTTAGGGGGGGGAGACCGCTTTCCCACAAAAGGGGAAACCATCCTCATTAAAACTGGTGCCCCAAGATCTCTAAATTCCGAATGGGTAAGAAACAAGAATCTCATCAACGGGAAGGCCCCTGACCGCTGGCTCCTCTCCTAAGAAAATACAAAAATCAAAAAAAATTGCAAAAAGCGTCTGGGGGGGGGCCTTTCGTAATAAGTAAGGGGCGGGTGAAACAGGCAACCCCAGGTGATTCTATCAAAAGAGAGCGACCGTGGACTCAAAACTTCAAAAGGGGGTGAAGCAAGGGGAAAGGCGGAAAAGCCAGGTTCAAACGCGAAAGTCTTAAAAGAAAAACCATAAACCTCAGGAGGGGGATTGAAGAAGGAGTGTAAAACCCTCTAACTCATTTGGGGGGGACGGGAGGGATTGGCTCAAACGAAGTTCGGGGGTGGGAAGCGGGGAAAGCGCCGTCAACTCCATAAGGAGGGAGACGCATGAGAAACTCCGGGAAGAAGGAGTAGCCACGCCGAAGGTAATGTTTGTTGACTCGTATTTGAACGAGGGGAAAACGTGCAGAAAAAATCTAATCAAAAGCAAACCAAAAACACCTTTTGGGAAAAAGGGGCAATCTTGGGGGAGGGGAAAAGCGAGGAAAGGAAATGGGAAGGCTCAGGCGCCGGCAATTCCATGAAAACGTTGGGAATGGCGAGATCCGGCATGAGCCCCCCCCCCCATGAGTCCGGGCAAAGGGAAAAAACGCAACCAGCCGGACATGAAGAGACAGGGAAAGAACCAGCCGCGCCCATGACCAGCCCGGAAACCACGCCGCCGTGGGGGTAATTAAGCTTTGGCAACCAGGGGACCCCGCCAACGGAAAAAAGGAGGGGGAAGGGGCGATCACCAGCTCGAAGAGAAGGGAGCAGAAATTTCAGAAAAAGCCGAGCAGAGTCTGCGACCTCCTCGGCCCTGTTCCCGAAGGGAAGGGTAAAAAGAAGGGACGACAAGTCTGAGGGCTGGGGCACCTCAGATTTGCGGGAAAAAACGAAAAGAACGGGGTGGCGTTTCAGTTCTGGTCACGGGTGAAGGTGTTCTTCGGGTGGGGGGGTGGGAAGCCTTCTGTAAAGGGGACAAAGCTGCCGGAAACGCACAGCAAAAAAAGGGGGGGGAACCCGCCATGGGAAAAAGACGGGGGGGGCCCGGCAAAACCCAAAAAAAAAAAAAAAAAAATTGAAACATTAAAAAAAAAAAAAACGAAAAGGAAAAAAAAGAGGAATAGGCCTGGGAAAAAGGAAATGAAAAAACGACTCGCGGCACAAAAGGCGAATAAATCCATCTAAGCACAAAACCCAACCCTACTTAAACCCAATGGCATCTGGTACTGGAAATGGCAAAGGGAAACTCCGGGGGCCACCCTGGGCAACCGCCTTGGGGAAAAAAAAGACCCGGGAACCACCAGTGAGAGAAAATAACCTCCATCCTCCCCACTGGGAGGGAGAACTGCCGGGTCGAAGAGGGTGGAGCCACAAGAAAAAGGCCAATGGCGATCATATCAAAAAAAAAAAACCCCCCAAAAAAGAGACCTCAAAAAAAAAGGTAGATTAGGAAAAAAAAAGCCTGGAGCAGCAGCAAGAAGTGTCTGTGTCAAGACAGGAAAAAAATCAAAAGAACCCTCGTTCCAAAAAAAAGGGGCCCCGGAAACGTCGATGAGATCGGGGGAACCCTGGTGGGTAACCGCACAGCCGTACCCGGAAGCAAGATCACTCAAGGGGAAGGGCCATAAACACAAGGAGGAAGCAGAGCTTGGATGACGGCACGCAGGAGCGCTCGAGCCGCCAAAAGCGGAAAAACGGGCGGAAGAAGAGGGGTACGCCGGAGGGAAATAAAAAAAAAAGGAGGGGACCTAGCCTTCCCAATCTCGGTGGGAACGGCCCATCCAAAATGCTGCTCGAAAACACCATGGCTAGCGGGGCAGGAACCATCCAGACAGCACAGGGTTAAACATAACGAGATCGTCAAAAAGTGACGGGGTACGGAAAAAAAAAGAACCTTGAAAAAGTTGACCGCACGGAAGAAAACGTTGAAGAACCGAAAGGAAAAAGGGGGGGACAAAGGGAAACCCAACATGTTGACGATCACAGTCGGTCATAAACGAAGCCGATCCACTGGGGAGAGGAAAGAGGATTTTGCAGAAGCAGAACGTCATGCAAAGGGATCGGTCTCTAAAAAAAAATGGGGAGGATGCTTTACCAAAAACGTCCAAAAAAGAGGGTGCGGGGGGAAGCTCAAAAAAAGGGGGGTCCGCCAAAAAAGGGGGGAGCGCGGGGGGGGTTATCCATTTTGGAAGACGGGGGCGAAGGGGAAAAGAATCAGTAAAAAGAAAAAAACGGGTCGTCTCTCGCTTCGCCGGTGGCATAAGCTGACGGCCTAACGGGTGAAAAAAAAAGGAAAGAAGCAAACTAAAACAGTTTAAATGACTTACGAGATAAAAAAAGGAACCTAAATGGCCTCCTCATGAGTAACCTTGTCTGAACCAATATTACCCCGAAAAAATTGGAAAACAAGGACCCCTGTTGTCTGAAGGGGAGCGGAGGCACATGGACCGTCCTCTAAAAAAACAGAACCGAAATAGTCGGGAAAAGCCTGAAGAATTAGAGGCTCATGACCCGGGAGACAAAGGGGCTAGATCTGAAGAAAGGGAGCGACACCACTCCACCAAACAGAAAAAAACCCTTTCGTGGTTTTACCTCCTACTGCGGGAGGAGGGGGGTAAATCAAAGCCATATGACGCTTGAACAACCGCCAATCGGGGGGAGTTGGCGAAAAAAAAAAAAACGAAAAGGTTGGGGGGGCAAGCCCTCACAAGATTTTCAAGGCTTCAAGGGGAGGGAAAACGGTCGCAAGGAGATCAAGAGGGGACTTTAGGTGGTCAAGGGAAAACTTCCCAGCGAATGCGCAGTAACCAACCCCTACAGAAGGTAGGACCTTGTGGGGAATTTTAGGGGGCAAAGGGGGAAGCATGGGGCGGTCGAGAAAGTGAAGCTGGAGTATGCTGATCGGGGGGGGGAGTAGACTCTCTAAACGCAAAGGAGAGTGTTTGCCAGCAGGGGGGTCCTGGGAGGGCTGGTACCGTGAAAAAAAGAACAACGAAAGGGGACGAAACGCGAAAGCCCTGGAAAGAACCGCCACGGCTTTCACACGCATTAAGTAAGCGAATAGGCCATAGGGCTGTGCCAGTGGCAGCCAGTTGTGTACGGTTGCTTAATTTGCTAACATGTAAGGGGTTGCCAAAAGAACGCTAAAAAAGTCAAGGTCGCCGATTAAAAGAGCACGGGAATCATACATAAAAAGAAAAACGGGGAAAAGCAAAAGCTTTTGTCGAAGCCATGTCCAACCGGAGGTAAAATTGGCTGCGGTGGAAGTCATGTTCACGAGGGGGGGGGGAACCCGCGTGCGGGGGTTAATGAAAAACCAAATGTGGCTTGGGGAGGGGGGCCATATGAGAGCGAAAAACAATAGAAACAAAGGGGAAGGGGGGCCAGATCCACCAGCCCGGTAGGAGGGGAGGGGAAAAAAAAAAAAAACTTCTGGAGATTGAGTAAAAGGAAAGGAGCCAAAGTACGGTTCTTGAAAAGGAGCTGTCACCAAAGAGCGAAAGTAAGTCTCCGGCCGAGGATTCCGGCCAAATTGGTGCACCGCAAGGACAAAAAAAGGAGGCAAGGAGCCCCAGGGAAAAGAGGGGTCACTTCATCTCATTGAACCTTCCCAGAAAAGCATTCAACCCCTGGAGGGGGGGCAATCAAGGTCAAAACCTGCAGCGGGGAGGGGAAAACTTTTCTCTATCTATGAAAGACAGGGACCGGTTGTGGCGAGGGGGGCGCAAGGTGGGAAAGGCGTTGAAAACCGGGGGGGGGAGAAAGGAGAGCACCAAGGGAGGGATGAAAAAACGAGGGTTTGGTGGGACCTTGCAAAGAACCGCCATGGAGAGCTTACGCCAAGATTACAAGGCAAAAGAAGCCTCCGGATCACCAAGTCTAAAAAATCAACTCGACCCTCCTGAACGGGGGGTCGAAATCCAAGGAATATGCCGGACGGCGTAGGGGGTGTCCGGAAGGAAGCTGGGAAAAGGGGGGGGGACAGAGGTTACTTAAGACCACAAAGCGATCCATATTTTTCTGAAAGTCAGGGGTGGCACGCCAAGAATAGAGAAAAATCGACTGTCATGATGGAACAAGAATCATAAAAACTTGGAGGGGGAAAGGTAACCCCGAAGCCACTGGGAAAATGGGGAAGAAAAAAAGGACGGTCATATACCCAGGGGTGACCGTCGGAGGAAGCAAGTCTGGTTTAGAAGGGAAGGGAAAAAGGGGCTCAAAATATCGAGACAACTAAGAGGGGTACTGAGGGGGGGAGGAGGGTTGGACAGCCCAAGAACAACAGAAGCCATCTATCGTCAAAACCGACGAGAGGAGAAAGCTGGCGTTGGACCCAAATGGGGGGGGGGGGGTGACAAGAGCGGCATTTGGGGCTATTCCAACGGCTTGGTGAAAAAAAAAAAATCCTGAAACGCACGAATCAAGACGGAAATCGATGTCTACAACCATGGTGCGAGAGAAGAGGATAGACCCAAAAATCCACCGTTGGGTGGGAAACAAAAAACCAACCAGACCATGTAAACTAGTAATCTCATCTTGGTCAAGCAAAATTCACAGATGAGAGGGGAAAAAACCGTACCTCTGACAGTTACCCCGATCTCCTACTGGAGTTCCG